>Ga0209949_1000498_pt1 | contig 20827 bp, 17 predicted proteins | sample SalPonC_black_MG_FD_185711 | JGI IMG/M metagenome (GOLD analysis project Ga0209949, IMG submission 185711) | Salt pond soil microbial communities from South San Francisco under conditions of wetland restoration - Salt Pond MetaG... | ecosystem: Environmental > Aquatic > Marine > Intertidal zone... | reverse complement strand
AGCCACGACCGAACCAACCCCGACGTCACTCCACGCGCTCGAACCCCACGCGGAACCTCGCTCCACCGTCCTCCCGGTTCTCCCACTCGACCTCGGACCCGTGGGCACGGGCGAGACGGTCGACGAGGGCGAGACCGAGACCGAGTCCGGCCGGTTGGTCCTCGTCGTCGCCGCGGCGGAAGGGTTCGAACAACGAGCGGGCCACGTCGTCGGGGATGCCGGGGCCGTGGTCGCGCACGGACAGATGGACACGCGATCCATTGGCCACTGCGGAGAGGTGGACGCGGCGGTCGTCGGAGGAACGGGAGTACTTCTCGGCGTTGTCGATCAGGTTGGTCACGATGTGTTCGACGGCGTCGGGATCGAAGCGAGCCGACGGCAGTGTCTCGGGCACGTCGACCTCGAGGGTCGCGCCGTGGCTCTCGAGGGCAGGGCCCAGCCGGGAGGCGACCTCGCGCAGGGTCGCGGCCAGATCCCCTTCGCGCATGCGCACGCCGCGGTCGCCGCGCTCGAGGCGGGTGAAGTCGAGGACGTTGGTCACCACGCGGGACAGCCTCTCGCTCTCGGCGGCGATGCGCCGGGCGTAGCGTTGCGAGCGGTCGGGGTCGTCGGCCACTCCTCCGAGCATCTCGCCGTACATGCGCAGGCCGGCCAGGGGCGTGCGCAGTTCGTGGGCGGCGGCGGCGGCGAAGCGCGAGCGCTCGCGGGCGACGCGCTCGGCGTTGAGCAGCAGGACGACCACGCTGATCGCGGCGATCAGGGCAGCGGCCGATCCGATCGCGAAGGAGCGGTAGAAGTCCGTCTCCACGCGTGCGGCGTCGACGCCGGCCAGGGCCACGGGACCGCTCACGTCGACGGCGATCTCCCACGTGGTGCAGTCGAGGGGCACCTCGGCCACCGCGACGGAGTCCTCGGTCCCGCCGGTGAAGGGACGCAGCACGGCCGGGAGCTCGGCGGATCGCAGCCAGTCGTGCACGGCCTGCGGCGACAGCACGAAGCCCTGCACGGCACCGTCGTCGCCCACGCGGCGCAGGGCCACGAGCAGCGGTTCGGCGAGTCCGTCCTCGAGACCGTGCCACTGGAACGATTCGGTTTCGACGAGTAGCCGACCGTCGTAGGTCGGATCCAGCGAGGCGACCGCCGAGCGCGACGGCGGCAACGGATCCCGCCCGCTGCGCGCCATGCGTTGCAGATCGTCGGCGTGGGGCCCCAGGACTTCGCGCCTCTCGCCGGCCCGCTGCAGACGATCGGCGTCGGGCACGATCTCGCCCAGGTCACCGAGGACGGGCACGCTCAGCCGGCCGCGCGGATCGATCTGGAAGTACACGTCGACGAAGGGATCGCGCGGTCCGGTGGCCAGCGGTGACGGCGTGCTCCCGGCGCACTGACAGTTCGACGTGGGGTCGTGGTAGGTGGCGTGGAAGTGATAGGGCGGTCGCTGCGACTCGCTGTCGCGCATGGCCTCGAGGCGGCCGACGAGACGATCGCTCAGCGCGCGGGCGACGGAGTGGCCCCGCTCCACCGGGCGCGCGCGGATCGAAGCCGCCTCGCGTTCGGCACTCGCCTGGCCCACCACGTACCAGGCGGTGCACGGCGCCGCGACGGCCACGAACACGAGCGTGATCGCGAGCCAGGTCCGGCGGGGGCGATGGACGATGCTCATGGTCCGCTCTCCGGGGGTGGACGTCAGTCCTGGTCTCCCCACGCGTATCCCACACCCTTCACGGTGACCACGATCGACGGCTGGCGGGGATCGCGCTCGATCTTCTGGCGCAGGTTGGCCACGCACATGTCGACCGTGCGGGTCTGAAGGTCTCCGGGCGCGTTCCACACGTGTTCGAGCAGCTCGGCCCGGCTCACGGCACGGCGCCGCTGGCGGTGCAGCAGCCGGATCAGGTTCGCCTCACGGGCGGTCAGGGTCTCGGTCCTGCCGTCGCGCTCGACGACGCAGCGGCCCAGGTCGAAGACGGCTCCGTCGGCCTCCAGACGCTCCGGCGTCGCTTCCACCGCCAGGCGTCGGCCGAGCGATTCGATCCGGGCCAGCAGCTCCTGGGTACCGAAGGGCTTGGTCACGTAGTCGTCGGCCCCGTGCCGCAGGCCGCGCACCTTGTCGGCCTCGTCGCCCCGCGCGGTCAGCATCAGGATCCCCATCTGCGGTCGCACCTCGCGCAGTCGACGACACACCTCCCATCCGTCGAGGCGCGGCAGCATGAGATCGAGGACGACGAGGTCGAAGTCGGTGTCGAGTCCGGTCCGCACGGCGGCCTCGCCGTCGGCGGCATCGGTCACGTCGTGCCCCTCGCTCTCGAGCAGGTCGACGAGTCCCTCGCGGAGGGTCGGTTCGTCTTCGACGACGAGGATGCGCATGGGGCCTCGGACGGCGGACGGCCGGGAGCCGGGTCTTCCCGGACGGAAGCGTACGGCCGGTTCGCGGAGCGAACCGTCAAGCAGACGTAAAAGGCGATCCTACTCGATGCACGAGACGACGGGCCCCCAAATCGCAGATCGGGGGCCCGATGACGGCGCGGGACGGACGGCGGATCACCGCCCGGCCCGGCTCAACTCCCGCACCACCCGGCCGTACTCGTGGTCGCTGTCGATCGTCTCGGCGGTGCGCAGGAAGGCCTCGCGCACCGGCTCCGAACCGGCCGCGGCGTCGACGAAGGCGCGCAATGCACGGGCCTTCTCGAAGTCGCTGTCGATCGTCGCGACCACGTCGAGGGCCTCGATCACCATGGTCTCGTCGTCGCCGAGTCGTGGCGCGAGGGCGGCGACGAGTCGTGCCTTCTCGAAGTCACTGTCGATGTCCTCGATCGTCCGCCACATCTCGGCGCGGGCGTCGGGGTCGTCCAGTGCCAGCGGAAGGGCGTCGACGAGCACGCGTGTCTTCTCGAAGTCGCTGTCCATGCCGTCGGCGACTTCGAAGAAGGAACCTTCCAGACGTCCGTCGCGGAGGTCGTCCCGGGACATCAGGGCGAGCACGCGCGCCTTCTCGAAATCACTGTCGAGGTCGTCGGTCAGGACGAGCAACCGCGACAGCACCGACGGATCCAGATCGCCGAGTTCGATGGCCATGCGCAGGGCGCGCCCGCGCTCGAAGTCGCTGTCGAGCGAACCGATCAGCCCGGCCACGCCGTCGCCCAGATCGGGGTCGGCCAGCAGCAGCTCCAGGTTGTCGGTCACCACGCGTGCCTTCTCGAAGTCGCTGTCGATCGAGCGGGGGATCTCGGCGAGCACGCGCTCGCGGTCCTCGTCCGACAACGACGGGTGCCGGAGCAGCGCCGACCAGTGCCGAGCCGCGGCATGGTCGGACTCGAGGGCTTCGATCCGGCCCACGGCGGTGCCCACGCCTCCTTCGTCGAGCCAGCGGCCGATGCGGGCGTCGGTCCCGATGCCGGCCTGCACCATGAAGGTGCTCAGGGCCTCGGAGAACCACGCCCGGGCGTCGTCGTCCACCTCCGTGGAGCGGCCGTTCTCGAAGTACGTCCGCTCCACCCGACCGTCGCGGTCGCGCTCGATCTCCATGCGGTGGCGCTCGCCGTCGCGCTCGGCCCGCAGATCGAAGTACGAGCCGTCGTCGAGGAGCTCGACGTCGCTCTCGTCGTCGGCGAAGCGCAGCCGGCCGTCCATCTGCACCTCGAGTTCGAAGTCGTCCCGGCGGTAGGTCCATTCGCCGTGGCGCGTGACGACCTCGAGTTCGTCGCCGCCGCTCTCGAAGAGCACGTGGTCGCGGACGCGGAGGTCCATGCGATCGCCGCGGACGAGCACGCGACCGGCGACGGTGGGTGCCAGGGGCGCACGCGGCGCCGGCGCCTCCACGGCGAAGGGGCCCTCGACCTCCACGGCGCGCGGAGGATCCGGCGGGGCGGCTTCGAGGGCATCGGGCTCGAGCATCGCGAGAGGCACCAGCAGGAACAGTGCGAGGCCCACGAGCGCGAGTCGGGCCGTTCGCGCGGTCCGCCGCGACCGTGGCCCGTCGTCGAGCAGCGAATCCATGCGTTCGCCCAGCTCGCTGCGCCGCGCCATCCCGATGCTGGCCGTGGCCAGCCGCGAATCGGCCCGCAGCGTCCGCGCCATGTCGAGCAGGTGTCCGGCGTAGGTCGACGCGCGCGAACCGGCCAGGAGCACGCGGTCGTCACAGGCGCGTTCGCGCTCCAGACGCATCCGCGCGGCGGTGATCCACGGCAGGGGATGGAACCAGAAGAGCGCGCAGCCGATCTGGGCCAGGACCTGCGTCAGGACGTCGCGGCGTTGCACGTGGGCGAACTCGTGGCGCAGCACGTCGAGGCGACGCTCGGTGGACCACGTGTTCGCGTCGGCTGGCAACAGGACCTTCGGGCGGGTGATTCCCCAGGTCAGCGGGGTGAGTGACGCCCGGGTCGTCAGCAGCGGGGGAACCCGCCGCAGGCCGACCTCGTCGGCCGCGCGGGCGGCCAGATCCCGCCACGTGGGGTCGTCGACCACACGGCTCCGGCGTTCCAGCGCGCGGACCTGCCACCGACCGACGAGCAGCCGCCCGGCGACGAGCAGGACCCCGCATTCCCAGAGCAACAGTGCCCACACCCACGGCGACCACGCGCGCACCGGCTCGAGCACGCGCTCGACGAGACCGGGCGCCGGATCGGCCGTCGCGGTGGGGTCGGGGAACGAGATCGTGTCCGGGACGAAGTGGAGCCGCGCCGGAGTGACCTCTACGGGCAAGGGGTCGGTCGGACCCGGCCACGGCGTCGCCGCGACCTCCTGGGTCGACGCATCGCGCGCGGGCACGCCGATCCCGTCGATCGACCAGCCGGGCAGGGCCACTTCGAGCACCGGCAGGCAGAGCAGCCCCACGACCGCGGCCGTCCACAGCAGGTGACGGGTCGACGCCGCCGCGCGGCGCAGGACGCGCGCTCCGGCGACTGCGAGGACCAGCAGGACGAGGGCCTTCAGCGACACGGACAGCAGCAGCACGCCCCAGTTCTCCGCCAGGGTCTGCACGTCGAGTGCACCGATCATCAGCGTCCCTCCTCGCGGGCCCGGTCGATCAGGTCGGCCAGGCGATCGAGTTCCTCGTCGGACAGGTCCGTCGAGTCGAGGTCGAGCAGCGTGGCGACCACCTGCTCGCGGGAATTACCGAAGAAGTTCTCGAGCACGCCGTGCAGGGCGCTGCGGGCGGCCCTCTCGCGCGGCACGGTGGGCGAGAACACGTAGCGCTGTCCGTCGCGCCGGTGGGTCGCGTGGCCCTTCTCCTCGAGGATGCGCAGGTGCGAACGCACCGCCGAGTAGCTGGGCGGATCGGGCAGGTTCTCGCGAACCTCGGCCGCGGTGGCGTGTTCCAGACGGAACAGGATGTCCATGATCTGCCGCTCGCGGCGGCTGAGCGCGGCGAGCGGGGCGGAATCGGGTCTGCGCACCATGCGGGGCTCCTGGGCTCGGGACACGGCGGGGCGATGCCAGAAAATCAGCACTGCTGAATTCTTGGCATCTACGCGCGCCGCGTCAAGGGGGTTCCACCGAAGTTCGTGATCCGCTCGTCCCTCGCGCTTGCCGCGCTTCCTGCGCGGTGGGACCATGCACGGACCCGCCGCAACGCCCCGGAGGACCCCGTGCGCCTTCTCCTCCCCCTGCTCTGCCTCGTCGTGATCTCGACCGCGGCCCCGGCCCGGACGCTGCGGGTGGAGCGTGGACCGGTCGAGCGCGTGCTCGTGGAGGCGGGTGACGTCCAGGCGGTGCGCTCCCGCGACCTGGTCGCCCCGGGGGACTGGCGGGCCGAGGCCCTGATCGTCGAGCTCGCCACCGAGGGCACCCGGGTCGCCGCCGGCGACACGCTCGTGCGCTTCGACACCACGACGATCCTCGAGGAGATCCGCACGGCCGAATCCGAGGTGGAGCGCCGACGTGCCGAGATCGCCGCGCGCCGCGCCGGCCAGCAGCAGACCATGGCCAGCCTGCGCAGTCAGGTCCGCAGCGCGGAATTCGCGGCCGAACAGGCCGAACTTCGGCTGGAGCGCATGGAGTTCGCGGCCGAGACCGAGCGCGAGGCGGCCTCGCTGGACCTCGCACGGGCCGAGCTGCAACGCTCCGAGGCCGCGGCCAAGCTCGAGGCCCAGGCCACGCTCGATTCGCTCGACCTGGTGCAGCTGCAGACCGGCCTCGTGCAGGCGCGCGCGAACCTCGAGCGCGAACGCGAGCAGATCGAGCGCATGGTGCTGCTCGCCCCGAGCAACGGGCTGGTGATCCACGGCGAGACCGACGACGAGCGCAAGGTGCGCGAGGGCGACGAGGTGTCGGCCGGAACGGTCGTCGTCCGTCTGCCCGACCTCGGCGAACTGCAGGTCGAACTCGCCGTGCACGAGATCGACCGGGTCCACCTGCGCGAGGGGCAACCCGTGCGCGTGGGCTTCGACGCCTTCGGCGACCTCGAGCTCCCGGGAGCCGTCTCGAGCATCGCGGAGCTGTCGAGTGCGGCCCGCCGCGGCTCGCGGATCCAGCGCTTCGACGTGGTGGTCACGCTCGAGGGCAGCGATCCGCGCCTGCGTCCCGGCATGTCCGCCCGCGCCGAGATCGTCACCGCTCGCCGCGACGACGTGTTGCGCGTACCACGGGCCGCGCTCGCCCGCCGTGGCGACGAGGTCGTGGTCGTCCGTGCCGACGGAACCGTCGAGCCCGTCCGCGTGGGACTGGTCACGCCGCTGTGGGTCGAACTGCTCGAGGGTCCGCCTCCGGGAACGGAACTCCGGACGCCGTCCGGTCTTCGCCCCTTCGCCCCGCTCACCGGAGACGACGCATGAGAGCGATTCCCTTCCTGCTGCTGACCGCGGCGCTGCTCGCCGGTTGCGAGACCCGCACGCTGCCCACCGTCGAGGTCGAGCGCGGCACCTTCGTCGTGACCGTGTCCTCGCGCGGAGAGCTGGCGGCCGTGGAGTCGCGCACGGTGTCGCGCCCGCGGGAGGGCGGACGGCAGAGCGCGATCGTCGAGATGGTCCCCGAGGGCACGATCGTCGAAGAGGGCGACTTCCTCCTGCAGTTCGACACCGCCGAGGCGGAGCGGCAGCTCGAACAGCGCCGCGCCGAACTCGAGAACGCCCGGGCGAAGCTGGCGGCCACGCGCGCGCAGGCCGCCTCGCGCCTGGCCGAGATCGAGAGCCAGCTCAAGCTCCAGGAGTACACCCACGAGCAGGCGAAGCTGCGCTACGAGCAGATGCAGTACGAGGCCGAGGCCCGCCGGCGCGAACAGGAACTCGAACTGCGCAAGGCCGAACTCTCGCTGCAGGAGGCGCGCGAACGCATCGAGAGCCAGCGCGCCGTCGATGCCGCGAACATCCGTACCGCCGAGATCGAGGTCGAGCAGGCTCGCACCGCGGTGACCCGCGCGCAGGAGGCGCTCGAGCGGCAGACGCTCACCGCCCCGATCGGTGGGCTGGTGGTCTACGAGACCATCTGGAAGTCCGGCGGCCGCGGAAAAGTCGCGATCGGCGACACGCCGTGGCCGGGGCAGGAACTGATCGAGATCCCCGATCTCGACGCGATGATGGTGCGCACGAAGGTCGACGAGGTCGACGTGAACCGCGTGGCGGTGGGCCAGCCGGCGGTGGTGGCCGTCGACGCCCTCGACGGTCTGCGACTGGACGGCGAGGTGTCGCGCGTGGCCACGCTCGCCCGCCAGGAACGCGGCGAGAGCACCAAGACCTTCGACGTCGAGATCCTCCTGACCGATCACGACGACCGGCTGCGTCCCGGCATGAGCGTGCAGTGCGAGGTCGAGGTCGAACGCCACGACGACGCGCTGAGCGTCCCGCTCGAGGCCGTGTTCGAACGCGAGGACCGCACCGTGGTCTACGTGGTCGACGGCGAACCCACCGAGCGCACCGTCGAGCTCGGCTCGCGCAACGAGGACCGCGTGCACATCCTCGACGGCCTCGAGGCCGGCGAGATCGTCGCCCTGCGCGATCCCACCGAACCCCTGCCCGAGGTCGGCGAGGACCTGCCCGGCGCCGACCAGGGTCCCGAGGCCCCGGCCCGGTGAAGCGCGCCGAGCTGATCCGCACCGCCCTGGCGGCCCTGCGGGGTCACGCCGTGCGCACGCTGCTCACGGCCCTGGGCATCGTGTTCGGCGTGGCCGCCGTGATCGCCATGCTGTCGATCGGCGAGGGTGCCCGTCAGCAGGCCCTCGAGGAGATCGAGCGCCTGGGCGTGCGCAACGTCATCGTCCTCGACGACCCTCCTCCCGAACCCGTCGTCGAGGACGAGGAGCAGCAGGAGACCCGCACCTCGCCCGGACTGAACCTTCGCGACGCCGATGCGGTGCGCGGCGTGCACCCGTGGATCCAGGACGTCGTCCCGCAGCGCGACCACCAGGCCGCCGTGCGCCGGGCGCGCGAACGCGTCGAGGCCACGCTGGTGGGGACCACGCCCGCCCACCTCACCGTTCTCGACCAGTCCGTGGCCGAGGGTCGCATGTTCGACGCCGACGAGCTCGCGCGGGCGCGTCGTGTCTGCGTGCTCGGGGCCAACGTGGGCCGAGCGCTGTTCCCTTTCGGTGGCGTGATCGGTCGGCGCGTGAAGGTCGGGGACCAGTGGCTGACCGTGGTCGGCGTCCTACCGCACCGCGTGCCGAGCGGGGTCGAGGGTGGCGTGCAACGCGATCCCGACGACGAGGTCCTGCTGCCGGTGACCACGCTGCTGCAGCGCTTCCTCCACGAGATCGACGGCAGCGAACTGCATCGCCTGACGGTGCGCGTGGACCGTGCCGAGCACGTGGCCGAGACCGCGGCCCTGATCGAACGGGTGCTGCTGCGCCGGCATCGCGACGTCGACGACGTGCGCCTGGTGGTGCCCGAGGCCCTGCTGCGGCAGCAGCAGCGCACGCAGCGGATCTTCAACGTGGTCATGGGCACGATCGCGGGGATCTCGCTGCTCGTGGGTGGGATCGGCATCATGAACATCATGCTGGCCAGCGTGCTCGAGCGGACCCGCGAGATCGGCATCCGCCGCGCGGTGGGCGCCCGGCAGGCCGACGTGCTCGCGCAGTTCCTGACCGAGGCCGTGGTGGTGTCGGTGCTCGGCGGGCTGCTGGGCATCGGGCTGGGCTTCGTGCTCACCGCCGCGATCTCGGCCACGGCCGGGTGGCCGGTGGCGATCTCGGTGCCGGGCGTGGTGCTGGCCTTCGGGGTCTCGGTGATGGTCGGCGTGGTCTTCGGCTTCGTCCCGGCGCGCAATGCCGCGCGCCTGGATCCCATCGAGAGCCTCCGTTACGAGTGATGGCATGAGCATCGAGTACGAACCCATCGGAGTCTTCCACACGCCGTTCACCCGGGCCCGCGGCATGCCGGTGCAACCGAGCGGGGCGAAGGGCGTGCGTGGGACCATCGAGATCGAGCCGCGCTTCCGCGACGGACTCCGCGACCTCGACGGCTTCTCGCACGTGATCGTGCTCTACCACCTGCACCGGATCGAGGGCTACGAGCTGATCGTCACGCCGTACCTCGACACCGAGCAGCACGGGATCTTCGCGACCCGCTCGCCGCGGCGTCCGAATCCGATCGGGCTGTCCGTGCTGCACCTCGAACGCATCGAGAACGGCACCCTGTTCGTCGAGGGCGTCGACGTGCTCGACGGCACGCCGGTGCTCGACCTCAAGCCCTTCGTTCCCGACTTCGACGCGCGCGACGTCCTGCGCCTGGGCTGGCTGGAGACGGTGTCCGGCGACGCCCGGCACCGGCGCAGCGACGGTCGCTTCCACCCGGACGAGTGATCACGCCATGATCCGAGACCTCGTGTTCGCCCTGTTGCTGATCCCCGCGGTCGTCGCGGCCGACGACGCGGTCGTCCTCACGCTGGACCAGGCGGTCGACCTCGCGCTCGAACGCAGCTTCGAGGCCCGCACGCTCCGGCTCGACCTCTACCGTGCCGAGCAGAACGCCGAGGCCGCACGAGGTCGCTTCAAGAGCTTCGCCGATCTCGAGTTCCGGACGCCCAGCTACGACCAACGCTTCTTCGAGAAGCCGGTGCCCGGGCAACCGAGCGTGTTCGAACAGACCGAAGCCTTCGAGTGGGAGGGGAGCCTGAGTCTGAACCAGCCGCTGCCCACCGACGGTCTGATCACTCTGAGCAGTTCGCTGCGGCTGTTGCAGCAGCAGACCTTCCTCGAGGTCGAGGACACCGAGTTCGAGGACAACCGGTTCTTCACGTCGATGCGTCTGGGCATCAGCCAGCCACTCTTCGTCCCGAACGAGCTGGCTCTCGGACGCGAGCGCGCCGAGCTCGAACTCGACCGGGCCCGGATGCGCTTCACGCGCACCGAACTCGACGTGATCTACCGCGTGACCGAGGGCTTCTTCTCGTTGTTCCGCGCCCAGCAGCAGCTGGAGATCGCGCGGTCCACGCGCGACCAGCAGCTCGAGAGTTCCGACCTGGCCCAGCGGAAGTACGAGGCGGGGCTGATTCCCGAGGTCGAGGCCCTGCAGATGCAGGTGGACCTGGCCCGGAGCGAGAGCGAACTGCTGCAGGCCCGTGGCACCCTGGTGCGGGCGCGCGATTCCTTCTTGCTGACCGTCGGCCTGGCGATGGAGGAGTCCGTCGAGGTCCGGGCGAGCGTGAGCGTGCCGGAGGTCGAAATCGATCCGGACTTCGCGCTGGAGCACGCCCTCGAGCACCGCAACGAGATCCGGGAGGGACGGATCGACGAGCGCCTGGCCGAGATCACGCTGAAGCAGACCGACGCTCGGCGCACCGTGCGCGGCGAACTCCGCGGCTTCTACGACATCAGTGGGATCAGCGACGACGCACTGCGCGACAGCGGATCGGTCCCCGACCTTCTCGACTCGAGTTTCGACGATCTTCGCGAGCGTCCGGACAATCGCGGCGTGAGCTTGAGCCTGAGCGTTCCCCTGTGGGACTCGGGGGTGAACGCGGCGGAGGTCGCGGCCGCCGAGGCGACACTCGAACGGCAGGAGCTGGACGCCGCCGAGGCCCGACGTCGGGTGGTCCGCGACGTGCGTTCGACGCTGGCCCGTGTCCGCGAGTCGAGACAGAGGCTCGACGTGCTCCAACGGAGCGAGACGGTGGCCGAACGCAGCTACGAGATCAGCCGGGCACGCTTCGACAACGGCGAGATCACCAGCCAGGATCTCGCCCTCGATCGTGATCGGCTCGTGCAGGCACGGCAGGCCACGCTCGACGCCTCCATCCAGCTGCGGTTGGCCCTCGCCGATCTGGCCCGGCAGACGCTCTTCGACTTCGAGGACCGTCGGAGTCTGGTGGGCGAGGGCTGAGGGGGCGCTCCGCATCCGCGCACCGGCCCGTCACGAAAGGACTCACGAGCCGCGGACGTTCCGGGATGACCCCGGTCCCCCTCGCTCCGGCCGCGCAGCGTCTTCCCACTGGGGAAATCCCGCACAGGAGAGCTGCTCCGGATCGTGGCGAGCGACGGCTGCTCGTGCTCCGGCCGAGGCGTGATCGCGTCGGCCGTGCGCGGACGAGGAGACCGCGAGCCCCGACGCCGGGAGGCCCGAATCCATGCCGATCTTCCACTTGCGGAGCCGCCAGCATCTGGATCGCCCGCGCGACGAAGTCTTCGGCTTCTTCGCGAAGGCCGCGAACCTCGGCGTGATCACCCCCGACTGGCTGCGGTTCGAGATCCTCACGCCAGGCGATCCCGCGATGCGGGTGGGGTTGCTGCTCGACTACCGGATCCGCCTGCGGGGCATTCCGATGCGGTGGCAGAGCGAGATCACGACGTGGGAACCGCCCCACCGCTTCGTCGACGAGCAGCGCCGCGGGCCCTACTCGCGGTGGCACCACACCCACTCATTCCGCGCCGACGGCGACACCACCTGGGTCGAGGACCACGTCGAGTACGCCTCGATCGGCGGTCACCTGGCGAACAAGCTGTTCCTCGAGCCACAGCTCCGCGCGATCTTCGAGCACCGGCAGCGGGTGATCGGTGAGATGTTCGGCGATGTCACGCCACCCGTCACCGAGCTCCTCGGCACGAAGGCCCCCGTGGGTGGCGTCCGGCCCGGGGCGGTCGACGGCGCATGAGGATTGCGATCGTGGGAGCGGGGATCAGTGGTCTGGTGTGCGCGCACCTGCTGCATCGCGACCACGAAGTGACCGTGTTCGAGGCGGCCGACCACATCGGAGGCCACACGAACACCGTCGACGTCGAGGATCCCACGGGGACGGTCCCGGTCGACACCGGGTTCATCGTGTTCAACGAGGTCAACTACCCGAACTTCGTGCGTCTGCTCGAGGAACTCGGGGTGGAATCGCGGTCCACCCGTATGGGATTCTCGGTGCGCGACGACCGCGACGGCACCGAGTACGCCGGGGCTTCTCTCGGCCACGTGTACGCGCAGAAGCGGAATCTGCTGAAGCCGGGGTTCCACCGCATGGTCTACGATCTGCTTCGGTTCTACCGCGAGGCTCCGGGTCTGCTCGAGGGCGACGACCAGCGGACACTCGGCCAGTACCTGCGCCAGAACGGCTACGGTCGACGATTCGTCGAGCAGCACATCGTGCCCATGGGGGCCGCTCTCTGGTCGTGCAGCGAGCGGCAGATGGACGACTTCCCCGCCCGGTTCTTCGTGCAGTTCATGCACAACCATCGCATGCTGCACCTGAAGGGCCGTCCCGGCTGGCGCGTGATCGAGGGCGGTAGTCGGGAGTACGTGAAGAAGATGGTGGCTCCGTTCCGCGAGAAGATCCACCTGGGTACGCCGGTCGAGACCGTCGACCGCGACGTGAACGGGGTGACCGTGAAGGCGCGCGGGCACGAGGCCGCGCGATTCGACCGCGCGATCCTGGCCTGTCATTCCGACCAGGCCCTGCGGCTCCTCGGCGACGACGCCACCGACAGCGAGCGCCAGGTGCTGGGAGCGATCCCATATTCGGTGAACGACACGGTCCTGCACACCGACACCCGGGTCCTGCCACGGACACCGAAGACCTGGTCGAGCTGGAACTACCGGGTCCGCCCGGACCGCGACACCATCGACACGGCCACCGTGACCTACCACATGAACCAGCTCCAGAGTCTGCAGGCCGAGCGCGACTACTGCGTCACGTTGAACGACCACGATCTCGTCGACGACGAATCGGTCCTGCGACGGTTCCGCTACGAACACCCGCAGTACACCACGGCCGGGGTCGCGGCCCAGCAGCGTTACGACGAGATCTCGGGCATCCACCACACGTGGTTCTGCGGAGCCTACTGGGGATGGGGCTTCCACGAGGACGGCGTGCGCAGCGCCCTGCGGGTCTGTGAGGACTTCGGTGCCCGACTCGGAGGTGAGCCGTCGTGACCAGCGCGATCTACGAAGGACGGGTGCGCCATCGACGCTTCGCTCCCGTGGGCCACTCCTTCGCCTACGGCGTCGCCATGCTGTACCTCGACCTCGACGAGGTGGAGACGGTGCTCTCGAAGGCACCGCTCGCGGCCGTCCGTGGGATCGCTCCGTTGCGTTTCGCCGCACGGGACTACCTTCCCGAGCGCCCGCGGCCCGACGACGTGGTGTCGTTGAAGTCGGCGGTGCTCGATCGGGTGGAGGCGGCGACGGGAGAGCGGCCCGACGGTGCGGTGCGCCTGCTCACCCACGTGCGCACCTTCGGCCACGTCTTCAATCCCGTCAGTTTCTACTACTGCTTCGACCGCGACGGCCAACGCGTGGCCGCCGTGCTGGCGGAGATCACGAACACACCGTGGCGCGAGCGCCACTGCTACGTGGTCCGACCGCCCGAGACCTCGCGTCGGGGCTCGTGGCACGAGTTCGACAAGGACTTCCACGTCTCTCCCTTCATGCCCATGGATCAGAGCTACCGGTGGTTCTTCGCGCCGCCCGAGGACTCGCTGCTGGTGCACATGGAGAACTTCCAGGACAGCGAACGGCGCTTCGATGCCACGCTCCGCCTCGAGCGCAGGCCTCTCGACCGGAAGGGGCTGCTGCGCGTCCTCCTGCGGTACCCATTGATGACCTTGCAGGTGGTCGTGGGGATCCACTGGCAGGCCCTGCGCTTGTGGCGCAAGCGCGTGCCCTTCTTCTCGCACCCGAAGAACGACCGAAACCACGCGGACGGTCCCGTGGCCTCCGCCGACGGCCCCCGGAGTCGGACGACATGACCAGTGTCACCCATTCCCCGGGCCGGCCCCGCACCCGCGCGGCCCGTCCGGACGAGCGATTGGCGCGCCACCTCTTCTTCCGGGTGCTGCGCGGTATGCGGCACGGACGCCTGGAGATCGTCGAGGACGACGAGCGCCACGCCTTCGGGCCCGATCCCGAGGGCAGCGAGCTGCACGTCGAGGTCCGCATCCACGATCCGTCGTTCTATCCGTCCATGCTGCTCGAGGGCACGGTCGGAGTCGGCCGGGCCTTCATCGAGGAACACTGGACCTGCGACGACCTGGGTGGGCTGATCCGGCTGTTCGTGCGCAACGGTGCCACGCTGAACACCTGGCGCAGCAGCTGGGCCTGGTTGACGAGACCGCTGCAGCGCGCGTGGTTGTGGGCCCGTCGCAACACCATGGAGGGCTCGCGGCGCAACATCCACGAGCACTACGACCTGGGCAACGACTTCTTCGCCACCTTCCTCGATCCCACCATGATGTACTCGGCGGCCTTCTACCCGAGTGCGGAGTCGACACTGGAAGAAGCGTCGGTGGCCAAGCTGCACCGGATCTGCCGGAAGCTCGATCTGAACCCCGACGACCGGGTACTGGAGATCGGCACCGGCTGGGGCGGATTCGCCATCCTGGCGGCCCGTGACTATGGCTGCCATGTGACCACGATCACCATCAGCGAGGAGCAGTACGCCTGGGTCGTCCGACGCGTGCACGACGAAGGGCTGGAGGGTCGTGTCGACGTGCGTCTGTGTGACTACCGTGAGATCGACGGCCACTACGACAAGCTCGTGTCGATCGAGATGATCGAAGCCGTGGGGGCCGACCATCTCGACACCTTCGCTCGCGTGTGCGGCGAGCGTCTGAAGCCCGATGGACGCATGCTCCTGCAGGCCATCGTGATCGACGACCGGGTGTACGACGCCGCCGTACGCTCCGTCGACTACATCAAGAAGTTCGTGTTCCCGGGCAGTTTCATTCCCTCGCTCCAGGTGATCCAGGACGCCATGAAGCGGCGTACCGACCTGCGACTGCTGCACGTCGAGGACTTCGGGGACCACTACGCGCGTACCCTGAGCGACTGGCACGACCGCTTCGAGGACGCGGCCGATCGGATCCGCGCGCTGGGATTCGACGACGCCTTCCTTCGACGCTGGCGGTTCTACTTCAAGTACTGCGAGGGTGGGTTCGCCGAACGCCGTATCGGCGTGCAACAGATCGTGGCGGGCAAGCCGCTCGATCGCCGCCCCGTGGTGTATGGGCGGGTCTGACGCGTGGACGTCTCGCTCCCGACACTCGGTCCTCTGGGCATCGGATTGGCCGGCGCGGCGGCGCTGCAGCTGGTGCTTTACCTCGTCATGCTCCGCACGCGCAACGCCGGGATCGTCGATGCCGGGTGGGCCACGTCGTTGGCGTTGATGGGGATCGGCTATCCCTTCCTGTACGAGGGCGAGCCGGGGCGACAGGTGTTGATCGCGGTCCTGGTGGGGAGTTGGGGTGGACGCCTGGCCTGGCACCTGTGGGTCGATCGCGTGATCGGACAGCCCGAAGAGGGCCGCTATCTCCGTCTTCGCGAGATCTGGGGCGACCGGGCCGACCTGCACTTCCTGTGGTTCTTCCAACTGCAGGCCGTGCTGGCCGTGGTCCTGTCGCTTCCCTTCGCCTACGCGGCATCGAGCTCGGCGCCGTTCCCCGCCGCGTTCGACTTCGCGGCCGTCGGACTGTGGATCGCCGGCATCGTCGGTGAATCGTTGGCCGATCGGCAGCTCGCGCGCTTCAAGCGGAGGCCCGACTCGAAGGGGAGAACCTGCCGCGAAGGGCTGTGGAAGTACTCGCGGCACCCCAACTACTTCTTCGAGTGGATCCTCTGGTGCTCCTTCGCCGCGGCCGGAACCGCTGCGACCGGAGGCTGGCTGGGCTGGCTCTCGCCGCTGATCCTCTACCTGTTGATCAACCACGTCACCGGGATTCCCCCGACCGAGGCCCAGGCGTTGCGCAGCCGCGGCGACGACTATCGCGAGTACCAGCGCACGACGAGCCCGTTCTTCCCCTGGTTCCCTCGAACCCCACAGGAACGACCATGACCGCAGTGCAGCCGAGTGCGTCCGCCAACACCGTCGAGGCCCTGCTCGATCGGAACATGGTTCCCGACCCGGTGATCCGGCTCGGCATCCGCCGGCGTTGTGCCCGCAAACTGCGCGAGCTGAGCGGTCCGGGCGTCGAGGAACGGCACGAGCTCGAGCGTGCCTTCGTCGACGGTCTGCGCGCGAGCGAGGTCGCGATCCACACCGACAAGGCCAACGAGCAGCACTACGAACTGCCGCCGGAATTCTTCGAACGCGTCCTGGGACCGCGCCTGAAGTACAGCTCCGGGTACTGGCCCGCGGGTGTCGACTCGCTCGAGGACAGCGAGGTGGCGATGCTCGACCTGTACCTCGAGCGCGCGAAGATGGTCGACGGTCAGGACATCCTGGAGCTGGGGTGCGGGTGGGGGTCGCTCACGTTGTACATGGCCGAGACGATGCCCAACAGCCGGATCACGGCGGTGAGCAATTCGGCCCCGCAGCGGGCCTTCATCCTGGGCCGGGCCCGTGAACGGGGTCTCGACAACGTCGAGGTGATCACCGAGGACGTGAATCGTCTGGATCTCGACCGGAAGTTCGACCGCGCGATCAGTATCGAGATGTTCGAGCACATGAAGAACTACGAGCGGCTGCTCGGACGGATCGCGGGGATGCTGAAGAGCGGCGGGCTGCTCTTCGTGCACATGTTCACGCACCGTCGGCACAGCTATCACTACGAGGTGAAGCACGACGGGGACTGGATGGCGCGCTACTTCTTCACGGGGGGCACCATGGCGGCCGACGACCTCATGCTGCGCTTCCAGAACGATCTGGTCGTCCGTGATCACTGGCGATTGCCCGGCTCCCACTACGAGAAGACCAGCAATGCCTGGTTGCGTCGCATGGATTCGCAGCGCGCCGAGATCGTGCCCGTTCTGGCCGAGACCTACGGAGAGGACGAGGTCGTCCGCTGGTGGTCGCGATGGCGGATCTTCTTCATGGCCTGTGCCGAGATGTTCGGCTACGACGGGGGCCGCGAATGGCTCGTGTCGCACTATCTCATGCAGAAGCGCGATTGAGCCCGCCGACCCGGGCGGAGATCGTGGTACACTCGTCGTTGTCGGCGAAGGACATCGGGGGAAGGATCGGCATCCAGAGTTCGGACTCCCGAATCGCCCGGTGACGAGACACGGCGTCACCACGTCCGGTCCCCGTCGACAGCTTCCCTGAGTGCGGAAACGAAGACCCCGGCCGCGAGCGCGACCGGGGTCTTCGTACGTTCGGCGGCAGACGAGATGCGCCTCAGCGACCGCCGGCGACGGTTCCGGAGGACTCCCGGAAGTCTTCGATCCGCGCTGCGACGTCGGCCGCTTCGGGCAGGTCGAGGTCGAGGTAATGGATCGTGTTCTCGGCGTCGACCACCTCGCCGTCTTCGATCTCCAGGTCGATCCGACCGACGAACTTCCCCTGGCTGTTGGCGGCCACGATCCGGGTGGGCCCGAACTGTCGGGGGCGTGGCAGCGCGTTGTCGAGGATCCCGTCGACGATCAGGTCCATCTGCTGGAAACCGCCCTGGTGGAGCTCGCGCAGCAACGCCAGGCTGTTGCTGCGCTTCAGGCTCGTGAGGATCACCACCACGTCGGCCTTCGCGTCCATCTCGGGAAGCCACGTCCGCATGGCGGTGGCGGGATCGACGGCCTCGACGTTCCCGGCCTTCACCACGTAGCTCGCGTCGAGGTACGCGGGATCGACGACGCTGGTCACGGCGATGCGTACGCCGTCGCGCTCCACCACGGAGTAGGGGTCGAAGACGAGATCTCCACCCCGCTGCACGTTGGCGCTCACGAAGTCCAGTCCGGTGGAGGCGGCCACCCGGCCGACGGCGTCCACACCGTGGCCCAGCTCGTAGGGGCCGATCCCGACGATCTCGTAGCCCATGGTCGCGGTCTCCGCCGCGACGAAACGGCTCTGCTCCAGGGTGTCCCGGGTGGGGTCGCCGAAGAGACTGCCGGCGTCGAGGAGCAGGGCATCGGGGCGTTCGGACCGGATGCCGCGGATCACGTCGGCGCGACGGGCCAACCCGCCCAGTGGCCGCGACGGGCAACCACAGTCGTCGATCTCGGCACGTACGGCGCCATTGTAGAGGATCGTCAGTGTGGTCGAGTCGGCGGCGGCAGGGGGGACGGGTCCGATCAGGAGCAGGGTGCAGAAACTCGTGGCGACCGCGAGCGCACGAGCGGTGGCTCGGCGGGGCGGTCGCACGTCGACGAACATGAGCGTGGTCTCCCGGGCTGCTGTGGGCAGGTTCGTGGCCGGCGTCGGGAGGACGTCGCGGCGCAGGATCGATGTCGGGGATGATCGTCGATCCGCGCCCGCGCTGCCGTCATCCATCGGTAAAACCCCCTCGTCCCCGGGGGTTGCATCCGGCCGGAGGCCGGCCCGCTGCGGGCCGGAGCCTCCGTGATCCCCGGGAGGGAAGTTCCGGGGGCGGACACCCCGGCCCTGGACCGGCGGTCGTCCACTCAGGAGGCGAACGCCTGCTCGAGCATCAGACCCCAGCGGGTGCGGAGGGTCGGTCGCAGGGCGAAGATCTCGTCGAGGTCGGTGCGCAGCGCGCGTCGGATCTTTGCGGCGAGAGACGGGCTGACCACGGGCTCGAGCGAGAGTTCCCGGTGGATCTGCTCGGTCCGATCGATCCATCGGGGCATGAGGTCCTCCTCCAACTGATGCTGAACGACCCCCGTCTCTGTCAAGGCGTGTCGTAGACCGCGTGGCAGCTGGGCCAGCCGATCGGCCGGTGCGGTGAGCACGAGGGGCGTGTTCTCGATCGGGAACCCCACGCGGGCCGCGATCGACGGGATCCGGGCGAGGGGGACACGATCGGTGCTCAGGGCCAGGTCGGCGCTCGGGAGCAGTTCGACCGGCACGCGCGCGCCCTCGATGTCGACGGGCCCACGGGCCAGGCCCAGGAGGATCTCGGTCGCGTCGCCGTCCGTTCCCGGCCCGATCGAGCTCCAGTCCACGCGGGCGTCCAGGTGTGCGAACCAGTCGTTCACCGGAGCGCGGAGTCGATGCGCCCGTGCGTCGGAGAGTTCGTCGCGGTCCAGGACCACGCGTCGTCCCCGTGAGGGGGTGAAGGCTTGACCGCGGCGGCCGTAGGCCAGGCGCGGCAGGATCCGTTCGGCCGTCATGCGAGGCGTCACGTGCAGCTCGGTGCTGCCGGCGTTGCCGGGGGACTTCCAGCGGCGGACCATGGCCGCGGCCTGCTGACGACGGAGCTCGGCCGCCAGCGCTGCGATCGGTTCGCGCACCACCTGCACGACGAAGCCGTCGGCACCGATCAGGGCTCGTAGATGGCGGCGGACCTGAGCGCCGGCGACACGGCCGTCGCGGCACACGAGACCGCGCGTGGCCTCGGCCAGGGATGGAGGATCGGTCCGGTCGTGGGCGCCGGTCACGAGTGTCTCGGTACGCTCGGGCTCGAGCACCTGGCCCCGGCCGGCGGCGACGACGGCGCGCCACGTGCCGCGATCGTCGATCCCCGGGCCCAACCAGAACAGCATGCGGGGGGAGTTCACGCGAACGCCTCCTTGCGAGCGGCGATGACGCTCGCTTCCTGCGGAACGAGTTTGCGCTGCGCGGCGCCGGCGATGTGGCGCGCGATCAGGGCGGGTTCGGCTGCCGGATGACCGTTGTCCACGATCATGTCCGGGGAGCGCGGAGCCTCGTAGTCCAGATCCAGGCCCACCACGTCGTCGCGTTCGCCACGGAGCGCGGCCAGATAGTGCTGCTCGCGGTCCCGCGTGAGGCACACGTCGAGCGGGGTGGACACGTAGACTTCGAAGTAGCGGTCGAAGCAACGGCGGTTCCGGTCGCGGACGGACTGCTCGATCGAGTTCAGGGCGCAGATCACGTCGAATCCCTGCCTCTCGAGCACGGCGCAGAGATCCGCGGTGCGGGTCTCGCGTCGCGAGCGGGCTTCCCGTGTGAACGACAGCTCGGCGGTGCGACCGTCGACGGCTGCCCGCAGGTCGTCGCCGTCCAGGAGAACCGTCTGCGGTCGTTGTCGTTTCCAGAGGTCGACGAGGACGCGGGCGATGCTGGACTTGCCGGCACCGGACAGTCCGACCAACCAGAGAACCATGGGAAGCCTGCCTGGGTCGCAGCCTTGGATGTCGCATCGAAGCCGGGTGACGCGGTGCCGAGCAAGACCGGCGCCGGTGGGGCAGGACCTTCCCCCGATCCTGGAGGATTTCCCCAAACGGCTGTGGTGTCGTGGGTTGCGGGGGCGAGTCGAGGGGCAGGACTTGCCGCCCCTCGCCGCGTCGCGGGGTCCGTGTCCGGAAAATGGCCGGCGCGTCGGCCGGGGGTGAACGGGAACCGTGCGATCCCGCGGGATCAGCCGGAGGTCTGTCCGAGGACGCGGAGCACGGCGTCCTCGAGGTCCCGTTCGTCGCCGTCGGCGTATCCCTGGTGACGCCAGGCGATGGTCCCGTCGGGGGCGATCAGGAAGGTGGTGGGGAGGACCCGGACGCCGAGGGCCTCGCCTCCGGCGCGGTCGGGATCGCGCAACGCCGGGAAGGTGAATCCCTTGTCCTCGAACCAGGGCTCGATCCGATCGACCATGCGTTCGGAGTCCCAGCTCACCGCCCACAACTGCACGCCC
>Ga0209949_1000497_pt1 | contig 20848 bp, 18 predicted proteins | sample SalPonC_black_MG_FD_185711 | JGI IMG/M metagenome (GOLD analysis project Ga0209949, IMG submission 185711) | Salt pond soil microbial communities from South San Francisco under conditions of wetland restoration - Salt Pond MetaG... | ecosystem: Environmental > Aquatic > Marine > Intertidal zone... | reverse complement strand
ATGGAGACGCCCTGGCCCTGCCTGTTTCTCCAGGTCTGTTTGATGCCATATTCATTGCCTTTGGCATCCGGAACATCATGAACCGGAAAAAGGCGGTCCAGCAGTTTGAAACCGCATTAAAACCCGGCGGCCGCCTGGTGATCCTGGAACTGACCACCCCGTCAAAGGGCGTGTTCCGCCGCCTGTACCTGGCCTACTTCAAAGGCATTCTGCCCCTGGTCGGCCGTTTTTTTTCAAGACACGGCAACGCCTACTCCTATCTGCCCGAATCCGTCATGACATTCCCGGATCCCGTCAGTTTTTCAAAGATGATGGCTGCCCAGGGATTTTCCCAGGTCCGCTTCAAAGAGATGACCTTCGGCATTGTCACCCTTTTTGTAGGGAAAAAATCCTAGACCTGGCCCTGTCATTTGTAATATAAACGTAAATTTTCAACCAACGCACCCAAAGGTCTCAAAGGGGTCAAGTCCCTTCAGACCGGCATTTCCACCGTTTATATGCGCTTGCCCCCTCCGGGTAAATCTTGACAAGGCCACGGGCCTGCTCTATAACCCTTACGCTCCGAATTGGCAAACAAATATATAGAACATTTAAAATGCGACACACCCTTTTTTATTCAGCAGAGGGCCGGATCCTGATACTGGGGGCTATCCTGGCCGCCGCCTACTTGATTTTGGTGGGATACTTCATTGGTGCAGACCCGAACACGGCCAAGGTGCTGACCCTGGTCATGCTGGCCCATTTTGCGGGCAGCCGCGCCGGCGGCATCGGGATATGCATTCTCAACGAATTCAACCCCCTGGCCACCATTGCCTATAATTTTTACGTTGAAATCATCATTGTCTGCTTTACCTATGCCGGCTTTGTCCTCAGCACCACCAATTACCTCAAGGTAGAATGGATCCGGCGATTCATGGCCAAACTGGCCCAAAAGGCCCAGGGAAAAAAAGAAAAGATCGAGCAATGGGGCTGGATCGGCATTTTCTCATTTGTCATGGCCCCCCTGCCCGTTACAGGCCCTGTGGTTGGCTCCATCATCGGGTATATGCTGCGCATGGGATTGTTCAGAAATTTTTCAGCCACGGCCCTGGGCACCCTCACCGCCATCGTGCTCTGGTGTTACGGGTTTGACTGGCTGCAGCAGCAGTTCCACATGATCCAGTATGTGTTTGCCCTCATTGTCGCCATGATTCTTATCCCCTATATCAAATCCATTGCCCGGTTTATCCGGGACTGCTGCCGCCAGGACGACCCCCCAGCCTGACCCCTTGAAAAACGGCTTTCAGGCCTCAGAACTGTCTTTTGAGGATGGTCTGGTGCAAACTATTGAGATCGTCCCGCTCCGGGTATCCGATGTTGTAGTGCAGCCCCCGGCTTTCCTTGCGGGACAGGGCGCTCTTGATAATCAGGCCGGCCACCGTGGCCAGATTCCGCAGTTCAATGAGATCTGAGGTGATCTTGAAATCCCAGTAATACTCGTCAATTTCCTTCTGGATATTCTCTATCCTGCGCCGGGCACGGATCAGGCGTTTGTCCGACCGGACAATACCCACATAATTCCACATGAGCCGCCGGATCTCGTCCCAGTTATGGGTCACCACAATGGCTTCGTCACTGTCCACGGTATTGGTCTCATCCCAGGGATCCAGGCAAACGGTAACCTTGTTGCCGATGGCCCGAAACGCCTCAACCGAGTCCCGGGCGGCGTTATGGGCGTATACCAGGGCCTCCAGCAGGGAGTTGGAGGCCAGGCGGTTGGCCCCGTGCAATCCTGTGCAGGCGGTCTCCCCCACGGCGTAAAGGCGCTGGACATCGCTGCGGCCGTTGAGATCCGTGGCCACCCCCCCGCACATATAATGGGCCGCCGGCACGACGGGGATGGGCTCTTTGGTAATGTCCATGCCAAAGTACAGGCACTTGGCATGGATATTGGGAAACCGCTTTCGGATATAATCGGCATCCTTGTGGGTGATATCCAGAAACACCGAGTCTGCTCCGGTCTTTTTCAACTCATTGTCAATGGCCCGGGCCACCACATCCCGGCAGGCCAGCTCCCTGTCCTTTGAATAGCCTTCCATGAACCTTCGGCCTTTGGCATCGATGAGATAGGCCCCCTCCCCGCGCACGGCCTCGGAAATAAGAAAATTCTTGGCTTCTGCATGGAATAGACAGGTGGGATGAAACTGGACAAACTCCATATTTGCCACAGAAGCCCCGGCCCGGTAGGCCATGGCAATGCCGTCCCCGGTGGCGATATCCGGATTGGAGGTGTAAAGGTAGACTTTTGAGGCCCCCCCCGTGGCCAGCAGGGTGATCCCGCTGTAAAAGGTTTCCACCTGCCCGGTGGTATTGTTCAGGATATAGGCACCGCAGCAGATGTTCTCATGCTGGGTGCGAACCAGGCCCGACCGGAAGCTGGTGGAAAAACAGATCAGGTTCACTGCGATATGATCTTCCAGTATGGTGATGTTCTCGTGGTCCTCAACATTGGCGATCAGGGTATCTTCAATCTCTTTGCCGGTGAGGTCATGGGCATGGATGATCCGCTTTGCAGAATGCCCACCCTCCTGGCCCAGGGCAAACTGCCCTGATTTTGCCATGTTGAACCGGGCCCCCAAAGCTGTCAGTTCCCGGATACGGTCTGGCCCGTTTTCCACCACCATCTGCACCACCTCTTGGGTGCACAGGCCGTCCCCGGCCTTGAAGGTGTCTTCGGTATGAAGATCAAAGGAATCTGTGTCACCGAACACAGCAGCCACCCCGCCCTGGGCCAGGGCCGTGTTGGTCTTCTGAATCTTTTTTTTGGTAACAATGGTCACCCGGCCGTGTTCGGCAACCTTCAGGGCATAGCTCAAACCGGCAATACCGCTGCCGATGATCAAAAAATCCGTCTTAATCATAGCAGACTCCGGTTATAGTAGGGAGTGGTGTCTCTTTCTCCGGGAGGATACACCGATGATCAGCCCGACAATGAATACCCCGGCCCCTGCCAGGGCCCAGTAAAGCTCTTCATTGTCCACCTTGCCCTCCAGAATGCGAATCTGATCCTGCCGGGCACTGGCCGTGTCCTGGAGTGCCTTGTATTTGGATTCCAGCTTCAGGTAGTCGGCCGAGGCGTTTTCCAGGTGTTTATATTTTTTTTCAATACCGGCCAGGGACTGGTATTTTCCTTTGAATTCCGTTGCCCGGGACTTGGCCTTTTCCAAAGCCTTGACCAGGCTGGCATTTTCCTTCTTGAGTTGATCCACCAAAAGGGTCAGGGGCACCTCCCGGGTCAGAAACCGGGTAAGCACCCACCCGGTTTTATCATCTTCGGCTTTGACCAGGGACCAGTCGTCGTTGTATTCCAGGGTTTCAAGTTTGGTTCCGGAGCGGAGCATGGCCACAATTTTATGCTCGGTGCCCGGGCCCGTTCGCATGGTGATCTTGGTCACACCGCTGACATAGATATCCTCGGCCATCACGGGCAAGGCCAGGGTCAGGCACAGAAAACCTATCAGGATCAGATACATTGGTTTGGATTTCATAGGATATCCCTCTCTTTAAGTTTTAGATATCCATTACCATTGAAATGCCCTCATATCAACCCCTTTGAATCCCTCAAACCGATCATATACTTTTTTTAACAAAACTGCTTTCCAAGTTAAAAAATCCACGATATAAGAAGGTAAACCTTGTTTCATCTCACAGGTTCTACCTTTGTGTTATAGAATGCTGCTCTCAGAGCAGTTCATTTCAACCATAGATTTAAGGAGACCCCGATGACCGATTGGAACACCCCCTTTTGGCCCGAAAGCGTTGCCCGAACCGTGGCAGACTACCATTATCCCATTTTCAAATTCCTGGATGACTCGGCAGCCAAATACCCCAACCAGGTATTTACCGTGTTTAACGGGGCCAGCAAGACCTATGCCCAGGTCAAGGATACGGCAGACCGCATCGCCAACTTCCTGGCCGCCAAAGGGATCGGCAAGGGGGATAAGGTGGCCATTTTCCTGCCCAACCTGCCCCACTTTCCAGAGATTCTGTTCGGCATCCTCAAGGCCGGGGCCGTAGCCGTGAACTGCAATCCCGTCTATACCCCGCCGGAGCTCAACTACCAGCTCAAGGATTCTGAATCCAAGGCGGTCTTCTGTATGGACCACCAGGAATTTTACCCCAGTACGGTTGAAGCCATAAAAGATACTGGTGTGGAAACGGTCATTGTCTGCAATATCAAAAGCTACCTGCCCAAACTCAAAGGGTTTTTAGGCAGCCTCCTGGGCAAGATCCCCAGGGCAGCCAGCCACCAGCCCGGCCATATCATGTTTGACGACATGATCGCCCAGGCCAGCCCGGCCCCGCCTGCCGTGGAAATTGACCCGGCCAATGACACGGCCATCATGCTCTACACCGGCGGCACCACCGGCGTTCCCAAAGGGGCGGAACTGGTCCACACCAATTTCACCTATGATGTGACAGCCCTGTTCGAATCCCTCAGACTGGTCCATGAAAAGGGAAAGAGTCCGGAACGGGCCCGCATGGGGGGCTTTCACTGCTTTTTAGGGGTACTGCCCTGGTATCACAGCTTCGGCATCACCGTGGCCCTGCTCTCGGCCACGGCCTCGGGCAGCCGCCTGGTCTGCGTTCCCGATCCCCGGGCGGGCAACCCCCCGTTCACCGAGGTGCTCAAGGCGGTCCAGACCTACAAGCCCACCATCATGCCGGCAGTGCCCACCATTTTTGTGGCCTTTACCAACCATGCCAAGCTGGAAGAGTATGACCTGTCCTCTCTCATGGGCTGCTTTTCAGGGGGTGCCCCCCTCCCGCCAGAGGTCTGCCGCCAGTTTGAAGAAAAAACAGGGGCAGTGATCTTTGAAGGCTACGGCCTCACCGAAACCGCTCCGGTCATCTCCGCCAACCCCACCAACGCTGAAACCCGGAAGATCGGCTCCATTGGCTTTCCCCTGCCTGGCACGGATGTAAAAATCCTGGACATCGAAGACCCCGGCATTGAAAAGCCCAGGGGCGAAGACGGTGAGCTGGCCACCTGCGGCCCCCAGGTCATGAAAGGGTATTGGAAACGCCCCGATGCCAATGATGACGTCTTTGTCACCATTGACGGTAAACGCTATTTTCTCACCGGGGATATCGGCCATATTGACGAAGACGGCTACATCCTGATCACGGACCGTAAAAAGGACATGATCATTGTGGGCGGCTTCAACGTCTACCCCAGGGATGTGGAAGACATCCTCTACACCCATCCCAAGGTAGAACTGTGCGCCGTCATCGGCGTCCCCCATCCCAAGAGCGGGGAGTCGGTTAAAGCCTATATTAAAATCAAAGACGGGCAGACCGCCACCCAGGAAGAAATCACGGCATTCTGCAAAGAAAACATGGCCGGGTACAAGCGCCCGAGAGAAATCGAATTCAGGGACACCATCCCGGTCTCTAACATTGGCAAGGTTCTGCGCCGGGTGCTTCGGGACGAGGACGCCTGATCTGCCGGGCCTGATCCCGACCTTCTCCCCCTGTCACCGACCTTTCCCGCCGGCGACAGGGGTTACATCCCCTTGGGGACCCCATATGCTGCCTGGGGTGCGGCCCTGAAGGCAGGGCCGAATTCCCTGAATATATCGCCGATGCTCGGACCGGTTGTCCGTTTATCGGGAAGGGGGGATGTCTGCTAACCGTTTTCAATCTGTCATCAAAACCCTTATCTCCGGAACAGTCTGCACCATAGGTTGAGAACGCCTAATTTTACAGGCGTTTTGAGTTCTGCGACCGGTATGAAATTACCACATCCACGGTCCAGGTTTAATGTAACGCAAACATCTGCGGCTTGTCCATCTGCGGCTTGTCCGTCAGCATGTTTTGGTTAACGAATATTCTGGTTTTGCATCTTGAAGACCTGGAACGAGCCTGGGATGACATGTACGCATCCCGGTATGGATTCTGGCGGACATATATTATGACCGTGATCTATAAATACCTTGATTGCGGAGATCTTCATATGGGATTTGCCCGGCTCCGCTGTGAAGAATGTGGGCAGACCCTAAAGGGCAGAAACTCGAGAATATGCTTTCATGGCGCCATTCGGGTTTCAATGTTTATATTGGGGACAGAATTAATTTCGATGACAAAGCCAGCCTCGGCAATCTTGCCCGGTACATTATCCGCGCCTGTTTTTCCCAGGAACGCATGATCTATATACCAGCCGAAACTTCGATGGCGGTACCGCCAAGGTCGTCTATACATCGAAAGACCGGAAGTTCAGGAAAACTTTCAAGTTTCTGCCCTTTAGGGTACGCACTGGACTGGCTGGCCAGGCTGGTGATGCATATTTCAGGCTCTTGATGATCTTGTCATGATTTGCTATGCCTTGCCAGGCAAAAAGGAAATTCCTATCCTTCGGTATCCTGCTCTCGAATCATTTGAACTGCAACTTTAGTTTTGAACTTTCCGGTGTAGTTTTTCCTCATGAACCTCCTTTTTCGGTAAAAATTTGAACCGGGTTTTTATCACCTCATGTGTCGCTTAGCAAGTGGTTCAAATTCTGGGGTCCATTATAATCTTTCATGTTTTGACAAAAAACAGTTTCTTATCTATTCTAAACATCACTCCTTAAAAAAGGATGCAATCATGCAGGACACTTTCCTACACGTTTTTTCATATATCCTGGATTCGGTGCGGGAACCCCTGGTCGTCCTGGATTCCGATCTCAAAGTTGTGACGGCCAATCAGGCTTTTTACACCAAGTTCTGCGTAAAACAAGAAGAAACCGAAGACGCATCGATATATCAGCTGGGCAACGGTCAATGGGATATTCCCAAGCTCAGAGAGCTGCTTGAGGACATCCTTCCGACAAATACGGAATTCAAAGACTTTGAAGTGGAGCATGAATTTGAAAGCATTGGCCACAAAATCATGCATTTGAACGCCAGAAAAATTTACGAGGATGCCCGGAAAACGGAGTTGATTTTACTGGCCATTGAAGATGTGACTGAAAAAGAGATGCATAAGCGGCATCTGGAGGACCTGGTTAAGAAGAGAACAGCTGAACTTGTCCAGGCGAAACATGAACTGGAGCAAAAAAACATACTGACTGAAACCTCCCTCCATGAGATTGAGCAGTTAAAACACCAGCTGGAAGAAGAGCGGGCCTATCTGAAAGAAGAAATCAAGCTTGAGCACAATCATGAAAACATTATCGGCCAGAGTGACGGCTTAAAATATGTGCTCTTTAAGGTGGAACAGATTGCCCAAAGCGACACCACCGTTTTAATCCTCGGAGAAACAGGCACCGGCAAGGAACTTGTTGCCCGGGCCATTCACGGGGCAAGCGACAGAAAAAAACGGGCGTTGGTCAAGGTCAATTGTGCGGCCCTGCCCTCGCATCTTATCGAAAGTGAGCTCTTCGGTCATGAGAAAGGGGCCTTTACCGGGGCGGACCGCAAACAACTGGGGCGGTTTGAAATCGCAGACGGCGCCACCCTGTTTCTGGACGAAATTGGAGAACTGCTCCTGGAATTGCAGTCAAAGCTGCTCCGGGTCCTTCAGGATGGCGAGTTTGAACGGCTGGGCAGTTCCCGCACAATCCGGGTGGATGCCAGGATTATTGCCGCCACAAACCGAAATCTTGAAAAAGAAGTGGATGAAGGCCGATTTCGAAAAGATTTATGGTACCGGCTCAATGTGTTCCCCATTACCGTGCCCCCTTTGCGGGAAAGGCCCGAAGACATACCGCCTCTCGTTGATTTCTATGTCCGGAAAATCACACGGCGCCTGGGAAAACAGGCCCAATTGATTCCAAAAACCGTTATGACCGCCATCACGAGTTACCATTGGCCTGGGAATGTGCGTGAGTTGGAAAATGTCCTGGAGAGAGGTGTGATCAACTCATCAGGCACAAAACTCCATCTGGTTGATGACCTTGAAAAGCCTGGAAGGTGTTCGGGCAAAACCTTGGAAACCCTGGAAGCGGTTGAACGCAGGCACATCATTCATGTGCTTGAACAGACCCATTGGAAAGTCAGTGGCAAAGACAGTGCCGCACAAATTCTGGACCTTAACCGCAGCACCCTGCGTGCCCGTATGCGCAGACTGGACATCGTTCCCCCTGAGCGCCTTCCTTTTGATTCCCAATAAGACCCTTGGTTTGCGTCCGGTGCTACCGGCGTCATGCCGGTGAGCCGGAACATGGAGCCCTAAAAAGGCATCATATGACCAAGTGAACAAATATGACCATCATTGAGGCTGTCCAGCCGCTTTAAAAATCGTCCCATTCCTGTGTTTCGCCTTAAAATCCAGCACCATAAAAGAATAATGCCCCCTGCCGGCCCCCTGGCACAATGATTGCGCTATTAGGAGTTGAACAGGTCCCGGAACCATATCCGACGGGAAAACGGGCAATGGAAAATAAAACAGGATCATTAGCAAAGAGGGAAGATTATGGGTGACAAAGGAAAACGAGACAAAGGCAAGCGTGAAGAGCAGAAGAAAGCCAAGCTGACACCAAAAGAGAAACGCAGGCAAAAAAAATAACCTAAGCCTTCCGGCACAGCAGTTTTGGGGGGCGGATGGCTAACGGCCCTGTTTTGTTTTAACTGGCCAGCATGTTTTTAAGAGGTGAGCCGAATGATGATCGTCAGAATCACCCTCAACGTACATCCGAAAAAACATCTGGAAGTGCTGCAAACCCTTGTTTCCCTGATGGTTCCGGTGAGAAACGAACCCGGCTGCATAAGCTGTTGTGTCTGTATTGACATTGACAATAAGAACCGGTTCACGCTGCTGGAAGAATGGGAAACCCAAAAAGAGATGGACCATCACATCCAATCCAAACAGTTCGGTGTGCTTCTGGGCACAAAAACATTGTTATCTCAACCGGCCCGGATCCGGATTTATACCGTGTCCCGGACCTGTGGGATGCCTGCTGTCAAGGCGCTGAGGAGAAAAAAGATATGAAACATACATCCAAAGAAACCGTGTACCCGCCCGGATATTACGGCAAGAAGATGATGACCGCTTCAGATTGGGCCGGCACGCAGATCAGACAATGGGAACGGGCCAAGGCAGAGTTAAAAACAGCCAACCAGTTTTCGCAAAAAAAATGTATCTGTTTATCCCGGGGAATCGGGGCCGGTGCCCTGGACGTGGCAAATTTTCTCTCGGAAATAACAGGCTTTCGGGTGATCGACAAAGAAATCATAAAACATATGGCAAAGGATTCTTCTCTGACAGAAAAAATCATTGCCTTCTTTGATGAGCGGTTTCCAGGAAAGATGAACGAACTGCTTGTCTCGCTCTCTATCGAAAAGAAGTTTTTCAAAAACGATTATGTCAAACAGCTGGCCAAAACGGTGGCCGCACTGGCCCATACTGAACCCACGATATTCGTCGGCCGGGGAACCCACCTGATTCTGCCACGCCAGACCATCCTGTCGGTACAATTGATATGCAGCAAAAAGCGCCGGGTTGAGAATCTGGCCAAGGCGTTGGGCATTGGAAACGGCGACGCAGAGGCAATATTAAACCGCATTGATGATGGCCACCATGAGTTTTTCAAAGAGGTCTTTCTCAGGGAGAAAACCTCGCCGGATGAATTTGATCTGGTCATAAACACAGATCACATCAGATCAGAGCATCAGGTGGCAAAGATAATTGCCTGCGCCTTTGCGCAAAAATTTTCCATGACCCTCAAAACCAGCTGATGTCGGTAAAAAGGGCCCTGCTGCTAGACAAGAACGGTCGTTTTAATATCGGTGTTGAAGGGGGGCAAATCAAATGCTGTGGATAATCGTTTCAATACTGATCATTCTCTGGCTCATGGGATTTCTGAGCAGTTATACAATGGGAGGGTTTCTTCATATTCTTCTGGTGCTAGCCGTCATCGTACTGGTCTATGATCTGTTGCAGAAAAAAAGAGTTACTTGAGGCTGAGACCACTCAATGCGAAGGGTCCAGATGCTTTTAAGGCTGTGCCCCAAATGAAGATTGCTCCCCAAAAAAAGGAGGAAAAAAATGATACCGAGCAGACCATCCTCAGAGGGAATCAATTCCATTGCCGTGATCGGCAATTACCTGCCCCGGCAATGCGGTATCGCCACCTTTACCAGGGATCTGGTTGAAGGCCTTTGCGCCCGGGCGCCCCAGACCCATTGCTGGGCGGTTGCCATGAACGACAGAGTCGAAGGGTATGCCTATCCGGACAAAGTGCGTTTTGAAATCAATCAGAATAAACTGGCCGATTACGGTATTGCCGCCCAGTTTCTCAATATCAGCCACACTGATATCGTTTGTCTGCAGCACGAATTCGGTATTTTCGGCGGGCCCGCCGGCAGCCATCTTCTCAAACTGCTGTCGGATCTACACATGCCGGTGGTGACCACATTGCATACCGTGCTCAAAGATCCTTCCCCCGAATACCGCAGTGTCATGAACAAACTGGAGGAGTTGTCAGACAAACTGGTGGTCATGAGCCGAAAGGCAGAAGAATTCCTCCAGGAGATCTATGGAATCCCCCGGGACAAAGTCGCCTTTATACACCACGGTATTCCGGATATGCCCTTTATCGACTCCAGCTTTCACAAAGACAAATTCGGTGTGGAAGGCAAAAAGGTGTTGCTCACCTTTGGCCTGCTCTCGCCCAACAAGGGAATCGAGACCGTGCTGAAGGCACTTCCGGCTGTGATCGACCAATATCCGGACGTGACCTATATCATTCTGGGCACCACCCATCCCCATGTGCTGAAAACCAAAGGAGAAGCCTACCGGATCATGCTCCAGCAGATGGTCCACAATCTGAATATCGGTGACCATGTGATATTCCAGAATCATTTTGTCGCCTTGAGGGAATTGTGTGAATTCCTCGGCATTGCGGATGTTTATATCACCCCCTATCTTGAAGAGGCGCAGATCACTTCGGGAACCCTGGCCTACGCCATGGGTACGGGCAAGGCCGTTATCTCCACCCCTTACTGGTATGCGGATGAAATGCTGGCAGAGGGCAGGGGGAAAATCGTGCCGTTCAACAACCCTGGTGCCATGGCGGAACAGATCAATGCGCTTTTATGCGATGATACCCAGCGGCATGCCATCCGTAAAAAAGCCTACACCTTCACAAGGGATGCGGTCTGGGAAACCGTCTGTCAGAACTATCTCGACCTCTTCAACGAGGTCCGTGACAACCGGATCCGGGATCCGAAACCCAGGCATTCCTATGTTGGCAGCATCAAAGCCATTACCCACTTTGACCTGCCCGAGATCAAGTTGGATCACCTCAAATCCATGACCGATGACACCGGCATGCTGCAGCATGCAAACCATACCATCCCTGACAGACACCACGGATACTGTGCCGATGATAATGCCAGGGCCTTGCTGGCGACGGCCATGGGGCAAAAATACCTGCCGACCAACGGCCTTGGTCTGGATGCCTTAAGCGGCCATTATCTGGGATTCCTGTTATACGCCTACAACAACAATACCGGCCGGTTTCACAATTTCATGACCTATGCCAGGCAATGGACTGAAAAGATCGGGTCAGAGGATTCCCATGGCCGGGCCCTCTGGTGCCTGGGCAAAGCGGTGGCATTCCTGGAAAATCCAGGCCACCTGGCCATGAGTACGGTCCTGTTTAAAAAGGCCTTGATTGCGGCCGAAAGCTTCAAATCTCCCCGGGCTGTGGCGTTCTGCCTGGTGGGCCTGGATGCGTATCTTGAGAAATTCTCCGGCGATACCAATGCCCGAAGGATCAGGGATGGGTTGGCCCAAAGATTGTTCAATCAATTTTGCGAAAATTCAACCAATGACTGGCCCTGGCCGGAGGAAACCTTGAATTACGCCAATGCCAAACTCTCCCATGCCCTTTTTTTATCCGGTCATCGCATGAACCATACAGATATGGTCAAGATGGGGCTGGACAGTCTGGCATGGTTGCTCTCCATCCAGACGGGAGATCATCATTTTACCCCCATCGGCTGTAACGGCTGGTATCGGAACAAAGGAAAAAGGTCCCGGTTTGATCAGCAGCCCATCGAGGCCAAGACCATGGTTGATGCCTGTGCCGCAGCCTACAACATCTCCCATGACCGGAAATGGTTTGAGAGTGCTGTGATGTGTTTTAACTGGTTCCTGGGGCACAATGACCTGAACATGCCGCTGTATGACCCGAAAACCGGGGGATGCCGGGACGGGCTCATGGTGGACGGCATCAACCAGAATCAGGGAGCGGAATCAACCCTTGCCTGGCTGCTGTCGCTGATAACCCTGCAAAAGCTCTACGCGGATGAACTCTTGCATCAGTCCTCACCCTCATGGGTGGGGGAACCATAAAGGAGGATTTTATGCGCATTGCCATGCTGTCCCCCATTGCCTGGCGCACCCCGCCGCGGCACTACGGTCCCTGGGAAAAAGTGGCCTCCCTCTTGACCGAAGCCCTGGTGGGACTGGGCCATGACGTGACGCTCTTTGCCACGGCAGATTCCATTACCCACAGCACCCTGCGCTCTGTCTGCGCCCAGGGATATGAAGAGGATGCCTCCATCATTCCCAAGGTATGTGAATGCCTCCATATCTCTGAATTGTTTGATCATTCACAAGAGTTTGATATCATTAACAATCACTTTGATTTCCTGCCCTTGACCTATGCCGGCCTTACCACAACGCCTGTGGTGACCACCATCCACGGGTTTTCCTCCCCGGCAATTTTACCCGTGTACCGCAAATACAATAAAAAAACCTTCTATGTGTCCATCAGCGATGCCGACCGGGCAAAAGGCCTGGACTATATTGACACCATTCACCACGGCATCGATATCAACGAATTTCATTTCCAGGCGGATCCGGAAGACTATCTCTTGTTTTTCGGCCGATTCCATCCCGACAAAGGGGCCAGAGAGGCCATTGACATCGCACGGGCATGCGACAGAAGACTGGTCATGGCCGGCATCATTCAGGACGGCACCTATTTTAAAGAGCATGTCCAGCCCTTTATTGACGATGCCAACGTGGTGTATCTGGGCAGTGTCGGTCCTGATAGAAGAGATGAGCTTCTGGGCAAGGCCCATGCCCTGCTTCACCCCATCAATTTCAACGAGCCTTTCGGTCTGTCCGTTATCGAAGCCATGGCCTGTGGCACGCCCGTGATCGCAAACAACCGGGGAAGCATGCCCGAACTCATCCGGGACACTAAAAATGGGTTCCTTGTTTCCGGCATACAGGAGGCTGTCTCTGCGGTGGCGCGCATCAGGGACATTGATCGTGAATTCTGCCGCCGAACTGTCCTGGACCACTTCACTATCGACTGCATGGTCAAAAAATATATCCGGGTGTATGAGCAGATCCTGGAGACGACCCGGCGTGAAGACCACCGTCCCTGGGGCTTTTACACAATACTCTCCGATGAAAATACCGTTAAGAATAAAAAAATTGTGGTCTATCCGGGAAAAAGGCTGAGCCTTCAGCGTCACCAGCATCGCGATGAGCACTGGTATATCGTCAGCGGCAAGGGGCTGTGGACCCTTGACGACACCACCATTGCCGTGACCGCCGGGCAATCCGTTGATATTCCGAGAAAAACCATCCACCGAATCGAAAACAGCGGCAAGGAGAACCTGGTGTTCATGGAAATTCAGACCGGCGACTATTTTGGCGAAGATGACATTGAGCGTCTGGCCGATGATTTCGGAAGGATCTGAAGGGGAAAACAATGGACAGGATCCAGGATATTGTAACCCGTTACCCCGGGAACCCGATACTGACCCGGGAGGATGTGCCCTATCCCGTTGCCACGGTCCACAATGCAGGTGTGGTTAAATACAAAGACCGGTATATCATGCTGTTCAGGTCCCATTTAAAAAACGGGCGTTCCATTATCGGCAGGGCGGACAGTCCGGACGGCTTTGCATTCAAGGTTAAGCCAGCCCCCTTTTTAGCGCCTGGTTCCTCGGGCCCTTTTGCCGAATATGAAGCCTTTGGTGTTGAAGACCTGCGCATCAATCCGGTTGATGGTTCCTTCCTTCTCACCTACAGTGCCTATTCCCGCCACGGGGTTCGCATTGCCCTGGCCCGGACAAGTGATTTTGAAACAATAGAGCGGATTGCCTTGATCACCCAGGCAGATCTGCGCAATGTGGTGATTTTCCCGGAAAAAATAGATGGCCGGTATGTCCGCCTGGATCGTCCCCACTCTGAAATATCTCCCTGGTCCATCTGGATTTCCTATTCCCCTGACCTTGTTCACTGGGGAGAGTCAAGGGTTGTCATCAAGCCCCTGGCCTACCACTGGGATGAAATGAAAATCGGCCCGGGCGCACCTCCCTTTAAAACAAATGAGGGCTGGCTCCATATTTACCATGGTGTCTTTCAGACCATGGCCGGAACCGTTTACCGGCTCGGGGTTGCCCTGCATGATCTTGTGGACCCGGCCAGGGTGATCGGGGTCTCTGATCAATGGATCCTGCAACCCGAAGAGGTCTGGGAGCAGACCGGTTATGTCCCCAATGTGGTGTTTACCTGCGGTGCTGTTGCCGAAGATGACGGGACTGTGAAACTTTTCTGGGGGGCAGCGGATACCGTGATGTGCGCGGGAACCGCAAAGATCTGTGACCTTGTCTCCTTGTGCCTTCTGTCGAGTCGACCGCCACTATAGCCTCTAACTGAATTGAAGAAAGAGACCCATGCAAAAAAATCATGCCAAATTTGTTGTGACAAGAAAACCCAATAAGATCGTCGGGGATACCTCCCGGGTCATCACAAGGCCTCATGTCCCTGATAATTCCAGGCGGATATCCCTGATCATAAACCGTATCCGGAACCTGTCCGACAAGGAACGCAAAAAATTATTAGCACAGATTATGAAAAATTTTTCCAGGCGGCATGAAGACCTGCCCCACATTTTTGAACGGCACTTTGGCCTGGTCAAACACCATATCAAAAAAGAGATGGTGCTGAATGAAACTGAAAAGGCATTGATCGGTGCGTATTTTACAAAGGAGTATGCCATTGAATCAGCGGCACTGTTCAATCCCTCCATTGTGCCGCACCCGATTCAGGACCACCTTGAAAAAGGCAGTATCCGGTTTGTCATGAGTTTACGTGCAACCGGGGAAGGTCATATTTCCTCCATTGTTTTCAGAAGCGGCGTGCTGAACCAGTACAACACCTTCCGATTTGATCCGGTCAGCGAATTTGTGGAAACACCGGATCTGAAATTAAACCCTTTATACAAGCGCAAGCTTTTTCAGCACAAGCTCAAAGAAATGAATGCCGATCATGATATTTGTACCTATGTTCTCAATGCGCTTCCCGAAGAATTCAGCAAGGACCAATTGGGCCGTCAAATGGGCAGACTTCATGAACACCCTCATTTTTCAAAACCCATGCAGTGTAAAACATTTGAAATCATCAACTGGCTTTCCGATTCCAACTATGAGGTTGATTTTCACTCGGATCACCGCATCTCCGAGCGGGTCATCTTTCCGGTTTCCAGAAATGAAAGCCGCGGGATAGAGGATGCAAGGTTTGTTCAATTTTTTGATGACAATGGGGACGCAACCTATTATGCCACCTATACCGCGTATAACGGGGTGACCATTCTGCCCCAGCTCATCGAGACCAAGGATTTTATCAGTTTTAAAATTACAATGCTCAACGGAAAGGCGGCACAGGACAAGGGCCTGGCGTTGTTCCCCCGGAAAATTAACGGCCGGTTTGCCATGTTGGCCCGCCAGGATGGTGAAAACAACCACATCATGTTTTCAAAACACCTGCACTTCTGGAGGACTTCTCACATCATTCAATCCCCCGAGTATCCCTGGGAATTTGTTCAGATCGGTAACTGCGGCTCTCCCATAGAGACTGAGAAAGGCTGGATGGTTCTGACCCATGGTGTCGGCCCCATGCGGCAGTACTGCATCAGTGCAATGCTTCTTGACCTTGAAAATCCATGCAGGGTCATTGCACGGCTGGATCAGCCGCTTTTGGCGCCCACGGAAAAAGAGCGGGAAGGGTATGTCCCAAACGTTGTCTATTCCTGCGGTTCGATCATCCATGGCAATGAACTGGTCATTCCCTATGCCATGTCAGATATTAATTCGGGTATTGCAACGGTCCCGGTGAATCATCTGATCAACGCCATGCGCAGGGTGGCAGACTGAGGACCCTGCCACCCCGTCCTCTGGCCGGGTACATGCCGCAATCCCGCATCCATCAACCCTACAAGGTAAGGGGTCACATCGTTTTTCCAGGCCCCTGGCAAAGCAGATCCGGATGTCAAAACCCGGTGCCGCTCAGACCACTTAGACACCGTGATGGGCTTTCTCTTTCTCATGACTTTCTTTTCCGCCCGGGTGAACCGGACCTCGGCCCTGTAATACCCGTTTTTAAGCCTGGCCTGCACCGCGCCCCACAGCACTTGAGGCATCCAGCCGGGCTTTTGCTTCACATAGGTTTCATTTCTTCCGACAAGCTGCATAATCAATTCACCCCATCTTCGCCGAACATGACCTGGTACCGGCCTGTGTTGGCAAACTCCGTCATCTGATGATCCAGGGACTCGTTCATCTGCTGCAGCAGCTCGGCGAACTTTTCCGGCTTGCCGCCGACAATGACAATCCATTCCCAAACCTTCATGTTGTACTGATACTTGATACCGCTTTCCAGCACAACGGCCCGGGCCGAAAATTCTGCCTCAAAATCTTTTTTAGGAATATACATACCCTCTTCTTTTTCACGCTCAAACCGGGCTTTTTTAATCTGCGCCTCAAGCTTTTCCACTTCCTTGGCTGTCTTCTGCGCGTGCATATCCGACATGTTTCCAATATCACCATCCTTGCGATCTAACGATGCTGCATGCGCCCTGACCTCTGTTTCCTGAACTGATCCATCCTCCGGATTGACCCGGATCATCCCCTTGTCTTTGTCCCGGTATATCTTTGATTTCGATATCCTGAACCCGGCAGCGTCCAGATGGCTAAGCACTTCATGCAGGCTGTGGAATGAATTTGCTTGTTCCATGACCTTCTATTTCCTCATAAAAGTTCTTACTTATTTTTGTAGTTACAAAAAAGCGTTGGCACAAGTAAATTCTGTAACTACAATAATTATCATAATGAAGATTGAATACGGCCCCGATAAAAACCAGCACAACATTGAGCAACGCGGGTTGTCATTTGACCTGGTAACAGATTTTGGGTTTGACACCGCCTTGGTTTGGAAAGATGACCGTTTTCACCCTCCGGGAGGATACCGTTAGAGTGATCAGCCTTAGAAAGGCAAACAAAAGGGAGATTAACAGATATGGCAAAGATTAAACCCGGCACCATACATCCGACAGACAAAGAAGATGAACAGATCACCCGCCAGGCAAAAGAAGACGGGACTGTTTTGACTGACGAACAATTAAAAAAAATGCGGGCCGCGTCTGATTTTCCGGAATTAAAATCTCTGGCCAAGAGAGGACGGCCACGGAAAAAAGATCCAAAACAACAGGTCACGCTTCGCCTGGATCCGGAAATCATGAGATTTTTCAAAACACAGGGCACAGGGTGGCAAACTGCCATCAATGCGGTTTTAAAAGAACATATCAATACCAGGCGGATATAAGCTTGCTGTTTTTTCATGCAGCCGATTCCCAGTACGCCTTTAATTCCGGCTGCATTTTCAAATACAGCCGCTGCTGGGGACCTGTTGCAGGCCAATCGCAGCCAAAGGCCTCGGCAGTCTGCCGCATAATCCGGAAATCAAAATCAGAGTTGTAAGCCATTACCAGGTCAGCCCCCATTTTCACCTTCAGGAGAAAAGGGGAGGTACGTTTCACCGGAAAAAGCCGCCGTCAGAGGAGGAATTACGGCATTCAGGTCATTCAGCACTTGATAGCGACGCAGATTCCACTTAAGTTAGTGGTCCAAAAATTGGGGGTAACCGCAACCGGAGACTTCCTGATGGTTATAATTTGTTATCCTCTCCACTATTTCGCAAAAACCTCATCCAGCCAATCAAAGAGCACCTGCCCCACAATACTGCGGTTTTCCATAATACAGTGATTGGACGCGCCTTCGTTGGATGGGGTGATCACCAGTTTTTTCATGGGATTCGGAAGATTGTCCATGCAGAGCTCTTGCTGCCGTTTTGTCTCAACGCTCTTGTATTCGCCATCACCAACGATTAGCAAAGCAGGGACCGTGACTTTGGCAGGGTCAAAGGAAAACCCTCGATTCGCCTCAATAAGCGCGGAGGGCTCTCCCATCGGAACCCCCCAACGCCAGTTTATGACCTTGACAATGTTTCCATGAAAACTTGTCCAGGAAACGATTTCTTCTTTGGTTGCCTGCGTGACCGGCATTGCGGCAAAAAGGGGATAGGCATCAACAACGGCGGAACTCATGGCGATCGCCTTGATGCGGGAATCGTGCATAGCGGCCTGCGGTACAAACCCGCCACCGCCGCTGATTCCATAGGCAGCTAATTGCTCGGGATCAACATCCGAACGGCTGAGGGCATAGTCAACAACTGCTTTCATTGGAACATTCATGTCAGCACGAAAGACTTTGCCTTCAAGCGGAAGAAGTCCCTGACCTGGCAGATCGACGGTCATAAAATTATACCCGCGAGCAAACGCCTGAGGCGCGATGTAGAAAAAAAGGTCTTCGGCAAAGGTTTCGCCACCGCCGATCATGATTAGCGTTTTCGCAGGTTCTTTCCCTGCTACGGCTTGGCGGAAATACCCCGGCAGCACCGTATTTTCAAAGGGAATCTCAATATACTCTAATGCCGGTTCAAAGAGGGTACCTGCCTTCTGCAGCAGGCTGCGGCACTTGAGCGCTCTTTCTTTGAGGCGTGGGTCATCCGGCAGTATAGATAAAAGGGAAAAACGATAGTAATAGGCTGCCCGCTGCAATTGGTCGCGTGCGCTCTCTTTATGCCCGCCCGAAAGCGACTTCTTTCCGCGAGCCTCCACACGACGAGCCAGCTTATACCACTCATCCTGCCAGCTAGCTGCGTCACCGTCCTTTATCTGGGAAGCCGCATAAAAGGCCTCGCCAATCTCGGCGCCGTGATTCACAGTGGAACCGAGAATAAGGTTTCCAAAGTGAAAGTCCATGTCACTGTCGCCAAAAAAATAACTGAAGGCGTTTGCATGGGCATCAAAGTTGTTGTTACCATCCGTTGTGGCAGCGCCTTTCTCCAAGAACCCAACAGCAGGCACAAAGGCAACGATTGCAGCCAAGGCTAACATCAGAACAAAATTTCTATTTATGGACATATCCAACCTTCTTTTTCTTGATTGGATGAATTATTGTTTTCTTCTCACAACGATTCCAAATCACCGGCTTGCCCGTGTGCATTTGGGCGGTTTGAGATTAATTTTACATTTTCAGTCGATTGGCTGGTCTTAAAAGAAACACACTCTAATACATTCTATTTTGATCTATTTCGCTTAAGCAACCATACGACTCCAATCAAAAAAGCATAAAAAATGCAATAACAAAGGGAAAAGAAAAACAGAATTGCCATACCCAAACCCGCTTTTACATTATATGTGTACCATTTTTCGGCAAGATCTTTTATTTTCTGAGGAACTCGATCAAATGGGACCTCGAGCACCTTTCCTTCGGAATAATCAAGATAGTACTTGGTACGTGGATGCCATATGACAATCTCGTGTTCTAAATCCAGATCAACCTGGATTGCTCGGACAAAACCTCCGCCAAACATATCCCGGTCAATCTCTTCTGTCTTTTTGTAAACCGTTTTTTTATCATAACCCAAGATATCAATCTGAATTTCAAGCAGTTCTCCATCTTCACGCTGGTTAATTCTAACCATTCGCTGCTTTTCCTCTGAGCCCCAGACAAGCCCATCAGGGTCGAGCAATATCGTGTCCAGTTGATGCCGCTGAAAAGAATTATTTATCCAGAATCCAAGCAGCAGGATAATTGGCCAGACAAGCAAAAATATTCTCAATCTCTTTCTAATCATTCAAATTTTCTCTTTTGCGATAATCTGTGTTCAAATCTGAGATTAAATGAGGTTGTTTGCCGGTTGTGCAGATGTCGAGCATACCATCTTCTAATCAACGTATAAACGTTCTTCGGTAATCGTCATGATAACTATGTCATAAACTTTTTAGTTTTTTGATAGCATCTTTATCACCAAGATCAGCGGCTTTGTTATAATACTCTTTTGCTTTAGACATGTTTTTAGGACTGGCCCATCCAAATTCATAGGCCTGCCCAACAACAAATATGGCTTTGGGGATATCCTGATCAGCGGCTTTTTTAAACCACCTGACGGCGGCTGCGTTGTCTTTTTTAATGCCTACGCCATTATAGTAAAGGGCGCCAATATTAAATTGTGCTTTGGGGAACCCCATATTTGCCGATTTCAAATAGAGTTCAAACGCCTTTGCCCTGTCCTGTTTAACGCCTTGACCTTTGAAATATATCACACCAAGATTGTATATGGCCATCACGTTGTTCTGCCGGGCAGCTTCCTCATAAAAGATGCGTGCCTTGGTAAAATCAGTTTCAACAGCTAATCCGTTATGATAGATATTTCCAATCATTGCCTGGCATTCCGCATTACCCTTCCTGGCACAGTGTTTATATTCCTTAAAGGCCATTTTATAGTTTTTTTCGTAAAAATACGTGTCCCCTTCCTTGAGATAATCTTCAGCCGATTTCTTAGGAAAGGAAACACCACGCAAATGTTCTATGGATTCTTTTCCTCTTAATTCAAGCTTGATTGAATCAAATATTGCATTGGGATTTGTTGGATTTTCGGGCTGTGATACTTCAGATCGTGTCCCGGTATTTTGTGTGTTGGCCTGTTCTGATTCTTTATTTTCAGGAAATAAAATTTT
>Ga0209949_1000496_pt1 | contig 20851 bp, 21 predicted proteins | sample SalPonC_black_MG_FD_185711 | JGI IMG/M metagenome (GOLD analysis project Ga0209949, IMG submission 185711) | Salt pond soil microbial communities from South San Francisco under conditions of wetland restoration - Salt Pond MetaG... | ecosystem: Environmental > Aquatic > Marine > Intertidal zone... | reverse complement strand
ACGAGGGGTAGGAAACTGACCAGGATGAATGGGATCGCTATTCTTTGAAGAAACCTTGTTATTGCTTTACACATACCGTTTGAATATACGGAAATTTTTTGGGAAGAAGAGGATAAAGGATAAAGGATAAAGGGTAAAGGTGAAAGGATAAAGGTGAAAGGATAAAGGTGAAAGGATAAAGGTGAAAGGATAAAGGTGAAAGGATAAAGGATAAAGGGTGAGGCCTCATGATATGGTATGGGTTGACAGCTTATCACCATTTATCACTTTATGTGGATAATTTTGTGATTGAAGTCTGAGTAGTACTGAACTTACCTTTAAAACTGTGTATTTGAAGATCGAGAATTCATTACCTTTTAATCATGGTGATTCCCGCTCTATAGCCTCACTTGCGTATGAAACACTAACCTGGTGACGCTTCAGCGCTATGGCATAACGATAGAACGGCGCGTGAAACCGGAACCTTTCTGTACCATGATCAAAAAAGGCCGGGAGGTGAAGCCTGCGGAGCAGCCTTTCCGTGAGGGGTATGGAGGGTGCCGGACCCGGAGGGCCGGCAGTCCGCTGTAGCGACGCGATGCGTCGCGTCGCTCAAGGACGGAGCGATAAGCGGACCCTGGAGGGGCCCGACCGCGAGACTGCGCAGTTACACTCCGTAGCTGCGCGGACGAGGGGGCACGGCCAAAAAATATAAAAAACAAAAGCGGGGAGCGAAAATCGCTTTTCGGGAAAAGGAGAGGTTTCGTACCTTTGGGGCTATGGCAGATCAATATGTGGTATCGGCGCGGAAGTACAGGCCGCAGCGCTTCTCGGAAGTGGTGGGACAAGGGCATATTACGGAAACGCTGAAAAATGCGTTGAAAAGTGATCACCTGGCACACGCTTTCCTGTTTTGTGGGCCGCGTGGAGTGGGAAAAACGACCTGTGCGCGTATCCTGGCCAAGGTGCTGAACTGCGAGCAACCTACGGCGGATATGGAGCCGTGTAATACCTGTGATATGTGTCTGCGGATGGCCAAGCAGGCTTCCTTTAACATTATTGAGCAGGATGGGGCATCGAATAATAAAGTGGATGATATCCGGGACCTGATCGGGCATGTGAATTCTCCGCCGCCGCATGGAAATTACAAAGTATTTATCATCGATGAGGTGCATATGCTAACGTCGCAGGCCTTCAATGCGTTTTTGAAGACGCTGGAAGAGCCGCCACCCCATGCCGTTTTTATACTAGCAACGACAGAGAAGCACAAAATTATCCCTACGATATTGTCGCGATGTCAGATTTATGATTTTAAGCGTGTAGAAGTAGAGGACATCGCAGCCCATTTGCGATATATCAGCGAGCAAGAGGCCATTAATGCTGAAGATGAAGCTTTGCATCTCATTGCCCAAAAGGCAGATGGTGCGCTTCGCGATAGCTTGTCCCTTTTTGATCGCATATCGAGTGCATCAGATGGTCCTGTCAGCTATCAAGCCGTTATTGATAATCTCAACATTTTAGACTACGAGTATTATTTTGATACAACGGATGCACTTTTAGAGAAGAACATTCCTGCTGTTTTGCGGGGTTTTCAGGAAGTTTTGAGAAAGGGATTTGAGCCGCAGCAGGTATTAAATGGTCTGTCCGAGCATTTTCGAGATCTGTTGCTATGCCAGCAGCCGGCCTCAGTGTCCTTGCTGGAGGTAGGTTCTAAAACGAAGGGGCGCTATCTGGACCAGGCTCGCTTAGTGGATATGCCGTTTTTGCTAAGTGCTTTGGAAATTTGCAATCAGTGCGATATGCACTATGTACGGGCGCTGAACAAACGATTGCATGTAGAATTGGCGCTGGCGAAACTGGCTCATATTCAGGATGCACGGGAAGTGGATCCCTTTGCGACTGGAAAAAAAAAGCCCGCGATGAAGGTGTGAAAGAGGACGCGCCGACTACAGAGGTGGAAACAGCTGTAAAAAGTCGCGTTGTAAATTCACCTAAACCTAAAGACATTTCGTCTGAGGAGTCTTCTTCAAAAGCCCCGAAACTGACAAATCCGCCATCCGAGCACCCGCAAGAACCTGAAAGAGAGAAGACATCTTCAAGTGAAAAGGAGAAAAAAAGTGAATCATCTCCTGCACCACCCAGTCCTTCACCTCGACGCCGAAAGCCACGCCGCACCACCCCAGGATTAAGCTCTTTAGCCGACTTAGAGGCTTCCGTAGAGTCTGAAAAATCATCAAAAGCACTTGGAGAAACAAAATTTACACCGGATGCTGTCGAGTCGTTTTTTAAAAAAATGGCCGATCAAACCAACCCTGGAGCACTAAAACTCGTTTTAAGCCACATAAAAGTGAATATAAAAAACGAGGAACTTTTCTTGTTCGTAGAAAGTCAGGTGGCGAAAACAACGCTTCTTCAAGAGGTGGATTTAATTCAAAATCTGCGCGATCGCTTCGGACGGGGAAAATTGAAAGTTTATATTGACATTGACCCTGAAAGAGAGGCTGATAAGCGAGCACCAGAACGTCCTAAAACACAGAAAGAAGTGTTGGATGGTTTTGCTCAGCAAAACGAAACCTTTAAAGAAATGATGGATCGGTGGAAGTTGACTTTTGATAAGTAACCTCTCATTGCTTAATCAAATTCGCCATGGTAGGATATCAGAGTAAAAACGGGACTGTACAGCAAACTGAAAAATTGTCCCTCGAGGGAATAGAGAAATCTTTCAAGCAGAAAGAATGCATTTATAACACCTCAGAACAGGCAAATGCAATATATGAAATAAAATCGGGTCGCGTAAAGGTGATTATCCATCGTGATGGGAAAGAAATTATAAAAAAGATCGCGCAGCCCGGCGATGTAATTGGCTTGTGTGCACTGGGAGAGCGCCGTACCTATTGTGAACAAGCGATTAGTCTTTGTGCGGCTACCGTTAAAGAAATTTCTTTGAGTTTCATCAATTCTGCTATTCAAGAGAATAGTCAGATGGCTTTTAAGCTCAACCAGTTGTTGATTAATGAAATTTATATGATGGATGGGCGTATTCGTTCTATGGCTTTTGACAATGCCAGACAGCGCGTCATTCAGTGTCTGTTGGATTTAATTGAAAGAGAGGGCGAACGTATCGGCTACGAGTATCTTCTCCGTCATGCACTAACGCACCAAGAGCTGGCCAGTTTGACGGCCACATCCCGGCAAACAGTCACTTCAGTCTTGAATGAACTCAAGGAAGAGGGGATTATTAAATTTAACCGTCAGCGTATCTTAATCAACGACTTATCTGCCCTGGAGAAGTATGATGCATAGTTTCACTTCTCAGTAAAGACTAATAATCAAGTAGGTAAGGATTTTCGACTTAAGGGCTGATCGGCTTGTCTTTTAGCTATTTATGGTTTTTATACTTTACTTATCTTTAGGGTATAAACTAAAAGCCATTAGCTATGATTCGAATATTTACTATTCTCTCCTTACTTTTATTTGTGGGAGTTTATGGGCAAGCCCAAATTGATGTTTCTGAAGATCGTTCTAAAAAATTGCGCGATCAAGTAGAAAAAACGGAGGAAGGCTGGTCAGGCAGTGTAGGTCTGGGGTTAGACTTTTTTCAATTATTACAAATTAACCCTAAAGTAGGCGCGGGAGAAGACCGTATTCAGTTTGGTGGATTAAGCACGGGCTTTGTGAATTACAAAAAAGGGTTATTGGACTGGCAAAATACCGGAACTTTCCTATTCGGTGTGCAGCGTTTGGGCTCGGGAACAACGACTATTGGTGGGAATAGTATATCTAAGCCTTATCAAAAAACGATTGACGAATTACGAGTTGTAAGTTCTTTATCTTATAAAATGGGTGAAGAATCGAAATGGAGTTATTCTGCAGACCTTATTGCTTTTTCTCAGTTGCTTCCTACTTATGAAGGAAACTTTCTCAAAGATGTGACAGGGTCGGGCAGTGGACCGATTTCTAAATTTTTCTCTCCAGCGCAGGTTAGTTTTGCTCCAGGTTTTCGATATGCACCCAATGAGCACTGGTCTGTAGGAATCTCGCCGGCGACCATCAAGATGATTATCGTTGCTGACGAAGCTATTGCTTCCATTCCCGGAGATGAGGATGCGATGATTGGTCTTCACGGAACAGAGTGGAGAGGTCCAGACGACTTTGATCAGGTTTTGTTTCAATTTGGAGCCAGTCTACGCGGTTTATATACGAACAAATACTTCAACGATAAATTCATTACGCGATCTGAATTGATTTTATTTTCAAACTATCTGGAGGAAGCTCAAAACGTAGATTTTGACTGGCGCAACGAATTTGCCTATGAAATCGTGAAAGGTTTAAAATTGACCGTTGTGATTAATCTTTTCTATGACCACGATATTTTGCTACAGAAGACGGATTGGGATCAGCCTGATGGAATAGAGCGCGATGATATGGGGAATCCAATACTAGGAAGAGGCTTAAATGTTATTCAAACATTTGCGCTACAATACAATTATATTTTTTAGAATATCCCCGGTGGATTGGAAGACTTCAATTTCTGGCTTTTCAACTTATTTGAGACTTGAAAAAGGACTATCTGCAAATAGCATTGATGCTTATATACGTGATGTTGAAAAGCTGAGGCAATTTTTGGATAATGAGCCTTCGAGAACTAAATTAAAATCTGTCCAGCGAAGCCATATTGAACAGTTTTTAGCGGCACTTTACGATTTGGAACTAGGACCTAACACTCAAAATCGTATTTTATCGGGTCTTCGCGCGTTTTTCGACTATTGTTTGCTTGAAGAACTCATTGTGCAATCTCCTATGGATTTGATTGAGGCACCTAAAATCCGCAGGAAAGTTCCTACTATACTTTCAGTAGATGAAATGTTTACCTTAATAGACTCAGTTGATGTGAATGCACGGCACGGCTATAGGAATCGAGGAATTTTAGAAGTATTATATGGGTGTGGTCTTCGCGTTTCTGAGCTAATAGAACTCAAACAATCTCAAGTTTTTGAACAAGCTGGTTTTTTGCGTGTGCTCGGTAAAAACAATAAAGAGCGGTTGGTTCCAATAGGCAAACCTGCCTTGGAGGCCATTAGAGCCTATGAGCAACACGAGCGTGCTCGCGTGCATGTCAAACGAGAAGGTGAAGATATTCTATTTCTTAGTGCCCGCGGAAAGGGCCTGAGTCGGCAGATGATTTTTCTGATGATCCAAAAGCTTACAAAGCTATTGGGATGGAAAAAGAAAATTAGTCCACACACCTTCCGACATTCATTTGCCAGCCACCTCGTAGAAGGCGGAGCTGATTTGAGGGCTGTTCAAGAAATGCTCGGTCATGAATCCATATTAACAACGGAAATTTATACGCATATTCAGAAATCTTTTCTAGCCCAAACCCTCGAGCGTTTTCATCCTTTCAATCATTAAATTTTTGTTAAGGTATCGACGCAGTAAAATATGATATGGAGGTAATCGCGTTTATGAGCTTACTTATAGATTTATATATATTATAAAACATTGCTATATTAAAGGCTGTTTAATAGTCCAATGGTGAAATTTCTGATTGATCAAACAATAATTTATGGTTCGCTCCTTACTCATGCTAGCTCTTCTATGCGTTTCGTTTATGCTGAATGCACAATTAAAAATAGATCACGATCGGGCAAATAAGTTACGTAAAGAAAAACAAACGGCAGATTCTAGCGGATGGGAAGTGGGTATGGCTTTCGGAATGGATTTTTTCCAGTTGCTACAAATAAATCCAAAAGTAGGCGCGGGAGAAGATCGCATCCAATTGGGTGGTTTGAGTACAATCTTTAGTACATATCGAAAAAATCGATTGCAATGGGAGAATATCGGGACCTTACTATTTGGTGTTCAACGATTGGGGTCTGGTTCGACTTCGATAGGAAATAATATCGTACCAAAGCCCTTTCAAAAAACAGTAGACGAAATTCGATGGGTGAGCAGTTTTGCCTATGCAAAATGTTCCAACTCTAAATGGAATTACTCAGCAGACTTTATTTTTTCAAGTCAAATTGTTCCTACCTACCGCGGAAATTTTTTACGTGACGTGTCGGGTGAGGGGGAGGGTCCGATTTCGCGATTTTTATCTCCTGCTCAGATCTCCTTAGCCTTGGGATCTCGCTACGAACCCAACGAAAATTGGCAAATTATTTTGTCACCCGCCACCTTAAAAACTATAGTGGTGGCCGACGATGACATAGCTTCTTTTCCGGGTAGTGAAAAGGAAATGGTCGGTTTGCATGGAACAGCCTGGCGATCTGAGAATGATTTTGAAAATGTTCTTTTGCAGTTGGGCGCGAGCGTACGAACCATGTATAAGAACAGTTTTACACAAGAGAAGATGAAGTTAAAATCTGAACTTATTCTTTTCACAAACTACCTCATGGAGCCCGAAAATGTAGACGTAAGTTGGCGCAATGAGTGGAGTTATGAAATTTTTCAGGGGCTAACTTTAAATCTCGTTGTCAACATGTTCTACGATCACGATATTTTCATTCAGAAAACCGACTGGGATGCGCCTGATGGTATAGAGCGAAACCCAGATGGAAGCCCAAAACTTAGCAGGGGCTTAAATATTGTGCAATCCTTTAGCATCCAATATAATCACATTTTTTAAAGACTTACAAAATAGGAGCACATTGAGGATTTAGCCAGTCGCGTTCTGCTTCCGAAAGCTGAGGTGAAATGGCTTGAAATACCCGCTCGTGATAACTGTTTAGCCATCTTTTTTCCCCATCGGTAAGCATGTGTATATCAATAAGTGTCTTACTAATGGGGTACAATGTTAGATCCTCAAAGCAGAGAAAGTCCTTTGAATTGGGATTGCCACCTTGCTGCACAGCGAGAATAAGATTTTCTATGCGGATGCCATATTCGCCCGCTTCGTAGTAGCCGGGTTCATTTGAAGAAAACATGCCGGCGCGCAAAGGTGTAGTTCCTCGTTCTGTAAGTTGAGGCACAAATCCCTGTGGGGGCTCATGCACATTTAGAAAAAAACCAACTCCATGGCCTGTGCCATGGCCGTAATCTAAGCCCTCTTGCCAGAGAAACTGACGAGCCAATACATCGAGTTGCACGCCTCGCGTTCCCTCTGGAAAAACGGCTTGAGCAAGTGCGATATGTCCTTTAAGTACACGAGTATAGTTTTTCTTAACCTCTTCACTGACCTCACCCAGAGCAAATGTTCGCGTGATATCTGTTGTTCCGTCGAGATATTGCCCACCAGAATCCACTAGCAGTACGCCTTCATTTCGAATTAGTGACTGTTTCTCGGGACTGGCATGGTAATGTACAATGGCTCCATTTCCACGGTATCCTACTATGGCATCAAAGCTTTCTCCTCGATAATGAGACTGTTGTGAGCGAAAATGGGCCAGCTTATCGGCAAGTTCTGTTTCTTTTACGGGACGTTGCTTTAATTGATCTTCCAGCCAGCGGAAAGTGCGAACTAGGGCCACGCCATCTTTCACCATAGCGTGTCTAATATTTGTCACTTCCGTTTCATTTTTTATCGCTTTCATTCCTCTTACTGGGCCTGATTTTTCAAGGAAGTTCTCCGACCGTAGCGCATCAAATATGGCTCTGGATGCCGTATTCGGGTCTATCCACAAACGCATGGACTTCGAGTGCCTACTCAGGTCTGAGAACGCATCTGCATAGGGTCGGATGTGTACTTTTGCAGCTGCAATATCGTCAGCTACTTCCTTAGGCACCTTATGTTCATCAATGTATAAATAGTGCTGATCAGATGTAATTAAAAGGTAGCTATAAAAAAGGGGATTAAGAGGGACATCGGAACCGCGTAAGTTTAAAGTCCAGGCAATATCGTCCAAACCGGATAGCCACAAACCGTCAGCTTTTTCTTCGCGTAACTTTTGTTGGACGCGCATGAGTTTCTGCTCCCGACTTTCGCCGGCGTATTTGACGGGGAAATCCTCAATGGGTGAAGTCGATAGAGCGGGTCTATCCTCCCAAACCTGATCAATGAGATCCACTTCAGTTTGTAGAAATAGGTCAGCTTCTTTTAATTTCTCTTCCATTTTCCGAATTCCCGCTTCCGTGAAGAGACGTCCATCGCAAGCAAGTGTTGCTCCTTTCGGAAGTTGATCAATCAACCAATTTACAAACCACGATTCTCGGCTACCATCCATTTTGTGTAAGCTGCCATCGGAGGCCTGAAGCTCCTCAGGGGCTTGAAGGTAATAGCGACTGTCAGTCCACAAGCCGAGGTGCTTTTGAGTAACAACAACAGTTCCGGCCGAACCTGTAAAACCAGAAATCCACTGTCTGGATTGCCAGCGCTCTGCCACGTACTCACCTTGGTGAGGGTCGGAAGATGGTATGATATAGGCATCGACTTCTGCTTTTTTCATGGCAACTCGGAGCCGTTCTATTCTTTCTTTTATTTCTAGCATGCTGTATATATTATTATTTTTTGTAATATATTTATTATCTTCGCTCAGACGTTTTACAAATATATTTTAATGCGTTTAAGACGAAGATACGTCTTTCAAAGAAATCGAAAAAAAGGTAATTTATTCATGGAATCTAGTATCTTAGAAAGGTTGGCAAGAGAATTCACTCGCAAATGGTAGACATAAAACAAAGGCTGTCACAGAAGATGACGCAAAAGTTGTCGCCGCAGCAAATTCAGTTGATGAAGTTGTTGCAAGTACCTACCTATGCCTTAGAGCAGCGTATACAAGAGGAGATGGAGGACAATCCTGCCTTAGAAGAAGATATGCAAACCGCTGAGGAGTCTTTAGATGAATTAACCTCAGATGACGATCAACAGGAGGAGGAGTTTGAACTCGATGACTATTTGGAAGAATACATAGAGGATGATCCTACGACTTACAGCCAGGGATCGTCATCGGGAGGAGGGATGACCGAGGATGATCGAAGAAAAATGGCGGTAGCACAGGATGACTTTTCAGACTACCTCGAAGAGCAATTGGCCATGCGCCGATTGAAAAGTGATCGAAAAGAAAAAATTGCCAGGCAGATTATCGGGAGCCTGGATGAGGATGGGTATCTGAGGCGAGAGATTTACTCCATTATTGATGATCTGATGTTTGCGTACAACATCGAACTTCGAGAAGAAGAAGTTCAGGAAGTTTTAGAGATTATTCAGGGTTTTGACCCACCGGGTGTTGGGGCTCGATCCCTTCAAGAATGTTTAGTAATACAAACGCAAAAACGTCTTAAGAAAATGGAACCCGACCCGGATCCCGATTGGCTTCGTGTCAAAGTTATTCTGGAAGATTATTTTGATGCTTTTTCTAAGAAGCACTACAGCCGACTGCTAAAAACACTTCAGTGTTCAGAAGACGAACTGAAAACTGCGATTGAACTTATTACCTCCTTAAATCCGCGTCCGGCGAGTGCATTTTCATCGGGAAGAGCGAGTTTGCAAGACCAATACATCATCCCGGACTTTATTGTTGAAAATAAAGATGGAGACTTGGTTTTGAGCCTTAATAGTATGAATGCCCCTGAACTTCAGGTAAATCATCAGTATCAACGCATGCTGAAGACTTATAGTGACCAAAAATCAGCGGAAGGTAAGCCCAAAAAGAAGCAAAAAGAAGCTGCGATTTTTATCAAACAAAAAATAGATTCGGCGCGCTGGTTTATTGATGCTATTCAGCAGCGGCAGCAAACGATGTACAAAACCATGTATGCTATCTTGCAGTATCAGCGCGAGTACTTTCTTACGGGTGATAAATCCCGTATCAAGCCGATGATTCTCAAAGACATTTCTGCGGTCACTGGCCTGGATATTTCTACGATCTCTCGAGTCGCTTCTGCCAAATATGTTCAAACGGAATTTGGGACCAAGCTGCTGAAGGACTTTTTTTCAGAGTCTATGGAGAATGCAGAGGGGGAAGAGGTGAGTACATTGGAAATAAAGAATGTACTCAATGAAATTGTGGATAATGAAAATAAACGCAAGCCACTTTCCGATCAAAAATTGATGAAAGCGCTTAAAGAAAAAGGTTACAACGTCGCTCGCCGAACGGTAGCCAAATATCGCGACCAACTCAGTATTCCAGTGGCGCGACTGCGCAAAGAACTTTAACTCCATTATCTCCCATTTTGTAAAAAAGCCATTTCATGTTTGTAGATGCTATCCAACATATCTCTCAATTCACACGCCCTATACAATCACTCATCCGAACGTATGGCTCTAAATCGCCTCGGCCGGGACTGTCCACACTTTTTTTTGTCAATAAAGAGGGAGTGGCGGTGACCTGTAAGCATGTCGCACATCTAATCACGGCTGCTGATCAAAAACTGCAACAATACCAACAGTTTAAAGAAAAACTATCGAAATTAAATCGGGATCACTCTTTTGAAGAGGCCTTTGAAAATTTAATACAAGAATATAACTACACCGAGGATACGGTCATTCAAATCAAGAATAACTTTGTAGGTTGTGTATATCCCTTGCACCAAATTCAAGTGCACCATCACCCCGAACACGATTTGGCTATTCTGCATTTTAAAGGACATAATCAAATTCAATACAAGGGTCACGCTACTTTTTTGAAGGACATGAGCGAGTTGAAAGCGGGAAAATCATTGTGTCGCGCCGGCTTTCCCTTCCCCGAATACTCTAACTATGCCTTTGATCCGGGGAAAGATGAGATGTTTTTTCAACCTCAGACAAGCCCTAATATTCCCATTTTTCCACTAGAAGGAATGGTAACCCGAAATATAGCATCAAAAAAAGGTGAGATTTTTGCCATAGAATTGAGCACACCCGGCTTGAAAGGTCAGAGCGGCGGACCACTTTTCGACCCTAAAGGTCGCATCTTTGGCATGCAGCAAAGCACCAAACACCTTCATCTCGGCTTTGATATTGAAAACAAGGATATCCTTACAAAGCATGGCCGCCGGAAGGTCAATAATTACGCTTTTTTACATCTCGGCCAATGTATTCGCGCAGATATCATTAAGCAGTTTTTGGATAAAAAGGGATACTCATACCACGAAGCCTAGATTATATGCAAATATCAAATGAGGAACGCGCCCGCTTAAAATCTTTGTATTTGAAAGCAGCTTATGAGGTTCAGTATCCCCATTCAGCCTCTTCTTTTTGTATTGAAGTCGGCACAAACCATCCTCAGCTTGATGAGTATTTAGCTCCAACAGAGTCATGGATGTTCATGACTGCATATGAGCCGATGGGTCAGAAATATAGCACACGTCGTAATCGATTGGCCCAACAACGATTGTTGCGAGAGGCCGATAAAAAAGAGAAAAAACTATGGACCGGTCTAGGGTATGACCTTAGAAGTGACGCAGATTGGGAGGAGCCTAGTGCTCTGATCTTTCCTGTTACTAAAACAGAGGCATTTGATTGGGCTCATCGATATCGTCAACTCGCTATTCTATTCGGTTCCCGAGGTCAAAAGGCACAGCTCTTGTTTACACGGTAAACAAATACAGTTCCTAGCTTATTGTATCTTCAGGACTCAAAAAATATCGTACATGAAGATCATAAGCTATAACGTAAATGGCATCCGCGCAGCACTTCGAAAAGGGCTGTACGATTGGGTGGCAGATCAGGATTTCGACATTATATGCCTTCAGGAGAGCAAGGCTCAGCCGGAGCAGGTAGATCTCAGCGATTTCCAAACCCTGGGATACACTGATTATTGGTATTCAGCAGAGAAAAAAGGGTATAGCGGTGTCATTACGCTAAGCCGGCAGGAACCCCAGGCGGTCTCTAGAGGTGTAGATAAACAACCATTTGATGAAGAGGGGCGCGTGATACGAACAGATTTCAAAGACTTTACCTTGCTCAACTGCTATTTTCCTTCAGGAACAACCGGGGATGTTCGTCAGGAGATCAAAATGAACTTTTTAGAACATATTTATGGAGTAGCCCAGCAAATTTTAAAAGATCAAGGGAATGTGATTATTGTGGGCGATTACAATATTGCCCACACTGAAAATGACATTCACGCACCTAAACGCAATAAGAAAACCTCGGGATTTTTGCCTGAGGAGAGGGAGTGGCTATCTAAATGGTTCGATTTGGGGTTTGTCGATGCTTTTCGCCATTGTCATCCGGAAAAAACAGAATATTCCTGGTGGAGTTATCGGGCGGCGGCACGTCAGCGCAATAAAGGCTGGCGACTCGATTATCAGTCGGTATCGAAAGCCTTAGCACCGAAGATCAAAAAGGCTCATCAACTGACAGAAGTGGTTCACTCGGATCATTGTCCGGTTTATCTCGAAATAGACCTATAGCCTGTAAGATAAACGGGCTTAAAGCTCACGTGCAAATGCTCGATATCGGGCAACAGCCTTTCTATCTTCCGAAGCATGTTCTATCGCCGCTTCAATGGAATCACTTGCTTTCGAGTTTTGCCCTTGGGCAGCATACAATCGAGCTAATCGATAGTAGTTGTCACCGACCTCAGGCTCTAATTCGCAAACCTTTTTCCATAAGTCTGTCGCAAAAGAGTAGCATGGCTCGCCAAAGGCTTCCACCATCTCAAAGGCAAGCCGTTTTCTTTCGGTAACTTCCGCCTTGGATAGGGTTTTTATGTAAGGCTCTAAATGCTCGCTATATGCAGACCAGTTTTCGTGAGCTGCATAATATCGCAGATAAGAACCGGCCTCAAAAGCAGTGCGTTTTTTGCGGTCCTTCTCAAATAAAAACCACTTTTTTACGGCGTCCTCAATTAAGAACGGCGCTTTATAGCTGATTGCTTTATCCACAGTAGAAATACAAGCACTTTGCACTTTTTCTATCACTTCTTCTTCCGGGTAGGAATCCAAAATGTACTCCCTATGCTCTACCACCATATCGAATAGCCGAGAATCGGCTTCTGTAGCTGCAGCGAACGCAATTTCTACGCGCTGTTCGGTAGTTAAATCACCCCCTTCTCCGCGCAGATAAGTATTTGCGGGCTCCACGGCAGATTGACCACTATTAGCCAGGCCTTTCAAGTATCCTTGTACCACCTCGAAGTCCCGGTTTCCGGCAAGGTATTGCTCGGCATACTCACTGTTTCCGCCAAACTTCCGAACCGCCAAATCACCTGTTTTTAAAAGACCCTCAGCATCTAATCCCCCTACGTGCTCGTGAAATTTTTCTTCTTTCGGCGAAATAAATAACAATGTAGGATAGGCTCGAACCGGAAACTTTTTAGCAAAGTCCGGGCCTTCGCCCTTTTCCATATCCATCTTCACATTAATGAACTTGTCATTAAAGAACTTGCCAACTTCCTCTTGTGGAAATACGTTGGCAGCCATGCGTTTACAGGGCCCGCACCACGAAGCGTAGGCATCGACAAAAATGGGCTTTTGCTCTGTTTTTGCTTTTTCCAAGGCTTCCTCCCAACTGCCGTGAAAAAACTGGATGCCCTCAACCTGTCCCCAAAGGGCCGTCATCCACACACATAATCCCAGTAGTATTCCGTATTTCATTTTATTTTTATAACGAAGCTACACAACACAAAGCGTATATCCAATCTCTTTTTTCTTTTTGGGCGATCCCCTCGTCCTCGACATCGCTACGCGATCGTCGGGACGGGGGCGTTACGTTACGGGCTGCACATGCGTTCGGTAGTCGCTGCGCTCCCACTGCCGCATAGCTGCGGCACCCTTCACATCACTATCGCGAACTCATCCGGACTGAAGGACGGCTTGAATATGGGATTGTACGGCTTCCACTTCCGCTTCCACCTGTGGATAGAAATTGTTTATGAAATTTCGATTCACCTCAATTTTCCATAAATAACTAAGTAGCAAATTACGCTCTGTTACAGATAATATTATTGGAAGTCGGACGCCACTCAGTTGGTTCGAAGGTGAAAAAGTCATGTGTGGCGCTAAAATAGGATTGATTTCGTGGAAGAAACTCTGATGAAACTGGGCTTCCGCATATTCCTCCTCAAATTTTCGGAGTAGGTGGTAATTATATTCGTAAAGGGAAATAATTTTCCTCCGAAGGGAGTCACTTTGAATGAGCTCTAGACCCTTCGATTTTAAGGCTTCGTACCCTGAAGTATTTAAAACAGAGATGAAATCTCGCGTGAGATTAAAATAATGAAAAGGGAACGAGTCCATGGCTACCTCTTGCTGAGTAACTAATTTTTTGAAATATGAGGAGGACTTCAAGCCTACTTCATGTCCGATCTTGTTAATTCTCAGATCTTCCAAATCCTTTTCCAGACCTGAATAAATTTCGGTCAAAATTTTACTCTCTGCATTGCGAGCCATACGCTCCTCATTCCAGTTATTGAGTGCAAAGGCAGAAATCACGGCAATGAAGACGGAGAGAAATTCAACACTAAAAGTCATCCAGGGAATGAGTGAGGACTTTCGTTTTTTCATACGGCTGCGGCTTTATGAAATAAAAATAGATGAATTCTCTGAATTATTCAGTTGGTATTATGGACTTTGTACTTTCCCAAGCATAACTAATGGGCTTGCAGGTTAATTTAATGTAAAATATATGGTTGAAACTCTTATTCCAAGCAGTCACATTTTTTAGGCAAATGATTTCCGTCATAACGATAAGAATAAAACCCACCATACCCCGATTTGTGAACTATGTATAGCAAGTCACCGGGAAGATTGATTTGTTTCTGTACAGAATTGATGTCATTACTGCTACTTCTAACAAAAAACCTAGAGGAACGACTCCCAAGTCTATCGTAAACCGAATCATAAAAATCAATAATAGTATATTCAGGTTTTAATATTTCTTCTCCTTTAGTATTTAATAATGATATTAAGTGATAATTAGGATGAGTGCGATTTTTTATAAAAACCTGATCATGAGGTCCTTCTTTATAGTCAATATCTACTATTCTTTTAAGATCACTCAAGTTTGCGTTTTTATTATAAAACAGCGTGTCTCCATTAGGCGATACAAGTAAATTTGGCCTAATTATATAGCAAAGAAGCTCTTTTTCTTTTCTGATCGGAAATATGGTCTCATTCTCAAACCTCTTTTCTACTACATTTGTCTTCTCGTTTCCACGACCGTTAATAGTTCCTGAAGAAAATATTCTTCCATCTTCAAAAGAGGACTCTAGGATGGCTTGATCTGTAAATTCAATGTCTAAGTCTAAGTCACGATACTCTATTTTCTCTCCCATACAATTAAAGGTGCCACCTTCAGTGAATAATTTGGAACAGCCGTCACTGTGCTCATTAATTGTATAGGGTGACTGATTGGCACCTCCGTAAACATCAAGTTTTTTCACTGACTTGTTCTTGAAAACAGCATAATGGTAATAGTACCTGTTTTGAAGTACCTTGATAATGACAATTCCAGAAGCCCCCGTTAAATCGTAAATACTATCACTTGCATGAACCAACTTACGACTGATTATCTCTCTTATTTCTAAAGTTTCGTCTACATATTGATAATAGAAAACACCATTGCCATCATAATATATTTCTCTTTCTTGTGGCTCAACTGCAATTTTGCCTCGTTTATCAATAAGGCCAAACTTAAAATCTCCTTTTTTAGTTTTTTGTCTAAATTTTGTGAAAGAGTTATGCTTTTGATTTGGGAAAAACCAAATGTAATCATAAATAGGGTCTGTAATCATTTCATTTTGACTGTTTACTAATCCCCACTTAGTACTCTTTTTACCTCCTTCCTGTTTTTCAGTGTAAGAATAAGGATATACAGTTCCTTGTGAATAGGCGCAAAAAAAAGAAAAAGTGAACAAGCAAATAATTAGAGATTTAGCTTTCATTTGAGTTTTATTAGATTAAAATATATATTATCAAATATACTAAAAGTAGCTAGTGGAAAAGAGAAATTCCTCTCATTATAGCATTTATTTTAGGACGTGATAAAAGTGGTTTCTATTACTAATAAACCATTCATTTTTATTTTTGACCATTTTCGAAATAGTTCCCGAATTCCATAATCATAATTAAAATCCGGATTGTTCCCAGCTAGACTGTCTATTGACCTTTCTTTAGCACGCATTTCAATTTACTTATTGCCTCAAGTGAAAGATTTAATGCCCTAAGTATATTCTCACATGAAACTTTAGTTAATGTTGCAAAATTTATGTTTCCACTCTACTCCTCAAATTCCTATTATCCTACCCATTGCATAGAGTAGATCTATCGCAGGGGCTCCCTCCAGACAGGTCGGACAATCAGAGTATGTCCACAGACAATCGATGAGGTCGGTAGCCATGTGCATGAGTAAGCCCACCCCAATGATATTAAACGGCTTTCGAAAAAAAAGCAGAATAGCATATACGATCATGGCGTAGTATGTGTGCAAATAGTGAAATTGAATGCTACATCGCTGGGGCTCGAAAATAGGGTCAGCCCAGAGGTGATCTAGATCGACCAGCATGGTGGCCAGGAAAATCAGATACGTCCACTTCCAGTCCGAACGAAAGAGGATATAAGCAACCCCTAAGGGAAAAACCAGATGTAAAAAATAATGGGTGAATGCTTGCATGCTTTACGTTTTGCGCGGATTCATATTTGTATCCTTTCGTTCTTCCGCAACTCCTCCAAATCCTTATGATTAAAACTTGTGCGGGTTTTTTGCCTATTTTTCGGCATATTTTACCAAGTCAGTGAGTGCGATGTACTCCAATGTTTTTTCGTTTGTCGCCTCCAGCACCACTTTGGGCGCCACACCCGCTTCAAAGGCTTCCTTCCATCGCAAGGCACATAAACACCACTTATCACCCGCCTTCAGACCCGGAAATTGATACTCCGGTCTAGGGGTCATTAAATCATTACCTCTTCTTTTGGAAAATTCTAAAAATTCTTTGGTCACAACCGCACAGACCGTATGGCGGCCTCGATCCGATGCGTCTGTTCTGCAATTTCCATCGCGATAATATCCGGTTAAGGGATCCTTGCAACAGGATTGCAGGAGTTCTCCAAATACATTCTTCATTTTTTCTCTTTTTTAACTGTCCATAACCTAACTCATTGTACCCTGCATCTAGCTCCTTTTCGCAGCCTGGATGGGTTGCGATTTCCAGGAACACTTTACAAGTTCTCGTCCGTGAACTCCATACAATCTTCAGTGGGCGTATACACACCCGCGGCCTGTTGATACACTAAAGTAGCTCCAAGATGCCCTGTATAAGCCAGAGTGCCTGAGCCGGCTACAGAAAGTAAAATGATCGCAATCTTCCATAGCTTTCTAAACTGCCTCAAAAAGCCGAAGTATTCGATGAGAATGAGACCCGAAACTGCTGAAAAAATCCATCCTGCCAGATAGGCATTGGTTTCGTGTGTCTTCAGAACGGTGGGGTCACAAATCTGGCGAGAAACAATAGATTCTGCGAGATCTCCGGTATAGATTGCCACCCATAATCCAAGGGTTCCCAGTACCAAAAGGACACGAGCCATAGGGTCCCAAAACTCTGTTTTGAAGAAGAGGGCTGCGAATAAAAGCAAGGACCCCAACAGCAAAATAGCAATGGGAAAATGAACGGAAAGCGGATGCCAGACTTCCGTTCGCCAAAAATCCGGTAATTCCGTCATTTCATTCCATAATTTTTACAGAAACGGGGTCTAATCGTTTCCCCACTTTCTCTACGGTCACTTCCACCTTTTGGTCTTTTTCGAGCGTTGAAAATTCTACATCTTGTCCATTTTGGGTAAGAGATGTTTCTTCTGTAAAATACAGCTCAAGGGTTTTTCCGTCGTCCAGGGTCACATAGATTTCAGTTTTTTCGGCCTCTACTTTCTTGATTTTTCCGCTATACGTGCCGGAATCGACGACATCTGTGCTGCCTCCGCATGCTATGAAACCCAGGGCGAAAACGGCCGCAATAAGTACTGAAATTACGCTGGACTGAAATGTTGCTTTTGTCATTTGTATCTCTGTTTTTGTATTGCCTCATCCCTATTCTTTAGGAAATTTTCGGCGTTCCGCTATTTGAATAGCTAATAATTAAGGCCTTATCGACCTTCTATCTTGTATGCAATGAAGATACGATATATCTTAGAAATGTAAGTACCTACCCCCCTCTAAAATCATTTCTCGCGATAGAAAAGAGACCATCCCACAGCTGCAACTCACCAATGGGATTTCCCCAAAGGCAGAGAGCGTAAAGTCCTTTTCTTTTCCCGCGTCAGCGATGCGTAAGGGTGAGGGCCGGTATGACGGCCCGAAGATCCCGCGCCCTCAGCGCGGGAGCCGAACGAATAGAGAGCCCTGAAGCGTAGCGCACTCGAGGCTCCGCCGATAGGCGGAGCCTCGGTGGACGCCCAAAAACATAAAAAAAGACGCCTATATTCCCATTTCAAAAATAATGACAAGATGATTAAGGGGAGTGGCAGATGAGTGGTTTAAGCGCCGGTTTATGCCGCGTAAAAATATAAGATGATTCCAATGGCCAGCCAAAGATAAGAGGTGAGGGCAAGCCACTTTAATACCTTTTCGAGGAGTGGACTTTTGGGTGCCATTTCTTTGTGATGGTGTACGTCTCGGCCCTTGAAAAATCCAAGGTAGACCAGCAGGCCGGAGACGACTAAAAAGGCGATGTTAAGATAAAAGGTATAATCGAGAGCGAAATGCTCTTTTTCGGTGATGGAATTCGCAGAAATGTCGGGAATGAGACTGAACATATCTAAGCCGTAGTGCAATATCAGCGAGGTAAAAATAAGGGAGGTGAAGAGCAAAAAGAGGATGAAAAGCGACATTTTCCAGCCGTAATACCGGGCATGGATTCGCAGGACGGGAAAGACAACTAAATCACTGAAAATGAAGGCCATAACCCCGGCGAAACTTACGCCTTTTCCGAAGAGTAGGGCGGCAAGAGGGATATTCCCCATGGAGCCGATAAAGGTGAGGAATGCGGCTACGGGGCCGACGACGACATGTTGGAGGAGGGTGAGAAAGCTGAAGGAATCCTGCCCGACTCCGGAATGGATAAAAAGGGTTTGAAAAAAGGAATCCGGAACAAAGGCGGCTACGATACCTGCGATGGTAAATCCGATGGTGACATCTTTCCACACCATCTTCCACTCCATAGCGTACTGTTTGCCAATTTTAGCCCAGTTTTTGGGAGACTGCACCCGGGAAAGAAAAGGGGCGTTATCGACCTCTGCTTCGCGGGCTCCTTTGAGCCTCTTGCGGGCATTTTCAATTAAGTTTTTGGGCTTGATGAGGCGGATAAGCAGCCAGCTGATGAGAATAAGTAATATTCCCCCTACGTATTCGCCCACCACAAACTGCCAGCCCAGGAAGATGGAAATCAATATCCCGAGTTCAATGACCAAATTGGTAGAGGCCAGCAGAAAGGCAATGGAGGAGACAAAACTCGCGCCTTTTTGAAAGAGAGATTTTGAAGTGGCCAGAGCGGAAAAGCTACAAGAACTGCTGATGAAGCCAAAAAAGGTACCCAGAAAAACGCTTTTGCTGCCGCCGCCGCCCATGGTTTTTTGCATGCGTTGTTCGGTCACTAATATTTGAATGATAGAGCTAATCACATAGCCCAAAATAAAGGCCCATAAGGCCATCCAGAAAAAGCCTAAAGTGGTATGAGCCGCCTGGCCCCATTGATCTAAAAATGCATTCATGTGCGCGGTGTACTGGGTTTGAGATATTTATTAAAGAGTACGGTTTTTATCGCAGTATTCAAAATGAGGCGCTCTTTTTACTTCGTGAAATGTGGCCCCCTTTCCCCCTTCAATTTCAAAGGTATGGCCCTATTTTCATCTTGCCTCCTAAGAAGAGGGGCGCTTTTTGCGCAGATTTCTCGTTGCCAAATCCTGCTTAAATATCTTTTTGAGTAAGCCGTACAATTGGGGATGGTGCCTTTTGAGCAATCGGGGGCGTTCAAAAAAGTATTCGCTAACTACGGCAAAAAATTCTGCCTGGTTCGTTCCTCCATAGGGGTTTATGCCCGTGCCCCCTACATAGATTTGGTCTATTTTTTGACGGATCATATCTATCCAGGGAATGGTGTACTGCCGTTCTAACAATACGTTCGGAATTCCATCCACATCACCGTCCTCCTTATCAATGAGGTGGACGAACTCATGTATAGCCGTATTTTTCTTATCCCTTTCATTTTTAAAGCCGTATTCCAATGCGGGTTTCGATAAAATCATCACCCCATTCATATAGCCATTCCCCACCATGCCCAATACATTGCGGTCGGGCCCCTGAGTTTCAAACTCTCGATTAAATCTACCGGGATAGACCAAGACCTCCCGGAGGCCTGAATATCGCCAATCCTCAAATTCAAATATGGGTATGACCGCACTGGATGCGACCAAAAGCTTATCCCGCTGATCTATTTGGGTTTCTATTCCCGTAATGCTGTAATTCAGTAAAAATTCCTGCACACGAGTCTCAAATTTTCGCTTTGCTTCCCGCGATAAGGACTGGTAAAATCCAACCTCCGCCGCTAGAATGTTTTGCTGATCTGCAGGCATAGGGCCCTTCGGTCGTTTCCAACGCGAATAGGATCTTCGTATCCACCATAAAACAAGAAGGGTAAGCAGGGCGATACTCAATATGGGGATCCAGGCATGCATAGGCGTCGGACTTCTTTTACAAAGATGCGTTATTTATGTTCTATCCCGAAAAATGCACCTATTTCCAGCGGTTTGATCCATCAGAAAGGGAGAATGGTTCGGTAGCAATACGTAACATCCATTTTAGGGGGTGTCCCCCGAGACGCCTTCGGCGCTCGAGGGCCGGGCTGTTTTAGTGTCATGACCACTAAATCCGTTACAGACCAAGTCTTGATCTTTTTGCTTAACTCATCGTTACTCCCCAGTCGCGTAGCTAGGGCTATGCTCCCTCCTTGTGCCTTGATTTAAACAAAAATCTACTGCGACTTTTCCATACTTATTTAGTAGTCATGACACTGGGGTTCGC
>Ga0209949_1000487_pt1 | contig 21019 bp, 17 predicted proteins | sample SalPonC_black_MG_FD_185711 | JGI IMG/M metagenome (GOLD analysis project Ga0209949, IMG submission 185711) | Salt pond soil microbial communities from South San Francisco under conditions of wetland restoration - Salt Pond MetaG... | ecosystem: Environmental > Aquatic > Marine > Intertidal zone... | reverse complement strand
TTTATTTTGCTGATGGTACTGACGCTTTCCCTAACTCATCTGTCAGATGCCCAGAACAACGGTATGCAGCTTACGCTGGAAAACGACCATGAAATGGTTATCGACGGTACATCCAACATACGCGACTGGGATGCCCGGGCCAAGACCATCAATACCACCGTTGTTATGAATGAATTCGATATGAGCGCCCTGTCGTCTTTAACAGCAGATCATTTTGAGACACTTGAACTTTCAATTCCGGTTGAAGACATCGAAGCCGAGTCCGGTAAGCTTACCAGTAACATCCATAAATATCTGCATGAGAAAGATCATCCAAATATAACCTTTAATCTGAGCACAATTGACTCTATTTCAGTAGACGGCAACACTGCTACAATCAATGCTACCGGAATTATCAATGCAGGTGGCGTAGATCGAGAAACCTCAATGACTGTTGAAGCCATGTTTGAAAACGGAAGCGTCACATTCTCAGGTACACAACCGCTGTTAATGACCGATTTCAATATTGATCCGCCAACAGCTCTGTTTGGTACAATTCGTGCGCGGGATGAAATTGATATTGTTTACTCACTTACATTTTCAGCCAGTTCTTCAATATAATAGTGCAATCATCTGATCAGCCCCGTGATACTATTCAACTTCACTTGATGGTTTACGGGGCCTCGGGTGATTTTTTCATTCATTCTTTCCTCTTCTGTTCAACTTAAAACGATTGCAATTAACAAATTGTCTCCGCTACACTTCCATATCCTCCTGCTGTTTTTTTTCAGCTTATTTGCCGGCTCGGTAATTGCCCAGGACATTACAATTGACACGGAAAATAGCCGGCTTTGGATTGAAGGAAGTTCCAATGTTAATCAATTCCGATGCAGAGCCCGCCGTTACAATACAGATGTTGCCCCTCCCACATCAGACACCACTACAAAAGTGGAAGTTGATGTAGCTGTTGAAGGCTTTGATTGCGGTAAAAGACGGATGAACAGAGATCTGTACGAAACACTCCTTTCTAACAGACATCCTTTTATCAGTTTTGAGTACATAAGCACAGAGTCGATGACGTACGAAGAAATGACTGATACATACACAATGATTGTAAACGGTAAACTTACTGTTGCAGGTCACACAAACCAGATTCAGTTCCCTCTCACTGCTGAGGTTTTGGACAACAATACCATCATGGCCGTAGGGAGCACAGATCTTAAAATGACGGCCTATAATGTGGAACCGCCAAGCGCGCTTCTTGGCCTTGTAAGAGTAAATGATGAACTCACCGTTCACTTCGAGATTGTTGCAACCCTGAACACTTTAGAGCTTCCAAGAGATGGACAAGATCAGGAATAAGCTCTCAATAGAAGACAATATTCTACCCGTTCCATACTGGGATATAACAACCTCCGGAAAGGTGCTTGAACTCCGGGTAAAACCATCCATAGACTTTCATCCGGGAAAATATCGGCTCGGCATTATTCAAATTGGCCGGATTATTTCCCGAATACAGACACTGGCTGAACAATCCGGGTCTAAACCACAAATTCAGCTGTTTCCAAATCTTTCCGAAAACCAGCTGGCTGCCACCGTTTTCTGGCCTGGCTTTATGGAGGATGAGCAAAGAACTAAGTCAGAGGAGATACACCGTACGCCCCTATCTGATTCAGATATGCAAACAATCGCCGGTCATTACGATTTAAAGCTTTCTGCGGATGAGCCGCTGACTTCAGATGACGATACAAATTCTGTTTTTCACGTGGTTAGTAAATCAAACCAGCCTTTTATATGGCTTAAACTGGGTCAGTTTATCCAGGATCTTACTGAACAGGTGGAGGCCTCACCATCATCGTGCGACCTCACTATCGAAATACTTACCACCTATACGCCCGAACGATCCTCATCAACCCGTAAAGTAAGCTATAAACAAGCCAAAATTTATATTGGCAGGAAGAACCAATTTACCGATTGAAATTTTTCTTTTACTTTTAGCTCAATTTCCCTAAGATATCTTAACTTGTTGGCTTGCTTACGGTGAACTCAAACAAAATTATGAGCACAGATACAAAGACTGTTTTAATCGTAGAAGATGATCTAATTCTCAACCTTCTCTACGAAAGTTTTATGGAAAAAATGGGGTTTGAGACGCATGGAGAGCTCGTATACGGCAAAACCGCCGTTGATATGACAAAAAAAATTAATCCGGACCTTATCTTGATGGATATTGCCTTAGAGGGCGATATGAACGGTATTGAGGCGATGCAAAAAATCAGGGGATTTTCTGATGTACCGGTCATTTTTATAACGGGTAACTCAGATCCGGAACACCGCGACAAAGCCATTGCCACCTCAAACTCCTACTATTTAATAAAGCCTGTCGAGTTTGACGACCTTAAAGAAACTCTTGCAAAGATAGGCCTGGCCTGACAGCCCATTACAATTTATAATTACACATAAGATTATCTATGCATGTCGTAAGATCTGTCTGTTTCATCTCTATTCTGGTACTAATATCATCATGTACAACGCCACGACAGGCAGCGGAACCCGCTACAGCCGATATTATGAGCGTTGACGAAATTGAACGCCCCATTCCCTATCCGGTTGAAATACCAGACGCATTTCTGGGTGCTGTAGAGAATGGCACCCGCACAGAAACCGGGCACCCCGGAGATCAATACTGGCAGAATGAAGCAAGCTATACACTTCACGCAAGTCTCGATACGCTCAATCATATGGTCCGCGGCCGTGCAGATATCGAATATGTCAATAACTCACCAAATCGGCTGAATACTATTGTGGTGGAGCTGGCTCAAAACCTTCACAAAGAAGGGACGCCCAAAAAAGAGATGACCGAAATAACGGGCGGTAAAGAGATGCATCGTATTACGGTCAACGGATCGGAATTATCACCAACCACTATGCAGGCCCGCTGGACAACAGGCGCAAACGGATACATCGTTAATGGCACCCGGCTTTATATTTTTCCTGATGAACGCATCGCTTCCGGACAATCCGTTAACCTGGGCTTTGAGTGGACGTTTAAAATACCGGTTCAGGGCGCATCCGGTCGAATGGGCAGAAGCAGAAGCAATCTCTACATGATCTCCTACTGGTATCCGCAGGTAGCCGTTTATGATGATGTCTACGGCTGGATGGACGATTCATTTCTTGGAAATGCAGAATTCTACCACGAATTCTCGGATTACGAACTCTCAATAACTGCACCGCGTGAATGGATCGTCATGGGAACAGGCGAGTTTCAAAATCCCGACGAAACCCTGAGCCCCCAAACTCTCGAACGTTACAACCTTGCCGGAGAAAGCGATAGTGTGGTTGTAATAGTTGACTATGATGAGGTGGATGCTGCCACGGCTCAATCCGAGTCAGACAGCCTCACATGGCACTTCAGTTCTGAGCGTATTCGCGACGTAGTTTTCAGTGCTACACGGGAATCCCGGTGGGACGGCGCCCGTGCAGCGGTCGGTGATCGTAATGATAACGGTGAAACTGACTATACGCGAATTAACTCCTTTTATCGCGATACAGCCATTTTCTGGAACCAGCAAACTGAGTATGCTCAGCATTCAACTACATTTTTATCTGACTATACGGGTATGCCGTATCCCTGGCCACATATGACATCTATTGAGGGAGCAGGGATTATTGGTGGCGGCATGGAATTTCCAATGATGACCGTAATTGGTGATTATAACAGTTCAGGAGGCGTAAGCCTTTATGGAGTAACCGTCCATGAAATAGCACACATGTGGATACCAATGCTGGTGAGCACCAATGAGCGCCGATATGCATGGATCGATGAAGGCCACACTACGTTCCATACCCAGCAGGCCAATGTAGCCAGGTATGGGGAGGACCGATTCAGCAGAACAAATTTATTCGGCCAGTATTTGCAAATTGCAGGAACCGACTGGGAGGGAGAAATAATACGATGGAGCGACTTCCACATTCCCGGCCCGGCATATGGCGTTGCTTCATACCCTAAACCGGCATCAGTGCTGACCGCCCTCCGCGGAATTCTCGGAAACGAGCTTTTTGAAGAGGCTCACAAAGAGTTTATGCACCGCTGGAAGTATAAGCACCCATACCCCTGGGATTTCTTCAACACAATTGAAGATGTGAGCGGCCGGGACCTCTCATGGTTCTGGAGAAGCTGGTACTACGAAACATGGGTGCTCGATCAGGCAGTATCGGATGTATACACTGAAGAAGGAACAACAATCGTTGTAATAGAAGATATCGGAAATATTCCAATGCCGGTACTGCTTAAGCTTACACTCGATGATGGGTCAATGCTCGATACCAGGCTCGACATAGAGGACTGGCTTGTCGGCCGTCGGACAATCGACTTTAAGATTGATACAGAATCACCGGTAGTACGTGTGGAAATTGATTCCGAGGTTCTTTTCCCCGACGCCAACAGAAAAAACAACGTATGGGAAGCATCGGGCAATCAATCGAACTGAATATACCGTTGACGGACTTTATACACATAACCAGGTGACAGGACATTCCGGCTATTGCAAGATAGGTTCAGCATGTTGTAAAAATCTATTTAAGATAGACTCCTGGCTTTTAAGTGACGTGATTTTTATAGATCATTTGCTTACTGGAATATAGAGTAACCAAACTGCTTTAGTCGTCAAAGAGAGGCCGGGCATGGTCACTGTATTCTTTTTTAATCACGTGTTACTTTTTTACCGTTTAATTCATTTCACTTATGAAGCTTTTCGAAAGGCTAAAAAAAGCGAATACACTGCGAATCGTCTTTTTTGGAGTCGCAACCATTGCGGTAGTAGCCCTCACTTTGCTTAATATTTACTCTCTCTATGAACTGAGAAACTCCTCAATAGAATCTGCAACTGATGTTAAGAAACTTCAGATAGAAGAATTTGCGAATACAATTCAATATCAATTTTACAGGTCTGTCTGGGATATAAGAAAACTAGACATGAATAAGGTTGAGACGGGCTGGCAAAACAATCAGAACCTCCCCGAATCATTTATTAAAATTCTTCAAAAAGTATCAGATGATCCGCTTTACAGCAGTATTCATTTTATTCACAAAAATGATGACGGCTGTGTAGATCCTGAACATCCGGTGTACAGGTTTGATGCATCTCAGGACAGGTTCGTTGCCATTGATGCGGTACCAGATCTAGTATGTGATGGATTTGGAATCTCAAAATCACGCGCCAGGGCTATTGTTGATGATTACCGTTTCAATACACGTACCACATTCGACTCTCACCGGTCGATGACAATTGCATTAGTAGATCTTACCGACAACACTGTTATTGGTCACCTGAACCTTCTTATTGACAAAAACTACTTGCTCAATGATTACATCGCCGGAGAGATGGAAAAAAGCTTTGGTGACGCAGAAGAGTCAGGAATTGTTGTGTGGCTGAGAGACTGGATACAGGATGATATTCTGTTAAGCAGCGATCCCGATTACACCTATAACCGGGATGAATATCCAATCGACATCCGTCAGCGATTTTCTGACTCCCTCGACGACTGGAACATTCATGCCACAGTTTTGGAGTCTCCCACCATAGCGGCTTCTGATGCCTCATTAACCCGAAATCTCATTGTGCTTGGCGTTGCGGTTTTTGTGCTCTTCGGAGCCCTGTTTTTTATTTTTATCAACGCCCAGCGCGAACGGGAACTCGCAGAACGCCAGGCCGGATTTTTAGCTAATATCACTCACGAACTGAAAACACCCCTGGCCGTTATGCAGGCCGCCGGCGAAAACCTGGCGGATGGAAGGGTTACGGAAGGCAAACGCCTTAAAAGCTACGGAGATCACATTTATAATGAGTCTGTCCGATTAAAACGCATGATTGAAAAACTTCTTGATGCTGCTAAGGTTGATTCCGGACAACTTTCAACACAGCAGGCCCCGCACTTTCTGCAAGAGCTTACTGCGGAGTTTGTGGAGGCTAACAGGGGGTATATTGAAGATCAGGGATTTACCTTTAATTTTACATATGATAAAAATCTGCCGCTCGTTATGGTTGATGCAGATCATATTGAAACCACACTGAACAATCTTGTCGAAAATGCTATGAAGTACAGCAGGGACGAAAAGGAAATTTCAGTTAAAGTAGAAAAGAAGGGCAGCTATGTAGCGATCGCCGTATCCGATAAGGGAACGGGTATTCCCAAAAATTCACTGCGCTATATATTCGATAAGTTTTATAGGGTTGAGGACACTCTTACAGCAAAAACAAAAGGTCATGGCCTCGGGCTCTCTATCGTCAAAAATATGGTCGAATTAAACGGTGGAACCATCAACGTAAAAAGCGACTACGGAAAAGGTTCTACATTCATTGTAAAATTCCCGACATTGATGTCGTCTGATTCAGGCATCGATCAGCCGCCTGAATCTACATCCACTAATGATGCTTTAACTAAGGAGAAAATTGGCCCAAATGTCCAATAAGAAGATTTTAATTGTTGAGGATGAGCCAAGTTTAGTGTTCACCCTTCAGGATACACTCGAAAGCGAAGGATACGATGTGAGCGTTGTATCCGACGGCGAAGCTGCAATTGAAAAAACAAAAGAAGTAAAACCGGACTTAATGCTTCTTGATTTAATGTTGCCCGGTATGAGCGGCTATGAGATCTGCAAAAAAATTCGATCTCTAAAATACACCTTCCCGATTATTATGCTCACTGCAAGAGACCAGGAGGTCGACAAAGTGGCAGGCCTGAATATTGGAGCCGATGACTATATTACAAAGCCGTTTGGCGTTAAAGAACTTCTGGCCAGGATTCAGGCCAGGCTGCGCCGGGCCAGTTCATACTCTAAATCAGGGCCACTCGAGGTGCTGAAGCTCGGGAACGTAAAAATTGATCTCAAAGATTCTGAAGTTGTGAAACCTGGAGACGTAACCCACCCCCTGTCAACCCGTGAAGTGGAAATGATTCAGTATCTCGTGGAGCGGGCAAATCAGCCGGTATCACGCGATGAGCTGCTCGAACAGGTTTGGCGCTATGAATACAGTACGAATACACGAACAGTTGACGTACACATTTCGAAACTGCGGGCCAAGATAGAGGAACACCCGGATGACCCCCACTATCTTGTGACATTGCACGGAGTTGGATATATGCTGAAGATCAACTGAGTTACAGTTAACCTTCAGCATTAACGAGCTTGCCTATTTTAAGCCCATGTTACCCGATCATAGCTTATGATGAGGGCTGATTGACAATCTAATCTGTTACCTGCTTTACAAACGTGACAAATCCATTTAGCTGGTCTTCCAAAAGGCCCTGAAGCATATCAGATTTCAGGCCTTTTTCAGGGTCAAAATTTTCATTTACTCCCTTGATGAACATTCTCTCTGAATAAATCAGTGCCTTTCTGTAAGATAAGATCTGCTGTAAATGTTCAACCGGCCGCAGTGCTCCAAAAGATCCAGCCGCCTCACCAATAAATGATACAGGCATTTTAAACATAGCTTCCGGGAATGGCAGGTAATCGATAAAAAGTTTCAAAACCCCCGGAAATCCGCCGTTATATTCTGGTACAACAAAGAGAAATCCGTCGGCATCGAGAAACGCATCGTTAAACTCAGTAACGCTATCAATATCATCTCCGTACTTGCCACCAACGACATCAGCATATGGAAAGTCTTTAAGCGAGAATAACTCAACGTTTGCTTTGCCTTCCAGGAACCTCTTCGAATACTTAGCAACTTTCAGAGCATTTGAACCTGGTCGGTCTGTAGATGACAGAATATGAATAGTGTTCATTAGAGTAATCTGTTTTAGTATGTTATAATTTGTTTAATGTTAAACTATTTTTCATTATTACCGTTCACAAACCGCACAAAGATTTTGCGTTTATAAAGGTTCCTGATACCATTTTAGAAGACTCCGCATCATAAATAAACAAAAAAAGCGGTTTTCTAACTTCTAAGCTTAATTAATGAATTAACAACTATTTATCATAATTAATTTTGTATTTAAGACAATACGTATTAATTTTTTAATTGAAAGCGATACTCGTGTTATGGTAGACACCGAGAAATAGCTCCAACAATCTCACCCGGAATGGATAATTTCGGGTGAGACTTTTTTAGACGTTGCCTTTAATTTTTTTCAACCTCTCCCACAGCTTTGCCTCACGGCCTGTTTTTCCAGCCTCATACCATTTTTCCCCCTTCAACTCATCCGGCAAATATTGCTGCCTAACCCAGTGATTGGGGAACTGATGCGGATACTTATAATTCTCTGAGGCATTTTCAACACCCAGGTAAACAGATTTCTTTTTATTTGCTGTTTTATCACGCAAATGAGAGGGCACCTCTCCCACCCCGCTTTTTCTGATCGTCTTACTCACATCAAATATCGCTTTTGTTGAATTACTCTTTACCGATAGCGCCAGAAAAATAGCGCAGTGCGACAGGAAGTAAAGCCCTTCGGGCATACCTGTTTTTTGAAAAGAATCGTGTGCCGCATTAATTACTGTTATAGCGTATGGATCTGCCATCCCGATATCCTCAGATGCAAAAATCAAAAACCGCCTGAATATAAAATTCGGGTCTTCTCCCGCTTCAAGCATCGCATTCATCCAGTAGAGTGATGCATCAACGTCTGACCCCCGCATAGACTTGATCAAAGCGGAGGCGTAATGGTAGTGTTCGTCTCCGCCCTTGTCGTACCGTACATTTCTTTTCTGAATGGATTCTTTAGCTATATCGAGATCTATCACCACAACACCGTCTTTACTTCTTGGCGTGGTAAGAGCAGCCATCTCGATAGCGTTGAGTGCATTTCTTACGTCGCCGCCTGCATACTCTGCAAAATGCTCCTTGGCTTCCCGCGTAAGATTAATGTCCATATAGCCCAGCCCCTTCTCGGAATCTTCAAGAGACCGGTCGATCATAGTAATAATGTCTGATGCTGTAAGAGGCTTTAACTCAAATAGCTGGCATCTAGACAATAATGGATTGACAAGCGAATAGAATGGATTTTCAGTAGTGGCACCAACCAGTATAATAATCCCGGATTCAAGATGAGGAAGCAATGCGTCCTGCTGGGCTTTATTCCAGCGGTGAATTTCGTCAACAAACAATATGGTACGCTTTCCGGAAGCTTTCTGCTCATGGCCGGCTTTAGATACAACCTTTCTCAAATCTTTGATACCGTCAAGAACCGCATTTATAATTTCAAAACGCGCATCAATCTCTTTTGATATCACATGTGCAAGTGTCGTTTTACCTGAACTAGGCGGCCCGTAAAAGATGAGAGAGCCAATCATACCGCTTTCGATCATGCGGCGAATCATTTTTCCTTCTCCCACCAGCTCTTCCTGCCCTACAAATTCATCAAGGGTTTCAGGCCGCATACGCGTTGCCAGCGGCCGATTTATACCTTTATCGCCCTTCAAATTATCGTCACCTTCTTTAAACAAATCCATATATCAAAAATGAAAATATTATCGCGAAAATTAGTAGAAACATGATACTCAAAACCATCTGTGAGAAATACATAATTTAAACTGTTACAGTTTTTATGATATATTCTACACGGAGATGTACTGATTGTATTAAATTTTTTTAATCATTATTTATTTAAACATATATAAATGATGTTTACGGAAAGTTTTTGCATAATAGTTTATGCCTATGATCACTACAAAAAACTACGTTATAATAACAAAAGCTTTAGGATAAAAATGAAAATCAGATTTGTCGACAGGTCAGACATAAAAGTATCAAGAAAAAGTAAGTCTAAATACAGACCTTTAAAAGAAGCCATTTCGGAGTTAGAGCCGGGCGGCGATGCAATTCAGGTTAAGTTTTCCGATGAAAAAGAACTCACGTCGCTGAGGAATGTAATATACACCTACAACAGGGAGACAGACAGTAATGTGCGCAGCAGTGCCGATATGTCCAAAAATCTCATCTACTTCTATGTAAAATAGTTTTGACCCGAGAATGATATCACACAAGTTCGCTCAGATTTTAACATTCTGCGCATTTTCAAAGATTCTTTTGAAAATAAAAAAGGCTGCCGAATTTTATTCAGCAGCCTTTTTTTAAACCTGGTAAATAACGAGAGAATTAATCTTCGTCTTTATCTTTATTTTTTCCTGCAAGCTTCTCTGCAAGTCCTGAAACTTCACCCAGTGTTGGGGTTCCCGTTTCTACACTTTCAGGCTTGGGAGTTTTCTTCTTGGCTTTTGATGCCTCTTTCTTCGACTCGCTTTCAAGCTGATTGAGCTCAATTGTTTTGCTGGATTCATCAAACTTCACAACAAATCCTTCAACAGTATCGCCCTCACTGAACGCTTCTTTGTGATCTTCAATATCGCCTTCCAGTTTCGAAGCAGGTAAAAATGCTTCGGCACCAAGCGGCAGTTCAACAAAGAGTCCCTTATCGGTGATCTTGCTTACTTTTCCTTCAGCTTTTGTTCCGAGACCATACTCTTCAGCATATTTTTCCCATGGATTATCTTCCACTTGTTTGTGCCCAAGAGTGATTCGTCTGTTATCAAAGTCAACGGCAAGAATCACAACTTCAAGCTCCTGCCCTTTGTCAACAGCTTCATTCGGATGCTCGACGTTCTCCGTCCAGCTTAGGTCTGATACATGAACAAGTCCGTCAATTCCGGGCTCAAGTTCAACGAATACGCCAAAGTTGGTAAGGTTTCGCACTTCTCCTTTATGCTTCGATCCAACCGGATATCGTTCCAGGAGATCTTCCCAAGGATCCTGCTCAAGCTGCTTCACACCAAGAGAAATTTTCTTCTCCTCTTCGTTGATGTTCAGAACAACACATTCAATGATGTCGTCTTTCTGTACAAGCTGTGAGGGATGCTTGATGTGCTGTGTCCAGGACATCTCGCTAATGTGAATCAATCCTTCAACACCTTTCTCAAGCTCAATAAAGGCACCGTAGTCTGCAATAGAAACCACACGGCCCTGAACTCTCATGTTATCAGGATATTTGATATCAATGTCGTTCCATGGATGCGGCTGAAGCTGCTTCAGACCCAGTGAGACTCGTTTCGAATCTTCATCAAAGTCGATAACAGCAACGTTCATCTTCTGGTCCAGCTTAACAATCTCTTCCGGATGATCCACACGTCCCCATGACAGGTCTGTAATGTGGAGCAGGCCGTCAACACCACCAAGGTCAATAAAGACACCAAAGTCAGTAATGTTTTTGACGATACCCTCAAGTACCTGTCCGGCTTCAATCGTTTCGAGAATTTCTTCACGCTGCTCTTCAAGATCAGACTCGATAAGTGCTCTGTGAGAAATCACAACGTTCTCTGCCTGCATGTTGAGTTTTACAACCTGAAATTCCATGGTTCGGTCAACATAAGCGTCGAAATCGCGAACCGGCCGTACATCAATTTGTGATCCCGGAAGGAAAGCGTCAATGCCAAATACATCAACCACCATACCACCTTTAATCCGGCGCTTGATGTGACCTTCAATAACTTCTCCGGTCTCGTATGCTTCTTCAAGATTCTCCCATGCCTGCAGAATATCTGCTTTTCGGCGAGAAAGAATAAGCTGCCCTTCTCTGTCTTCAACCCTGTCGAGGAATACATTTACCTCATCTCCTGGCTGGAGGTTATCTAATACCTTATTGCTAAATTCATTAACGGGTACCATACCTTCAGATTTAAACCCGATATCGACAATAACATATTTATCGTCAACTGATACTACTATTCCGGTAACGATCTCTTTTTCTTCGATCTCGCTGAGCGTATTTTCATACATATCGGCGAATTCATCGAATTCTGCATCAGTATAATCTTCTGACTGAGCCTGCAGCTGATCAAATGTGTAAGTTTCGCCTTCAACATCTCCTGAGTAATCAGGCAGTTCAAACGCTTCTTTTGCGTTGGCCTGTGTCTCTTCTGCATTTTCTGTTTCTGTATTTACTGAAGATTCATCTTCAACAGCTTCTTCAACTTCGGCAGTTACCTGCTCGTCCACAGCTGCTGTATCTTCAGTTTCTTCGTTTTGCACGTTGTTTTTTTGTTCTTCTGACATTCAAGTTTCCAGTTAAAATTGCCATCCCGAAAAAAGCCGGGAGGATTAGAGTTAAGGGTTTATGTGTAATTTTTCGTCAATGATGGCTGCCATTTCAGCAACCTGTTCTTCAAATGTTTTGCCCGTCGTATCGATTATAATTGCATCATCCGCTTTTTTAAGTGGATCAGCATCGCGATTTTTATCTTTATGATCTCTTTCCTTCAGGTTCTGAACCACACGTTCGCGTGTTACAGTATGGCCTGAGGCTTCCATTTCACGAAATCTTCTGTCGGCGCGCTCTTCAATGGATGCATCCATATAAAATTTAAGGTCTGCATCCGGAAAAACTGCCGTGCCAAGATCCCGTCCATCCGCAATAAATGTATTTTGTTTTATCAGATCACGCATAAATGTGTTTACTTCCATTCGAACTTCGGGCAGGGATGCAATATCACTGACGTGGTTCGCAACGGCTGAGGAACGGATCTCCTGTGAAATATCGGTGCCGTTCAGCCTCACAGAAAAACTGTTATCGGCTAAATCAACATCAAGGTTCATAGCGGGCAACAAGTCAAAGAATCTGTTTTTATCGGGTTTTCCGCTGATGATCCAGAAATAAGTTACTGATCTATACAACGCCCCTGAATCTAAAAAATGAATGTTTAAATGTTTAGATAGGGCTTTTGCAGTAGAACTCTTGCCGGATCCAGCCGGTCCGTCGATTACTATAATCATTATAGCCTGATTAAGTTAATTTTTTTGATCCAAAGATTCAATCCATTCTTGTACCTTAATTTTAGAAACCTTAATTTCTAAAGCTCTAAATATAACGAGTTATTCAACGTAATCTATAGAAAATACTATGCCACAGCATAAATCAGCAATTAAAAGACTGCGACAAAGCAAGAAGCGTCAGCAGCACAATAAAGGGCGCAAGACCAAGATGAGAAAGCTTATCAACAAAGTTTACGAGTCTGAAAACAAAGAAGAAGCCGAAGAGAACCTGAAGAACGCCGTAAGTTTCATCGACAGAATTACAACCAAAGGCATTCTGCACAAAAACAACGCCGCCCGACAAAAGTCAAAACTGACTCAGTACGTCAATAACCTCTAAGACCCTGTACATTGTCAAATTCTCCTGAACGATCATTGCTTGTCATTCTCGATGGAATGGGTATCGCAGAAGATCCCAGTGTCAGTGCAGTTGACAAAGCAAAAAAACCGTTTTTCGACTCTCTCATAAAAAATTACCCGAACGCACAACTCTCTGCGAGTGGTAAAGACGTGGGTTTGCCGGACGGTCAGTTTGGCAATTCAGAAGTTGGCCACCTTAATATTGGGGCCGGCCGGATTGTCTGGCAAGAATTGACGCGGATAAATAAATCTATCGAGGAAGAAGAATTCTTTGAAAACGACGTGCTTAAAGAGGCGTTCGGCAAAGCAAAAGAGAAAGGGCGTATTCATTTCATGGGTCTTTTATCAGATGGCGGCGTGCACAGCTACAACAAACATTTGTATGCACTTCTCGATATGGCCAAAAAAGAGGGGTTGGGAAATGCTTATATCCATGCATTTACCGATGGCAGAGATACGTCACCGCACGGTGGAAAAGAGTATTGCAGATCACTACAGGACAGAATTGAGGATGCCGGTGTTGGTGAAATCTCTTCCATTGTTGGGCGATATTATGCAATGGATCGTGACAACAGGTGGGAGCGGACAGACCAGGCACTTCAGCTTCTTGTAAATGGAAAAGGCACAAAAGCGGACAGCAGCGACGAAGTGTTTGATGCCAGCTATGATGAGGGTATCACTGATGAATTTATAAAACCTCATCTCCTTTCTGATGACAGCAGCCGAATTAAAGAAGACGATGTCGTCATATTTTTCAATATCAGGGGTGATCGTGCCAGGCAAATAACGAAATCCCTTCTAAATCTTGACGATGTTCCGGTTCAATCCAATTTAAAAAATCTTCACTACGTCACGTTTACAGCTTACGATGAAACATTTGACGAGCATGTACACGTTGCTTATCCTCCTGTCCGGCTCGAGAATACATTAGGAGAATACATTTCTGAATCCGGCCTGAAACAACTTAGAATAGCAGAAACGGAAAAATATCCGCATGTTACTTACTTCTTTAACGGCGGAGAGGAGACTGCCAACGAGGGCGAAGACCGGATTATGATTCCCAGCCCCAAAGTAGCCACATATGATCTTCAGCCGGAAATGAGCGCTGAAAAAGTGGCCGATACACTGATTGAAAATCTGAATAAAGAAGAACATCAGCTCGCTATTGTAAATTTTGCAAATCCTGATATGGTTGGCCATACCGGCGATATGGATGCAACTATTAAGGCAATTGAGTTTGTTGACACTCAACTCAATAAAGTTGTTGACGCAGCACAATCTCATAACTACAACATCGTTATAATTGCCGACCATGGAAATGCTGACTGCATGAAACAGCCAGACGGTTCAGCGCACACCGCTCATACAACCGCGAGGGTTCCTGTAATAGTGATCAGCAATCAAACGATTGCAAAGATAAACGACGGAATTTTGGCTGACGTCTCCCCAACCCTGTTGAAACTGATGGGATTAGACGCCCCGGATGAAATGACGGGTTCACCTCTTTTTTAGCCAGCAATCTCCGTATATTAAGAATAGTTATTTGCAGGCTATTTGTTTGCATTTGCACACGTGCTGTACTACTTTCGAAAAGAGTACGAACTAATAATTGTCTTCGCTCGTTACGATACATAGAAAATTAAATACGTAAATACGTAAAATCAGCAGGTCCCGATATGGAGGGTAATTTCTCAAGTAAAGTCCGAGACGTCATTCAGTTCAGCCGCGAAGAAGCGTTGCGTCTTGGTCACGATTATATTGGCACAGAACATCTTATATTAGGTATTGTAAGACTGGGTGATGGTGTTGCGATTCGCATACTGAAGAACCTTGACTGTGATTTGTTCAAACTTAAGAAAACAGTGGAAGATACTGTCAGAGGTACAGGCGGTACAGTTACTGTTGGTAATATTCCGTTGACAAAACAAGCAGAAAAAGTTCTTCGAATCACCTATCTCGAGGCAAAATTATACAAAAGTGATACAATAGGAACTGAACACCTTTTGCTTTCACTTTTAAGAGATGAAGAAAATATTGCTGCTCAAATTTTGCAGCAGTTTAGTGTATCATACGACGCCGTTCGAGAGGAACTGGATATGATTATTTCTGGAAATGCCAGAGATATTGATCAGGGTGGTGCCCGCTCAACAAGCGCCAGCGTCCCTTCCTCTCCTAAAGGGTCTCAATCATCAGGCAGTTCACGCGAAAAGAAAATGGAAAAATCAAAAACACCTGTACTTGACAACTTTGGCCGCGATCTTACTCAGCTGGCCGAGGACGGTAAACTTGATCCGATAATCGGACGTGAAAAAGAAATTGAACGGGTTGCCCAGGTTCTAAGCAGGCGCAAGAAAAACAATCCTGTATTGATTGGTGAGCCCGGTGTAGGTAAAACAGCAATTGCAGAGGGACTCGCATCACGAATTATCGAAAAGAAAGTATCGCGTGTACTTTACAATAAGCGCGTTATTGCTCTCGATCTTGCCTCTCTCGTGGCCGGCACAAAATATCGCGGGCAGTTTGAGGAACGGATGAAAGCCGTTATGACCGAGCTCGAGAAAACAGAGAATGTTATTCTCTTTATCGATGAGCTCCATACAATTGTAGGGGCCGGTGGCGCAAGCGGATCTCTTGACGCATCAAATATGCTGAAACCCGCTCTGGCCCGCGGAGAAGTACAGGCGATAGGAGCTACTACTTTAAATGAATACCGACAGTTTATAGAAAAAGACGGTGCCCTGGAACGTCGATTCCAGAAAATTATGGTTGATCCGACATCTGCTGAGGAAACCCTTGAAATTCTCAACCAGATAAAAGGAAAATACGAAAAACACCACAGTGTTAAGTACACCAAAGATGCACTCGATGCATGCGTAAAATTAACCGATCGCTATGTAACGGACCACTTCCTGCCAGATAAAGCTATTGATGCTCTTGATGAGGTAGGTGCGAAAGTTCACCTCTCAAATATAACTGTTCCGCAGCACATTCTGGATCTCGAAGAAGAGATTGAAACCACCAGCAAAGAGAAAAATTCAATGGTGAAAAAGCAGCGATTTGAGGAAGCTGCACGCCTTCGGGATACCGAAAAACGTCTCATTGAACAGCTCGATGAAGAGCAGAAGAAATGGGAGAAAGAATCGGAAGACATTGTTTACAATGTTGAAGAAGATGATGTAGCATCAGTCGTCGCCATGATGAGTGGTGTTCCTGTGAATAAAATCAGTCAGAAAGAAGGGCAAAAACTGTTGAAAATGCAGGAAGAGCTCGGCTCACAGGTGATTGGTCAGGAAGAAGCCATTACAAAACTTACGAAAGCAATCAAACGCACGCGAGCCGGACTTAAAGATCCTGCACGCCCAATTGGGTCATTTATTTTCCTGGGGCCAACAGGTGTCGGTAAAACTGAAATGGCAAAAGTGCTTGCAAGGTATCTCTTCGATAAAGAAGAGGCTCTTATTCGAATTGACATGAGTGAGTACATGGAGAAATTCAGTGTATCACGGCTTGTAGGTGCCCCTCCCGGCTATGTTGGTTATGAAGAAGGCGGAATTTTGACAGAGAAAGTTCGTCGTAAGCCATACAGTGTGGTACTGCTTGATGAAATTGAAAAAGCTCATCCGGACGTTTTCAACATTCTGCTGCAGGTGCTCGACGATGGTATTCTGACTGACAGCCTCGGACGTAAAGTTGATTTCCGAAATACAATTATCATCATGACATCAAATATTGGTGCACGTGATATTCGTAACATGGGTAAAGGTATTGGATTTTCATCATCAGATGATGCATTCGACTATGCTCAAATGAAATCCACTATCCAGGATGCCCTGAAGAAAGTCTTCAACCCGGAATTCCTGAACAGAATTGATGATGTTCTCACATTCAAGCCACTCGAGCGGAAAGACATCTTTAAGATTATCGATCTCCTTGCTGAGGATCTCTTTAAACGGATCAAAGGCCTTGGGTATGACCTTGAGCTTACTAAAGGCGCGAAGGACTTTATAACCGACCAGGGATTCGATCAGAAGTATGGAGCGCGTCCTCTTAAACGTGCCCTGCAGAAATATGTGGAAGATCCGCTCGCAGAAGAAATTCTGAGCGTTGACCACGGTGAAGGATCACTTATCAAAATAAAAATGAACAAATCCAGGGACGGGCTTGAGTTCGACTGGACGGAAGCCGAAGAGAGCTCAAAAAAGAGTGCTGATTCTGATGCTTCTGAAGATGAGGAGTCTGAATCTAAAGAAGAGCAAACGAAAGCATAAAAGTTTGCTCACACTATTATAAACTAATTAGCCTCAGTCCTGAAAAGGGTTGAGGCTTTTTTATGTCCTGTATGTTTTTGAAAAGATACAGATGGTCAGAACTGAGCGGTAGCCTTTATCGGACGATTGATTCCCTCAATCCTGTACGTGTTTGTGCTTTCACGCGTAATCGTTACCACGGATTGGTCCATGTACGCAACAGCATCAGTTAAACGTACACGTTCAATTTGTCGCTTCTGAAGGTCAATGGCAGTAATTTCCGGTCTTTCAATACCTTGGTCTTTGAGCTCGCCCCCAAGGGTCAGTATCAAATTTCTATCAGGAAAGTATGCTGACTGCGCAATAGACGATCTGGATGTTGCGCTCCCCAGTCGTTCTAAAGTTTCTGTTCGGTATACCTGGACTCTGTTTTCGGCAAAGATTGTGACATAGTTGCCATCTTCACTCATATTAAATCCGTCGATAGCTAAATCAGGTGCCATCTCAAAGAGCAGATTTCCAAATCTGTCGAATAAGTGAAGACTTCTGGCTCCGCTGCCATTCTCCGTGACAACCGAAATGTTATAATTTGATTCAGATACCGACAAGCTTAGAATCACCCGATTCATTGAATTGAAAAACTCATCAGCTTCGTTATCACCGGTCACAATAGAGATTCGTGAACCCTGCCCGTTTTGATACTGAATCACAGGATTATAAACAGCCATTACGACGCCATCACTGCTTACCGCAACCTGCGACGTTTGTTCACCACCTGTTGTATTTGCACTGTTCAAATAGGTCGCCCTGCGGTTTCCGGCAGCATCAAAGATTGAGAAATTCGCAACATTGTCCCTGATCACAAATTCACCACTGTTCAATACTGTCAACCCGAGCGTTTCATCGCCTGAAGTCATATTTTGCAGCCCGGAACTTACCAGCTCAGTTCCTTCATCATTATAAATATAGGCAGTAAGACCTCCGCGATTTTGTAGTGCACCCACCAGCCGTCCGTCAGCAGAAACAGAGAGTTCCAGCGGATTTGATATTGTAACCCGGCTCTCAGTCCCAAACTGAAACACTTCACCTGAAGCAGAGAGTAGTCCGTTTTGAAGAGGAATTTGTGATATGCTCAAGGCATTATTCACCGGATAATACTCAGCAGTGAGTGTTTGCGCGTTCAGTGATGTAACTAAACAAAAAATTGATATCAGCAGTGAAGTTAGCTTCATTAAGTAGAATAATTTTATTTTATATTGCGACGTCTAAAAGAACGAAAATTTGTGATTAAAGTCACCTTATGCGCTATTCGGTAGTCATCCCGGTTTATAACCGGCCGGGAGAGATTGATGAACTCCTTAAAACTTTAACAGAGGTAACCTACAAAAGTTTCGAGGTGCTTGTAATAGAAGACGGTTCAACAAACACCTGTGCCCATATTATCGACCGGTATGCTGACTCGCTTGACATTCGCTACTTTCAGAAGGAGAATACTGGGCAGGGATTTTCAAGGAATTTTGGTTTTAAACGGGCAAAAGGAGACTATTATGTCGTTTTTGATTCTGACTGCCTCATACCCGCCCACTATTTTGACGCAGTAAACGAGGTAATTGATCAGCATAATGGTATTGACTGCTGGGGTGGTCCTGACCGCGCACATGAGAGCTTTACGCCCGTTCAAAAAGCAATTAACTACTCGATGACGTCTCTGTTTACAACCGGCGGTACACGCGGCAACCGGCATCATATAGGATCCTACCATCCAAGGAGTTTTAATATGGGAATATCAAAAGAGGTATTTGCTGAAACCCGCGGATATATTATCACCCGTATGGGAGAAGATATTGAATTCAGCATACGTATTCAGAAGAGTAGATTTAATGCACATTTGATCAATGATGCATTTGTTTACCACAAACGGCGAACAAGCTTTAAACAATTTTATAAGCAGCTGTTTTTTTTCGGACGTGCGAGAGTAAATATCTGGCGGTTTCACCCCAAAGAGCTGAAAGTAGTTCATTTATTTCCGCTGTTGTTTGCAGTTTTTCTGATCTATTCCGCAGTAGGTTTGTTATTCAATTTCCCCCTATCAAAAGAGTTGATGATGCTCTACCTGGTATTTGGTGTGGTATTGATGGCAGACGCATACAGAATCGAAAAAAGTATCCTTGTCGCTTTATATGCAGCTGCAGCCGGCTTTATTCAGCTCACCTCATATGGTTTAGGTTTTTTGAGGGAAATCTTCAGAGCAAACAAAGAGCAGGGTGATTCAATAATTAATACGGATTGATAATATTTTTTTCTGTTTAGATTGCATTCAGAATCTAAATATTTTATCTTTGGATTCTGTTTGGGAAATGGTTTTCTCAAATCGGGGAGTGGCGCAGGCCGGTAGCGCATTCGCTTTGGGAGCGAAGGGTCGCAGGTTCAAATCCTGTCTCCCCGACTTTATTTATTGACTCTTGATTTTGGATGTTCACGGGTGCTGTATAGAATTACAATTCAAGATTCCTGTTTCAGAATCAAGGATTGATTTGAGCGCCCGTAGCTCAACTGGATAGAGCAACTGCCTTCTAAGCAGTAGGTTACAGGTTCGATTCCTGTCGGGCGTACAGAAATGTATTTGATATTTTGTGAGTACATGAAGCAGTTGTTTAGCTTCTGGTGCCTAACAGGTCTGCATAACAATTGCGAAAGCAGTGCTTTCGCGGTTCGATTCCTGTCGGGCGTACAGAAATGTATTTGATATTTTGTGAGTACATGAAGCAGTTGTTTAGCTTCTGGTGCCTAACAGGTCTGCATAACAATTGCGAAAGCAGTGCTTTCGCGGTTCTCCCATTGGGATCCCTTTTGGAGATTCCTGTCGGGCGTACAGAAATGTATTTGATATTTTGTGAGTTCCTGAAGCAGTTGTTTAGCTTCCGGTGCCCAACAGGTTTGTATAACAATTGCGAAAGCAGTGCTTTCGCGGTTCTCCCATTGGGATCCCTTTTGGAGATTCCTGTCGGGCGTACAAAGATTTTAACAGGCGACATGGCCGAGTGGTTAGGCAGAGGTCTGCAAAACCTCGTACGGCGGTTCAAATCCGCCTGTCGCCTCTCATTGATTTATTGATTTACCCTGCCGCGTTCGTCTAGGGGTTTAGGACGCCGCCCTTTCACGGCGGTAACACGGGTTCAAATCCCGTACGCGGTACAACTTTGATGGAGCCCATAGCTCAGTCGGTTAGAGCGCCAGGTTGTGGCCCTGGAGGCCGTGGGTTCGAACCCCATTGGGCTCCCTCTTTTTATTTGTTGTTTAGTTTTATTGCATTGTTTGAGGACTTGAGTCACGGCCTCCTGAGGCCGTCGGGTTCCCCCGAAGGGATGCCTTTGGCAGAACCCCATTGGGCTCCCTCTTTTTATTTGTTGTTTAGTTTTATTGCATTGTTTGAGGATTTGAGTCACGGCCTCCTGAGGCCGTCGGGTTCCCCCGAAGGGATGCCTTTGGCAGAACCCCATTGGGCTCCCTCTTTTTATTTGTTGTTTAGTTTTATTGCATTGTTTGAGGACTTGAGTCACGGCCTCCTGAGGCCGTCGGGTTCCCCCGAAGGGATGCCTTTGGCAGAACCCCATTGGG
>Ga0209949_1000485_pt1 | contig 21057 bp, 13 predicted proteins | sample SalPonC_black_MG_FD_185711 | JGI IMG/M metagenome (GOLD analysis project Ga0209949, IMG submission 185711) | Salt pond soil microbial communities from South San Francisco under conditions of wetland restoration - Salt Pond MetaG... | ecosystem: Environmental > Aquatic > Marine > Intertidal zone... | reverse complement strand
CCACAGCCCGTACGGAGGAACGCGCTGTGCTCAAATTGATATAATTGACCGTAGAGATGAGGAGAATAAACAATCCAACCAGGCCCAGAATATACACTAATTGCGGATTGCCACCCGCAGAAAGTTCAAATTTATGATCGCTGTACAGGTAAATATCCGTTAGAGGCTGAATGAAAAAGCGGACCGCTTTGCCGCCGCTTGCCCATTCCTCGAAAGGCTGCTCTGATGCCATGGAGGGATAAACCTTTTCCCGAAGTACCAGTTGCAGGCTTGTCTCCAGATCTTCTTGGCCGGCACTGGGTTTTAATTTTACATAGTTGTAGACCGAGGCGGAGGTCCATTTTGTTTCGGGCTCTAACCCGGGATAAATAGACAGAAACAGATTGGGCTCCAGATGAGAACGTCCTCCGGAAGATTTGACCACTCCCGCTACGGTATACTCCCTCGGCTCCTCCCCCCCGATACGCAGGGTTTGTCCCCAAGGCGATTCACTACCGAAATACTTCTGGGCCGTAGATTCCGTCAGGAGCACCTCATCCGGTGCCAGCTGAAACTGTTGAATATCGCCCGTCAGCAATTGGTACTGAAAAACATCGAAAAAAGAGGAATCGATAAAATACAGGCCGGTTTCGACATATTCCTGATCACCGATCCTAACCGGTATTTCCTGATAATTTGGATTGATCCTCGTGGCGACCTCTACCTCCGGGAACTCTGACTTTAGAGCCTGGTGCAAAGCCTCCTGGCTGTTGGCGAAAGGCCCCATATTGTAAAAATCGGTGGCGATCCGGTAGATGCGGTCAGCATCGCGGAGGTGGCGATCGTAGGTCAGTTCCTGATACACATAGAGCAGCAGAATAAAGGACGCGGCAATGCCGAGCGCCAGGCCTGTCAGGTTCAGCAATCCCAACAGGGGGTGCTTACGCAAATTCCGAATGGCGAGGAAAAAAGTGTTGCGGAACATAATGAAATGGTTTTATGGTTCCATGACCTCATAGCTGCCGTATATAATGGTTCAGCGGATGTACGATAGCTCCGGTCGCTGTAGAATCCTTCCACTACTCATAGCGCAGCGCCTCGACCGGATTCCGCAGTCCCGCTTTAACGGCATGAAAGCTCACCGTCAGTAGCGCGATGAGAAGAGCAATGACCACTGGCAGGGCAAACATCCACCATTGCACCCCGATGTTGAAGGCGAAATTTTCAAGCCACCGCTGAACGGCCCACCAGGCAATAGGCAATCCGATTAATACCGCCAGTCCGACCAGCATAAGAAAATCTTTGGATAGCAGCGTAGTGATCTGAGTAACTGAAGCCCCCAGAATTTTTCGAATACCGATCTCCTTGGTGCGTTGCTCCGCCATGAAGGCTGCCAGTCCGAACAGTCCGAGACAGGCGATGAAAATCGCGAAGCTGGTCGCCACGGTGAATAACTGTCCGCGCCGCTCATCCGCTTCGTAAAACAACTGCAATTGCTCATCCAGGAAGTGGTATTCGAAAATGTGATTGGGATCCACCTGGTGCAGCACCTCCTCCATCCGGGCAATCGTTGCTTCGGTGTTGTTTGCCGGCACGCGGGCAGTAAAATAATCAATACTGTGCAGCGGGTTATTGCGATAACCGATCACCAGCGGACGGAGCGGCTCGTAGAGCGACTGGTAGTGGAAGTTTCGCACAATACCGATCACCCGGGCGTGTAGCGGATTTTGTACTTCTCCACCGTCTCCGCCGAAAAACATACGGGGCATGACGATCTCCTGCCCGGTTGGTTCTTTAATCCCCAGCCCCTGGGCGGCCGCCTCATTTAGCAGTACCGTTGTGGAATCCTGCTGGGGATCGCCACGGAAATTACGGCCCCGCAGCAGTTCGATATTGAAGGTGGAAAGGAAGTCCTCATCGGCTCCGATAAAGTAGGCTGTCACAGGCTCTGTTTGCGGCCTGTTGGGTTGCTCTACCGCAACCTCGGGCATTACTTTCCATTCGCCGGGAACGCGTGAGGAAACACTGACCTGCTCAACCGAGGCCAATTGCTCGTAGCCCTCCTTAATTGTGGCAAAGCCGTCGCGCACTTTACCACTGTTGATATCCACTACGACCAGCTGATCTTTATCGAAACCGAGATTCTTACCCTGGATGTACTGCATTTGGGAAAAGGCGACCAGGGTGCCGGTAATAAGAACGGTGGCCAATACGAATTGAAAAACGACCAGTGCGCGGCGCAAATTGAAATTACCGGATTGAGCGGGCAATTTGCTTCTAAGCACCCGCACGGGATTGAAACGCGATAAGTACAGGGCCGGGTAAAGTCCGGACAAAAAACTGATAGTAACCAGTATACCTACCAGGAAAAACAAGACCGGTAAATCCTTTCCTAAAAGGTCCAGTGAATAGGTAGCCCCCATAAAACTGTTGAAGCGGGGTAATAGCAGCGCGGTGATCACCAAGCTGCCCAGTAAAGCCAGGCTGCTCACGACAAAACTCTCCGACAAAAAGCGCCCGATCAGTTGCCGGCGCGTCGCCCCCACCACCTTCCGCACCCCCACTTCCTTACCGTAGCGGCTGGAGCGAGCCGTCATCAGGTTGATGTAGTTGATGCAGGCAATGAAAAGGATAAACAAACCGACCGCACCAAAAAGATACACATAGGTGATGCCGCTTTTCCCCCGGTTGTAATCGCTTTGAATACCCTGAGAGAAGAAATGAATATCCCGTAGGGACTGCAACTCAAAATAGCTGTACGCCTCTTTTTCATCCTCGGTGCTGCGCGCTAGAATCAGCTCGTTAAGGTCCTCTTCCGCAAGCTCCGGATTGGCTCCTTCCTCCAGCTTGAGATAAGTCAGCCAGTTGTTGGAACGCCAGTCAGTTGCAGCCAGCCTGTCATACCAGGGGGCAGATTTGAAGGTGCTGTGCGACACCAGCGCCGGAAAATAGAGATGGGAGTTTTCAGGAATGGACTCAAAAACGCCGGTCACCGTAAGACTCTGATCGCGATCGGTGCGGAGCACCTTCCCAATGGGATCGGCATCGCCGAAGAGGCGTTGCGCCAGGTCTTGGGATAATACGATCGATTTGGGCTCCATCAGCGCGGTGTGGGGATCGCCTCTCTCCAGTGGAAACGTCAACACATCGAAAAAAGCCTGCTCGGCAGCGATATACTCCTCGTAAGATGAATTTTGATTACGCTCATTGGTCAGCAAAAAACGTCCGAGTTGAAGGATCTTGACGGCGTTGTCCACCCCGGCAATCTCCTCCCTTGCACCCGTTGATGCATTGAAGGAAACCTGCGCAATCCGCTGATCCCCGCCCGACGGAGAGCTTTGCTGCTCGACCACCCGGTAGATGCGGTCGGCATCAGCGTGGAAATTGTCGAAGGTGAGTTCCCGGTAGAGGTAAAGTACGATAAACAGGACTGCCGTCAGGCTAAGCGTCAGCCCGAGCAGGTTAAGTGAAAAGTGGAAGCGGTTGCGGAGGAGGCTCCGCAACGCGACTTTAAGGTCACTGGGTATCATATCGGGTGATTTTTCGAATGAGAAATTGAAAGTTCAAAAGTTTGAAGGTGATCGAAAGACATCAAACTTTTGAACTCTCAATCTCGAACGCTTTACAGCATCTGCTTGGCCACCATATTCTCGGTGACGACCTGCCCGTCGAGCAGGCGGATGATGCGGTTGCCGAATTCGGCGCAGTACTGGGAGTGCGTCACCATGATGATGGTAGCGCCTTCGTTATTGAGATGGACCAGGGTTTTCATCACGTCGTTGCCGTTGGCGCTGTCGAGGTTACCGGTAGGTTCATCAGCCAGGATCAGCTTGGGGTTGTTGACGATAGCGCGGGCGACGGCGACGCGCTGCTGCTGACCGCCGGAGAGCTGCTGCGGAAAGTGATTTTTACGATGCATCATATTCATCCTTTCCAGCACCTCTTCTACTCGCTCTTTACGTTCCTTGGAACTCACTTTCGTGTAAATGAGCGGCAGTTCCACGTTTTCAAACACCGTCAATTCATCAATAAGGTTAAAGCTCTGAAAGATGAAGCCAATGTTGTTCTTCCGCAGCTGCGAGCGTTTGCGCTCTGAATAATTGGATACTTCATGATCCAGGAAGTGATAATCTCCCCCGGAAGGGTTATCGATCAGGCCGACTATATTTAACAAGGTGGACTTACCACATCCGGAAGGCCCCATGATGGAGACGAACTCACCTTCCTTGATTTCTACATCCACATTGTTGAGAGCAGTCGTTTCCACCTCTTCGGTGCGATAAACTTTAGTGAGATTTTTGGTGCGAATCATGATCGTTAATGGTTTGTGGTGCAGGGCAGCAGCGCCTGCGAAATCTTGAAATAATTATTTCAGGTGATTTTCATTTAAAGGTTACTTCAACACCAGCTCATCCTTATCCCCGAAGTTCTCATAGCTAGAGACAATCACTACATCGCCGGGTTGCAGGCCGTCGATCACTTCGTAGTAGTTAGGATTTTGACGGCCGATCCGGATATCGCGCTTATGGGCTACATCGGTTCCTTTCTCGACGATGTAAACCCAGTTGCCACCGGTCGACTGATAGAAGCCGCCTTTGGCCAGCAAGGTGGCCTGGGTTTCATCGCTGAGTGAAAGTTTCAGGGAGATGGTCTGTCCACGTTTGATATTTTCAGGGCGTTCGCCGGTAAAGACCAGGTCGACCTCAAAGGCGCCGTTGGTTACCGTCGGGTATATTTTCTTGATGCGCAGATTGTAGGTCTGCCCGTCCATGGTAAAGGAGCCCTCCTGTTGAGGGAAAACACGGGAAATGTAAAACTCATCGACGCGGGCGCGGAGTTTATAATCGTCCAGCACATCCATCTGGGCGATACGAGCGCCTTCCGTGATCAGCTCGCCCACTTCCGAATCCATGGAGGAAAGCTGGCCGCTGATCGGGGCACGCACCGTCAGGTGATCGAGGCTCTGCTTGGCTACCTTCAGGTTGCGTTCCATCAGATCGAGTGTCGTTTTCATCTGATTTTCCTGCAAAGCATTGGCCAGGCTGTCTTTTTTAATCGTGGCAATGAGCAGATCCCGGCGGCGCAGCAGGTGCTCGTATTCCGCTTTTGTTTCTTCATAGTCCACCTGAGAGATTACTTTTTCACTGAAGAGTTCCTTATTTCGACGAGTGCGATCGTCAAACAGGTCAATTTGGAAATCGATATTCAAAGCCAGTTCACGCAAGTTGAGTGACTGTTGTTCCCGCAGTACCTCGTTGCTGCGGATAGCGTTGATCTGTTGAATGATCTGGGCTTCCTGATTCAGCACCTGGAGCTGCAGGTCGGGATTAGACAGGCGCATGATTTGTTGTCCTTCCTCGACCATGCTGCCGTCTTCTACAAATATTTCCTCGATACGGCCGCTCTCCACCGCGTCAATGTATACGGTTTTGATCGGCTCTACGGTGCCGAAAAGGGTGATGTATTCTTTAAAAACTCCTTCGTTAATGGTGTCGGTCAGCAGGCGCTCGCCTTGCACATTAAGACGGGAAGTACCCGCATCGCGCAGAATGGCGGAAATCAGGACGCCCAGAGCGGCGATGGCCACCGTGTACAGCCCGATTTTCTTAATGTTGAATCTGTTCTTTTTTATCTTTTTGTCCATGCTCATATTGAAAGCCTCCTTATCTTGTGTACTGTCGTTTGTTTGGAATAGTTACAGGAAAAAAAGCAATACAGGGAAAATCCTTGCGCTTTGCTGACCACCGCCGCTTGCTCCGAACTACTTCTTAGTCGGAATCGACCGGTGATTAGTTACAAAAAATCGGGTGATTTCTGTCTTTTAGAAATAGAAACCAGAAGCTGGATTGAAAACAGGGTATGGTAAAGCGTGATAATCGGGTGATTGCTGGTGTTTGTTCTGAGGCCCTGTTCCGAATCACGGGCTCCGGTTTCTCTTCTTGTTTTTTCACAGGTCATTCCCTGAAAAAGAAATTAAGCCAGGTGATCTCTATGATTACCGGTAGGAGAGCAAGGGCCGTGCCAATATTCATTCATCCGTATTTACTGCGCTTTCTCATAAATACGCTTTCATTCCCACGTATTTTTGTACGCTGACGCACAGGCAGTGTTCGATAACGAACAGTTAAATCAATTCCAGCAAGGATAAGACGGCAAAGGGAGAATCACTTCTTCAGGCGCGCCATTCGGTCCAGGTAGTTCTGCTGTGAGAAACATGCCACCTTTTCCTCTCATTCAAAAGCCACTTCAATATCGACGGCTTCCACCGGTTCCTTTTCCCAAGCTTTCAGGTAGGTATGGATTCGCTGTGCAAAATGATCCGGTTCTTCGGCGTAGAGTTTTTGTCCTAGCGGGAGGGATTTTTCAAACAGCCACTCCTGGTATTGGGTGGCGACCGCTTTGAGGGTTTGGGGAATGATGCCTTCGAGTTCCGGGATATGATCCAGGGTTTGTTTGAATTCGAGCAAGTCGTGATGATCGCCCTGCAGGTCGCTGAGTTCGTGCAGCTCATCCCGCCATGGGTTGATAATGCCCGGCCAGCCCCACTTGAGCAGGCGCAGTTCGTAGCGCAGGTATTTCGTGCGTTTTCGCCATTCGTGGATGCCCTCCGAGGAGGGATCGTCGCGCAGGGCATGGAAGGCCTTGTAGCCTCGTTTATAGGTTCTGCGAACGCTGTGTACTACCCCGTCCCAACCGCGGTCCTGGAGTACGATATCATTGATTTCCTCCTTAGCCTGGCGAAGGCGGTCGGCCACTTTCTTCAACAATTCCGGCCGGCTGCCGTCGTCCGGAACGTATTCGGCTCGGCGCGATTCCAGGATTTGCGCCACCTCATCGAAGGCGCTTTTATAGATAATTTCACCAAAACGGTCACGCAACATATTCAGCGATTCGATCACGGCGGTGGCGTCGCGCATATCGCTGATCAGACGGGCGGCATCGCGATACCAAATGTTTCGTTCTTTATAGGCCGACTCTCCCAGGTCATCGCGGATCAATCGCCAGGCGGCACGTATTTTTTTGCAACGCTTGCGGGCATCATGTACGGCCTCATGCAGATCAAGTTCCTGCTCCAGTGATTCGATGGCTTTATCGGCCTGACTGTCGACTACCTTTTTAACTTCGGCATAAAAGGCGCTGTCGTTTTCTATCGTGTAACTCATTATTCAAATCGTTTTCCCCGGTGTGGCTTCCGGCTCTTTCCAAATTCACGTAAAGACTAAGCGAAACATTGCGGAAGCACTGGAAATTAAGCGTTCCTCCCAGTCTTCGCATCTTTCGTCCCGGGTATTATTTTTTTAATTTAACTCAGAAGAGACTCCCGGTGTTCGAGAAGGGCCTTTCTCATCCGCCGTATATCGTCGGGACGGGTCCGGCAGCAACCTCCCAGCAAACGGGCGCCGGCCCGGTACCATTGCACGGCGGCTTCTCCGAAGGCGAAAGGTTGGCCGGCTGAGGTCCAGCAATGGCGCCCGGCGTCCCAGGCCTCGCCGCTATTGGGATAGGCCAGCAGGTATTTGGAAGTGTTGTTCCAAGCACTATCCAGTAAGGGGCTGATGTATTGCGGAGGGCTGCAGTTGATTCCAACAGCCTCTATCTGTTGAGAGGTGTTAACCAGGGCGACGGCATCGACGAAAGATTGTCCCTGGCAAATATGCGCTTCGTCGCAACAGCTGAAACTGATCCAGGCCCGGGCATGCGGGAATGCTTTCAATAAAATCAACAATGCTTTTGCTTCTTCCAGACAAGGGATGGTTTCTATGGCGAGCAGGTCAGGCCCCGCCTGCAGCAGGGCTTCCAGCCGCGGACGATGCCAGTCGATCAACTGCTCCACCGATAAGCCGTAATTACCCCGGTATTCAGAACCGTCGGCCAGAAAAGCTCCGTATGGCCCCACGGAGGCTGCCACCAGGGGGCGCTGCCGCGAAGCGGAACCGGCGCTCTGTCGCCAGAACTGATCCCGGGCTTCCGCCGCCAGTTCCACGCTGCGGTGAAGCAGCCTGACGGTACCCTCCCCCGAAATTCCCCGGCGGGCAAAACCTTCGAAACTCGCCTGGTAACTGGCAGTTATGGCTATATCGGCGCCGGCCTCAAAATAGCTATAGTGCACCCGGCGAATCAGATCCGGCGCGGTGTGCAGAAGCCGGGCCGACCACAAGGGGTCATCCAGGTCGGCGCCGCGCTGCTCCAGTTCAGTAGCCAGCGCCCCGTCGAGCACAACAAAACCTTGCTGTTCCACGATCTGCTGCAGTGAATCCATGGCTCTAGTAAAAAAAATCAGAAAAAAATACAAGACAGGAAAAATAAGAAGAAAAGTATAAAGTAGGGAAGCCTTTGCGGCGAGTCCGGACAAATCCCTGAAAAAAATCTGCTCGCCCAGTTCAGAAAAAAGGCTGTCCCCTGCCCGTTCTCAGTAGCCTCAACGGATAAAACCCCAGGTAAAATGGGTACCGGACATATGGGAACAGCCAATTGCTTTCATTTGGTTGCAAGCCGTTAAACTTTCTAATTTTAGTAAGCAGCCTATCGGATAAATTCACAATGGCCTGCGAAGATCAAATGTTGTCCTCCACGTTATTACTTGTCAGTCACATAGCCTCAGGCTATTCTCCTCACTCGTATTGCGTTCAGAACAAAATTTAGTCATTCGCATCTCATCAGGATTTGTTCGAAAGGTTGCGGAGCAGTATAAGTTTTAGAATACGGCCTAAAAAATCAATTGTTCTAAAAATTCACTGACGCTGTAATTTAGGCAGCCACCGAATAAAGCTTACTGGAAATTTCTTTCAAAATTCAGAAAAGACAGCGGCAGCGACTCAGGGTATCGAGACGCTGCCGCGGCGCAGGTAGGATTAAAATCGTAAAAAAACTCACTCTCTCAGAACCCCGAGAAGGGCACTTGTTTGGGTTAGATTCAAAGCAAATATGGGTTTTCCCAACACAATAAATCCAGATTTTTATTGCAAAAAGTCGGATTTTTATTGCAAATCGTCTATTTGACATCATCCGGAGTACTCATCCCGGTAGTTAGAGGGCGATTTTCCGGCGTATCTGGCAAAAACACGGCCAAAGTAGGAAGGGTCGTTATATCCGGTTTTATAGGCAATTTCACCGACTGACAGGTCCGTATCCTGCAATAATATTTTTGCTTTCTCCATCCGAATCGACTTGATCATTTGAATAGCTGACATTCCGCTTATTGCTTTCAATTTCCGGTGCAGTTGGGTGTGACTCACACCGAGCTCCTTACAGAGTTGAGGGACCGAAAAATCGGGATTGGCCAATTCTTTTTCCACCTTCGCCCTGAACCGGAGCAGGAAGGGATCTTCCTCTTCTCTTTCGCCGGTCAATCTTCTTGCTCCCCGGGTAGGCGCCGTTTGTTTTTGGAATACGACCTGCAGGCGCTGCCGCTGAAGGAGTAACTGTTTGACTTGTTCCTGCAGCTCCCGGTCGTCAAAGGGTTTGGCCAGATAGGCATCGGCGCCGGCAGCCAGCCCTTTAACCCGGGAATCGGTATCGCCCAGTGCTGTGAGCAGGATCACGGGTATATGACTCGTCCGTTCATCTTCCTTAAGGTGGCGGCACACCTCGTAGCCGTTCATTTCGGGCATCATGATATCACATAGAACCAGGTTGGGAATTTTTCCGAAGGCCTTATCGAGTCCTTCTTTACCTCCGGCAGCAAATGCTAAGGAATACCGGTCCTTCAAACAGTAAGCAATCAATCGCCTTACCGCAGCATTATCTTCGATGATGAGGATTTTGTCGCCGGCCATTGTTCCACCGGTCTTCTCTGCTTTTGTTGCACCGGCAAGAGGGAAGGCCGGCAAAGAAAACGGGGAGGGCGCCTCTTCTTCCTGTGGAGCTCCCTTTTTAATGGGTAATCTTATTGTAAAGCAGGCACCCTGCCCCGGTTGACTATCAACACTAACGGTTCCACCTAACAACTGTGTTAACTCCCGGACGATAGTCAGACCTATCCCCGTCCCCGCATACTGTTCATGATCGGAGTGAGAAAACTTATCAAAAATACGGGGAAGTACTTCAGGATCAATACCGGGGCCAGGGTCCGATACCTGTAACTTCATCCAGTTCGACTTCCGGGACAGCCTGACCAGCACCTGTTCTTTCGGCGGCGTATATTTAATTGCATTACTCAGCAGGTGGCTCAGTATTTGCATGATCTTTTTACGATCGTAATTCATTAACAGGTAATCCTGTTCCGCCTGAAATTCCAGCTCAATATTTTTGGCGAAAGCCTGACCCTGAAAGGCATCGGTAAGGTACTGTACGTACTCGACCAAATCACCATAAATGTACTTGACCTCCATAGTAGCCGCTTCAATACTGCGAAGGTCCAGTAATTCGTCAATGAAGTACTTAAGCTGTTCACCGTGCTCGTAGATCAGCCCGAGCTCTTCTCTTTCCAGAGACCGCCCTTCCTGGATAGCCCGGACAACCGGTTTGGTGATCACCGTAAGCGGCGTGCGGAAGGCATGGGTGATATGGGTCATGAAGCGATTTTTGATTTCATCGAGGATCCGTAATTGCTGCGCCTCCTTTCGAATATTCGAGCGCTTGACCCAATACCGGTAAAAAAGCAAAGCGCCCGCCAGTAACAGCAGGAAAAATAAAAGGCCAGCCCACCAGCGTTGCCACCAGGGAGCCGTAATGTCGATGTTCAACCTGCGAATTTCAGGGTTCCAGACCATCTGATCATTGGCGGCCATTACTTCGAAAGTATAATTGCCTGGAGGTAATTTTCCATAATGCACCCTATTCTGATGATAAAGATCCGTCCATGCTTCATTCAGCCCAAGCAAGCGGTACCGGTAGTGATTATGGCCGTGGCTCAGATAATCAAGGGCTACAAATTCAAAGGACAGCGTATTCTGCCGATAGTTTAGGCGGAGGCTTTCCAGTTCGCCGATATAGCCCTGATTGCGAAAAGGTTGTTCATTGACTTCCAGGCTGGTCAGATAAACCGGATACGATGGTCCGGTATCCAGAAAGACAGCCTCCGGCGAGAAGCGGTTGAATCCATTGGCGCCGCCGAAATAAAAAGTACCATCTTGCGCTTTCAAAGCCGCGCGGCTGTTAAACTGGAAACGCTGCACGCCGTCTTTCGGGCCGAAACTGAAAAATTGCTCTGCCGTTCTGTCGAACTTGCTCAGGCCCTGGTTCGTGCTTACCCAGATATTTCCTTGCTCGTCCTCCAGTATCGCATGAATATATTCGCTGGCCAGCCCCCCTTGCTGGAGGTAGCAGTTCCAACTCTCCTCTCCGTCCCGGCGGTAACACAGGCCTTTATTGGTTGCCAGCCACCATTCTTCCCTTGCTTCACTACGCCAAAAAGCATTGATTTGATACCCGTGCAGACCTTCTTCCAGCAGGCGAAAATCTCCGTTCCGTTCCAGCTGAAGGAGGCGGAATCCCTCATAACCTGTTGCGGCCATAACTTGCTGCGCATTACTCCCTGCGAGGGCATGAACAGGCCCCTCTCCGAATACCTCTATCCGCCGGGTATGCAGATTTCCGGAATGTATACTGTATACGCCGTCTGCTGCCGCGACGAGCAAAAGGCTATCGCTCCATTCAAGCAGATCATTGACGGCGACAGCCTTTGCCGGTACAGAACCGGCAAGCAGCAACTGCTTCCACTGCTGTTCGCGTCGATCGTAAAAGAAAAGCCCCCGATTAGTGCCGCCCCATATACGGCCGCCGTCCTCTTCCAGCAGACACCGGAAAGAAGCAGAGCTATCTGCCGGTTCAAGAGAAGCCGGCAATATCCGGGAGCTTTCCTGCTCCGGATCAAAAACAGATACCCTCCCATCCGCCAGTGCTATCCATACTTTACCGTCAGCAGATTCTTCCAGTGCCAATATGCTATTGTCATAGGAGAAGCGATGGGTGTGGCCGGCCGGCAGGTAATTTTGAAAGGGCTTTGGCCAGGGAATAATTTTATTCAATCCGGAAGGCGGTATACTCACCCATACAATACCTTGCTCATCAACAATCAAATCGCTGTCTTTTCCCGGACGCGGACACAGCGGACAGTCCGGTGTATCATTCCAAACCACGAGCTCCCCGGTAGCAGGCGTAAGCCTGCATAATCCCGCAGAAGCCGTAACCAGCCACCAAGCTCCCGAAGAGCATGAAGCAATACGGAATACGGGGCCGGAAAGCTCATTGTCGTAAGTAGTGGCATGTACTTTCCTTTCGGCTGTATCCAGGCGCCACAGGCCTTGCTCTACCCCTAACCACATCATCCCCTCCTTATCAAAGACAGCTGCGTGAACCTGAGCGGACGCTCCAACTAAATTATCCGGCCTGTTCGAAAAATAAAACTGACTACTCTCGTTCGCCGGGTCAAAACATCGCATCCCGCTGTCCTCCCGAAACCAGAAGCGCCCGTGGTCATCCCGCAATATAAAATCAGAGATACCAGGCTGAATCCGGTAGTTGGAGAAGACCTCAAAAACGCTTTTTTCGCCACTGCGGAAATCTAACCGGCATAAGCCTTCCCCTGAACTCATGTACCACAGGTAAGTAGAATCAGCGTAAATGGGCCTGGCAGGTCCGGTAATCGGCCTTGCCTCTACCGTATCGGGAAAATGGTAATCAAATAAATCACTGTGGCGCCTGTAGCGATTGAGACAAAGCTCTGTGCCTATCCATATATCTCCCCAACTGTCTTCCACTATTCCAAAGACGAGGTTCCCGTATAAGGTGGTGGAGTCCCGTTCCCTATGTCGGAAAACTTTAAATCCCTGCCCGTCGTAACGGTTAAGCCCCTCATGGGTGCCAATCCATAGAAATCCCCGCGAATCCCGGTAAAGGTCAGTCACCACCCCCTGGGAAAGACCATCTTCCACATTCAGCGTGAATACCTGCTGACCAGCCGGATCCGGTATCTCGTAGGCGGGGGGCTGGGCTGTCAATAAACCTCCCCCACCCAACATTGCGGTTGAGTAAGCCAGGCAGTATGCTGCTATCCTGCCCCACACCATTGCCTTAATCGAGACGTTCTCTACTGTTACCACATCTTTCAACTTGTAATTCAGTAATACGTCTTTTTATAATTTGTTTTGCCCAGGAGAACCCAGAGGATAAAATAGTGTATTGCTTCCTCATATAAACAAAGATAGTTATCCTTGCTCTATATTGCCACCGGTGACTGTATAACCCTAAACCAACTGATCACTGCAAACGGGACACCAACCTGGAAAAGCTTTTGTCATCGGGAGAACTCCTCCCTGGCAAGGCAGCCCACCAGACTCATAACCAACTGCCTGTCAGAAATTTGCACAGGATATAAAGTGCGAAAAAAAACCGGATCCGGGAACGGCTTCGTATAATTTTTTGTAACTTTTGCAGAAAAACTGCCGCCTTCGCGAAAAAAAATTGTCCCTTGTAATGGATATTATCATTCGCAGTATAATTTACTGCTTTTACAAGGGTTAACAAAGAGGGAGGGATTAAACAGAGCTCAGAATAACAAGTATTTAGGATGTGCGTGCCGGAACGGTCCTTTTTCACGCTGTCGGCTATCTGCTAAACGCACCCTTTTCAAAGAATTTACCGCTTAATGAAGCACGATGCCAAAATACTTATCGTGGATGACGAAGAGGATATTCTGGTCAGCATGAAGCTGTTCCTCTCCCAACACTTTAAGAGAATCACTACGGAAAATAACCCTTATCACGTACCCCGCTTGTTAAGACAGGAAAAGTACGATCTCATCCTACTGGACATGAATTTTCGCCGGGGCGATACCAGCGGGAAAGAAGGGATGCAATGGCTAAGTAAGATTCTGGAACTCGAACCCTCCGCTAATGTCATCATGATTACGGCCTACGCCGATGTCAAGACGGCCGTTGAGGCTGTCAAAGCCGGCGCCGTCGACTTTATCGAAAAACCCTGGCGCAACGAAAAGCTACTGACTACCCTGCTTTCTGCGTTCAAACTGAGTGCTTCCAAAAAACAGGTCAAACAGCTCAAAGAACAACAGCAGGTACTCAACAGCGACATCGAGCAGCAGTTTGGCGAAATCATCGGTGAATCACCGGCCATGCAGGAAGTCTTCGCCATCATTGAAAAAGTCGCCAAAACAGACGCCAACGTACTCATCCTCGGCGAAAACGGCACCGGCAAAGAGCTGGTCGCCCGGGCGATCCACCGTCATTCGCCCCGAAGCAAAGAGGTGTTCATTTCCGTGGACCTGGGAGCCATACCCGATACGCTCTTTGAAAGCGAGCTGTTCGGTCATGTCAAGGGCGCCTTCACCGATGCCCGGGAAGATCGCACCGGCCGCTTCCAGCTGGCCAGCGGCGGAACACTCTTCCTCGACGAAATCGGCAACCTGTCGCTTCCCTTGCAGGCCAAGCTGCTCTCGGCCCTGCAAAGCCGCAACATCCGCCGCATCGGCTCCAATGAAACCATCCCCATCGATATCCGGATGATCTGCGCCACCAACATGCCCCTTTACGAAATGGTGGAGGAAAACGGCTTCCGACAGGACCTGCTCTACCGGATCAATACCGTGGAAATTACCCTGCCCCCTCTGCGCGAACGTATAGAAGATATCCCGATTCTTATCGAACACTTCCTCGAAACTTATACCAAAAAATACCAGAAGCCCGGTCTGAAAGTCAGCAAAAACACCATGGGTAAGCTACAGGTCTATCACTGGCCCGGTAACATACGCGAACTGCGGCACGCCGTCGAAAGAGCTGTCATCCTCAGTGAGAACAACGAGCTGGAACTATCCGATTTTATCTTGCAGGGCGACAAGGACTCCACCAAGCAGAAGGCCGAATTCGATAGCTACAACCTCGCCGATATCGAGCGCTGGGCCATCCGCCGGGTGCTGACCAAATACCAGGGTAACATCAGTAAAGCCGCCGAGGAGCTGGGGCTTACCCGCGCCGCCCTGTACCGGCGACTGGCAAAGTACGATCTGTAAAAGTTATTGGTTCTCAGTGCTGGGTCGAGGAAGAACCTTGAACATTGAATATTGAACCTTGAACATTGAACCGAGATATGCTCTACGAGTTTCGAATCAATATTATCGCGCGTGTCGTCATCCTGCTGGGACTGATGGCTGCTTTCGTGTTCAGCTTCGGCCGCGATGAAATTTTCCTGACCACGGTCTTCCTCGGCGTCCTGCTCACCCTTGCCGTTTTTAATATTATCCACTACGTTAACCAGACCAACCGCGACCTGGCCAACTTCTTTGCCAGCGTTCAGTACGATGATTTCACCACCACCGGCTCGGCCGGCCACAAAGGGACTTCTTTTGGAGAACTGCACAAGCAGTTCAATTTTATCAATAAAAAATTCCAGGAAGTACGGGCCGAAAAAGAAGCCAATCACCAGTTTCTGCAAACCATCATTGAACACATCGACATCGGACTGCTGGGCGTTAAAGACAACGGTGAGATCAATCTGATGAATAAGGCCCTGCAACGTATTCTGCACAAATCCTACCTGATCAAAGCCGACGGCCTGCGCCAAATCGACAAGGGCCTCTGGCGCCTGGTCAGCAACCTCAAGCCCGGCGAACGCGAACTGATAAAAATCAATATCGATAACCAACTTCAGCAGCTGTCCGTACAGTGCATCGAACTCACACTCAACCGCGAACACTTCCGCCTCTTCTCCTTTCAGAATATCCAGAGCGAACTGGAACAACAGGAAATGGCCGCCTGGCAAAAACTCATCCGCATCCTCACCCACGAAATCATGAACTCGGTAGCTCCTATCGCTTCCCTGAGCTCTACCCTACAGGATTTTATCGGCGCCCGGAATGAAGATCACCTGGATCCCGAAGATATGGATAACATCCGCAACTCCCTCAGCGTCATCAAACGCCGCAGCGAGGGCCTGCTCGATTTTACCGAAACCTATCGCAGCCTCACCCGCATCCCGCCGCCCAAATTTCAGCTGCTCGATGCGCACGACATGCTCAACGAGCTGCACACCCTTTTCCGGCCCCGCATCGAGGAGCAGAAGATCGATTTTAAAATGTACTTCCCTCCCGGTGATAACACCTTTCAGGGCGATCCCGCCCTCCTCGAACAGGTGCTCATCAATCTCGTCAAAAACGCTATGGACGCCGTGGAAGAACGCGAGAAATCCCAAATCAGCATACAGGTGCTCAAACAAACCAACGGCAAGATGAATATCCAGGTGGTCGACAACGGCTGCGGCATCGAACCGGAAGAACTCGAACAGATCTTCGTCCCCTTCTACACCACCAAGGATCACGGCTCCGGCATCGGCCTCAGCCTCTCCCGGCAGATTATGCGTCTGCACAAGGGCAATATCGAGGTGCAATCGGTTGTCGGGGAGGGAACGGTAGTCAAGCTTACGCTTTGAGTTCTTGCCCACCCCCGACGAAGAAAAGAGCGGCAAGAACTCAAAAACACTAAGGAATATTACAAATCCTCCGTCATAATCGCGATAAATGTCTTCACCCCGTCGACGTAGTTTCCCAGCCGAATGTTCTCATTGGGGCTGTGCTGGTTGTTGTCGCGATTGACCGTGGGGACCGTCACGGCCGGAATCCCCAGCGTATTGACGAAAGGAGAAATCGGAATAGAACCGCCGCTAGTGCGCAATTTGATCGGCTCCCGGTCGAAGGCGCGGGTGAGGGCGCGATCCAGCCACATTCCAACCTCAGAGTCAAAATCGGTGCGGAAGGCCTGATAGGAGGTTTCGGCCTGCCAGGAAGCGATTTTAGGATGCTTCATTCGCTCCGCGTCGGTGGGCGCCCGGTCATCGGTGAGGTAGTAGCCTTGCCCCTCGATATGTTCCCGCACTAATCGCAGCAGGCGAGCCGGATCAGTCTCCAACACGGTGCGGACATCGATTTCGGCGATGGCGGTGGCGGGCACAATGGTGCGCACCTCATCGCCTACCCAGCCGGAAGACATACCGCGGACATTCAGTGAGGGATACTGTATGGCCTCCTGGTAGTTCTTACCAACCTGATCGATTTCGGCGATGCCGATACTTCGCCGGATCTGTTCCTCATCATCCGGCACCTGGGCCAGAATACTTCGTGTTTGTTCATCCAGTTCAATATTGTCATAAAAACCGGGAATCGTGACCCGGCCCGCATCGTTTTTCATCGAAGCCAGCAATTCCGCCAGGCGCATGGCCGGGTTGGGAGCGTAGTTGCCGTAGTGGCCGCTGTGCTGTGGGGCGCGTGGTCCGAAAACCGTCAGGGTAATGGTGGAAATGCCGCGGGCGCCGAAGGTTAGCGTCGGCTGGTTGGAGATGTGCCGCGGGCCGTCGAAGATGATCAGCATGTCGGCGGCAAGCATGTCACGGTGTTTTTTTACCGCCTCGGGCAAGTGCGGCGAGCCGAGCTCCTCTTCGAAGTCCATGATCACCTTGATGTTGTAGTTGGGTTTGACGCCCAGCTCCTGAACGGCGTCGAGCGCCGCGAGGAACATAGCCACTGGCCCCTTGGCGTCGGAGGCCGAGCGCGCGAAAATGCGCCAGTCGGGGTTGAAGTCATTCTCCAGGCGGTCCCAGGGAAGCATCTGCCACTCCCCGTTAGCACTTTTTTTCTTGAGCACCGGCTCCCAGGGGCTGTCCTGATTCCAGGCGGCGGGATCCACCGGCTGCCCGTCGATCTGCAGGTAGATCAGCACGGTTTTCTCCGCTCCCTCCACCGGGTACTCAGCCAGCAGCAAGGGTACTGTTTCCGTCGGAATGCGGCGGGTTTTGAAAGCACGGGCCACAAAAGCCTGCTCCATATAGCGGACGTTTTCCATGATGTCCTCCGGAAAATGGGCGTCGTTTTTCAGCGAAAGCATTTCACGAAAGTGATCCCAGGAAGCGAATGCGTGCTTGCGGGCAAGCTGATCGAGGTACTCGCCGTCCAGCGGCTGGCTGTGCAGCGTGTAGGGCAACGCGGAAAAGCACAGTAGAAAAGCAAATGCCAGGATTCTTTGCATAGGGCTGTTTTTGGGGTCTAAAATAAGAATTTGTTGACAAGTCACCGGCCGCCGAAGCAGATGTTACCCAGGTTTTGACAGATTATCATTTAATCCTCCCCACCACCGTCTCTCCATCCACGACCTTATCCCCGGCTTTCACCTGCGGCTCCACTTCGGGCGGCAGGATCAGTGTCACCTGGCTGCCCAGTTTGATCAGCCCGATCACCTCGCCCTGTTTCAGTTCCTGCTGCGGCTCTACATAATCGACGATGCGACGAGCGACGAGGCCGGCGATCTGTACGACTTTATAGCGCAAGCCACCGGGGGTTTCGAAAAGCATGGCGTTGTGTTCGTTTTCCAGGCGGAAGCCGAATTTATTGTTTCGGATCAGGGCGTTGCGGAAGGCCCCTTCGCGGTACACCGCACCGAGAAAGCGACTCCGGATGGGGGCGCGCTGGTAATGGACGTTGGTGACATCCATTTCAACGGAGATGAGGGTGCCGGAAGCCGCTACGTCATCAGTCAATAGTTCGACCACCCCCCAGTCCTTGTTAAGTGCCAGCGAGCTGCTGTCCCACGACACCACGGCCGCCACCTCGCCGTTGGCGGGACTGACGAACACCGTATCATCCAGGGGAGTCTGTCGATCGGGTTGCCGTAAGAACCAGAAACGGTAATAGGCAAAAAGCAATAAGAAGAGAGCAAAAGTGATCAGGGCGGCGCTTACAAAAAGTCGCCACAGAGGACGTTTCGATAAAGTCATGTGCTATCAGGGATAAATTTTTTTATACAAAGGAAACCCGAGGAAATTACGCCCCGGCGGATGTACTTTCAGGTATTTTAATCCCAGTCCAGAACGAACCCGGATCTTACACTTGAACCGAAAGGGATCGCCGGTTTCTTCCGAATTAAAAATATCGGCCCGTCCCTTGGCGATGATGCTCTTACTTTTGACTTTCAAAACATCCAGTGATAGGCCCTCGATCCCCCCTACATCCTGAAGTATTTCCGGAGCATACCGTTCGATCTGTTTTTCCAAAAAACGGGCAATATCATTTTTCCCGAACAGCTGGGCTGAGACGCTCCCCGCAATACAGGATACTAAAATCAAGGTTATCATCGTGCGCTTCATCAATAAATATTTTTCCCTGCCCATGCAAAGGCGACAGCAGGTCATTCTCACAAAAGTAAAAACCGGCAGGACACAGAGCGCCCTGCCGGTCGTTTTCTTTTGGAAATAGGCTGTTTATCTGATTTTTTTGAATTGTCTTTTTCTTATTTGGGAAATAAGTAATCTTTCAAAGATGACAATTAATTACTACTCACGCCTCTCATTCTTGAGACGAGCTCAGTAATCTGTTTAATGGGATAGCCGTCACGGGCTCCGGCAATCCACCCCCGGACGCCATCTCTGGCCTGTAAGGCGTAAAGAACATCCAGGTTAGGTAATTTATTATCTCCTTCAAAGCGGTAGATCCTTTGAATGGTAAGATCTTCCGGCTGGTAAATTCGGCGCGTTCTGGGATCTTCTATTCCACGTGCACTCACGCGAAACTCCCTGGTAAAACCTTCCTCGCGAAGGTATTGCACCACCTCTCTCATCATGTTAATCTCATCTCTGACAATCATGGACAACGGTTTTTGTGACTAATAATTATGTAACTGCAACGCAGCCCATTTTACCTCGATCCGATCCGATTGAACTCGATGTATTGGTATTGTATTCCTCCGGGGCACTCGTGAAAATTAAGTGCGCTATTATTTGATTGTTCTGCCCGGGTTCAGAAAAGGGGCGTCCGTGACGCTAATTCAGGTGTCCATCTACTGGGGTGAGGTTAGCTGATTATTGATGGGAGTACAAAAAGTTAATAGATGACATGCATCAATTTGTGGTGATTTTCTTGTACATCCTAAGATAAGGATTTTATCAGTAAAAGGAAAGAACTGACTTAACTTTTTTTCTATTTTAACAAAATATATCCTGCTGGGCCTATCCTTTTCAGAATGCCGCTTTTTTTTAATTTTACCTTCTGCCCTCTCCCTACCTTTGTGAAGTTCTCTGCTGCCGGCGAAAAATCTGGATTTTGGCGCCAATCGAAGCTAATTGTTCACTGCATAGCAGCGCTGCGGAGTTAAAATCATCCCCGATTAGGGGCAAAAGACGCGTTTTGGAGCCCAGTCAGAAAACTTTAGATAAGGTCTGTATCACGATATTTAAAACCTAAAAAGAACGAATGAGACCACCATTGATATGCAGTCGTCACTGACTCAATCCAGCATCTTCACCTGCCGCGCCTCCACCGCCTTGCGCAGCGCCGCCAGGTCCGATTCCACAAAATCATTAAATGCAGCAATGGCTTGGCGGCAGGCCCGCTCCGTTTGCATCAGTTGCAGCACCTGATTTTCAGAGGGCGCCACGAGGGGGTTGTCGAGTAAGTACTCGGTTTGGCGCAACTGAGACAAAAGCGCCTCCGGATCTCGGTAGATACCCTGCGCCTCTTTGGAAAGCACTCGCTCTTTAAATGATTTCAGTTGATCGCGCACCGATTTAAACTGCTCTTGCAACTGCTCGTAGTCGCCTTGGTCTTTTAATTTTCCTTCGACAAAATCGAGTGATGCCTCGGTAGACCGCAGCTTGTCCATCATCGTCGTTACTTTGGCCACATTTTCGTAGTGACGCTGGAATAACTCCGCCTTGTCCGCCATTTCCTCCTGACTGATGCCAATGAGGGGATCTTTGTGCACTTGTACTTTGGCTTCGGAGCTCCAGTCCTGATAGCTCACCCGAACGGTGTACGCTCCAGGGATCACCTCTACCCCACCCCGCGGCGGCGCCGGCTTTTCGGGTTTTGGCTGATTGGGATAGCGCGGCCGGTTGCGATCCAGCCCCCAGGCCAGCCGGTTGACGCCGGCCCTGGGCTTTTGATACAACGTACGAACTATCGATCCTGCCTCATCCAAAATGAGGACTCTAATTTGATCTTCCGGGTTTTGCTGATCTTCTCCCATTTCCGATTTCCCATTTCCGGGTAGAGCGGTTCGTTACCTCCCCGCTCCCCCACAGACCCGTACGAGCGGCTTTCCCGCATACGGTTCCTCTGATTTAAGGCTTCGCTAAGTGATAACT
>Ga0209949_1000484_pt1 | contig 21060 bp, 16 predicted proteins | sample SalPonC_black_MG_FD_185711 | JGI IMG/M metagenome (GOLD analysis project Ga0209949, IMG submission 185711) | Salt pond soil microbial communities from South San Francisco under conditions of wetland restoration - Salt Pond MetaG... | ecosystem: Environmental > Aquatic > Marine > Intertidal zone... | reverse complement strand
GCTTTATTACTGTCACCGAAGAGCAGGCACTGGCCGACGCCCGGGCGGCGGATGAGCGGCGGACAGCGGGGAAGGTGACCCCCTGGACGGGGATTCCGTTCGCTCACAAGGATATTTTCTGTAGCAGCGGCGTTCGCACCACCTGTGGCTCGAAGATGCTGGCGAACTTTGTTCCGCCTTACGATGCGACCGTGACCGCGAATTTCCGCAACGCCGGCGCGGTGTGTCTTGGCAAGACCAATATGGACGAGTTCGCCATGGGGTCATCCACCGAATCCAGCTATTTCGGTGCCACTACCAACCCCTGGGGCATGAGCCAGGGTGAAAAACGTGTGCCCGGAGGTTCTTCTGGCGGCTCTGCGGCAGCCGTTGCGGCCCGGCTGGTTCCGGCAGCGACAGCGACAGACACTGGCGGATCGATCCGCCAGCCGGCGGCGCTCTGCGGTGTCACCGGACTGAAGCCAACCTATGGCCGGGTCTCCCGTTACGGCATGATTGCCTTTGCCTCCAGCCTCGACCAGGGCGGTACCATGGCACGCACGGCCGAGGATAACGCGCTGATGCTGAACGTGATGGCCGGCTTTGATCCGAAGGACTCCACGTCGATTGATCGCGAAGTTCCGGATTACACTGCCACCCTGAACGAGCCGTTAAAGGGCCTCAAGATCGGTTTGCCGAAGGAATACTTCAGCGACCAGCTCAGCCCGGCGATGGAACAGCAGGTTCGCAATGCAGTGAAGGAATACGAGAAGCTGGGCGCCACGGTAAAGGAGGTTTCCCTGCCCCATGCGAAACTGGCAATCGCCGCCTACTACGTGATTGCGCCGGCAGAGGCCTCGGCCAACCTGTCCCGTTTTGACGGGGTTCGTTATGGCTACCGTTGCGAAGACCCGAAAGATCTGCTGGACCTTTACACCCGCACCCGTGCTGAAGGCTTTGGCGCCGAGGTGAAACGCCGGATTCTGGTTGGCACCTACGCGCTGTCTGCCGGGTATTTCGACGCCTATTACCTGAAGGCCCAGAAGGTGCGCCGCCTGATCCAGCAGGATTTCATCAGCGCCTTCAGGGAAGTGGACGTGCTGATGAGCCCGACCACGCCCTCCCCCGCGTTCGTTCAGGGTGAAAAAACCAGCGATCCGGTCACCATGTACCTGGAAGATGTATTCACCATCGCCATCAACCTGGCGGGTGTTCCGGCCATGTCGGTACCGGCCGGTTTTGAGGACGGTCTGCCGGTAGGATTGCAGATTATCGGGGATTATTTCTCCGAGGCCCGTCTGCTGAATGCCGCCCATCAATTCCAGCAGGTGACCGACTGGCACCAGCGCGAACCGCAATAAGCCCGGAACAGGAGAACAGTTATGCAGTGGGACATTGTGATCGGGCTGGAAATTCACCTTCAGCTCGCCACCCGAACCAAGATTTTTTCCGGCTCCAGTACCGCCTATGGCGCCGAGCCCAACACTCAGGCCAATGCCGTTGATCTGGCCATGCCGGGCACCCTGCCGGTTCCGAACGAGCAGGCGTTCCGCTACGCGGTGATGTTTGGCCTGGCCGTTAACGCCGAGATTGAGCGCCGCTCGATGTTCGAGCGCAAGAACTATTTCTACCCGGACCTGCCCAAGGGCTATCAGACCACCCAACTGGAACGCCCCATCGTCGGCCCCGGTTACGTGGATATTGATCTGCCGAACGGCGATTCCAAGCGCGTTTGCATTCACCACGCCCACCTGGAAGAGGATGCCGGGAAATCCCTGCATGATGCTTTTTATGACGAGCTTGGCCACGGCATGACCGGCGTCGACCTTAACCGCGCCGGCACACCGCTGATCGAAGTGGTCACCGAGCCGGACATGAACAACGCAGAGGAAGCCGTGGCCTTTGCCAGAAAGCTCCACGGCATTGTGACCTCACTGGGCATCTGCGATGGCGACATGTCACAGGGTTCCATGCGCTTTGATGTGAACATCTCCCTCAAACCCAAAGGCTCCGCAACCCTGGGCACCCGTACCGAAACCAAGAACCTGAACTCCTTCCGCTTCATGGAACAGGCGATTGCCCACGAGGTGGAGCGGCAGATGGACATCCTGGAAGATGGCGGCACCATCGTGCAGGAAACCCGGCTCTATAATGGCGACAGAGACGAATCCCGCTCCATGCGCACCAAGGAAGAGGCCAACGACTACCGTTACTTCCCCTGCCCGGACCTGCTGCCGGTGGAAATTGATGACGCCTTTATCGAGCAGGCCCGCAACAGCCTCCCGGAGCTGCCGGATGCCCGCAAGGCAAGGTTCATGGATCAGTATGGCCTGAACGATTACGACGCAGGCCTGCTGGCCAGCGACTCGAAACTGGCCGCCTTTTTTGAGGCCGCCGCTGAACGCGGAAAAGATGCCAAGCTGGCGTCCAACTGGGTCCAGGGTGAGTTTTCCGCGCGCCTGAATGCCGAAGAAAAATCCGTTGCCGACGCGCCCATCTCCGGCGCACAGCTGGGTGACCTGGTGGTGCGGATCGCAGATAACACGATTTCCTCGGCTGGTGCCAAGAAGGTGTTCGAGGCCCTCTGGTCCGGCGACAATGACAATGTCGACGCAATCATTGATGCCCAGGGCCTGAAGCAGGTGTCTGATACGGGTGAGCTTGAAAAGATGGTGGACGAGGTTCTGGCCTCCATGCCGGATCAGGTGGCGCAGTATCAACAGGAGTCCGATCCCAAGAAGCAGAAGAAGATGCTCGGCGGGTTTATGGGACCATTGATGAAAGCCTCCAAGGGCCAGGGTAATCCCAAGCTCTTCAACGAAATCCTGGTTCGGAAGCTTGGGGGCTAACTCTCGGGCTATGGTTGTTGGCTGCTTGCTTCGGCCCTAGCCTGCTTGGTTTTGGAGCTCACGGCGCGAGGCAGGAAGGGGGTTCCAAAACTGTGCGGAGCCATGGATGGCGGAGCCCAAGCGCACATGGATGTGCTTGTAGCGTTTTTTGGGAGAGGCCGTCCGCCAACGCCCTCCCCACAACAAACAGGCTAGGGCCAAAGCCCGAAGTCAACTAAACCAGGCGGCCCCACAAATCATGCTCATCGGCATGCTCAACAACAACCTGAACCATCTGACCGGGAACCAGGTCCGTCTCGTCGTTGAGGTAAACCATGCCGTCGATCTCCGGTGCATCGGCTTTGGAACGGCCAATGGCGCCTTCTTGGTCGACCTCGTCAATCAGCACATCAATGGTCTGACCAATCTTGGCCTGCAGGCGGGCAGCCGAAATCCCGGCCTGTTTCTCCATGAAGCGGGCCAGGCGCTCTTCCTTTACCTCTTCCGGCACCGCACCTTCCAGCTCGTTCGCTTTGGCGCCTTCCACCGGGCTGTATTTGAACGCGCCAACGCGATCCAGTTGTGCGGCATCCAGCCAGTCCAGCAGGTACTGGAAGTCCTCCTCGGTTTCGCCGGGGAAGCCGACGATAAAAGTGGAACGGATGGTCAGCTCCGGGCAGATTTCCCGCCATTTGCGGATGCGCTCCAGAGTCTTGCTGTCATGGGCGGGGCGTTTCATGGCCTTAAGGACTTTCGGGCTGGCATGCTGGAACGGGATATCCAGGTAAGGCAGGATCTTGCCTTCCGCCATCAGCGGAATAATGTCATCCACGTGGGGATAGGGATAGACATAATGCAGACGCACCCAGACGCCCATCTCACCCAACGCCTCACACAGTGAGTGCATTTTCGTTTTCAGCGGGCGGCCCTGCCAGAAGCCGGTGCGGTATTTGAGGTCGACACCGTACGCGGAGGTATCCTGGGAAATCACCAGTAACTCTTTTACCCCGGCGTCCACCAGCCGTTGCGCCTCGTCCATCACATCCCCGATGGGGCGGCTCACCAGGTCACCCCGCATCGAAGGGATGATGCAGAAGGTGCAGCGGTGATTACAGCCCTCGGAAATTTTCAGGTAGGCGTAATGTCTCGGCGTCAGCTTGATGCCCTGCGGCGGAACCAGATCGGTGAAGGGATCATGCTGTGTTTTCGGCGGCACAAACTGATGCACAGCCCCAACCACCTCCTCATAGGCATGCGGGCCCGAGACCGCCAGAACGCCCGGGTGGGTATCACGGATCCGGTCTGCTTCCACGCCCATGCAGCCGGTGACAATTACCTTGCCATTTTCACTGAGCGCCTCGCCGATGGCATCCAGGGATTCCTGTTTGGCCGCGTCAATAAAGCCACAGGTATTGACCACCACAATATCGGCGTCGTTGTAAGTTGGCACCACGTCATATCCGTCCAGCCGCAACTGGGTAAGGATGCGTTCCGAGTCAACAAGTGCCTTGGGGCAGCCAAGACTGATGAAGCCAACCTTGCCGCCCTGCCCGGCTGATGCTGTTTTTTCTGCCATTGAACGCGCCTCTGTGTCATTTCTGTGACATACCATTGATAATTTCCACCGAACCCGAGTATACCAACCAGCCCACAACTTGCTGGCTACTTGCTAAACAACTAGACTTTCAGGAAGTTAAGCCGAGCAGTATATAAGAGCGATGATAAAAAACATTGTTGCAAAACCTAACTTACGCAACCAGCAGCGCGTTGATGTTGCGATTGAGGTCACTGTCGAGAAGCCGGATGGTAGTTCGCTGGTCTGCTCGGTGTCCAATATCTCGCGAACCGGACTGATGATTCTCTGTGGCCGCGACAAATTCAAGGACCTGATTCCGAGTCAGCAAACCCCTGCGCCCGGGACCTGGATTGAAGTGAAAGCCCTGTTTTCGGTACCGGTGGTTGACAACGAACCCGTGTCTGTAGTCGCACACGGCCACATTGTGCATACGCGCCGGATTTCCAGAAACCAGTATCAGATAGGTATACAGTTCGCCGAATTTGACGGCAATGGTTTCACCCAGGTGGATCAATACGTGCGCAAATTACTCTCCGCAACAACTCACTGACCTCCGTCAATACCCAGCACCGCTGATATCACCGTCGGCGTCATCCCGGTCCTGACCGCTATACCGCTATATTGTTATAACATCAAACTCTAATTTCCGGCCTTCTTATGCCATGCCGGGTTCTGTTATCATTTTCGCTCTCATACCCCATGCCTCGGTCGTAACATACGGGCCAGAAACGCGGTAACAGGAAACCATGACCACCTATAACCTGACGCACCTCAAACAGCTGGAAGCAGAAAGCATCCACATCATCCGGGAAGTCGCAGCCGAATTCGACAATCCGGTCATGCTGTATTCCATCGGCAAGGATTCGGCAGTAATGCTGCACCTGGCCCTGAAAGCTTTTCATCCGGGCAAGCTGCCCTTTCCGGTGATGCACATAGACACCACCTGGAAATTCCGGGAAATGATTGAATTCCGTGAGCGGAAGGCGAAGGAATACGGTCTGGACCTGATTGTCCACAAGAACGAGGACGGCATCAGGCAGGGTATTGGTCCGTTTACCCATGGCAGCGCCAAACACACTGACATTATGAAAACCCAGGCCCTGAAGCAGGCCCTGGACAAGTACAGGTTTGATGCGGCTTTTGGTGGTGCCCGCCGCGATGAAGAGAAATCCCGCGCCAAGGAAAGGGTTTATTCGTTCCGTGACGAGTATCACCGCTGGGACCCCAAGAACCAGCGCCCTGAGTTGTGGAACATCTACAACGGCAAGATCAACAAGGGCGAAAGCATTCGGGTCTTCCCGCTGTCCAACTGGACCGAGCTGGATATCTGGCAGTACATCTATCTTGAAAATATCGAGATCGTTCCCCTGTATTACTCCGCCAAGCGGCCCGTCGTCGAGCGTGACGGCACCCTGATCATGGTGGACGATGACCGCATGCCGCTGAAGGAAGGCGAGAAGCCGGAGATGAAATCGATCCGCTTCCGCACCCTGGGCTGTTATCCGCTGACCGGCGCCATTGAATCCGAGGCAGACACCCTGCCGGAGATCATCCAGGAAATGCTGTTGGCGACCAGCTCCGAACGTCAGGGCCGGGTGATTGATCACGACTCAGCCGGCTCAATGGAACAGAAAAAGCGGGAAGGGTACTTCTAAAATGGCACATCAGTCCGATCTTATTGCCGAAGATATTCAGGCCTACCTGAAGCAACACGAGAACAAGGAGCTGCTGCGACTCCTGACCTGCGGCAGCGTTGATGACGGCAAGAGCACCCTGATCGGTCGCCTGCTGCACGACACCAAGATGATCTACGAAGATCACATGGCCAGCCTGAAAACCGACAGCGCCAAAATGGGCACCACCGGGGAAAAGCTGGACCTGGCCCTGCTGGTAGACGGCCTGCAGGCCGAGCGTGAGCAGGGCATCACCATCGACGTGGCCTACCGCTTCTTCTCTACCGACAAGCGCAAGTTCATCATCGCCGACACACCCGGCCACGAGCAGTACACCCGCAATATGGCCACCGGCGCTTCCACGGCGCAGGTCGCGATCCTGATGATTGATGCCCGCCTGGGTGTGCTGACCCAGACCCGACGCCATTCCTATATTGCCTCACTGCAGGGCATCCGCCATGTGGTCGTCGCGGTCAACAAGATGGACCTGGTGGATTACAGCGAAGAGCGCTTTAACGAAATCAAGGACGACTATCTGGCCTTTGCCAGCCAGCTTGGTCTGAAAGACATTCGTTTCGTTCCGATGTCCGCGCTGGAAGGCGATAATGTGGTAAACCGGAGTGAGAACACACCCTGGTTCGACGGCCAGCCATTGATGGAAATCCTGGAAACGGTACAGGTGTCCCATGACAAGAACCTGGAGCACTTCCGCTTCCCGGTACAGTATGTCAACCGCCCCAACCTGAATTTCCGCGGCTTCTGCGGCACCATCGCATCGGGCGTGATTCGTCCCGGCGAAAAAGTGATGGCACTGCCCTCGCGGCGCACCAGTACCATCAAGGACATCGTGACCTTTGAGGGCGATCTGGACGAGGCCTATATCGATCAGGCCGTCACCCTGACCCTCAACGACGAGATCGACATCAGCCGTGGCGACATGCTGGTCAAACCGGAAGACGAGCCGGAAGTTGGCAACCGCTTCCTGGCCAACATTGTCTGGATGACCGATTCGCCACTGGAAACCGGACGCCTTTACGACATCAAGCTGGGCCCGACTTTTTCCTCGGCGACGGTGAAAACCATCAAGCACCAGACCGACGTTAATACCCTGGAAAAACGCGAAAACCCCGGAGCGCTGCAACTGAACGAAATCGGTCTGTGCGAACTGACCCTGAGCCAGCCGATTGCGTTTGACCCCTATCCGAACAACCATGTCACTGGCAGTTTTATCGTCATTGACCGACTGAGCAACGTCACCATCGGTGCAGGCATGATCGCCGGCAGCGCGGATACAGTGGAGTCACTGGACCCGGTCACCACCGAGGAGCGTCAGCGCCGCCTGGCCCAGAAGCCTGCAATCATTGCCTGTAACGGCAAGCAGGCACCGGCCCTGGCACTGGCTCTGGAACGCGCACTGTTCGACCAGGGCAAGACCACCATCGTTCTCAGTGAGGATAACGCCGGCAATGCTGATGACCGCCGCCGGGCGGCCCAGGTGGTCAGCGCCCACAGTCTGATCGCGATCGTGGTTAACCTGGGTGCTGACATTGCCTCTGCGTCGGTGTCTGCGGATACCAGCGAAGAGATCACCAAAGCCGTCAGTACACTGGTTCAGGAGCTGATTCGCAACAAGCGCATCTGATCCTGTTCGGCAGCCTTCAGGCTGCTCTGCCCGTAAAGCCCCGAAGCCCATCCGGCTCCGGGGCTTTGTTCTTTCAATAAAGCCGTGTGAACGCAAGCGGACAGGTCTTTCCAGAACACGCTGTGAATACATCCCTGTACGCTCGGCCTCCGCCATCCCTGGCTCCGGACGGTTCTGGAAAGACCTGCCCGCTTGCTATGCTATTCATTTGGTTAACGAGGAGTCACCATCATGGCCATAAAACACCTCCGCACCGCCTATGCCAGCCAACTCCAGCCAGGCCAGCCGGCACGCCTGAGACAGGGTGAGCCGCTTGCCGAACCAGGCGGCGACTACGAAGGCCTGCAAAAGCAGATGAAACGTCTGTTCAACAGCAAGCCGGGCAAAAAATACGGTCGCTTCTCCGAAGATACCGGCGAATCCCCGTTCAGTGCCTGGCTCAGGGATTACCTGGAAGACCGTCAGAGCTTTGCCTCGCTGACAGACCGTCTGTTCAGGCAATGGCAGGACCTTCTTTCCGCCAGCCAGGAAGAACACCAGGGCCATCTGATGCTGGTTCACGAAGCACTGGCCGATTCCGACGTTGTCTACCTTCTGGTACTGGAAAGCGACAGCGCCCTGCGCTTTGATGGCCAGCAGGCTCTGGACACCACCGACGTGCTCAGCCTGTCGCGTCTCAACTTGGCCGTCAGAATCGAGCTGGACGACTGGCTGGGAGCCCGGGGCAGTGAAAACTACCTGACCCTGGTTCACGCCCGGGGCACCGGCGAAACCGGGGATCATTTCATCCGGCTGTGCGGCTTCACCAATCAGGTGGACGTGGAAAAGGAAACCCTGACGTTTCTGGATGCCGTGGAAGCCTTCGCCAAGTCCTCAGAACCGGAAAAAGCCGGTGAAGTCCGGAGCCGCGCCTACGAATTCTGCAAAGAGCAGCACGCGCTTGGCGAGCCTGTGGAAATCGAGGCACTGTCGGGTTATCTGGACGAAAGCCAGCCTCAACGCTTCAAGCAATTTGCCAGTGAAACTGCCGAAATACCGGAAAGCGGCGTCCTCCACCCGGATCACCGCAAGGTGAAAAAACTGGTGCGAATCGCCGGCTCCGGCGGCGGCATGAGCGTGTCGTTCTCATCAGACCTGGTTAACCAGGCGATCTACTATGACCGCGACCGCGATGCGCTGACCATTACCCGCCTGCCAAAGGCACTGCGGGAACAGCTGCAACGGTTCCTTGAAAGCCGGGAAGAGTAATCAGCCCCGGCTTGCCAGGTTTTCGGGCAACTCGTCCCAGCGGACGCGGTTTGCCCTCAGTTTACGCACCGCGTTCATCCAGCCGACGCCGTCAACCAACTCACCGGTTTCCGGATCGATCGGCGGATACGGCAGGCTGCGGTCATCGCAGTAACGCTTTACCACCGGCTGACACCAGCAAAACAGCAGCCGGTTATACTCCTCATCCGGCAGCCTCCGGTAATCATACATTCCCGCCAGCTTCCGCTGACGCTGGGCCTCGGACAGAATAATCGCGCAGGCCGCGGATACATTGAGCGACTCCACCATCCCCATCATCGGAATCACAATGTGCTCATCTGCCTCAGCTGCTGCATCCGCACTGACGCCCTCAATCTCGTTGCCCAGAATCACCGTGCAGGGCACCGTAAAATCCGCTTCCCGAAAATCAATCGCCCGGTCTGAGAGCTGCGCCGCGTATATCCTGTGACCCTGCCCCCTGAGAGTTTCAGTGGCCTGGCCCATGCTGCGATGGGTATGGGTTGTGATCCAACGATAACTGCCCCCGGCGGTTTTCCGGAATGCCCGGAAACCCTCCTTCGGCCAGACCACATGCATATTGGCCAGACCGAATGCATCGCAGGAACGGATAATGGCGGACAGGTTTCTGGGCTTGTGGACCTGGTCAGTGAGAACACTGAGGTCTGGCTGCCGGGTATCGAGTGTTTGTCTGATTCTGGCAAGGCGTTCAGGGGTCATGGTCGTCTGGCTTTCTGTATTTGTGTTTCGCACATAGCTCGGAAAGCGGATGGGGTGAGGCCTTCCAAAAACGTTGAGCGCCATGGATGGCGCGATCGAGCCCTACAGGGGTGAAGCCGAGCGCTTATGAAGCGAAGCTTCATGCGACAGCTGAACGACAGCAATCTGTGATTGCTGGCTGGACCCCGCAGGGGTATTTACGGGCGTTTTTTGGAAGGCCTCGCCCCATCCGCTTCAACACCTGACTAGCAGGCCAAAATGATACCACAACGGATTTAGAGGATTGCCAAGACAAAGGTGGTTGAAGAATGATCACCCCGTTATAATGGCCAGTTACATTTTACTCAGGGCGCCGCTATCCTCTGGCGCCCGACACGCACCGCCACATTCATCAAAACTGCTGAGAAACATGGCCAAGAAGCTCTACATCAAGACCCACGGCTGCCAGATGAACGAATACGACTCATCGAGAATGGCCGACCTGCTGCGCACCGGCGAAACCGTTGAAATGACCGACACCCCGGATGATGCAGACATCCTGCTTCTGAACACCTGCTCGATCCGGGAAAAAGCCCAGGAAAAAGTGTTCCACCAGCTTGGCCGCTGGAAAGGCCTCAAGGCCAAAAAACCGGAGCTGATCATCGGCGTGGGCGGCTGCGTCGCCAGCCAGGAAGGCCAGGCGATTATCGACCGGGCACCCTACGTCGACATGGTATTCGGTCCCCAGACACTCCACCGGCTGCCGGACATGATTACCGAAATCCGTGCCAAGGGTAATGGCGTTGGCGTGGTAGACGTGAGCTTCCCGGAAATCGAAAAATTCGACAACCTTCCCGACCCGGGCGCCGACGGCCCTTCGGCTTTTGTATCCATTATGGAAGGCTGCAGCAAATACTGCACCTTCTGCGTGGTGCCCTACACCCGCGGTGAAGAAGTCAGCCGCCCGGTGGACGACGTGATTGCGGAAGTGGCGCACCTTGCTGGCCAGGGCGTGCGCGAAGTAAACCTGCTGGGCCAGAACGTCAACGCCTACCGTGGCGAAACCCACGACGGCGACGTCATGGACATGGCCGAGCTGGTCACCCTGATTGCCACGATCGATGGCATCGACCGCATCCGTTACACCACCTCCCACCCGGTGGAATTCTCGGATTCGCTGATCGAGGCCTACGAACAGGTGCCGGAACTGGTCAGCCATCTGCACCTTCCGGTCCAGAGCGGCTCCGACCGCATCCTGTCTGCCATGAAGCGCGGCCACACGGCGCTGGAGTACAAGTCCAAGCTGCGCCGCCTGCGCAGGATCCGCCCGGACATCAGTTTCTCGTCGGACTTCATTATTGGTTTCCCGGGGGAAACCGAAAAAGACTTCGAGGACACCATGAAGCTGATCAACGATATCGGCTTCGATGTGTCCTTCAGTTTTATCTACAGCGCCCGCCCCGGCACCCCGGCGGCAGACCTGCCGGATGACACGCCCATGGACGTCAAGAAGAAACGGCTGAGTATCCTGCAGGAGCGTATCAATCAACAGGCGATGGATATCAGCCGCAAGATGGTGGGAACCACCCAGCGCATTCTGGTAACCGGTCTGTCCAAAAAAGACCCGGGCGAATATGCGGGCCGTACCGAGAACAACCGCATCGTGAATTTCCGGCATGAGAATCCGGAGGTGGTCGGGAACTTTATTGACGTGGAAATTCGGGAGGCGCTGCCTAACTCCCTTAGGGGTATGCCCGTCAACTCGGAGATGTATTGAATGGGCGGCCCGATGGGTCGCAGGTTTGGTGATTGGTGAGGGGTGGGGATACGCTCCCAAAAAACGCTTCAAGCACATCCATGTGCGCTTGGGCTCCGCCATCCTTGGCTCCGCACATTTTTGGAAGCGTATCCCCACCCCTCACATTCGACTTTAATCGTGTCTGCAAACAACACGAAGGTTGAAATAAGCCGACTCCAATACAACAGAAGACGGGCGGGCGGCCGGCCTGCACATGGCGGAACAAGGGCGGTGGCCGGGGGAGGTTTCCAAAAACGTTGAGCGCCAGGGATGGCGCGATCGAGCCCTACAGGGAAGTATTTACGGGCGTTTTTTGGAAACCTCCCCCGGCCACCGCCCGACAGGCACCATTTTCAGAAGGCGTACTCCCCCGAGGGGGAGCAACCAAACCAGAACCCGGAGACTGTTTGAAAACCAACGATTCCAGACAATTCGATTTACACCCGGTAGACCAGGGCCGGCTGGCCGCGCTTTGCGGGCAGTTTGACGAGCACCTGAAACACATCGAACGGCGCATGAACGTGAAAGTTGGACGTCGTGGCCATCATTTCCGGGTGGAGGGTGAAACCGAGCACGTGGCTGCGGCCACCGAGGTTATCCGGCACCTGTACCGGGAAACCGAGGCCAGCGATGATATCTCGCCGGATATGGTACACCTGTTTATCCGCGAAACCGGCTTCGAACGGCTGGCAAATGATGTGCCCTACAACGGTGCCGTCACGGTTATCAAGACGCCAAAACTGCAAGCCAAACCCCGGGGTGAGAACCAGCAGAAATACGTGCACAACATCCGCACTCACGATGTGAACTTTGGCATTGGCCCGGCCGGTACCGGGAAAACCTGGCTTGCAGTTGCCTGCGCGGTTGAGGCCCTGAAAGACGAGCAGGTCAAAAGAATCCTTTTAGTGCGCCCGGCTGTGGAGGCCGGCGAAAAGCTCGGTTTCCTGCCCGGCGATCTGGCCCAGAAAGTGGACCCTTATCTTCGGCCTCTCTACGACGCGCTCTACGAAATGCTGGGTTTTGACCAGGTTACCCGGCTGATCGAGAAAAGCGTGATCGAGATTGCGCCGCTGGCGTTCATGCGGGGTCGTACCCTGAACAACTCGTTTATCATTCTTGATGAGAGCCAGAACACCACCCGCGAGCAGATGAAAATGTTTCTGACCCGGATCGGCTTCGGTTCAACGGCGGTGATTACCGGCGATACTACCCAGGTGGATTTGCCCCGGGGCCAGAATAGCGGGCTGATTCACGCTGCTTCGGTTCTGAGCAAAGTTTCCGGTATCGGTTTTACCCGGTTCGAGTCCCGGGATGTGGTCCGCCACCCGCTGGTTCAGCGGATCGTGGAAGCTTACGATGTCTTTGACGGCGGAGAATCCTGAGCAGCATGGCCAGCCTGACCGTTGATGTTCAGCTCGCCACTGAGGAAAGGGGCTTACCGGCAGAAGACTCATTCCGCACATGGGCTCAAGCCGGCTGGCTGGGCGACCGGGATTCCGAAGTGACGATCCGTATTGTCGATGCGGAAGAAAGCGCCAGCCTTAATGCCCAGTTCCGCCACAAAACCGGACCAACCAACGTGCTGTCCTTCCCATTTGAGGCGCCAGCCGGTATAACAGTCCCGTTAGCCGGTGATTTGATCATCTGCGCGCCAGTGGTTGAGAAGCAAGCCTGCGAGCAGCAGAAAACCACCAGCGCACACTGGGCACACATGGTAGTGCATGGAATGCTGCACCTTCAGGGCTACGACCATATTGAAGATGACGAGGCCGAGGCCATGGAAGCCCTGGAAATCCGGTTACTGGCGCAACTGGGATTCGGCAATCCTTACGACACTCTTTAATGACATCGGGGAAACGGAAGAAGACGCATGAGCGACGATCAGTCGAGTCGCAGTCAGGGCAGCAGCAAGTCCTGGCTGGAACGTATATCACAGGCCTTTTCCAGCGGGCCTGAGTCCATAGAGGACGTGCTGGAAATCCTGCGTGATGCTGAATCCGAGCGCATCATTGACGCCGATGCCCTGAGTATCATCGAGGGCGCGATGCAGGTTATCGATATGCGGGTCGATGAAATCATGATTCCCCGCTCCCAGATGGTTACGGTCAAAGGCGCCCAGGAGCCAAAAGAATTTCTGGAAGAGATCATCAGTTCCGCCCACAGCCGCTTCCCGGTCATCGGCGACAGTCAGGATGATGTAATCGGAATTCTTCTTGCCAAGGACCTGCTGCCACTCGCGCTTCGCAATGAACTCAACTGGAACCGCATCCGCGAAATTCTTCGTCCCCCTACTTTTGTTCCCGAAAGCAAACGCCTCAACCAGCTCCTCAAGGAATTCAAGGAAACCCGCAATCATATGGCCATCGTGGTGGACGAATACGGCGGCACTGCCGGGCTGATTACAATTGAGGATGTGCTGGAGCAGATCGTCGGGGAAATCGAGGACGAGCACGACTTCGACGAGGAAACCCACATCAAGTCCCGCAGCGATGGCACCTTTGCCGTCAAGGCGGTCACCCCCGTTGACGACTTCAACAAGTTCTTTGAAACCGACCTGGATGAAGAAGAGTTCGACACCATTGGCGGCGTTGTCCTGAAAGAATTCGGCCACCTGCCACGCCGCGGTGAGACCGTTGAATGTCAGGGGCTTGAGTTCACGATTGCAAATGCCGACAACCGGGTGATTCGTCTGCTGCAGGTTTCACGAAGCAATGAGCAATAGCCCGGAGGCAACTGCGGCATCATCCGTTTTGCTTCAGCACACTGCACTGCAGGCTCTGTTGCTCGTCATTGCGGGCGCTCTTCAGACCCTGACCTTCTCGCCTTTCAACTGGTGGTGGCTGGGGCCGGTATCGGTTTTTCTGATCCTGCTGTGCTGTCTTACGCTGGCTTCAACGCAACTGTTTCGCGCCGGATGGCTGATCGGCCTCGGGCTTTTCGGTTCCGGCGCCAGCTGGGTCTACGTCAGCATCAGCGAACACGGCAACACCTCGGTACCGCTTGCCATTGTGCTTACGGTCATTTTCGTGGCCGGGCTTGCACTCTGCCATGGCCTGGCGTTCTGGGCCTGGGGCAAACTCGCGAAAGACAGCACCATCAGAAGGCTCATTCTGTTTCCGGCCATCTGGATACTGGGCGACTGGGTCCGGGGCTGGTTATTGACCGGGTTTCCCTGGCTCTATCTGGGCACGGCCCATGTGGACGGACCACTGGCCGGGTTCGCGCCCCTGGTCGGCGTTCATGGCCTGACCTTCTGGGTCACGGTTACAGCCTGTGGCGCGCTCGCCTGCTGGCAGCTGGTCGGGAACAGTCGCCGCATCAGCGCCGGCATCGTGGCCGTTGTGGTCCTGTTGCCCTGGCTCACCGGCCCGGCCCTGTCCCGGATAAACTGGACAAGCCTCGATGAAAAGCCAACCACATTTGCCGCCATGCAGGGCAATATCCCCCAGCAGATAAAATGGGACCCGGATTTCCTGCGGGACCAGATTGTGGCCTACCTGGAAATGACCGGCCCCCACTGGAATACCGACCTGATCCTGTGGCCGGAAACGGCAATCCCGATTCCCCAGGACCAGGCCGGGACAGTCATTGACCACATCAGTGAAGAACTGGGAGAAAACAGCACGCTGCTAACCGGCATCCCATGGTACGGATTCAGCGACCGGATTGAAGATTTCACTTTTCATAACAGCATCATCGCCATTGGCAATGGCGAAGGAATCTATCACAAGCAGAAGCTGGTGCCCTTCGGCGAGTACGTGCCGCTGCAGCAGTGGCTCCGCGGCCTGATCGGCTTTTTCGATCTGCCCATGTCGAGCTTCAGCCGGGGGCCGTCCGATCAGGGGCCATTGGTGGCGAACGGCGTCAATATCATGCCCTTCATCTGTTACGAAGTGGCCTATCCGGATTTCGTTGCGTTTAACGCCTACAACACCGGTCTGCTATTGACGATCAGCAACGACGGCTGGTTCGGCGACTCCATCGGCCCGCTGCAGCACCTGCAGATTGCCCGTATGCGGGCACTGGAAACCGGCCGGTATATGCTGCGGGGCACCAATAATGGCATTACCGCCGTTATTGATGACCACGGCCAGATCACCGGGACCATTGCCCGGTTCGAGCGCGCGGTGCTGACCGGCGAGCTTTACGTGGCCAGCGGCAGCACACCCTTTATGCTGTCCGGGTCCTGGCCGGTGCTCACCCTGGCGGCCATTCTGATTGTGTTCGCACGTGAGCGGGTGATCCCCAAAATCAGTCACGATTAGCTTGGATCAGCCAAAGTCCTGACCTGACCCTACCGACGCCGGCTATTCGGATTTATGGGGCCAGCGACTGGTCACACGCTCGTAGTAGTGGGAGCCGCAGGCGTCGCAGGGTTCGAGGTGACTCGTCGCCGTCAGGCAGCGCATATGACCACAGTTGAGACATTTGAACATGCCGGCCGTGGCCACTTCCCCGCTGATGTACTGGCTGGGCCCATGGCTTTCCAGTTTCTGGTTCAGCTCGAGTGTATCGATTCTGGTTTTATCGGCGACTGAAAGCAGCATATTGGCCAGCTGATGCTCCAGCAGCGAAATATCCAGTTGCAGCCATTCCCTGACTCCCTCTCCGGTTTCTTCGACGAAGTGCAGCAGGTGTTCCAGATCCCGCTGCAGATAGACGCCCAGCAGGCTGGCTTCGTCGCGGGTCATTTCTCCCAGCTCCTGCTCGAACTCAACGGCCCGTTCCACCTCTTCCCGCAGGGTATCGCGGGTGGTTTCCTCCATATCGCTGAGCCGGGCCTGAACCCGCTCCAGCATGCGGTCATAGGCCTCAAGGGCCTTGCCTGATAGATGGCTACGCTCTTGTTCTGTCATGGCCGCTCCTTACGGTGTACGGGAAGAGTGGATATGCCTGATCAGGGCACGCTGTGAATACATCCGTGTACGCTTGACAAAAACATCCATGTTTTTGACATCCCTGATCAGGCATATCCACTCTTCCCTAGGTCAGAATTGCGTGAAAACTTGCCCAAAGGTTCAGGGCGGGCAGGTATGGGTGGCCGGGAACGTCAAAAACATGGATGTTTTTGTCGAGCCTACAGGGACGTATTTACGGCGTGTCCCGGCCACCCATACCTGCCTGCCTTTCCCCCAAGTCTGACACAGTATGAAAAATTTGGCAGGCTACCTGTTAAGTCTTCTGTGCGTTAGAATATCGGCCCTTTCGCACATTTACTTTGACACAGGGCAACTTTGGTAATGGCAGGAATGGATCAGCAGTATAATCCCGGCGATGTTGAGCGCACAGCCCAGAATTTCTGGGAGGAGAACAACACGTTTACGGTTAGGGAAGAGCCCGGCAAGCCCAAGTACTACTGTCTTTCCATGTTCCCCTACCCCAGTGGCAAGCTTCACATGGGGCATGTTCGCAATTACACCATTGGCGATGTGATTTCCCGTTACCAGCGTATGCAGGGCAAGAACGTGATGCAGCCCATGGGATGGGACGCATTCGGGCTGCCGGCAGAGAACGCCGCCATTGCCAACAGGACGGCGCCCGCCAGCTGGACCCAATCCAACATTGCCTACATGAAGAACCAGCTCAAGCAGTTGGGCTTCGGCTATGACTGGAACCGGGAGCTGGCCACCTGTAAACCCGACTATTACCGCTGGGAGCAATGGTTCTTCGCCCGCCTCTATGAGCAAGGCCTGGTCTACAAGAAGATGTCCACGGTTAACTGGGACCCGGTGGACCAGACCGTTCTGGCGAACGAGCAGGTGGTTGATGGCCGCGGCTGGCGGTCCGGCGCGCTGGTGGAACAGAAGAAAATTCCGCAGTGGTTTATCCGCATCACCGACTACGCCGAAGAACTGCTCAATGACCTGGACCAGCTTGAAGACTGGCCGGAACAGGTCAAGACCATGCAGCGCAACTGGATTGGCAAGTCCGTTGGCACCGAGCTGACTTTCCGGATGAAAGATGGTGACGAACCGCTGGAGGTCTATACCACCCGCCCGGATACCCTGATGGGTGTCACCTATATGGCGGTCTCGACCGAACACCCGATTGCCCGCAAGGCCGCGGAGCGCTATCCGGAAGTTGCCGCATTTGCCGATCAGTGCCGCAACAGCAAAACCGCTGAAGCAGACCTGGCGGTGATGGAAAAGAAAGGCATTGATACGGGTTACAAGGCCATTCATCCCCTGACCGACGAAGAGATTCCGGTTTACGTTGCCAACTTCGTACTGACGGATTACGGCACCGGTGCATTGATGGCCGTTCCGGGCCATGATGAGCGCGATCACGAATTTGCCGTCAGGTACCGGGTCGCCATCAAACAGGTGATCGCACCCAGTGATAACCGCACCATTGACGTCCAGGAACAGGCCTTCACTGAAAAAGGTGTGTTGGTGTCCTCCGGCAAATACACTGGCCTGACCAGCGAGGAAGCGTTTGACGCCATCGCCGATTACCTGGAAGAAAGCGGCATCGGCAGGCGCAAGGTTAATTACCGGCTTCGTGACTGGGGTGTCTCCCGCCAGCGTTACTGGGGGGCTCCCATCCCCATGATGACTATGGAAGATGGCACCGAGCGCCCGGTGCCGGACGGGCAGTTGCCCGTTATCCTGCCGGAAGATGTGGAAATGGACGGCGTGCAATCGCCCCTCAAGGCGGACCCGGAATGGGCGAAAACCAGCTTTGAAGGACAGCCCGCCACCCTGGAAACCGATACCTTCGACACTTTCATGGAGTCGTCCTGGTATTACGCCCGCTTCTGCAGCCCGAACTTCGACCAGGGGATGCTCGACCCGGCTGCGGCCAACTACTGGCTGCCGGTTGACCAGTACATCGGCGGCATCGAACACGCCATCCTGCACCTGCTGTACGCCCGCTTCTTCCACAAGCTGCTGCGGGATTTCGGACTGGTGGACAGCTCAGAGCCGTTTAACCGTCTGTTGTGCCAGGGCATGGTGCTGGCCGAGACCTATTACCGGAAAGATGATAATGGTGGCAAAACCTGGATATCACCGGCGGATGTGGTAACCGGACGTGATGAAAAAGGCCAGGTCATCAGTACCGTACATAAAGACGACGGCCAGCCGGTGATTGCCGGTGGCGTCACCAAGATGTCCAAATCGAAGAACAACGGCATCGACCCGCAGGCCATCATCGACGAACATGGCGCCGACACCGTTCGCCTGTTCATGATGTTTGCGGCGCCACCCGAGCAGTCCCTGGAATGGTCCGAAAGTGGGGTGGAAGGTGCCCATCGCTTCCTCAAGCGGCTCTGGCGAATGGTATCCGGGCACGTATCCGGGGGAGCTGCGCCAGCCCTGGATACCGGTGGTCTTACCGGCGATCAGAAGAATCTTCGTCGCAAGACCCATGAAACCATTACCAAGGTCAGTGATGACATAAGCCGCCGGCTGACATTCAACACTTCGATTGCTGCGGTGATGGAGCTGCTGAATGAAACCGCAAAACTGACCGGCAGTGAGCCCCAGAGCCACGCTGTGCGCCAGGAAGCACTGGATACGGCAGTGCTGCTGCTGGCGCCGATTGTGCCGCACATCTGCCATCAGCTCTGGCAGGCGCTGGGCCACCAGGAACCGGTGGTGGACGCGACCTGGCCGGAAGCCGACAGGGCTGCCATGGTCCGCAGTGAGATCCAGGTGGTGCTGCAGGTGAACGGCAAAGTAAGGGCCAAAGCCGATGTGCCCGCCGATATCGACAAGAGCAGCCTTGAAGCCCTGGCACTGGAAAACGAGAATGTAGTGCGTTTCACCGAGGGCAAAACCGTCCGCAAGGTCATCGTTGTGCCGGGCAAGCTGGTTAACGTGGTTGCTAACTGATATGCCCAGGGCCGCCATTCTGCTCTGCCTGTTCCTCGGCTTTGCGCTGGCAGGCTGCGGCTTTCAGCTTCGCGGTGGCTCCAGTGTGCCCGAAGCCGTTCAGCCTCTGGCCCTGAAATGTGGGCCAGAGGTTCCCCACCAGCTCTGCCGTGAGGTAGAACAACAGCTGGCCCGGGGCGGCGTCGAACTGACCGGTGAAACCGGCGCGACGGCCATTCTGCAGTTAGGCAATTTCCGTCAGGAAAGACGCGCAACGGCGGTCACGGCAAGGGCTGCCGCCGCTGAATATAGGCTCAGACAATCCGTAGAGCTGCAGCTGATTGCCGCCGATCAGACCCCGCTTATCGCGACTGAGCGAGTCAACAGTGCCATAACCTACCGCTACGATGAAACCAACGTGCTTGCCAAGCAACAGGAAGAGAAGACCCTTCAGAACCAGCTGTCCGGGAATCTGGCCCGGCAGGTGCTGTTCCGCCTTGCACCACTGAATCAGGCGCGACTGGATGCACTCGAGGCAGCACGGTGAAGATCCAGCCCCATCAGCTCGCCCAGCATCTGGAAAAGGGCCTGTTGCCGGTCTATCTGGTGTCAGGTGATGAAGCCCTGCTGGTTCAGGAGTCCTGTGACCAGATCCGCAAGGCGGCAAAAGACGCGGGTTATCAGGATCGCCTGAGCTTTCATGCCGACCCGCAATTTGACTGGAATCGCGTGGGTGAAGAGTTCAGCGCGCTCTCCCTTTTTTCCGAAAAGCGGCGCATTGAAATCCACCTGCCAGGCGGCAAACTTGGTGATGGTCGGGCCGTCATCGAAGGTTTCCTGCAGGACCCGCCCGAGGATATTGTCGTTGTTCTTATCAGCGCCCGGCTGGACGCCGCGGAAACCCGGCGCAAATGGTACAAGGAACTGCAGAAAACCGGACTCCACCTTCCGCTCTGGCCCATCGACGCGGAGAAATTTCCAGGCTGGCTGCAACAACGGGCCCGGCAACAGGGCCTTAACCTGACCCGTGGCGCGCTCAACCTGCTTGCCGAGCGTCTCGAGGGCAATCTTCTCGCCGCCAGTCAGGAACTGAACCGGCTGGCCCTGTTCTGTTCAGACAGTACCGTTGATGAAGACACCATTGAGCAGGCCGTGCAGGACAGTTCACGCTTTAACGGCTTTGAACTCGTCAGCGAGACTCTTGCCGGCAGGGCAACCCACGCGCGAAAAATTGCCGGCGCCCTTCAGCAGGAAGGTGAGAACCCTCTGGGCTTCCTGACGGTGCTTAACCGGGACCTCAACCTTGCCCTGGAACTGCGTATTGCCAGCGCGCGACAGGCCGGCGGTGAAAACAGCTCCGGGTTCCTGAAACAGCGCGGTGTCTTCCAGCCCCAGCGGGCGCGGGCGATTGAACAGGCAGCCAGGCGGCTGACACGGGCCCGGCTCAATTCGGCCTTTGAGCTTTGCAGTGCCGCAGACCGGGCCGCAAAAGGTTTCGACTCACTGTCGCCATGGCACCATATTCAGGACCTGATTACGCTGCTGGCGCAGCCGGATACCGGTATTCACAACAGCCCTTGAAAAGCCCCCCTGCCAGCCGCACTATCAGCAGTGAAGATAAGGAGCCTCTGAACAACTCCTGAATCGCCTCTGCGCGATCTGAAGGCTGTAGATGCCAGGCGCGGCTCGCCGCCAATGGCCGTAGCCCTTGGCAAGAGTCGCAACGCCGCAGATGCAGCCTTCAGAGCGCGCCCTTCGGGGCTTGCAGAGCAATTCACACTCCGC
>Ga0209949_1000482_pt1 | contig 21101 bp, 22 predicted proteins | sample SalPonC_black_MG_FD_185711 | JGI IMG/M metagenome (GOLD analysis project Ga0209949, IMG submission 185711) | Salt pond soil microbial communities from South San Francisco under conditions of wetland restoration - Salt Pond MetaG... | ecosystem: Environmental > Aquatic > Marine > Intertidal zone... | reverse complement strand
AGGGCAGATCGACAACCTGACATTTGACTACCACAATACCGGCTCCAGCAACCGGCTCCAAAAAGTGACGGATGCGGCTACCGGCGATTTCGCACCGCACGGCTTTGTGCAAAACGGCAGCGGCGACTACACCTACGACGCCAACGGCAACCTGGAAAGGGATCCGCAAAAAGGCATCAATATAGCGTACAACTATTTAAATTTGCCCCAAACCATCGCTTTCGACGACGGCCGGATAATCGAGTGGCGCTACGACGCCGCCGGGACCAAGTTGCGCAAGACCACCTTTCCCAGTATCTTGGAACTGCACGATGATCCCATCGCTCCCGGTGCGTACCAGGCGGATGCCATTGTCTCCGGAGGACGAGTAGCCACCGGCTCCAATGTCACCTTCACCGCCGCCACCGGCATTACCCTGCAGGCGGGCTTTACCGTGGAAGCCGGCGCCGAGTTCCTGGCGGAGATCGCCCAGCCGGCGGGACCGCCGACGGGGCTGCCGCGCGATTACGTCGGCGGGATTGAGTACTACAATGGGGTGATGGAGGCGATCTACCACGCCGAAGGGCGGGTGTCTTTTGACAACGGGCAATCGCTGTATGAGTACAACCTGACAGACCATTTGGGTAACCTTCGTCTCTCCTTCGCAGATCGAAACGGGGACGGAGACGTGGATATTACGAGCGACCCGGCGACGAATGAGATTCTTCAGGAGCACCACTATTATCCGTTCGGAATGGCGATGGAAGGGGATTGGGTGGATAATCCGGTGAAGGTGAATCGGTACCTTTATAACGGCAAGGAGTTAGAAAGTGAGTTTGGACTTAACCTATATGCCTACGGAGCGAGGTATTACGATCCTACCTTAGGGCGATTTACAGGAGTGGATCCGATTGCGGATCAATTCGCTTGGGTTTCTGAGTATAATTATGCAGAGAATGAGCCGGTGGCGCATATTGATTTGCATGGGTTGCAAAAAGTTAGGTTTGATAAGAATGCTCTCAATAATCGAACTTTTCAGTCAGCCGAAGCTCTCAATAGAGGAACGTCTGGAGGTCAAAGATTTAAAGAGGCTCTTGATAGTCAAAACAAAATAGATGTTGTATATGCAGTTATACCTCGCATTTATGATGGTGTCACTTCAGGACCATTCGGATCTTTTGAGGAATTTAAAGAAGCAAGAGCAAAAAGTCCTGCTTTGAAAACTGCTACGAATAGTAATTGGGAAGAATATGAGAATTATTTTGAAGATGGACGTGAAGTGATGGTGATTGCTGCGTATTGTGATGATGATTGTAGCAACGAATCCATACGCTCAACAGCTTTAAATATCAACCATGAAGAAGTTGCGCATGGAATTAATCGGTTGCTCGGAATTGAGAAATCACTTCCTCAGGAACATCTCGAATTCAATGGCGAAGCGAGTAATTTATCGCCAAATGATGAGGATATAAAAAATGATCCAAAATATAAAGACACTGAGGCAAAGAAGCAAATGGATGAAATTGACAAAATGATGGGAAATAATGAGTAAGAAATACAACTTGGTGTTATTTGTTATTCTTTTCTCCCTTGGATGCACTCATCTAGAAAAATTCAAGTGTGAGGTATTGGAAGAAAACAGTAAAACAATCAACAGGCTATTCCTCTCATTAGAGAACAATGATACACTTCCATGTTTATTCAAATTGCAATCTAGCTATTTTGAAACAGACTCTTCTTGGATCGCTAGCTTTATTGATGATAAGTGCTTGGTAAGCATGGATGGAGATGTATCGAGCGTTGAACTTTTTATAAGGTACGGTGATTCAATTGGTCAGGAAAGATTTTTAACCGTTAGACATTTAAACTGGTTTAAGGGGAAAGGAAATGAGTTTACTGTCGATCAGATTAAAGTAGAATTACTCAATAAGTTGGTTTTCGATGATCAAACCTACTTTGTGCTTAAGTTTTACGATGTTGTATTTACGGATTTTACTAATTCAGTTATGCTTGATGCCACTGTATTTTTTTCTGATAAAAGGGGATTTATCGGTTCTTATTTCTCTGATCCTAACTTTCCAAATCAAATAATTCAAAGAGAAGGTGATATTCTAGAAAGTGCAATTGACTATACAGGAATTAAATTTATGCGACTTAGATGAGATTAATGATAATGAGTTCCCCGCTTCATTGGGTAAAAGTTTAAGATGAAGAAGTCAAGCCCGCTACAGGTAAGAAAAAGGTTCCTCTTCTATCCTATGTCTCTGCAAATCCCGTATAATGCCTCATATCTTTCGGATGAAAAGCCAGGACGATATCAGACTTGGGAATACCTCTTTCAATCAGCGCATCGCCCACCATTTCTTCTGTGTTATTGATTTGCACCCACACCTTATCGTTCTTGATGTCAAAGTGAAATGGGCCGTAGTGAATGTGGCGATGATCATAAATAAATGGAAAGTAATTCAAGCCGCCTGTTTTAACAGTTCCATCAACTCCTGCCAGGCTTCCCGGAGTTCTGCCGCAATTTCTTCAGGCGGATTACCACTTAAGCCAAAGGCGATCATTCTTTCTGCCTGCCGGTAGTGCTCAAGTTCCAGATGAGGGAGATTCAGTAACAAGTTGGCGGCACTTCTAAAGAAAACAGAGCGGGTTGGCTCCTGATTGTACTCGTTGACTAATAGCATAGCGGCTGCCCGTTCGTATTCAAAAGCTGAAAGGTACTTGGTTTGGGCCAGTTCTGAATTCCCTTCCCGTTTGGCATAAAAGGCCTCATCGGCCAGTTTCATGGCCCTCCGGTGGAGTTCGTCTATCGTGTTATGCATGCTGTTCATCGCTTCTTGATTTTGACTAGAGGCCTACTGAATTCTACAATTACAACGTAAGCCGGCAGGTTCAAGTTATCACTTTTTTCCGTTTGTTTCATCTTCTCTCTCAGGCGTTGGTTGATCTGAGCTTTACTGCCTTCCAAAATTCCTGAAACCTCCAGGCGTGCTTTATTTTGTAAACCGAATCCGTCTTCTTTACCCAACCAATAATCAAAGCCAGTTCTCTTTTGAGACTGTTTCTCAACGCTCAATCCTGTCAGCTTTTCGACAACCAGCATGGCAATGCAGTAGGCCCCGCTCTCCACGGTATACTCCATATCCTTTCTGGAATTCTTCATTTGCTGGGTAACCGTCTCCCAGGCCAGCTGAAATTGTCCAGATAAATCGCCTTCGACCGTCAGTAGTACTTTTTGAGGATGCCTATGATAATCCAGGCATACTGCTGCTGCTTCTGAAAAGTCTGCACATTTGACGGGGGAAAGGCGACTCACCTTTCTGAGGTCATACACGTTAATCTTTTCCATCAGTATTGAAAATGCCTTTACTTTTGTAAGGTAAGGAAATTCGGGAGCGCTCAAAACATCCAATTAACAATATTTTTGCAAAAAGAACGGCGACGTTAGTCAACTGGTGTGGCGCGTTCGCGACCGCGAGCACCAAATCTACGGCTTCGAATACGACGCCTAAGACCGCCTGAAAAAGGCGGATTATGTAGACTACGCCGATTCCGGCAGCAAGACTGCCAGGAAATCGAGTTCGTCCACGATGCCGGCGGCGCCAAGTTGCGCAAGCTGGTCAAGGACGGCTCCATGGTGTTGTATGCTCAGGGCTATTTGGGCGGGCTTCGGCAGCCTGCTCATCTGTGGAGCCGTTCATCAGGTAGTCGGCGAGAACATTGAAAGTTAACGTCTCCGATTTTTTATTCTGCCTTCGAATAAAGCCATGTCGCACCGGGAGGCCTTCGCTGGTAAAATGGTTACGGCGGCCAAGGGAAAGGGCTACCTTGGGGGAGGATTATCTTTTTTACAGCTGTTGGTAAACCATCCCGTCGTTCCATATCCGGTTTGAAAGATTATTGTTATATTGTCGGCCTGCCCATCCGGAATAATACAAAAACGATCAACCTTTAACTCATTGGATAAACCTGGACTATGGCAGATGAAAAAGGCATGTACCGGATATTCAAGCTGATCCGCCTGCTGAATACACCACCTCCAAAATCGGCGAAACAACTTTGGGAGAGTTTGGGTAGTTCCAGCTCGCAATTCTACAGAGACAAGGACCTTCTGGAACATCTTGGCTACCCCCTGGAAACGGACGAGCATGACCGCTGGTTCATGCAATTTCAGTTCGAAAAGGGGAAAAAGGGCGTGCTGGAACCGGATGAATTATTCTTTTTACAGGAACACCTCCAACAAAGTGGCGCTTCTTCTCCCCTAGCTCAGAGCATCCTCCACAAATTTGACCGCAACCTTTCCATGATCCCCTTGGCGGACGCACTCCCCCAACTGCACAGCAGCCGTATTTTACAGCTGATACGCACCGGTATGGAAATGCAGCGCTGCCTCCTGCTCCGCGGCTATCATTCCCTGGCTAGCGAAACGCAGAGCGACCGCCGGATCGAGCCGCTGGAGATCACGCTCGACCACCGCTACCTCATCGCCTGGGACCTGGACAAAACCCGGCAAAGCCAGTTCAAGCTGGCCCGCATTCAGGATGTAGACATCCTGGATGACAAAATAACAGCGGGGCGCACCGCCTCACCGATGGATATCTTCGGCCTGACCGGCGAGGAGTGGCTGGAGGTGAAACTGAAACTGACCAACTTCGCCTACCACCTGCTGCTGGAGGAATTCCCCATGGCGCAACCGCACATCAAACGCCGCCGCGAAGGCGTGTTCTTCGAAGGGCAGGTGCGTAGTTGGAAGGGGATCGGCCGTTTCGTGCTGGGCCTGCCGGGAGAGATCGAGGTAGTGGCACCGGAAGGGTTCAGGGCGTATTTGCGGGAGAAACTCGATAAGTGGGATTTGTAGGCTTGATAAGTCTTGGCTTTGGACAGCCCGGGAAAGACTTGACCAAGTCTTTCCCGCCATATGGGAATGAATCCCTTTACTTTTGTACTGAAATCCCGGATATTGAGAATACGCTGTAAGTAACATGTTAGGAATGCAACAATGCTGCTGCCGGCTCGTAAAATTTACAGGCGCGCTAAAGAAAGCCTGTAGCAAAGGCTCATGTGACTAACCTGAACAATTGCAAAACATAAAACGCTCTTGCCTCCGCCAAGCTGAGTAACGGCGAAGTTTGATAAGTTTACCAAAAAGCAGCCAACGAAAAACTTGTCAGTCTTTCCACGCTTTCCCAGCGGGTGGGAATGGGGGTGGGTATATTTGTGGATGAAAATAAATTTAGCTTATGCTTGATACATTATTAAAAATTGGAAAGTGGCAGAGCGAAGGCCTATCCCGATGGGCACGGTTCATTGATGCGCCGAAAGTGTCAACAGTGGATGAAAAAGGGAATCCCATCAATAACTATGTTGTCGAGATTGTTTTCGACCTCGATGCTCAAACCATTTATGTAAATGAAGCGAGCCTTAAGGAATATGATGAAGATAAAACAGCGGAACAGCTTAAGGCCATAAAAGTACAAGGAGGACACAATAAGTCTATTTACGCTACTACAGAACCTAAGAAGATCAATCAGATATTCAAAACTTTTTTCGGTAAGCTGGAAAATGAAGAAGCTGACAGAGGAGAACTTGTGGAAGCCATTGAAAAAGATTATCCACAATTCATGGAAAGCCGCATGTACAAGCTACTTATGGAAATATTTGAACTACGCCCAAACTTCATCGAACTTGCGGTTAAGGAAGACAAGGAAAAAACCAAGCTCGACGCTAAATACCTCTTGGAGCCCCTTGAGCTTTCAAGAAGAGATAACGTTGCCTTGATTTACGTTAGCGTAAAAAGCAAAGATTTTAGTTTGCCTGAACCTCAACCATTTGCCCAGCTTGAAACATATGAGGAATTTTTAACCGCAAAGTTCTTAACACCATCCGATTCCAAGCCAGGCAAACAGGAGGCTAAAAAACTGTGCTATGCTTCAGGAGAACAACAGGAACAAGTTACAGAACTAAACCTATCTAAGCGCTACAGCCTAAATAAAATGTTTGTCACCAAGACAAAAAACTATGCCCGGATGTTTGACAAAAAAGCCTTTACCGATAACTACCAAGTGGGTCTTAAAGCTCAGGAATATCTTGACCTGGCCTCCTCCTATCTACTCGAGAACTTTAAAGTGAAAATTGCCGGAATAGATCATGTAATCCTTCCGGAGTTCCTTAATCAGGAATCGATTGATTATGATCTAGCTTTGGAAAAAATCGGAACATCCTCGGAATTTCTTTTTCAGTCGACTCCTCTCGAAAAATCAAATGAGTTAGTTGAATATATTGAGTTAGAATCGGAAACGGTTTTTTGGCTGAGTTTCCTGGCATTTGATTCTGACAGAAAATTTTTTAAAACAACCGGACAGATAAAGGATGTAAGCAGATTTTATTTTCAAAAGATCATTCAGGTTTTTCATGATGTCAACTGGGAAATGCGCTCCTTGAAAAGGATAGTTGACTGGGAAGCAGCCAACCAGAATTATGGCAACGTTACGGCATTTAACCTACAATCTGTTTATCAGCTGATTCCTGTCAGGAAAGACAAAGAGAAAAAAAATAAAGTGCTTGCCCTCTTCAAATCTATTCTTGAAAACCGGCAGATTTACTCCACACTGATCTTCGAATATTTCTGTGAGTTAATGCTATGCCACTTCTATGCCCGCTACGCCGCTTACAAAAACATCTATGACTATTCGTCCAATGGGAACCGAAAACGAGAAGATTACTTCATCTGGGCCTGCCGCGACAGCGTATTCAAATACCTTGCCTTTATCCAGGTTTTAAAACGACTAAAACTAATCGATATGGAAACAACAGAAACATCAATTGACGCCAAAGGATTTAACGAAAGAGTAGATCATTTTTTTAACAAAATGGAGGTCAACGAGGCACAGAAGGCCATGTTCCACCTGGGTCGTATGCTCAACGCCGTGACCCGCCTGCAAAAGGACAAAAAGAAGACAGCATTGGAAAAAGTGAATTTCAGCGGCATGGATCAGGACGATATCATTCGACTGCGCATCAGCCTTGTTGAGAAGGCGAAGCAATATGGCGAGGTGGGCAAAGTCATATTCCACGACGCCCGCTTCGGAGAATGCTTCGATTTTCAAAACTGGAGCATGCCTCCTCAACAAGCTGTATTCTTCCTGTTGACGGGCTATTCTTTCGGCCTGGTCAAGAGTGAAACAACCGAACCTGAAACTGAATAAATAACCTTAAAAAGATAAACAATCATGGAAAATACCATTGCTAACTCCTCCGATTTTTTATTTCTCTACGAGGCATCTCAGTGCAATCCTAACGGCGACCCCGACCAGGAAAACAAGCCCAGGATGGACTACGACACCAAGACCAATCTGGTGACCGATACCCGCGTCAAACGGTTTATTCGGGACTACCTTAAGGCTATCAATGAAGACGAGGTCATTTTTGTAGATATAGAGGGAGAACGGCAGGTAACAATGGATGCTAAGTTAGAAGCTGTTGTAAAGCGAACGTTGAGTGATAAAAGCCTGATAGAACGAATTTTTTCTGATAATGAAAAAGCTAAAAAGGGTTACCTAAAATTGCTTGAAGAATCCAAGGGCGAAGAAGCATTCTGGAAAAACCTGAAAGACAAAAAGCTGAAGGAAACGAATGTGGCACTTCTTCGCTATTTGGTCAAAGAACAATTCATCGACATCCGCCTTTTTGGCAGCGCCTTTGCCGTCGAAGGCTTCACTAAAGCCTACACCGGCCCGGTGCAACTCAACTGGGGCTACTCGCTCAATAAGGTAGAGCTTATGAACTCCGATTCCATCGTCACCATCATGAATGACGATAGCAGTACCTTTGGAAAAGATTACCGGGTGCACTACAGCTTACTCGCCTTTAACGGCACCATCAATAAATTTGCTGCCAAAACCACAGGGCTGACCGAAGCCGACCTCAAAATATTCAGGGACGCCATCTGGCAGGCTATTCCGGCAATGCCTACCCGCTCAAAGCTCAACCAATACCCCAAGCTCTATGTCGAATTGATCTACAATGAAGGGTATCCCAATGGCCAGTTTGGCGATTTGAGAAATTACGTCGAAGCCAGGCCTGAAAACGGGCTGGACGAAAAGAAAGTCCGAAAATTTAATGACCTGGAGCTAGATCTGAGTAAGCTCGAAACCCTCATTCAGAATCATAAAGGCAAAGAGATCAAAGATGTAATCATTCGTACCTCCACCGATCTTTCATTCTCAGTGTAAGCTGAGCCATTCAAAACTCAGTTTATGGAATTACTGACATTTGAAGTGCGGGGAAAAATGGCGCACTTCCGAAAATACTACGCAAACAACACCGCCTTTAGCTTCAGCATACCGCCCCGGACTACCCTGATGGGGATGGTAGCAGCAGCAATGGGCTGGGAAAAGGACAGTTACTATGAAAGGCTGTCAACGGAACACATCCGTTTCGGCTTAAGGGTGCTTGAACCTATTAAGAAAAGTTTTCATCGCGTCAATTTTCTGAGAGTGGAAACCGTTGGGAACCTGGCAAAGAGCATGTCATCTGACTTACGGGGGCACGGCGGGCGTATTCAAACCCCTTTCGAAGTAATTACGCCCGTTGAACTTACAAGAGGAGAGGTCGCCTATAAGGTATTCCTGGGCCCATCAAACACTGGCGATGATGTTTTCCAACAAATAAAGAGGCAGTTGCTCGATCACCCTCCGGTTTACAATATTTCTCTGGGAACAGCGAACTTCCAAGCATCCATAGGCAACATCCGCGCAATAGAAGAGCCTCATGTGAAAGAACACAACACCAACGACTTCGTGCTCATGCACAGCGCTGTTCCATCAAAGCTCGTGAAGGAACTGGCGTTCGAAAAAGAGAACCTGGACCGATACAATCTGGTGGAGGAAGAACTCCTCCCGGGTGAATTTATTGCCGATTACAACCGCGAGCTAAAGAGCATGAACAGGCTGTTATTTTCTCTTTCTGAAAAGCCCCTGAGGGTGCGATTGAACGGTAGTTACTGGATGGTAAGTCTTGACGGAAAAACCCTCAATGTTCAATTCATGGATGTATGAATTATTACTCGCATAGCAAAACGCTGCCAGACGGGACGGTAGTGGGAAGTAAACTGTTGTATGTACATACCCAGGGTGTGCTGGATAAGGCATTGCACCACTGGTATGAGGGCGTCGAGTTTGGATTTGACAAACAACTGGTAAAAGATTTGCTGGAAGACATCGTTAGATTGCATGACCTCGGAAAGTATACGCCTTATTTTCAGAATTATTTACTCCAACGCCCGCCCATCGACAACCTTTTAAAACAGCACGCAAGATTTGGTAGTTATGCCGCATACCACCGTTGGCTGGAGAGAGAAGAACCTAAATTTTCCATAGTAGCTCTTCTCCTCATTTTCAGGCATCATAGTTACCTCTTTCCACTGAGAGCGTTGATGCAAAAACTAGAAGATGCCAATAACCAGAAAATCTTTTCAGAACAGTTGAAAAGTGTTATTGATAAATTACCGATAATACAGGAAGACGCCAGGCTTAAAGGTTTAAAAGAAGTTTTACATTACCCCTCTTTGAAGACGGTAAGAAAATTAACCAGAGTTTGGGAAAAAAGAGAAGCCAATATCCGTGATTACTACTTCTGCAACTACCTTTTTTCCCTGCTCATTGAAGGAGACAAATTGGATGCTTCTGAAACACGCCCCTATCAAAAAATAACCATCGGCGCCGGGCATGTAGACCAGCGGTTTGGAAAACCATTATTGGATGACAAAACAGGCTTAACTGAACTCAGTCAGAATGAAGTCCGCAACTTTTGCCGGGCAGAGGTGGTGAGCCACTTGGAGAGGGAAGACATCCTCAATTATTACATCTTCACACTCACTGCGCCCACCGGCATCGGCAAAACGATGACCGCCCTGGATTTCGCACTAAAGCTCAAAGTGAAGATCAGAGCGCAAGAAGGCCATGAAGCGCAGATTATCTATGCCTTGCCATTCATCAATATCATTGAGCAGGCATTACAAGAATACGAAGAAACGCTGAGCGAAAGCGAAGCAAATATACTGGGGCATTACCAGTTTGCTGATGTGTTCGGAGATCAGGAAGACGGCGATGAAGAGCAATATCATCAAAAGCTGATGAAGTTGGATACCTGGCAAAGTGACGTCGTGATCACCTCATTCGTACAGTTCTTTGAGACGCTGATCTGCAACCGCAATAAACTGTTGAAAAAATTCAATCATTACGCCGGCAGTATCATCATTCTGGATGAAGTACAGACCCTCCGGCTGGACCAGATGCCTTTGATCGGAGCGGCCCTCTTTTTTTTAGCCAAATTCTTGCGCTCCAGGATTATCCTGATGACGGCTACCAAACCTAAGATCTTTGAATTGGCGGAAGCTGAAATACTCAGCGAAGAAGGGGAAAAAGTACATCCACTTGAATTGCTGACCTCACATGAATCTGTATTTGCACTTTTCAACCGAACCGCCATTCATCCCCTGCTGACTGCTCTGGAAGGAGAACCGGAAGAACGAATTAAAGCTTTTGTCAGTGATCTATTTGCCAGTTCATGGGACCCATCACAATCCTGTATCATTGTTTGCAATACAGTCAGATCCTCCATTACGCTTTTTGAAACAATAGAACAGCACTGTAAAGATAAAGGCCTGAGCAACCCGATATTTTATCTATCAACAAATATCGCACCCATTGAAAGATTGGGCAGGATCAAAGCCATAAAGACAGCCTTGGAAAACGCGGAAGCTCCGATCTTAGTTGCTACTCAGGTAGTAGAGGCAGGTGTTGACTTGGATTTTGATGCAGGCTTCCGTGACCTAGGACCTGTAGATTCTATGGTACAGGTGGCGGGAAGGATAAACCGGCACAATGATGAAAAAAGAAAAGGGGCGCCTCTACATATTATAGACTTTGGAGAATGCCAGAAGATATACGGCAAGCTAACCACTATACAAGCCAGAAGTGCCTTAGAAGGTAAGGAAATTATTCCTGAATCTGAGTACCTGGAACTGATCACTCGGTATTTTGATGGGATCTCTGGCCGGTCTTCCTTCAGCAAAGCGCGGAAATTCTTTAATTCTATGAAAACATTGAATTACGATGCCGAAAACCGGGAAGAATGCCCGGTTTCAGCATTCAGAATAATTGAACAATCTGGGGATTATCGTTCTGTTTTCATTGAATTGGATGAGAATAGCCGGAAGTTAAGACAATCCTACTTCAAAAAAATAGTTAGTGAAATTCCCAAAGAGGAATTTGATAAACGATACAAAAGAGCTTTCCAACAACACATTATATCTGTACCAAAACTCTATACCAATGGGTTGGAGGCAATAAATCAATTTGATGAGAATATTTTAGTTGTTCCTCTTGAATTGCTCAGTTCCTATTACGATCCTAATACTGGTTTCAAACGGGAAACGGATTCAAAAGGGGCTTTCATGTTTTAAATGATTCTCAAGACTTGACAAGCCTATTAAGCCAAACTAAAAACCAAAAACACCCATGCACCAAACCATAATCCGCTTCCCCGATCTCCAGCTCAACCGCCGCGACGGCCACAAGCTGCGCGGCTACTTCGCCGGGCAATTCGGCGAACAATCCGACCTGTGGCACAACCACCGGGAAGACGGCAAAGTCATCTACCGTTACCCGCTGATACAATACAAGGTCATCGACGGGCAGCCCATGGTGATCGGTATGGGAGAAGGCGCCCGTTTGCTCACCGAGCATTTCCTGGAAGTGCGCGAATTGCAACTGGACGAGCGCCAGTACACCATCCACTCCAAACAGATAGAGAGCAGGCAGGTGCCGGTCGGCGCCAACGGCCAACTCTATACCTACGAATTCCAGAGCCCCTGGTTCGCTCTCAACCAAAAGAACTACCGCCTCTACCAGGAGGCCGGTGAGGCGGGCCGGCAGGCCCTGCTTCAGAAGCTGTTGGCGGAGCACATCCTGGCCCTGTTCAAAGGCATCGGCCACTGGGAAGAGCAGCACGTGATGGCCGCCCCTCCCTTGCTGAGGCCACTGAGCGCCAAATTCAAAAACCGGAGTATGCTCATGTTTGCCGGCAGTTTTTCCGCCAATGTGCTGCTCCCCGAGTACGCCGGGCTGGGCAAGTCGGTGGCCAGAGGATACGGAACCGTTAAAAAAACGGGCTGATGCAAATACACCTCAACACCTACGGCACCTATCTTCATGTAAAGGACCAGCTTTTTGAGATACGCCAGAAAGTAGACGGGGAAGTCCAGAAACACCACCTGGCGGCCCATAAGGTCAAAAGCATCTGGGTGAGCGATGGCATCGCCTTATCCTCCGATGCGGTGAAGCTGGCCATGAAGCATAATGTGGATATTGTCTTTCTGGAATACGACGGCCAACCCTACGGCAGGGTCTGGCACAGCAAGCTGGGCAGCACCACCCTCATTCGGAAAAAACAGCTGGTGGCCAGTATGGGCCGGCCGGCACTGGCCTATACGCAGATGTGGCTGGGCGCCAAACTGGCCAATCAATGCACCTTGCTACAAGATTTGAAAAAACACCGGGCGCAACACCAGGAGTTTCTGGAAGACAAGATCAGCCGGATCGGTAAATTGCGTGATGCAATGATGGTACTGGGAGGAGAACACATCCGGGAAGTAGCTGACCAACTTCGCGGTCTTGAAGGGACTGCCGGCCGGCTCTATTTTGAAACCCTCAGTTATGTGCTGCCTCAGCATTATCAGTTTGCCGGCCGCAGTTTCCGCCCGGCAGTTGATACTTTCAATGCTTTTCTAAATTACGCCTACGGAATACTCTATAGCCGCGTGGAAAAGGCCCTGATCATCGCCGGCCTCGACCCCTACCTGGGCTTTCTGCACCGGGACGACTACAACCACAAAAGTATGGTGTACGATTTCATCGAGCCCTACCGCATTCTCGCCGAAGAGCCCGTCTTCCGCTTGTTCGCCGGGAAGAAAGTACGCCGGGATCACGTGGATGAGCTGGCCAACGGCTTTCGGCTCAACCAGGAAGGAAAAGTCCTTTTGATCGAACGACTGAACAAACACCTGGAAGAAGAAAAAATTCGCTATAAAGGCCGCAACCAGAGCCGCACCAATATCATTCAGTTTGACGCTCACCAGCTGGCCAACGAACTGATCGAAAACATTCAAACACCATGATCGCCTGGGTAATGTACGACATCGAAAATGACCGCGCCCGGAGCCGGGTCGCTAAATACTGCAAACAAGCCGGCCTTTACCGGGTACAATATTCCGTCTTCCTCGGCACCCTGGACGGCGACCAGAAAGACAGCCTGGAACTGCAGATCGAGGAAGAAATAAACCCGGAAAAAGACAAGGTGTACATATTCCCCATGAGCCAGGATGAACTGCGGGAAACCACCCTGCTTGGCCAGGCTTTCGATAAGAAGATGGTCACGGACAAAGTGAGGGCCCTGTTTTTTTAGCTGGTAGGCCTGACAAGCCTCGGCAACGGAAAACTTTGGGTTAAACTTGTCAAGTCTTTCAAAATATAAATAACAATGTTCTCCATCACCCCATCCCATATCATTCAGTACCTCTACTGCCCGCGCTTCACCTATTTTGAATACGTACTGCGGATTCCCCAGAACGAAGAGAAGTATTTTAAAGTAATGAAAGGCAGGGATCTACACCTGCAGAAGGCCAAACAGAATATGGGCTACCTGCGAAATCGCATCGGCGTAACCGACAAACGCCTCAACCAGTATCTCACCAACGGGCTGCTCAGAGGAGAAGTGGACGAAGTACTGTGGCTGAAAGACGGAACGGCCGCCCCCCTGGACTACAAGTTCGCCAAATACAAAGGCAAACTCTATGACACCTACAAAACCCAGTTGTACTGTTACGCCTGGCTGATCAGCGAAGTGTTCGACATCACCGTAAAGCGGGCCTTTCTCGTCTACACCCGGAGTAAAAACAAGCTGGTAGAAGTGCCCATAGAAGATGCTCATATTGAAAAGGTCCGCAGTGCCGCCACCGCCATCCGGGAAATTGTGGAAAAAAATAAACACCCAAAAGCTACCAGCTATAAGAAACGATGCTTAAATTGTACGTATCGAAATATCTGCATAAAATAATGCCTTTCCGGAGGCCAATTTATTTCAAGAACTTTAAAAACTGCCTGTAAGGGGCTCATAATCAACTACTTGAACTTTCGAAAAACCTGTAAAAACTTACCAAAAATGTTCTTTGACATGCTGATAAACAAAAAATTGAGCCGGAGTAAAATACTGATAAAAAACTCTCCTTCAGATAGTTATGAAACAAGACGGCTTCGAGAGCGTATCCATTGACAGATTGGATTGAAACTGTCGTTCTCGGAAGGCGGCGCCCACCGCGTAATTATCTTCGAGAGCGTATCCATTGACAGATTGGATTGAAACTTAGTAGTTCATTTTGTAGTTAGCGCCCCGGTTTATCTTCGAGAGCGTATCCATTGACAGATTGGATTGAAACAAAGCGATTGCGAAAATGGCCGGGATCACTCAAAAGGCTTCGAGAGCGTATCCATTGACAGATTGGATTGAAACTCGACTTCCTGAAAGCTCAAAACCTTGAAGTTTCCTCTTCGAGAGCGTATCCATTGACAGATTGGATTGAAACATCCAAATATGCCATGTCGTAGCTAGTTTAATTATTACTTCGAGAGCGTATCCATTGACAGATTGGATTGAAACTCAACTCCGACGCTATGCGGCGCCACATTGAAAACGACTTCGAGAGCGTATCCATTGACAGATTGGATTGAAACTCGTAGATGGGAATGACTTCGCCTTTCGAATCGGCGCTTCGAGAGCGTATCCATTGACAGATTGGATTGAAACCGCATCCCGATATTGAGCCGCAAAACGTCAAGGCGCTTCGAGAGCGTATCCATTGACAGATTGGATTGAAACTGTGGGTAGGCGAGATCCTGGCTGGAGTGACCAAATCTTCGAGAGCGTATCCATTGACAGATTGGATTGAAACACTCAATAATTCAACATCATGCAAATTCAAAACCAACTTCGAGAGCGTATCCATTGACAGATTGGATTGAAACTGCAAAAGCATGAATGCGAGATCCATCTGATCTACACTTCGAGAGCGTATCCATTGACAGATTGGATTGAAACTACCTTCAAATCTTTGAAGGTCAATCATTTACAGAATCTTCGAGAGCGTATCCATTGACAGATTGGATTGAAACCCGACGGTTTACCGGCCTCGATGCTGTAATGTCTTCTTCGAGAGCGTATCCATTGACAGATTGGATTGAAACAAAAAGTTGGCGTATTATTGTAATAATTGCAAAAAACTTCGAGAGCGTATCCATTGACAGATTGGATTGAAACTCGCACCCAATGCAATAGCACTCAATATACCACCACCTTCGAGAGCGTATCCATTGACAGATTGGATTGAAACACAAAGTGTGAGCGGAAACGCTCCCGGAAACTTGTCTTCGAGAGCGTATCCATTGACAGATTGGATTGAAACACAAAGTGTGAGCGGAAACGCTCCCGGAAACTTGTCTTCGAGAGCGTATCCATTGACAGATTGGATTGAAACAATTCTTTCCGACAGGGTAGGGTAGAGGGGCAACTAGCTTCGAGAGCGTATCCATTGACAGATTGGATTGAAACTTTCCAGGCTTTTGTTGTAGCATCTACCGTACCTCTCTTCGAGAGCGTATCCATTGACAGATTGGATTGAAACATATGTGGAATTAATTAAATAAATTGCATGTAATACTTCGAGAGCGTATCCATTGACAGATTGGATTGAAACCCACCGCAGCGGCTAATTGCTCAACGTTATCTATTCCACTTCGAGAGCGTATCCATTGACAGATTGGATTGAAACTCATAAGAGTATTTAAGCCACCAATCCGCTTTCTTCCTTCGAGAGCGTATCCATTGACAGATTGGATTGAAACTACAGGTAGGTGTTTCTCCCTTTGCGTTCCCAATTTGCTTCGAGAGCGTATCCATTGACAGATTGGATTGAAACATACGTTCTTCACGACCGTGTTACAAGGGGGCAAGGCTTCGAGAGCGTATCCATTGACAGATTGGATTGAAACTTTTCTAAAGCTTGTGGACAAATGTCCACAAGCTCATCTTCGAGAGCGTATCCATTGACAGATTGGATTGAAACTCCAAAGCGATGGAACCGGAAGGGATATGTTTGTATTCTTCGAGAGCGTATCCATTGACAGATTGGATTGAAACTCGTCTATGATCGCGTCTATTATCTCCCTGCCGTGCTTCGAGAGCGTATCCATTGACAGATTGGATTGAAACTTCCAAACGCCTCTCTATATTCTACTTCGCGCTCAGGCTTCGAGAGCGTATCCATTGACAGATTGGATTGAAACAAGGAATCGAGAACGTAGAGAAGGAGAGCAAGGTAACTTCGAGAGCGTATCCATTGACAGATTGGATTGAAACTCACTCCAGATACGAGCCGGGCCATTGTCGTAATTCTTCGAGAGCGTATCCATTGACAGATTGGATTGAAACACAACATCACTCGCCTGGATATAGCTATTGACGGGCTTCGAGAGCGTATCCATTGACAGATTGGATTGAAACTCTTAGGTCGCGCTCGTAGTCGGTACGCCTGTGATCCTTCGAGAGCGTATCCATTGACAGATTGGATTGAAACTCTTAGGTCGCGCTCGTAGTCGGTACGCCTGTGATCCTTCGAGAGCGTATCCATTGACAGATTGGATTGAAACTCTCACCTGAAAAAGATCCTATTATCCGGTTCTTCCCTTCGAGAGCGTATCCATTGACAGATTGGATTGAAACATCGAGCCTTACTAACTTATCGTCTTGTGCGTTCATGCTTCGAGAGCGTATCCATTGACAGATTGGATTGAAACCTATGCCCTGATCGAAGAACTGAACAGGGAATACCCTTCGAGAGCGTATCCATTGACAGATTGGATTGAAACTCCGGGATACGGATGTGAGACGAAACGGAACCAAGTCTTCGAGAGCGTATCCATTGACAGATTGGATTGAAACTCCGGGATACGGATGTGAGACGAAACGGAACCAAGTCTTCGAGAGCGTATCCATTGACAGATTGGATTGAAACCGACCGACCAGTTTTTTATGGAAAAAATCACTGCTACTTCGAGAGCGTATCCATTGACAGATTGGATTGAAACTTGAGGTTGACCGCGCCCGATTTCAGCATGGCGCGGCTTCGAGAGCGTATCCATTGACAGATTGGATTGAAACCTCGTAACTCATTGAATATCAACGGTTGTTTACCGCTTCGAGAGCGTATCCATTGACAGATTGGATTGAAACAAGATTCTTCAGAAGCAGTAGAAGTTATTGTTCCCGCTTCGAGAGCGTATCCATTGACAGATTGGATTGAAACTATCTACGTTGAAGTACATAGTTCCGGCAACATCTACTTCGAGAGCGTATCCATTGACAGATTGGATTGAAACACCATTGCTGCAACCCTGTATGGATATTGCATTAAACTTCGAGAGCGTATCCATTGACAGATTGGATTGAAACTTCTTTCTGTCATAATATCTCCAGTCCTTAAAACTGCTTCGAGAGCGTATCCATTGACAGATTGGATTGAAACACCATTGCTGCAACCCTGTATGGATATTGCATTAAAACTTCGAGAGCGTATCCATTGACAGATTGGATTGAAACTCGTTGAAGTATCGGGAGAACTCCAAAGCGTAGATCTTCGAGAGCGTATCCATTGACAGATTGGATTGAAACTCCTGAATTGTAAAGCCTGACTTCATACCGGCAAGGCTTCGAGAGCGTATCCATTGACAGATTGGATTGAAACATAAAGTTCAATTCATGCCCTGTCAACCCCTTTAACTTCGAGAGCGTATCCATTGACAGATTGGATTGAAACACGGCGTAATTTACCTAATTATGGCTTCGCCGTACCTCTTCGAGAGCGTATCCATTGACAGATTGGATTGAAACTCAGTTCTGTCTCGTTGAAGATGATAAACCTGTCGCCTTCGAGAGCGTATCCATTGACAGATTGGATTGAAACAACATCCGCGACCAGTGCCGCGCGCGTCGCACCTTTCTTCGAGAGCGTATCCATTGACAGATTGGATTGAAACGAGGCAAGTACCCTTCAACAAAATTCGGGTACTACCCTTCGAGAGCGTATCCATTGACAGATTGGATTGAAACATACCCTTTTCAAATTCCTTCGTAACAAGGCCGAGTCTTCGAGAGCGTATCCATTGACAGATTGGATTGAAACTCTCACCTGAAAAAGACCCTATTATCCGGTTCTTCCCTTCGAGAGCGTATCCATTGACAGATTGGATTGAAACTCCCTTTGCCGGTTTGGCTCGCAATTCCGGGAGCGCCTTCGAGAGCGTATCCATTGACAGATTGGATTGAAACTCCGGGATACGGATGTGAGACGAAACGGAACCAAGTCTTCGAGAGCGTATCCATTGACAGATTGGATTGAAACACGGCGATGGTAGAGACTGTAGCACGGAGGATGAACTTCGAGAGCGTATCCATTGACAGATTGGATTGAAACAAGAAATACATAGGCGCTATGGGTGACATGTTAAAAGACTTCGAGAGCGTATCCATTGACAGATTGGATTGAAACCCACGCTAAGGTCTGCCCCGAGAAGGTTTGCATCGCTCTTCGAGAGCGTATCCATTGACAGATTGGATTGAAACCCCTTCTTTCTCGTAGGTGTCCGTTTGTAACTTGCCTCTTCGAGAGCGTATCCATTGACAGATTGGATTGAAACTAGTTTTTAGGTTAACATAGTTGTCTGCGTTGCAAGTCTTCGAGAGCGTATCCATTGACAGATTGGATTGAAACCTTGATGCTCCAGTTCATTCAACGTGCCCCAAAAGCTTCGAGAGCGTATCCATTGACAGATTGGATTGAAACTAGCACGGACAACGGAAGAACTCGGCAAGTTGGAACGCTTCGAGAGCGTATCCATTGACAGATTGGATTGAAACAAAATGTCGATCTGGGTTGACACGCAGGACGCGCATACTTCGAGAGCGTATCCATTGACAGATTGGATTGAAACAAAATGTCGATCTGGGTTGACACGCAGGACGCGCATACTTCGAGAGCGTATCCATTGACAGATTGGATTGAAACTTCACTTTAAAAGTCAATAAATTCGGGAAAATAGAAACTTCGAGAGCGTATCCATTGACAGATTGGATTGAAACCCCCCGTTACGCCATTCGACGATAAACTCGTTGAAACTTCGAGAGCGTATCCATTGACAGATTGGATTGAAACTGATTAAACAAGTAGTAAGAATCGCACCTGATTACCCTTCGAGAGCGTATCCATTGACAGATTGGATTGAAACATTCATTTTCATCATGGCTATTACCACTGAAATTACCCTTCGAGAGCGTATCCATTGACAGATTGGATTGAAACTCACATTAGACACGTTCCATGTACTAACGTTGCCATCTTCGAGAGCGTATCCATTGACAGATTGGATTGAAACTCCAATTGATTATCAGTAGATATTAAATATTATTATGCTTCGAGAGCGTATCCATTGACAGATTGGATTGAAACTTAATTCGTCCGGTAGTTCTACTTCTCCGCGAATACCCTTCGAGAGCGTATCCATTGACAGATTGGATTGAAACATGTCGGCAACCAGATCATCGCTTTGCTCGTTTTGACTTCGAGAGCGTATCCATTGACAGATTGGATTGAAACCCTGCTGCTCGGCTAGTTGTTCGTTGTATTGCTCCTCTTCGAGAGCGTATCCATTGACAGATTGGATTGAAACCTCATACCCGTTGCCGCTTTCGCTTTTTTTCGGCTTCTTCGAGAGCGTATCCATTGACAGATTGGATTGAAACATTCAAAAAAAATACTCCATACTGCGACGCCTGCGCCTTCGAGAGCGTATCCATTGACAGATTGGATTGAAACGTTCCCGGCTTTGGGGCGTGCCTGGGGGACTCTTATCTTCGAGAGCGTATCCATTGACAGATTGGATTGAAACTCAAGTGATTCAAGACGACCTCTTATTGTATTCCGACTTCGAGAGCGTATCCATTGACAGATTGGATTGAAACCTTGCACACTACCCTGCCGGGAATCCTGGCGGGGTTTCTTCGAGAGCGTATCCATTGACAGATTGGATTGAAACCTTTTGGTGAGCTGGCCGAAAAGGTGGACCTGTCAACTTCGAGAGCGTATCCATTGACAGATTGGATTGAAACTGTGTGTTATCAATTAATTACAATACAAATATAAGCTTCGAGAGCGTATCCATTGACAGATTGGATTGAAACTTGAAAAGGTCTCTAATTGCTTGGATAGGCTGGCTTCTTCGAGAGCGTATCCATTGACAGATTGGATTGAAACGCCAGGGAGCCGGCAGCTAAGAGTAGGGGGCCGATAGCTTCGAGAGCGTATCCATTGACAGATTGGATTGAAACGATTCAAATTCTGAAACGGTTTCGTCTTCGTAAAAGGCTTCGAGAGCGTATCCATTGACAGATTGGATTGAAACGGTGAGCTGTCGTGTTACCGCGTCCAGGTCATCAGCTTCGAGAGCGTATCCATTGACAGATTGGATTGAAACGAACGTTAGTGAATACCGGGTTGGATTGTCATTTTCTTCGAGAGCGTATCCATTGACAGATTGGATTGAAACCTAGTATTACTAGTACCTTCTGGTGTACTTGCCTTGACCTTCGAGAGCGTATCCATTGACAGATTGGATTGAAACGCGTTAGTTGATTCTTTTTCCAATTCCGCCCGTACTCTTCGAGAGCGTATCCATTGACAGATTGGATTGAAACCCGTGTTAAATCCTCGTGCATCAAGCGGGTTGATCAGCTTCGAGAGCGTATCCATTGACAGATTGGATTGAAACTCCCCGGGGCGCACTGCATCCAGTAATCCCGGTTTTCTTCGAGAGCGTATCCATTGACAGATTGGATTGAAACGTTTTCGGTATTCCGAGCCTGTTTCAGTGCGTTTTCCTTCGAGAGCGTATCCATTGACAGATTGGATTGAAACATCCAGTCGTGATACTCATTAGTAATGTCAAACCCCCTTC
>Ga0209949_1000475_pt1 | contig 21319 bp, 14 predicted proteins | sample SalPonC_black_MG_FD_185711 | JGI IMG/M metagenome (GOLD analysis project Ga0209949, IMG submission 185711) | Salt pond soil microbial communities from South San Francisco under conditions of wetland restoration - Salt Pond MetaG... | ecosystem: Environmental > Aquatic > Marine > Intertidal zone... | reverse complement strand
AGCTTTGCCACCAAACTGTAGAAAGAAAATCAATCTCAACATCTTCGAAACCGAGGTAGGGCACCTGGAAATGAACGCCATATCCACCCATGTCATTTTCGAGAGCTGCCTCATGCACATCCTTCTGTACCTGCATAGCATAATCCATTGACACATCTTCTTTTAGTGTGCAATCCGCAAACTGAACAGGCCATCTTTGATCGGTGGTTTCATTTTCGCGAAAGTCATTTATTACAACATGATCCATCGTTGCATATGATATTCTGCAGGTGTGCGGGCTACTTTCGCTATCCTCATCAACATACTTATTTACATAGTTGCCGTACTCCTTGTACATCTCTTCGCCATTGGGCCACATGCCGGCGATAATATGGGTGATACTCTCAGTGCCTTCTCCAACAAGGCGTTGTCCCACGAGCATCGGCCGCAGCAGAAATTGATTATACATGCTTCCATCGGCTGAGACTTTTTCGCCATACTCCTTCGCATCGTTCATCACATCCTCAAATGTAAATCCTTCATTCAGCGTACACAGAAGATATTCCATACGTACGTTTTCTTCTGTTTCCTGTGCGATTACATCAATAGCCGTAAAGGCTATCATGGTAATCAATAGAGTGATTATTGTTTGTGTTCTCATAAGGTTGTAAAGTTAATTTTTGATTGATTAACGCCTCCCTCCGGGCCGGCTATGAAAGAAAAAGAAATAGATGGTTTTCACGCTGAAGAGATAAGACAGTCACCATCACATATCTCCCGCTTCAAACTTATTCTACTGTTATTTCCTGATACAGTCTTGGACTATCCACGCAAATATTTGGACTTTTCAGTCAAATAAAGGGTTTGGACTGACTATTGACGGGGTTACTACTTTCCAGAGACCTTATCCCAGAATTCGCCGCGATCATTGGTGTTGGGAAACGGTTTGTCTGGCACGGGTACACCGAGAAATTCACAGAGTGGAGCCCAGCCATCTTTCACCTGAAACACTAAGAGCTTTGATTCAGGGACAGCCTTCTTCACTGACTCAGTATGTGTAGTAAAGGCCTTGATTAACTCTGCTTTATTGAGGCCAGCGGGAAACCCTGTCTTTTCAATAACACGGGCGGCCATGTCCAGCCAGTTTTGCATTTCTTTGGGGGCCTGATCTTTATTAGCCAAGAGTTTATAGATCGTTTCAGTAAAACTCGCTGTCCATCTTTCCGGGCTTCGAACGGTGTGCACGAATTTCGCGTGCGGATAATTCACACTCAACTCGCGGAAGAATGCTGCTGTCGGCCAATCCACCGTACTGTTATAGCCCTTATAAATAGCCTCCCAATCGGGCTTGCCGTTTACAGCATCCATCCAAAGAGGGACTTGCGTGGGCATATTGAACAACACTTCCTCCATGTGGTGGCACGGACCAAATCCCAACTCATTGAGAGCCAGTTTCGTTGAATATGTCCCTGTTCGTCCTACTCCGGTACCGATGACTTTTAATTCCATGTTATTATCCTTTTGGTTGATTATATGTTAAAGATTGTGCGATAGCTTTACGTAGATCTCTCCTTTTTTCATGATTGTTTTGAAGAGTTATTAACGTTCAGGTTTATATGGGTAAGCCGGTCAAATAGCAGGCTTTTTATGAGTGATGGGTCTAAGAACAAGAAATCCTTCACTCCCTCCCGGATAAACGCCAGGAATTCGTTCTGGAAAAAACGCACTAAAATAAACCGGCCCGGTTCAAACAGAACCGGACCGGTACTCTTTCTTGATTTGATAAGAAATTTTATTAGTTCGCGCTGTGGCTCAGTTCATCTACTTTGCGATACATGAAAGACCATACCTCATCAACTGACGCCAGATAATTGGCTTCAATCCGGTCTCTTTCAGATTTGCCTAGTTCGTTTTCAACGACGGTCAGCCCATTGTCCCATGGAGCATCCATGGCTGCAAAGTTTTCAAAAGGGACTAAAAAATAGAAGTGTGGGGCATTTAAATCACCACCTACAGCATCGCGCCAATAGCCTCTCGGCTCGCCAAAAGCACTAACGGTAGCCGCCACAATCTCATCCAGTGTTTCCATGAAAAGCGTGCGGTTATTCACTCTCCAATAAGTAACGTTGATCACATTGTTTGGCACCGCATCAGACTTACTCCAAGAAGGCATCGTTCTGAAGAAGTTTCTGTTAGCGGTCTCAATACTTGCATTGATAAGATCCTGAGCCAGGTTTTGGCAGGCTTGTCCGGCCTCATCCGATGCGTCATCCATTTCGGCCCAGCTCCCCATGGATGAAGAGAGTGCATATACATTACCTTCTCCCTGCACCCGGCTCCATACTTCCCAGGTCCAGTCTCCTTCGTTTTCCAGGTAGCAGCTTTTCCAGGCTTTGATACCTTCACGAAACTGAGTGTTATGTCCCGCTTTGATGGTAAATTCGGTTACTGACAAAATCATACTGTTGCCTTCCACTTCCTGTGCTTTTGTGGTGTTAACAGGTAAGACCCCAATAAAGAGTACCGCCACTAAAGTGAATAATAACCCGTAATTTTTGATTCGATTTTTCATAGTTATTGTATTGGTTGAATGTTTATATGAATTTAGAAATCAACCCTTGGTTTCTACTACCTACAATAGCCTATAAAAAACATCGATTCTTGGACTATCCACGCGAAATTTTGGACTATTAGCGCATTTCCAGGTTTTTTTGGGAAGATGGGGGGTGACTGAGGACTGACCGGCTTGAACCAATCTTTTTTAAATATTGTGATGAAATAGACCTGACCGGGCTAGTAAAAAATCCTTCGTGAACCTTTGTGTCATTGTGGCTTCGTGGCCCTCCATTCAAGATGCGGTCAAATTTCAGACTTTTTCCACCACGAAGACGCTAAGTCTCGAAGGTACACGAGGCATTGGTGAAGAAACTCTTCGTGAATCTTTGTGTCTTCGTGACTTCGTGGCAATTCCCTCTGAGCACGGTTAAAGTCTCGGCCTCTTTTAAAAAGCACCCTGAAAAAAAATTTCCTCCAATCTTTCCCTGTAAGGAATTTTGGTTTGAAGGATCATACCAGCATACGTGAAGAGTGAATTAACACTAATTATCATGACTGATGAGGGCAAGTATCAACTAAAAAGGAAATCAACATTATCGGATGATGAGGAAGAAGTAGGAAAGGCTGTTGTTAATGCAGCTTTTTATGTACACAAGACATTAGGTCCCGGATTGTTGGAGCGGGTATATGAAGTCTGTTTTTGCCATGTATTGTCAGAAAAGGGACTCAGTGTAATGCGCCAGATAGATATACCCATTGTTTTTGAAGATATGACGTTCGAAGAAGGACTCCGGCTGGATGTCATGATTAATGATCTGGTCGTCTGTGAGCTTAAAGCATTGAAACAGGTGCATCCGGTTTGGCAGGCACAACTGCTCAGCCATATGAAACTGACAGGTAAGAGGCTCGGATATCTTATCAATTTTAATGTGCCGCTAATCAAAGATGGAATCCAAAGAATGATTTTGTGACAGATTAAAAGACTCGCGTTTCAACCACAAAGACTCTAAGAAACACGAAGGTTGGTTACATCAAATAGACAACTTCCTGAACGCCGACGGACTTCTGCCGAACTGCTTTTTGAAGGCCCGGGAGAAATAAGCCTGGTCATTAAACCCAACCTCATAGCAGATTTCAGCGACTAGTTTGTTTGTTTGATTGAGCAGTTCAGCCGCTCGCTGCAGTCGTATGGACTTGATAAATTTGCCTGCAGGCTGATCAACAAGGGCGTTGAGCTTCCTGTTAAGCTGAGAGACACTCATGTTCAGTGATTCAGCAAAATCTTCCACCTTAAAATCCTCTTCTAAAATATGCTCATCGATCATTTCAATGGCCCTCCTGAGGAAGCTTTGATCTACAGAACCCTTGGCAACAACCGAGGGCTTAAAGTATGTGGACGTACTGAACTGTTTCTTTAAGTTTTTTCGCTGCTGTATCAGTGCTTTTACCCGTGTTTGCAACTCCCGCACGTGGAATGGCTTGGTCAGATAAGCATCAATCCCCGCTTCAAGCCCCTCAATTCTTGGGTCCAGACCCGCCTTTGCGGTTAGCATGATAATGGGAATATGGCTGGTTTTCTCATCACTCCGGATGTTTCCGCTGAACTCATATCCGTCCATTTCGGGCATCATCAAATCAGTTATGATCAAATCAGGAATGGTTCCCTGCGATACGGCAATTCCCTCACATCCGTTGGAAGCTTCCAGAATTTTGTACTCTCCAATCAGCTGTTCCCGGATGAATTCCCGAACATCCGTATTGTCTTCCACAATAAGAATAATCTCGTCATGCTCAGAGTAAAGAGCCTCAATATCCGGGAGAACCAGAGATTCTGTAACGTTCTCGGCAGCTACAGCTTCAGTCATTGATGAAGTGCCCATAACCACAGTATTGCTCTCTTGATAAGGAAGGCGGATTATGAATTCGGTGCCAACACCTTCTTCGCTGGTGACATCAATAGTACCCCCATGCATCGTGATTAACTCATGTGCCAGTGAAAGGCCAATTCCGGACCCTTCATACTTTCGGGTGTTGGATGGATCGGCCTGATAAAACCTGTCAAAAATGTAGGGCAGACGATCTTTAGAAATACCGATGCCTGAATCCTTCACCCGTATTTCAAGACTGTCCGGTCGGGGAATTTCAACAGCCACATCGATACGTCCGCCGGGCTCGGTAAACTTGCAGGCGTTTGAAAACAGATTAAAAAATACTTTTTCCATTTTGTCAGTATCAACACTCACTGGAATCTTGGCACGGGCAGAAGAAAAATTAAGGCTGATGTTTTCTGCCTGCGCGAGGGATTCAAACGAAAACAGGTGGTTTTTTAAAAACGATACCATATTTGTCTCTTCAAGATCCAGCTCCATCTTTCCCGCCTCCAGCTTCGTCAGATCCAGAAGCTGGTTGATCAGGGATAGCAGCTTTTCGGCATTACTGTTCGCTGACATCAGTTTCTTTTTTCTGTTCCGGTCCGATTCAGAATCAAGCAGTGTTTCAAGCTGCCCGGTTATCAGCGTTAGCGGTGTTCTGAATTCGTGAGAGATATTGGTAAAGAAATGGGATTTCAGCTGATCGAGCTTCCGAAGAGAGTCTGTTTCAACCCTTTCAAGCTGCAACTGATTTTTCAGGTTAAACCGGTTCAGCTCATAGCGTCTCAGCAAATAGAGACCGTTCAAAAACAAGAGTGTATACATGCCATATGCCCACCAGGTACGCCACCATGGAGGAAGAATGGTAAATGTGTAATCAAACGGCTCACTCCATACTCCACTCTCACCTATGGCCCGGATTTGGAAGGTATATGTTCCAAAGGGCAGGTTCCGGTAATCAGCCATCGGGTCGGCGGTGGGTAGACTCCAGTTTGTATGTAAGCCCTCCATCCTGTAACTGTACCGAATTTTATGCGGTGCTGTCCAATCTATGGCTGCAAAATAAAAAGTGAGGTGATTTTTATCGTAAGGCAATTGTAAGCTGAGCGGATAGTCTATAAACTGCTCGTTAATTTCTAATTGGGATAACCGGGGTTTGGGTATTGTATCAGAAAATTTACGTGTATTTAAATCCAGCATGACCAAGCCGTTGCCAGTGCCCCACCATGCTCGGTTTTTACTGTCGATAATGGACCCCGGGTTAAATCTCAAGCTTTTCAACCCATCTTGTTTGCCAAAGTTTTGAATACTAAATGCTAATTCAGTATCACCGGACGTTGCATCTTCGGTTAAGGAGATCTTTGACAGCCCCTTTTCCGTTCCCATATAGATACCCATTTCATTTAAAGTGGCACTTTGATCCTCCAGAATAGACCAGACACTATTATTGGCTAAGCCTTCCTTTTCGGTATAATGAGTAAAGCTTTCTCCGTTAAATACGCTCACCCCTCCGCCTTCAGTCCCCAGCCAGATATTTCCGTTTTTATCCTCCAGGATGGACCAGACGGTATTATTGGATAACCCTTCGTTTACGCCATAATGGGTAAAATTCTCTCCATTAAACAGGCTCACCCCGCCACCCTGAGTCCCCAGCCAGACATTTCCGCTTTGATCCTCCAGGATGGAGATGACGAAATTATTTGATAAGCCTTCGTTTTCGGTGTAATGAGTAAAGCTTTCTCCATTAAACACACTCACCCCGCCGCCACCGGTACCCAGCCAGATATTTCCGCTTTTATCCTCTGCAATGGACCAGACGCTATTATTGGATAATCCTTCCTTTTTAGTGTAATGGGTAAAGCCTTCCCCATTAAATACGCTCGCTCCTCCGCCACCGGTACCCAGCCAGATATTTCCGTTCTGATCCTCGAGGATGGAGATGACAAGATTATTGGATAAGCCTTCGTTTACGGTGTAATGGGTAAAACTTTCTCCATTAAATACACTCACTCCTCCGCCCCAAGTCCCCAGCCAGATATTTCCTTTTTGATCCTCGAGGATGGAGTAAACATCATTATGGGATAATCCTTCGTTTACACTGTAATGGGTAAAGCTTTCTCCATTAAACAGGCTCACACCTCCGCCTTCAGTCCCCAGCCAGATATTACCGCCTTGATCCTCTGTGATGGACCAGACGCTATTATGGGATAATCCTTCCTTTTCGGTGTATTGGGTAAAACTCTCTCCATTAAAAACGCTCACTCCGCCAGCAGTCCCCAGCCAGACATTCCCGCTTTGATCCTCTAAGGTGGAGAAGACGATATTATTGGATAACCCTTCGTTTACGGTGTAATGGGTAAAACTCTCTCCATTAAACAGGCTCACCCCGCCATCAGTCCCCAGCCAGATATTTCCGCGTTTATCCTCTAAGATGGACCAGACGCTATTATTGGACAGGCCTTCGTTTATGGTGTAATGGGTAAAGTGTTCTCCATCAAATACGCTCACCCCTCCGCCACCAGTTCCCAGCCAGATATTCCCGCTTTGATCCTCAGCGATGGAGAAGACGATATTATTGGACAGGCCTTCGTTTACTGTGTAATGGGTAAAGTGTTCTCCATCAAATACGCTCACCCCTCCGCCTTCAGTCCCAACCCAGATATTGCCGCTTTGGTCCTCTATGATGGACGCGACGAAATTATTGGATAAGCCTTCGGTTTCGGTATAATGGATAAAGTGTTCTCCATTAAATACGCTAACTCCGCCGCCGCCAGTCCCCAGCCAGATGTTTCCGCTTTGATCCTCCAGGATGGCCCTGACGAGATTATTGGATAAGCCTTCGGTTTCGGTGTAATGGGTAAAGCTCTCACCATTGTATACACTTACCCCTCCCCGAGTACCCAGCCAGATATTTCCGCTTTGGTCCTCTAAGACAGACCTGACAAAAGATGAAGCCATACCCTGTTCCACATTTAAATATTGCAGGTGGGCGATGGCGGCATCTTTGCTGGCGGGTGGCAGGGCTTTAGTGGGTTTTGAATGGATAGCTTCTACCACTTTGCCCGCAGCAGGTATAGGAACACCGGTGGGTATCGTGTCACCAACGGTATTAACCAAAACAAAATCGGGCTTTCCTTCACCTATATGTATGGTTTTGAGTTGGCTTCTGTCAACGGGTATGGTGGTTGGTTCTTCAGGTATGTGGTGTCGGTTGGATTGGATATTTATTGTGGTTAATGCCAAGGGGTCAACAGTAAAAGACTGAGGTTTTGCCACACTGTCGGGGTGGATGATTTTTGGTGTGGCAGTAATGACCTCACCTGCTTTTAGTTCAACAATTTGAGGTTGAGGGTAAAGGAGTGGTGGGAGTGAGGCGTCCCGATCTCCGGACGTGCCGGTGCAGGCAGCTAGTAAAAACAGTGGCAGGAATACCTTCAGCATCCCGAAAATCCGGGCAGGTGACGATAGGGTTGTTTGGCTAAATTGGCAATTCAATGGTAGATATGGTGCCTTTTATTGTTCTTTGGTTTCTATAGTGATTTGGCCCCGCGGGCTTTAATAATTTCATTGGTAAAACTCAGCCCAAAACCTGTTCCCTTCGCCCATTTCTTTGAAGTAAAAAAATTGCTATGGGATGTTTTACAGCGTGATCGAAAAAATAGTTTTTCCTTCAGTCGATTCAATATCAAGCGACCCGCCATGTGCCTTAATAATATCATTAGTAATACTTAGCCCAAGCCCTGTCCCCTGCGTCCCTTTTTTCGTCGTAAAAAACGGTTGCAGAATTTTGTCTTTCATTTCTTCCGGAATACCCGGTCCGTTATCTTCGATTTCGATAATTACTGTGGTTTCGTTCTGATGGGATCGGACTGTTAGTTTTGGTTGGTAATCTTCCACAAACGACACCCCTCGGCTTCGCTCTGCTTCGCCACTCCCCTCAAGTGGTGATTTTTCTCCGGTCCCCGGTCCTCCGTCTTCTGTCAGCTTGCTTCGCATAGCATCAAACGCATTGTTCGTCAGGTTCAAAATCACCCTGCTAAAATCCTCAGCCACCAGCGGTACCTCGCCAACGCTCTCATCCAGCTGAAGATCTATATCTACATTTATCGGATCATTTCCGGCCCGCATCCCGTGGAAACAGAGATTGACGTATTCCCTGATGAGCGGATTCAGTGGCGTGGGTTCCATCACACCGTCGCCGCCCCTTGAGTGCTGAAGCATTGATTTGACAATACCATCGGCCCTTGAACCATGTTTATGGATCGTTTTCAGGTTGGTTTCGATATCGTCAAGGATCTCGAGGATATCGGTAAAGAAGTCCATTTGGGCACTCGATCCGGCCTTCCCTCTGGAGAGGGGAGTGAGGGGTGTGTTAGCTGAGTCTGGATTTATCTCTGTATTTTGATTCTGATTATCACCCTGTGCCCCGACAGATACATCCCTGTCATCACCGTCGGCGATGACGTCCCCTCTCAATAGGGGAGAAGTGTCCCGCCCCTGGTCTTCCGTCATCCGTCGCAATTCTTCCCGCACCTCCTCCACCAGCTCCAGACTTACATCCGAAAAATTGTTCACAAAGTTCAGTGGGTTTTTGATTTCATGGGCAATCCCGGCGGTGAGCTGTCCGAGGGAGGCCAGTTTTTCCTGCTGTACCAGCTGGTCCTGGGCAGACGTCAACATTTCCAAAGAATCAGTGAGGAGAGCATTCGTTTCATCCAATCGTTGATTTGCAACTTTTTTGATTTTATAGTTTCTATAAAGGACTATAGCAATGATCACCATAACAACCAGCAACACCAGCACAGCTATAATGCGGTTTCTGGCCTGTATGCTTTCAAATCGCCTTTCACGTTCTTTTTGCTCAAGCTGCTGATTGAGAAGGTTTTGCTGAAATAAGGCCAGATTTTTAATCCTAAGTGTATTCAGGCTGTCGCGTGTGCTTTTTGCGAGCTCAAGATAGTTGAGAGCATTTAAGGGCTCATTCCTGAGTTTATAGACCTGGTATAGGTTTTCATAAGCAACCCCGAGATCAAACCTAAGCGCCTGAAAATCTGATACTGAACCGTCGCCTACCGTTCTGTAACCATAATAAAGGCTTGAGTCGGGTTCATTTACCTGATAAAAATAGCGCGATAACCCCAGGTAGTTAATCAGTAATCCCTGATAGTTATTTTCGTTTTGAGCCGATTTCTTGCCTGCAGTATATGAACGATATGCATCATCATATTCCTCCAGCGTCATATAAATATTTCCCTGAACCCAAAAAGTAAAAGAAGTATAAAATTGGGTTGGCAATTGCTCGGAGAGTCTTATGGATCGCCTGTTATAAATCTGAGCGGAGTCGATTTCGTTTTTTTCAAGATATGCTATTGCAAGGGCAGTGCTGGTGTAGGACTCAATGATGGCATCATCGTTTTCTACCGCAATTTGATTGGCTATCCTGTATTGGTTCAAACGTTCTTCGCTGTTTTCGGTGAGGTCCATCAAATGGCCATAGTTGAAGTGAAGAAAGGAGAGTATCCTGAGCCTTCTTTTTTCAGGAGTGGGATCAGTTCCGAGAGTCCAGTAGCTGTTTTCAATTTCTGGATTTTGAACCATTTCAAAGGCCCGTGTATAATACTCCAATGCCGCAGAGTATTCACCTGAATTCATCAATCCAGTAGCTTTATTTGTAAGCAGACGAAGCACCTCAAGTTGTTTGTTGTTTCTTTCTGACAACTTGAGAAGCTCATCTAAATACCAGGACACAGAATCAGATCGCATGCCGTAGTGGTAATTATATCGTTCAGAATACTCTAGAAAGAGGAGTGAGTCAGAAACGGCACTGCTATCAGCTACCGTCTTTTCTGTAAAAAAATCCTGGCTTGGGACACCATCACAGGATGAAACAAAAAGAAGCGGCAAAAAATATATTAATAAGCGTTTCATATCGAACGTGTCTGATTCTGTTATGTCTGCTCAACAAGGCTTAATTCAAGCCTTCATGATGCATATTAATCAAAATTTTCTCATTTCATTTTCTTACTGGGATTTTAGCACATAAACCAGTTTGGTCCGGCTGTAAATCAATCTCCATTCTCCCACCGTGTGCCTTCACTATATCGTTGGTAATGGAAAGCCCCAGCACCGTCCCTTGTTCTTTTTTTCGTCTTAAAAAACGGCTGAAGGATTTTATCCTGCTGAATGAAGTCTGTTACGTTTTGCAGATTTTGATCCATATCTATTTTTCTTTTAAGGCCACTACACAGCAGGCATTATTATGAAATTCATTATTGCCTATCTTTGATTTTCCATACTCACCATACGTAAAAAATCCTGCCATGGGTGCATTCCAGATGTTTTGCACCTGATCTATTTCCTCTTTCATTAAAGCTCCGAACGATAAATGCCTGCTCACGCACGAAAACATGATTAATGCATCGGCTTGCTGTTGTGCATTATCCTTAATGCTCTCACATTCTGCAACAACTGTTTCTATGGCATCAAAGTCTGGTGGCAATGAAAACTTAATTTGTGAGCCCTGAGGCACACTTCCGGTACAAATAAGTGAACGGTTTTCACTATTGGCAAATCTGGTTGCACGTATCACCGTATCCCCATTCTCACGTTCCAGCTGTAATGGATAATACCAGGAATTTAGAAATGCTACGACCCCCGGGTTATCATCCTGCTTTACCTCAACACCGAGGTATTTCATCAACATGTCTAAAGCCGGTTTATCATCTATGGTGTACACAATATTGCCTTCGCTTTTAGTCACAGTTTTAGTGGTACCAATAGCTTCCCAGCCACAAGAAGCAATACCCCTTACATCTATTTTGTCTTCATCAATAATGAGGGCAATGATTGCGTTGTCTTTACTTTTTCCGTTGGTAAAGACAAGTGGTTTTTCAGCTATTAAATCATCTCCGGCCATACCTCCAAATACGGTGACTTCCTTTTCTGTTGACGATGCAGGATTTCCAAACCCTTGTATGATGCCATCAATGATGTGATCTCCATCAATGAACACCCCACCTGTTGCAATTATTAAAGCAGGATTTTGAAAGGTTTCCTTTCCAATAACACCCAATTTTTTTGCATCCTCTAAAGCAGCTTTTTGGTTTATTTCAAGAAATTCTAGCTTAAAATAAACTGGATCTATATCGAGCAACATCATGACAATACTGCCTTCCTCGACATCACCATCAATAAATTCTCCCGCCGTAGTGGCACCAAATATTTGAATATCTTTTTCGTCAAGTAATTTGGAAACAGCTTCTCTGTCCTGTTTAACAGAAAGGAAGACAATGGCTAAAGTAGGCTGAAAACCGTCTGCCATGCTTTGCTCCAATCCTGTTTGAATTTCATCTGTAGATATTCCCTTTATTGATTTTGCATTCATTTTATTTTTCCTTTAATGCCACTACGCAGCAGGTGTTATTGTGAAATTCATGTTTTCCCCGTTTCGATTTGCCATACTCTCCATAGCTGAAAAATCCTACAAGAGGGGCTTTCCATACAGCCTGCACCCGTTCAATTTCTTCGCTGGTCATCACGCCGAAAGATAAGTACCTGCTGATGCAGGAAAACATGATCACGGCATCTGCACCTTGAAGATGTTCCTCTTTTACTTCTGTGCACTCTTCCACAACGGTATCAATTACGTCAAAATCAGGCGGTAGTGAAAAGCGCACTTTCGAACCTTGCGGAACATTACCTGCACAAATCAGTGAACGATCTTCAACATTCCCCATCTGTGCAGTTCTCATCACCGCGGGAGCATCCTTTCTTTCCAGTTGAAGGGGGTAATAGGCGCCAAGATTGAAGACGGTGTTATTGAACTGCTCTTCCAGATCAAGACCCAGGTATTTTATAACGAGATCGAGTGCGGGCTTATCATCTATGGTATAAACAATGTTGCCCTCACTTTTGGTAACGGTTTTGGTGATCCCAATGGGTTTCCAGCCGCAGGTGGCTACACCTGACAGTTCAACCCTGTCCCCGTCAATAATTAGTGCTACCAGGCCTTTGGTGCTGCTTTTGCCATGAGTGAATGCTTTAGGTCCTGTCAAAGAAAGGTCATCACCGGCCATTCCGCCAAAAATTGTGGCTCCGCCTCCGAAACCCTCTTCAATACCTTTTATAATTTCCTCGCCATCCATTTCATTACTCCATCCTGAAGCAATGATAAATGCAGCATTCGCAAAAGCTGTATTTCCTTCCTTTCCGAGCTGGTTCGCTATTTCATACTCCGAACTATCACCAGCTTCAAGAAACAATAATTTGAAATAAGCCGGATTCATATCCAGAAGCATGATAACGATACTTTCTTCTTCGATTTCACTATTAATAAACTCACCGGAAGAAGTTGCCCCAAAAATCTGAATCCCTTCCTCATTCAATAGCTCACAAACAGCATCAATATCCAGTTTGAACGACATAAAGACGATCGCCAGAGTTGGCTTATAACCATCTGCAAAGCTTTCATCCATTGCAATCTTGACCTCTTCCGGAGTTTTACCTTTTATAGTCTTTGATTTCAATTGAGCATTCTCCTATATATTTATGCGGCCACTTCATTAATCTGTATAACCGGCTCAATATTGGTGAAATTTGGCAAATCGCCCATTAATATGGGTGCACCAGTTGAGAAAGCCTCACCGAATTCACCCATTGAGTTAAAAAAGAGGTTGGCTATAGCCACAAAGGGTGCAGAAGATCCCGGTTCACCGCCTGCCACTCCCTTATCATAGCTGGCACCTTTAAGTGCATCACCCAAGGTTTGCGATACAAGAGGAACATGAGTGTTCAGGTAGTAGTCCATGTCAAAATTTTTCCCGTCACCATTTGGATAGAGTACGCTAACTTTGATCATTCCTTTTTTCATATTTGATGCTTTTGTGTGGTTTTTGATTGTACTTTGCGCGTTATTTACGTTTCGCGTGTCAGTTGCGCTTTGCGCGTTGATTTGTTGCTATTTTTCAAATTTAGTTTAATCATCCTTTAAATGACTACCAATAACTCACTTCTCCTTTAATGCCACGCAGCATGTGGTTAAGTTATGCATTTCGAGGTTGCCGCCAGCCATTCTGCCCAGTTCGGCATTGGAGAACATCCCTGCCATCGGCACATTCCAGACCTGTTTAACCCCTTCTATCTCAGCATTCATCATGGGGCCAAACGACAGGATTCTGCCAGCACAGCTGAACACCACCAGCGCTTCTGCCTCGGGCATTTCGGTTTCTTTAAGGTTTTGAACGCCTTTTACCACCTTCTCCATCACATCCCAGTCGGGCGGCAATGAAAAGCGGATTTTTGAGCCTTGTGGAACGGATCCACTGGTGTAAAAGGAGCGGTCTGTCCAATCGACCACCAATGGCGGACGCATCACCGGATCGCCTTTCTCACGCTGCAGCTGCAGGGGAAAATTGGCAGCAATTTCCATTAACAGATCCTTATTGTCCGGGCTAATATTTTCAAGTCCGCCATATTTCGTGGTAATATCGAGTGCCGGTTCGTTATCGATCGTGAAGACATGATTTCCTTCACTTCTGGTGACTGTCTTTTCCGTTCCAACGGCTTTCCAGCCACAAGTAGCGATGCCGCTTACAGCTACTTTTGATTCATCTATAGCGATACAAACCATGCCTTTATTGCTCTCCCAACCGTTTGTGAAAACCCATGTTTCCTCAAACGCATAATCATCACCGGCAGCCCCGCCAAAGGCATTGACATCTTCACCATTCGCCTCTTGAATACCCAGCAGTACTTCCTCGCCGTCCGTAGCAGCGTTGCTGGTCGCCAGCAGAAAAGCAACCTGCTCAAATTCCTTGTTGGCTTTTTGCGCGATGGACTTGGAAGTTTCCCGATAGTTGTCTGACTGAAAGTCGCTCGTATAGATCCTGAAATAGTCCTTATTGATATCAAGAAGCAGTATGGCCACCGATTTTGACTCGGTTTCCTCATCGATAAATTCCCCGTTTGTGGTGGATCCAAATACGGCAATGCCTGCTTCGTCCAGCTGACGGCAAATGGAATTACGATCCTGTGCGACCGACAGGAAGACGATTGCCAGGGTAGGAGAGAAGCCGTCGCTCATACTATCCTGTAAGGCAGCCTGAATTTCTTCGGGAGATTTTCCTTTGATTGATTTTGCATTCATTTTAATAACACTGTTATATACAAGTTTCTATTCTGCATTTAAAAATCTATCGGCATTGCTGTAAAAAATGCCTTCCTTTTCATTTTCAGACAAGAATTCAAGAGAGTTCAGATAGTCTATTGACTGTGATATAGCATCAGGCCATACCATCTGATCGGAGCCAAACATGACTCTATCCAAAAAACCGTATTTCTGAGCCGACTCAAGAAATCTTACTGCATAATCCTGCGTTAGAGGATGGAGCCATAAAGAGACACCTAAATCAACATAAAGATTAGGGTACCCGTCCATCATTCGTAAGGTATTTTCGAAGAAATTCTCCCCTGCATGCATGAGGTACACCCTTAAATCCGGATAGTTTACAAGCACATCTTCAATCAGAAACGGATCACCATATGCAATACGATAGTTCAGCCACCCCTTACGCTGGGCATCCGGAAAACTCCCTCCGCTGTGATAGGCTACAGGTATGTTATATTTTTCGCAGATTTTCAGGTAGGGCTGATAGACAGGATCATTCAATGTCCGGCCATGATAAACAGCCATAACCTCTCCAAATACTTTTATTTTCCCATCCTGAATTAATTTTTCAAAGTCTTCGATATCTATGAGATTTTCATCATAGTCCTGATATCCGGGGATGAACCTTGCATCAGCCTTTGTGAATTTCTCAAGACTTTCGAGTGTACCCGATACCACAGCATATCTAATATGATGCTGATCCATTTTTTGAATCGTCTGGTTTAACAATTCATCTGCTGATGTTGAAGATTCGGTACCGTTTCGCGCTGTTCCCGTCCAAAAATCATCTTCAGTATAAGCATGCATATGCATATCGATAATTTGGGTTTGGGCCATTATTGACGGGATCATAAAAGTGATTGCAATAAAGGAGAAAAGAGTTGTCTTAATCATTTTTTTAAAAATTTTATATTCCAAATGAGTGTCTTTATTCAATTTCTTTCAATGCCACCCAACTAACAGTTGTGCCCTGGAATGTGGCTTTTCCCCCTTTTACAGCGCCAAATTCACCGAGGCTGAAATAACCGGTCATCGGCACGTTCCATACGCTATTCAGGCCATTGATCTCTTCATCAATAAGCGGTCCCAGGCTCATCTGCCGGCCGATACACGAAAAGACCAGCAAAGCGTCGGCCTCCTGTAATACCTGCTCTTTTATATCCCTGGCACTGTCGATCACGGTTTCTACAATGTCGAAATCGGGGGGCAGGGAGAATCGGATTTTTACTCCCTCGGTAATCAGGCCACCGCACATTACAGCACCTGTCTCCTTGTTAAACATCAGGGGCGGCTTCATAACCAGGCTGCCTTCGTTCCCGAGTACCTGCAAGGGATACGTTCCGATTTGCCCCAGCAGATCATCGCTTTCATTCATATCGATTTTCGCACCGGTAAACCGTAAAAGAACGTCCAATGCCGGTTCGTTATCAATAGTATATACCCAGTTACCTTCGCTGCTGGTGACCGTCTTCGGAGTGCCGACGGGCTTCCATCCGGAGACAGCAAGCCCATGTACCTCTACGCGGTCCTGATCGATGATAAGGCACATGATGCCTTGCCGGCTTTGTTCCTTATTGGTAAAAACGACATGATCCGACCAATAGGGTTTTCCACCCGAAATCCCTCCTACAACCTGAGCTTCTTCACCTGCACCCGACAAAAAACCTTCCGCTATAGCTTCTCCCGGCAGCTCAGTCTGGGATACGGATACGATGAAGGCCGGCCGTTTGAACAGTGCGCTTCCGGTTTGGCCAATTTCCCGGGCTGTATTCACTCCTGCCTCATAATCTCCTGAAGGCAGCGATTTCAGAACAATCCGGAAACAGGCCGGATCAAGATCCAGCAACAGAATGGTGGCCAGTTCATTTTCCATGCCCTGATCCGTAAACTTATCGGGCGTATTGGCCCCAAAGATGGCGATTCCGTGTTCATCAAGCACCTTCACAATACCAGGGTAATCGAAGTGCGAGGGCACGAATACCACTGCAAGAGTTGGTGTAAACCCTTCGGTTGCCGCCTGTTCAAGGGTAGATCGGATAGCTTCCGGTTTTTTCCCGGTAATTGTTTTTGCGTTCATTGATTGAGTAATTGAAATTGAGCAGGTTCTATACGTCCAGCATTTTGCCGATGACTTCCTCTGGCGACATCAGAGAACCGGACAGATTCACCTGTTCAAAATAGTCGTACCACCCGGCAGCCTCTACAATGGATTGAAACTCTTTCAGCAGCTCATCAGTGGGCACCTTGCTGACTGCAAAAAAATTATACTCTGATTTATGTTCAGTCTCGTCCTCATTCACTCCCCAGGCTGTGATTTCAAGTCCCCTGCTCATTATATCCTCCATAACCGGACCAATTTGAGCTACATATTCCTGACGTTCTGATAGTGGAAGATTTTTCCAGGCATCTTTGGCTTTCCATAATTCGATAAATACTTTCATAGTGTTTTGTTTTGTTAAGTGTTTAGTTAATTCTTTTTTTCAGAATCATAGATTGAACCAGTTGGAAGCGAAATAACAAACACACTGCCATTACCCTCCTCCGCTTTAATATCGATGGACCCACCGTGCGCTTTCACAATATCATTAGTAATACTCAAACCAAGCCCCGTACCCTGTGTCCCTTTCTTTGTGGTAAAAAACGGCTGCATAATTTTGTCTTTCATCTCATCCGGAATCCCCGGGCCGTTATCTTCGATCTCGATGGTTACGGTGTTTTCGTTGCGAAAGGTTCGGACGGTGAGTTTGGGTTGGTAGCTTGACTCAGTGGACACCCCTCGGCTTCGCTCCGCTCCGCCACTCCCCTCAAGGGGAGAGCTCTCCTTTTCACGCATCGCATCAAAGCCATTATTACTCAAATTTACAATAACCCTTGAAAAATCCTCAGCTACAAGCGGTACTTCCCCCACAGCCTTATCCAACTGCAGATCAATATCCACATTGATAGGATCATCACCCGCCCGCATCCCATGAAACGCCAGGTTCACATACTCTTTGATGAGTGGGTTTAATGGCGTTGGCTCCATTTTGCCGTCGCCGCCGCGCGAGTGCTGAAGCATGGATTTGACAATACTGTCAGCCCGTGAACCATGTTTGTAAATCGTTTTGAGGTTGGCTTCGATGTCGTCGAGGATGTCGAGGATCAGGTCGGAGTCTATAGTATCATCAGTTGCCTCATCAGACACCCCTCGCCTGCGCTCCGCTTTGGCACTCCCCTCAAGTGGAGACTCCTCCGTTTCACCTTTCACGTTTGACCTTTCACCAGTCGTCTCACGTCTCATATCTCGTATTTCATCTCTAACCTCCTCCACCAGCTCCACACTCAGCTCCGAAAAATTATTCACAAAATTCAGCGGATTCTTAATTTCGTGGGCAATGCCGGCTGTTAGCTGCCCTAAAGAAGCCAGCTTCTCTTGCTGAACCAACTGGTCCTGAGCTGACTTAAGATTTTCATAGGCTTCTTCAATTTCTCTTGCCTGAGCAAGCTCTTTTTCTTGGGCGCGTTCCTTTTCTTTATACAGAATTCGTCTTTTTTGAGCCCGGTATGCTACAAATGAAATAGTTAGAAAAATAAACCCATAACCCATGTAAGCCCACCATGTTCTCCACCAGGGCGGGAGGATTGATAAGAGGATAGAGGCCGAATTAGCTGATTCAATTCCTTCTGCATTAACAGCTTTAACTTCGAAAGTGTAATCCCCGGGGGATAGATTACTGAACTGCGTATTGCGCCTGTTTCCGGCATCCACCCAATCATCATGAAAGCCATTCAATTTATAGGAATAAGAGATCTCTTCAGGATTCGCAAAATTCACGGAGATGTATTCAATGTCAATAGAATTATCTTCCCAATTAATTTCTGTAGCCTTCCCGGTTTTAGGAGTGAACATATTTTCGCCCGCTTGAAGGCTGCTAACGCGGATCAGTGGTGGTTCTTCAGTGTCTTTTAAATCATTCGGAAGGAAATAGCTAATACCTCCAACGCCACCGAACATGAGTTCCCCATTTTCTCTTTTATAGACTGATCTGTCATTCATTCGGGATAACTGCAGTCCGTCATCCTGGCTATAGTTTCTGATCTTATTTGTTTCCGGATTTAAACGCGATATGCCATAACGAGTACTCATCCATATCATGCCATCGTCGTCTTCAACTGTGGCCAGAACCTCTATATAGCGAAGCTCATCATTCTGATTATAAAAAGTGGATTGGTTTGCGTTAGGATCAAACCGTATCAGACCATTTGATTTAGAGACCCAAAGCTGATTACGGCTATCGGAAAGAATATGACTGACTACTCCATTTCCAAAGGCATCGATATAGGAATCATTAATCACAGGGATTGTTACTTTTTCTGTTACAGGATGATATCCAACGATCAAACTTCCGGAGAGCTTTTTTTTACTGTCGAGCAGGGTATTGGGCAAGATAAACCAAATAGTGCCTGAGGAGTCGATAGTTAGATTGGAAATAAATTCGGTTGCTGTATAATCTGATAAGGCGGGAATTTCAATTTTTTGGAAATTTCCAGACGGTATATCCATTCTCCATAACCCCCGATTAGTGGCCAGGAATAAATAGTTATCTGAATACTTAATGAATTGGGTGAGCTGAAGGCCATTTTTTACTTCCTGGTCAGGGATATATGTCTTCGACTCAAATGTATCTATGTTTATTTGTTCTATCTGATTCTTGGAATTCAAATACCAAACCTGTCCATTGATGCCTTTGACTACAGCCATTTGATCTGTTCCTGTATTGAGAACTTCTTGCCATTCTCCATTTTCCCGATCCCAATCGATAATATTTCTCCCGTCTGTCGTAATCCAAAAGCGGTTATCTTCTACCTCAGTTATCCCGTATAGATTATTGAGTAAATCATACTTATTTGTGGGAACAGGGGTGAAGGTGTTGATCTGTATTTGATTTCGGTCCGCCCTGCTTAACCCTCTTGACGTGCCGACCCAGAGGTTATGAAACCGGTCTTCGAAAACGGCAGTAGTATAATTCCAGGCGATGGAACCTGAATTATTAGGTTCGTAATCATACTTAAGGAAAGAATCGTTAAGGCTGTCATACCGTCTAAGTCCGGAGCCACTTCCACCAGCTTGCGTAAACCACAATTTACCATCATCCGTTTGTTCAATATCCGTTAAAATGCCCCATAAGGGGTGGCCTTTTTCAGGATTATATAGATAATGCTGCGTGTTTCCCGTGGCCAAATTTTTCTTCCATAGTCCACTTCTGCTGTCAACGGGTATGTTTTCGGTAGCAAATGGACCCAATGAATTTTCCCGTCGATCATAGCCAACCCATAATACCTGCTCCTGGTCAATAAAGAGATTGTAAATTGTATCGCTTGGTAAGCTATTTGGATCAGAAGAGTTATGATGAAGATAGGTTATGTCTTCAGTATCCGGTTTGTAGGTATAGATTCCTCCTCCCACAGTCCCGGCATAAATTATCCCGTCCTCACTCTCTGCAATTGATGAAACCGATAAATTGAATAAAGCTGAGTCAGCAGTTTCTTCTTTAAGGACACTGCTGAAAGATTGCTCTTCTATATTAAAGAGTACCATTCCTTGACCGGTACCGATCCACAAATCACCTGCCTGGGATTCATAAATTGTACTAACAAAATTATTAGGCAGGGACGAAGAATCAGATGGGTTATTCTGGAAACGGATAAAACTACCCGACGAACGCTCATGCTTGTTTAAGCCTGCATCAGTTCCAACCCAAACATTGTCATTGCTATCCACCAAAATACCGTTGGTGTTGTTACTGGATATTGTTTGAGGATCATTGGGATCATTCCGAAACCTTTCAAATGCATATCCATCGTACCGGCTTATACCTGAATTAGTCGCAATCCATATGTAACCGTATGAATCCTGATCAAGGCCTCTGACCCAGTTATCGGATAATCCATCCTCAATGGTATATGTTTGAAAATAAAGAGGTTCGCTCTCGGGGCTCTGTGCAAACAGCACGGAAACTGGTAGTGAAAGGAAAACAAAGAAGCTTATAATTAGTGATGAATGTCTCATTTAGGCAAGTTAATTTTGAAAACTGTTCCAATCTCATTCGATTCTATATCTATAGAACCCCCATGAGCTTTGATAATATCATTGGTAATACTCAGCCCAAGCCCTGTCCCTTGCGTCCCTTTCTTCGTGGTAAAAAATGGCTGCATAATTTTGTCTTTCATCTCATCCGGAATCCCCGGGCCATTATCTTTGATTTCGATGGTTACGGTGTTTTCGTTGCGAAAGGTTCGGACGGTGAGTTTGGGTTGGTAATTCTCCAACCCTCCATGGGTTTCAAACCCTTGGAGGGTTTTCTCCTTCATCGCATCAAACGCATTGTTCACCAGGTTCAAAATTACCCTCGAAAAATCCTCGGAAACCAGCGGTACTTCCCCCACAGCCTTATCCAACTGCAGATCAATATCCACATTGATAGGATCATCACCCGCCCGCATCCCGTGAAACGCCAGATTCACGTACTCTTTGATGAGTGGGTTTAATGGCGTTGGCTCCATTTTGCCATCACCGCCCCGCGAATGCTGAAGCATGGACTTCACGATGGAATCAGCCCGTGTGCCGTGTTTGTTGATGGTTTTGAGGTTGGCTTCGATGTCGTCGAGGATGTCGAGGATTAGCTCGGGGTCGAATGAATCATTACCTGCCATACCCGACACACCCCTGCCGCTTCCGTCTAACGACGGGGCGCCGTCCCCTCTCGAG
>Ga0209949_1000473_pt1 | contig 21359 bp, 13 predicted proteins | sample SalPonC_black_MG_FD_185711 | JGI IMG/M metagenome (GOLD analysis project Ga0209949, IMG submission 185711) | Salt pond soil microbial communities from South San Francisco under conditions of wetland restoration - Salt Pond MetaG... | ecosystem: Environmental > Aquatic > Marine > Intertidal zone... | reverse complement strand
GTTAAGCCCCAGTCCCGGGCCGATTAGAATCACACCGGGTTTATTAGAAATTTTCTTAGAAATTATTTCGGCATGATCGGTTTTGAAATGAACATCTTTGCTGTCTCCAACAGGGATCTTAATGATCTCCGGGAGAGCCTGCTCATAAACAGCCAGAAGCCCTTTCGGCGCGTAAAGGATAACTGCGCCAGCCCCTGCATTCCAGGCGCTCTTGGATGCCATAATTGCGGCGCCCGTCATACCTTCTGAGCCCGCTATAATATGGACTGTTCCTTTATCATATTTATGTGAATAAGACGGCTTATTGTCATCAAACTCATCACGTAATGACTGATCAATCAAAACGGCCTTGTGCTCTCTTAAATATTCGGGGAATGGCAGCTCTGCAAGCGTAATATGTCCGGTTACGGACGGACCATCATCGAGATAAAATCCAACTTTATTGGTTCCAAACGTGATGGTGTGATCGGCTTCTACACACGTGCCAAGGATCTCACCGGTATCACAGTTCAGCCCGGTGGGGATGTCCATCGAGAAGGTGAATAGCCCGGTGCTGTTAAGTTTGTCAACCACGCCGGCCATCGGCTGCCGGAGTTCAGAGGTCAGCCCGGTGCCAATTAAACCATCCACGGCATAATCAAATGTGTGCCATTTAATGGCGTCACTGTCAGTTTGAAAGGTAATGTCTGAGCCATTTTCAGACAGCTTTTTCAGCAGCCCGTAATTTTTCCGGGCGTCATCAGAAAAGTTATTTGAACCCGCAGTTAACAGAAGTGATACAGAATGGCCTGCATTTTCGGAAAGATATCGAGCCGCCACAAGAGCATCGCCTGCGTTGTTGCCCTTACCGCAAACAAAAATTCCGGAAGCGTCCGCCCCGGTTTTTTCACGGATCACATCGGCAGCTTTTTTACCGGCAATCTCCATCAGCGTGATGCTGTCAATACCAAACTCCTCAATGGTGTATCGATCAAGATCACGGCTTTGTGCGCGTGTGGCAAGCCTCAGATATCGGTTGACAGGTTTTTCTAATGACATTTTTAAACGTAGTGAAAGTTAAAAATCGTTTAGTAAGCTCGTGCAAATAGGACGCGCCGTTCAGACGGATTTCCCGTTACCATACATTCGCCGGTTTCATCAGATGGTTCAAGCGGAATACATCGAATAGTTGCTTTGGTATCCTGCTTTATTTTCTCTTCTGTTTCGGGTGTTCCATCCCAGTGGGCATAAATAAACCCGCCTTTTTCGATCTCTTTTTTGAACTGCTCATAGCTGTCGACGCTGCGTGTTCTGCTATTCATACGTTCTTTTGCAGTGTTATAAAGATCGGACTGAATTGTTTTCAACAGGGTACTGATGTGCTCCGCAATTCCGTCGCGCGAAACAATATTTTTGTCAAGCGTATCGCGGCGTGCAAGCTCTACGTTGTTGTTGTCGACATCGCGCGGTCCCACGGCAACACGCAGCGGCACGCCCTGTGCTTCGTGCTCGGCAAACTTATACCCGGGATTTTGATTTTCCCGATCGTCCAGTTTTACTCGTACACCAAGAGCTTTGAGCTCATCAATGATGGGCTGAGCGTAGTTAAGAACGGTCTCTTTTTGCTCGTCGCTCCTGAAGATCGGTACCACAACCACCTGTTCAGGCGCAAGCTTTGGTGGGATCACGAGTCCGTTATCGTCGGAGTGGGTCATTATAAGCCCGCCCACAAGCCGGGTTGATACACCCCAGCTGGTTGCCCAGACATACTCATGCTGGCCGTCCTTGCTTTGAAATTTAACGTCAAACGCTTTGGCAAAATTTTGTCCCAGGAAGTGAGATGTCCCCGCCTGCAGCGCTTTGCCATCCTGCATCATCGCTTCGATGCAATACGTATCTATGGCCCCGGCAAACCGCTCAGATTCTGTTTTCACCCCTGTAATAACCGGCATTGCCATAAACTCCTCGGCAAATGTTTTATAGACATCCAGCATGCGTTCCGTCTCCTCAACCGCTTCCTCTTTGGATGCATGGGCCGTGTGCCCCTCCTGCCATAAAAATTCCATCGTTCGCAGGAAAAGCCGCGTTCTCATCTCCCACCGGACCACGTTGGCCCACTGGTTGATCAGAATCGGAAGGTCGCGGTAAGACTGGATCCAGTTTCTGTAAGAGTCCCAGATAATGGTTTCTGATGTAGGCCGGACGATCAGTTCCTCATCCAGCTTTGATTCAGGGTCAACTTCCACGCCGTTATCTGAGCTTTTGAGCCTGCTGTGCGTAACCACGGCACACTCTTTTGCAAAACCCTCAACGTGCTGCGCTTCTTTTGATAAAAACGATTTCGGTATAAACAGCGGGAAATAGGCATTTTCATGGCCTGTATCTTTAAACATTTTGTCGAGCGCAGCCTTCATGTTTTCCCAAAGGGCAAATCCGTGCGGGCGGATAACCATACAGCCGCGGACAGGGGAGTGGTCGGCCAGTTTTGCTTCTTTAACTACGTCAAGATACCATTGGGAATAATCGTCGTTTCTGTTTGTGATCCGTTTTGCCATGCTGTAAGATGCCGCGTTTCTTTTAAAAAGGTTTAAAATAAGTCGTTCAGCCAAATAAGATAAAGAATCATTCGCAGAGAAAAGAGATCGAAAAAAAATGATTGCGTCCCTTCAACCTTAGTCTAAAAAATCATATCTTTGATGCTCTCTTGGATTTAGCCAGCAACAGTTAACAGCAGTTCAGGATATTTTTTGATGATATGTCGTGGTAGCTCAGGTGGTTTCCCGAAGGGATGAACTAACAAGAGCATCGGATTCATATCCGTTCCGAAGCATCGGTAACAGCGTTTAATCCCGCATGTTTTTTTAAGTTGAAAGTATTGATAATATGTCGTGGTAGCTCAGGTGGTTAGAGCGTCGGATTCATTCCCATGGGGATGCATAGCAGAATCCGCCCCACGATACAAAAAAAGGCTTTGCTCTAATAACTTAGGGCAAAGCCTTTTTTATTTTAGACACTAAAATCAGGAGAGAGAAAAGTTATGCATCACGTCTATGTTCTATACTCACCTAAATACGAAAAAATCTATATCGGAGAATCATCCAATCTTGGCGACCGATTTATCAGTCATAACTTAGATGCGAATAAAGGCTGGGCGGCTAGATATAAGCTTTGGGTATTGATTTACGCGGAGAAATGTGAAGATAAATCGGCTGCATTGAAACGTGAGTAGCAATTTAAGAGCGCAGCAGCTCGGCGATGGATTTAGGAAGAAGTAATAAGGAGTCGATCCCTCCTCTTTTACTCTCTAAATTCAATAATAGCTCACATTAAATAGCAATTCAGTCTATCAACTATTAGTAAATAATATCTCAAAGTATCAAACAGCTTACAACTTTGGTTCAGTCCTCCGATCTGATCCTATAGCTGAGAAAAGGTTATAAGTGAAATTAGATTGATACTCAGAACACAATACCCTGAGAGTAAGAAACTTGGTACTGCTTAAAAGAAGCGCTTCTTTGCAAAATATGATTACACTCTCAAAATTAGACAAATAGTTAGTAAAAGTGCTTTTTAGTGGGAACGTTTTCATTAAAAATTTATGATCCTTAACGCTGTTAACCACTCTTAAAAGGTACATGGGGGTACAAAATAAAATTAAATGTAAAAGTATTTGACAGGTTCACGCTAAAAAACTAAAATAAATGAAAGCGTTCCCATTAAGTTTCGGAGTGCAAATTTTTAAGTCCCGATGTTTATCAAATTTGCATTAAAAGCTGTATCAGTTTCAGCTTCTATCCACTCACATTTGAGGTCGCTGTCAGGTATAATTTTCAATTTATAATCCTCACGACATGACACGAAAGCTACTAATTCAATTTCTTTTAAGGAGACTGTCAATATTCTTGTCAATAGTTATGTTAGCGGCCGCTCCAATTATCGCTCAGCATACTGTTACCGGAACTGTGACTGATGCCAATACAGATGAACCCCTTCCCGGGGCAACAATTGCAGTTGAAGGTACTGAAAGAGGTACAACTGCAGATTTGAATGGTGAATTTGAAATTGCAGTAGAAACCGGAAATGAAACCTTAGCATTTAGTTTTATTGGTTATGAACGGCTCTTAATACCAATAGAGGGTAGAACTGAGATAAATGCAGAACTAACGCCAGATGTTTTTGTTGGTGACGAACTTGTTGTTACCGGTTATGGTGTTCAGCGCAAAGAGGAATTGACAGGATCGATAACGGTCGTTGAACCCGAGGATATTCAGGAGATTGCCACTCATAATCCTCTTCAAGCCCTACAGGGAAGAGTTGCAGGATTAAATATACAGAGAGATGGAACACCAGGTGGTGGCACTCAATCGGTGCTTATTCGTGGTTTAAACACATTGGGGAATAATGAACCGCTAATTGTTATTGATGGACAGCCAGTAAGCAGATCGCAAATGGATCTGTTAAATAGCAATGATATAGAATCTATGCAGGTTTTGAAAGATGCAGCAGCGGCATCCATTTATGGTTCACGAGCATCGAATGGAGTGATCATTATTACTACAAAACGAGCTGAAGAAGGAGAACTTAGAATTGAACTAAATTCAAGCTTGACGCTACAGGATTTTAATAGATCCAGAAGTGTGCTGAATACTGATGAGTATGGCAGGGTACGTTGGCGAGCAAATGTAAATGATGGCCAGGATCCTAATCAGGAACCTCATTATACTTACGATTGGTCGGTCAATGACTCAGGTACACCAATACTTAATGATATTCAGGTTGTTGAGTGGCTTGATGAAACAGCCCAGGGTGGAATTAGAGCCGCTGATACTGACTGGTTTGACGTTATTTCTCAAACAGGGGTTCTCACGAGAAACAATATTTCATTGAGCAGTGGTGGTAATACACACAATCTGGTGATGTCATTAGGCCATCATTATAATCAGGGTGTAATTCGATTTACAGACTATGAACGAATAACTGCACGGGTAAATTCAAGATTTGATTTTCTGGATGGCCGCCTTCGCGTAGGGGAAAATTTACAGCTCACAACAAGTGAACAAACACCCGAATCTGAAATTATTGGCGGAACACCAATGAGACTTGCAGTTCGTCAATTGCCAATACTTCCTGTTTATGCAGAAGACGGTTCTTTCTCAGGTCCGATTGGGTCTGGAATGTCTGATAGAATGAATCCACTTGCTACAGCTTCCATAAATCAAAACTACAGTAATGATATAAATTCACTTTTCGGAAGTTTATATCTGAGTTTTGATATAGCTGAAGATTTCGTATTTGATTCAAACTTTGGAATAAATTATAAAGATGAAATATTCAGTCAAATAAATCCAAGATACCAAACTGGTTTTCTGAGCAGAGACTTAAATGATTTTAATGAGTCTACAAATAAAACCCGGGAGTGGACATGGTTTAACACGCTAACATATAATTTTGATATTAGTGAACATAGCGTCACGGCTTTAGGTGGAATAGAAGCCACACGTAATGATTTCAGTTTTAAAAGAGTACTTAGGGAAAACTTTTTGATTGAAGAGCTGGATTTCTTTCAGATTGACGCAGGATCCGGACGGTCTGATGTTTCGGGAAGTGCAACGGGTTTCAGGTTGCTGTCTTACTTTTCTAAACTAAATTATTCATACTCCAATCGTTATTTAGCAACTGCAACTCTCCGATATGACGGTTCATCACGGTTTGGTGATGATGAGCGATTCGGTTTCTTCCCAGCAGCATCACTAGGTTGGAGGGTTTCTAATGAAGAGTTTTTCATGAATAATGAAAATCTAGGGTTCATTTCTCAATTAACTATAAGGGCTGGGGCAGGAAGTACAGGAAATCAGCAGATAGATAATGATGCATCTTTTGCAAAGTTTATACCCGGATATGGCAGAGCAAGATTCCTGTGTTGTGCTACAACGGGGAGGCCTACAGGGTCAGCTTATGATTTGAATGGTTCGGGATCAGGTACATTACCGTCTGGTGTAATTCAAACACAGTTGGCCAATCCAAATCTCTTGTGGGAATCAACTGATGAGCTAAACATAGGAATTGATTTTGGGTTCCTCCAGCAACGTTTCACCGGTACATTTGATTATTTTTGGAGAGAAACCAGCGATATACTTGTATTACCTCCCCGATTGGCAACCTTTGGTGAAGGTTCGAATTTATGGGAAAACGGAGCGACTGTAGAAAATAAGGGATGGGAATTTGTACTTGGTTATAACGATCAGCGAAGTGATTTTGGTTATAATATAAATTTCTCTGTTGGTTCATTTGAGGATCAAGTCACATTCCTACCAGAATCTGTTGTAAGGTCGTTTCCAGGAAATGTTGAAAAAACTATACTTGGAAGATCTATTACATCCAATTTCGGCTATGTGACAGATGGATTATTTCAAAATCAGAGTGAAGTGGATAACCATGCAGAACAACCTGGAAAAGGTGTTGGCAGAATTCGATATGCTGATCTAAATGGGGATGGGGAAATAACAAACCTAGATCAAGATTGGCTCGGAAATGAAATACCCGATTTTGAATATGGTTTAAACGGAGTTATAAATTACAAGAATTACAGACTGACAGTTTTCCTCCAAGGCGTACAAGGCGTAGACCGTTTTAATGCCAGAAAAAACATGGATTTAGTTGGAAATTTCTCAGGTGAAAACCTTAGCAGTCGAACACTCGATGCATGGACACCGGAGAATCCCAATTCCGATATACCGGCTGTTTCATTGACAGACGCAAATAATGAAACACGAATGTCTAATTATTTTATTGAGGATATGTCGTATTTGAAATTGAAGAACCTTCAGTTTACCTATACACTGCCGAGCTCATTTCAACAGAGAATCGGATTAAACAGAGCCGATATATATGTAGCAGGTACTGATTTGCTTCAGATAACATCAAGTGATTTTACAGGTGCTGATCCTGAGAATCCAGCTTCATTTTATCCAATACCAAGAACAATAACTGTCGGTTTCAATGTAGCGTTTTAATAAGCTCTAACTATTCTCAATAGACCAATGTCAATGAAAATCATAAATACAATGAATAAAATAAAAGAGTTTCCAGTAATTAAGCTTGTTATGTTTGTAAGCCTATTTATAATTCTATACTCCTGTTCTGATACTCTCGACTATCAGCCAAAAGGAGTTGTAACTGAGGCAGATTTGCAAGGGCCGGAAGGAGCTGAGTTATTAGCAACGGCAGCTTATGCTCAATTGGGTAATTCAGACTGGGCATTTGCCTCTCATACTACGAACTGGCTATATGGCAGTGTTCGATCGGATGATGCTTACAAAGGAGGGGGAAGTACAGCAGATCAGGGAGGTATGGATCGTTATGAACGATTTAGATTTATACTTAATGATCAAGGTGAACAGCATAACGTTTGGATAGCTTTTTATGAAGCAATATCAAGGGCAAATCGTGCATTGGCTTTAATCAATACAATTGATGAAGCTGATTATCCTTTAAAAGTTGAAAGACAGGCAGAAATGAGATTTTTGCGTGCCCATAATTATTTTCGCCTTGTCATGTTTTACAAAAATGTACCCTGGATAGACGAAAATGTTGAGAATGATGAAATTCCATCCATTTCAAATAGGGAGTTCACACAAGATGAACTTTGGGACATGATTGCAGAAGACTTTCAGTTTGGAGTTGACAATTTACCAATGGAACAAAATCAGGTTGGACGTGCAAGTGCGGTTTCTGCTGCTGCCTATCTTGCCAGAACCCGACTGTTTCAAGCATATGAACAAGATGATATGCATAATGTTGTAAATATCAATGAATCCAGGTTGGAAGAAGTAGTGCAGCATACGGATTTTGTTATCAATAGCCAGAAACATAGTTTGAGTAATGACTATGCCGAAAATTTCCTTGCAGAATTTGATAATGGACCCGAATCAGTTTTCGCAATACAGCACTCCCAGGACGATGGAACGGAGGAAGGACGACTAAATTTTGAACATGGTCTAAACTATAATATGGCACCGGGCTATGGTTGCTGCTGGTTTCATGTTCCTAGTCATAATTTGGTAAATGCATTTCAAACCAATGATGAAGGCATACCGTTATTTGATTCTTTTAATGATGATATGATTTCTGCCCCTGAAGATTATTTGGAAAATAACTTCGATCCAAGATTGAGCCATACAGTTGGCATACCTGGTCATCCTTTCAAATATGATTCTGAATTCATATACAGTGATAGTTGGGCAAGAGCCACAGAAATTTATGGACATCATTCTACAATGAAAGAAGTTCAGCATCCTGAAAGCTCAGCTCTTAGACCGTTTGGCCCTTTCTTTGGGAGTACAAAGAATGTGGATATTATTCGTTATTCAGAAGTACTTTTAATGAAGGCTGAAGCATTAATTGAACTAGGTCGAGAAGATGAAGCTCTTCCGTATATTAACATGATTCGAGAGAGAGCGGCAAATAGTACTGACAGAGTCTTGAACGCAGATGGTTCCGAACCTGCGAGTTACAATATTGATAAGTATCAACCGGGAATTAATATTACCTGGAACCAGGAAAATGCAAGAGAAGCTTTGCGATGGGAGCGTAGGTTGGAATATGCCATGGAAAGCTGGAGGTTTTTCGATCTGGTGCGATGGGGAATAGCAGCTGAAACGTTGAATAATTACTTCGAAGTTGAGCGCACAAGAAGATCATTTCTTGATGATGCAATCTTTGAAAAAAATAGGAACGAATACCTGCCTATTCCACAGCAGGAGATAAATTTAAGTGAAGGGTTGTATGAACAAAATCCTGGATATTAAATAAAAACTCTATTTGCTCACTATACAAATTTTGTATCCATTGGATAAAAGGGTGCCTATGATCGAAGGCATCCTTTTATAACAGACTTTTTACTCGCAAATCAATATCAATATCAATATTAACTTATAATCCTTATTGAACAGAGGAATCCATGTATCGTTACGATCTTGAAAAAAAAAGCTGGCATTGTTTTTATAGTTTACTGATTGTGTTGCTGATTCATTCAAATTCTCTTGGCCAACAGAGAGAAAAAACTACTGACTATTCATCTCCGATTCAGCAATATATATACCCAACGACTTTAGAAGGGCAAGAAGACGCTTTGCTGTCAAACCCTCTAATGGAAAGATTTAAAGTATCAAGGAAAGAACTATCAAATGACCCATATCGCCCCATATATCATTTTGTAAATCCAGAAGGGAATTTAAACGACCCGAACGGGTTTAGTTTCTGGAATGGAAACTGGCACCTTTTTTATCAGGTCTATCCTCCCGAAGATCCTCGCCAACACTGGGGCCATGCTGTCAGTAAAGATTTGGTTCACTGGCGGGATTTGCCTCTGGCTATCTATCCTAATCCCGAACGAGCATCTTATTCAGGTTCAGCTCTCGTGGAAGAAGATCGCGTGATTGCCCATTACCACGGTACAGAAGTTGGTAACTTGGTTGCGGTATCTGATGATCCACTCTTATTAAATTGGGAAAAACTAACGGGGAAAGCTGTCATACCCATGATGAATCGCGATTCGGTACTGTTTGATGGAGAGCCTGATCCGCACCATGTATATGATCCATTCATCTGGAAAAAAAACGGTACCTATTACTCTATTTCAGGATGGAGAGATCGTCACGAAACCAGCAACAGGCTTTACGCTACAGCTGAACTCTACAAATCGACTGATTTAGAAAACTGGGAGTATGTGCATCCTTTCGTAGAAGGGGCGGAACTTTTTACTATGCCGGATGATGATCTTGCTTGTCCTTATTTTTTGCCTATTGGCGATCGTTATATACTTCTCTTTTTCAGTCATTTTAGTGGTGGGCAGTATATGCTGGGTGATTATGATACAGAACGTGACAAATTTATACCCACATCACACGGCTTCCTTAATCATGGTCCGGTTCGCCCTGGTGGTGTACATGCTCCTTCAGCAACCGCAGATGGTAACGGTGGCGTCATTAACATATTCAATATAAATGCGCCAAGAATCAATCCATCAGAAGGATGGAACCAGATTATGTCATCACCAATGCGGCTAACTCTTAGTGATTCAAATGAACTGGATATTGAACCGGCCGGAGATTTTGAATCACTGAGATACGATCATCAGACAACAGGCAAAATGACTCTTCCTGCAAATGAAGAAATTGTTTTAGATAAGATTAGCGGTAATGCGATGGAGATCAAGGCGGAAATTGATCTCCAAAATGCCCAGTATGTAGAGCTAAACGTTTTGCGATCACCAGACAAACAAGAGTACACACGCATTACATTATATAATAGAACCGGTTTTACTGAACGGGATACAGGAAGGCAAAACAGTATGCTTACCATTGATTCGGGTAATTCTTCTGTAAGGTCAGATGTTCAGGCTCGTCCGCCGGAAAATGCACCTTTGTACCTTGAAGAGGATGAAAACCTCAAACTGAGAATTTTTATTGATAAAAGTGTGGTAGAAGTGTATGCAAACGGCAAACAGTATGCTGCAGTGAGGGTATACCCAGGCCTTGAAGAAAGTACCGGTGTATCCATTCGGTCACAAGGTCAGGATAGTGAACTCATTTATCTTGACGCTTGGCAAATGCAAAATACCTGGGATATAACGATAGATGAATGGAAAGAAAATCCAGTTTGGCAAGCAGAAGATTAACATCAATAAAATGTAGAACCTGATATGAAATACTATCAATCAAAGGGGTCACAATTTAGATACTATAAATTTAACTTTTAATTTTAATGTCAATGAACACTTTAAACCAGTTGCTTTTATTTGGAACACTTGCACTATCGCTGATATTCATTCAAACCGCATGCGATCAGCCTGAAAATGATTCTGATTATGATGCTGATTTAATCAATCAGCATATGGATACTGATGTAACATTCAACGAGCGTTACAGGCCGCAGTATCACTATACCCCAAAAATGAATTGGATGAATGACCCTAATGGTTTGGTTTACTATGAAGGAGAATTCCATCTATTTCATCAATATAACCCATTTGGAAATCGTTGGGGCTATATGAGCTGGAATCATGCAGTTAGTGACGATATGATACATTGGGAACATCGTCCTGTAGCAATACCTTATGGTAAAGAGGAAGAAGAGGGGATTTTTTCAGGAAGTGCTGTTATTGATCATGATAATACTTCCGGGTTTGGAAATGGGAGTCGGGCACCCCTTGTAGCTATCTATACCAGCCACTACACCCGTGATGACGGTTCAACATGGCAGGCACAATCACTTGCCTATAGCACCGATGGAGGAGAAACATTTCAGAAATATGATGGAAATCCGGTTTTGGAATATGATGACCCTGATTTTCGTGATCCCAATGTGAAATGGCATGACGAAATTGGCCGATGGGTTATGGTGGTGGCACTTCCTCAACAACATAAGGTGCAGTTTTACGCGTCCGACAATCTGATCGATTGGGAATACTTGAGTGATTTTGGGCCGACTGGAGCGACAGGTGGCATCTGGGAATGCCCCGACATGTTTCCGATTGCGGTGGATGGCGATCCTGAAAACATTAAATGGGTACTGCACGTGGATATGAATCCTGGCGCAATTGCAGGTGGTTCTGGTTCTCAGTTTTTTGTAGGAGACTGGGACGGCGAGACATTCACAGCCGATGAATCCATCTCAGGCGGCGATGTAATCTGGGGTGATTATGGCACTGATTATTATGCGGCAATTTCCTGGAATAATTTACCGGAAGAGGATGGGCGTAGAATCATGCTTGGCTGGATGAGCAACTGGTTGTATGCCAACGACATTCCCACCGATCCGTGGAGGAGTGCGATGGCTGTGCCCAGAACAATTCACCTAGAAACCATAGAAGAGAATCTCAAGTTGGTGCAAAGACCAGTTGATGAACTTCAGACTCTTCGTGAAAACCATGTGTTTGCAGATAACATAAGTATTACAGACGAAGCACAATCACTTCAAGACCTTGGTATTTCTGGAAAATCGTATGAGTTTGTGGTTGAACTGGAACCCGGTGATGCTAACGTCGTTGGTTTTAAATTACGGGAAGGGGAAAATGAAGAAACCTTGGTTGGATATGATGCAGTTGACGGAACAGTGTTTGTTGACAGAACGAATTCTGGGGAGGATGATTTTCATGAAGATTTTGCACAAAGAAATGATGCTCCGGCACGATTAATTGAAGGGAAAATTAAACTTCATGTTTTCGTAGATTGGTCTTCTGTTGAAGTATTCGTAAATGACGGCGAAGCAACAATTACAAATAGAATATTCCCAGATCCTGACAGTCAAAATATATCATTCTATGCAGAAGGTGGTAATGCATCTGTAGATCAATTAGACTTCTGGACATTAAATTCCATCTGGGGTAATTAATCCAAAATTCAGTAAGAAGTGCATTCAAATAAATCATCTGATGATGGAGTGGAAAAGAACACTCCTTCAAATAATTCAATCCAAAAAAAGAAGAATAAAAATAAGAAAAACTCAACGTTGAAAGATCTTGAGAAAGCAACCGGCGTCTCAAAGTCAACAATATCAAGGGTTTTTAATAATCCTGAGAAAGTAAAAAGTTCAACTCTGAAGCTTGTAAAAGAAAAAGCAGATGAATTGGGATATCAGCCAAGCCGGGTTGCCCAAAGATTGCAGGCAGGACAGGGAAAAGCAAAAGTTATTGGCCTGATCATTCCAGATATTATGAATCCATTTTTCGCAGAAATAACCCGCGGTATTGAAGATGTTGCTTTAAAAAATGGCTATGCCCTGATACTGAATAATTCAAACGAAAATTTAGAAAGACAACAACTATGTTTGGACACTCTGCGAATGGAAGGAGTTGATGGTATTATATTACCGCCGGTCATTGAAGATGATGAATATGTAAAAGATCTTATTGAAAATGGTCTGAATATTGTATGCATAGACAGAGTAATTAAAGGCGCAGCTGTAGATTCCATTCTTTCAGACAACCGAAAAGGCGCTTATATCGCTGTTTCACATCTCATAGAGTTAGGTCATCATAGAATTGCTTACATCGGAGGGATTCCCTCAATTTCTACAACAAAAGAGCGTCTGAATGGATACAGGGAGGCTTTTGACGATCATGATATAACTGTAGATGAAGACCTTATATTTATTGGAGATTCTAAACAGGAAAGCGGCGAAAGGTTAACCGAACAGCTTTTGAAAATTGAAAACCCGCCCACGGCAATATTTACTGGTAATAATATGACGACTTTGGGGGCGTATGTAGCTTTGAATCGACTTAAAGTTTCTGTTCCCAATGAAATTGCTCTGGTAGGGTATGATGATGTGCCATGGGCTGCTGCATTGAATCCCCCACCAACAGTGGTTGATCAGTCTGCTTATGAGATTGGTCGTCGATCAGCTGAAATGCTTCTTTCAAGAATTAAAAACCCAGAAAGTTCAACCGTAAAGTTAATGTTGGAACCAAAGTTTCTCGTCAGAGAATCATGTGGAGCTAAGATGAAAAATAGGGTATGAAAAAATTTAGTGCCATATGTATTGGAGAAATATTGTGGGATTCAATGCCTTTAGGGCTTTTTCTCGGGGGAGCACCTTTTAATGTCGCTTATCATTTAAATAAGCTTGGCGCTGATCTAAAGGTGGTTAGTTGCGTAGGGGATGACGAACTAGGTCATGAAGCCTTAAAAAGAATGTCATATAATGGATTGAGCAAGGATTTTATTCAGATAAACAATAAACAAAAAACTGGATTTGTTAGTGTTGATCTTGGGGCCGATGGCATTCCTGATTATACTATAAAAAAACCAGCCGCCTGGGATTTTATAACTCATACAAGAGAGTTACAGAAAGCACTAAATAAAGTAGATGTAATTGTTTTTGGTACACTTGCGCAGAGAATGGACACGTCAAGAAAAACCATAGAATCAATCCAATATTCATCTGCATTGAAAGTGCTGGATTTAAACCTTCGAACTCCTTTTGATAACAAAAATATAGTTTACTCATCTTTAAAAATGGCTGATTTCCTAAAAGTCAATATTGAAGAGTTGCATCAGTTAAAGGATTGGTTTGATCTACCCGCCGAAAATGAAAAAGCATTAGATAAACTTCTAAATATGTTTCAAATAAAATGCATAGCAATAACTCATGGGTCTGAAGGTGCTGAGTTTTATAATGGCTCTGATCACGTAAAAAGCAATGGAATACAAATAGATGTTTTGGATACAGTTGGATCGGGAGATGCATTTCTTGCAGCCCTAATAACCGGCTATATGAATCAGCTTTCAATACAAGAATGTATGCTTTATGCCAACAAATTGGGTGCATTTGTGGCTACATGTTATGGTGGAACACCTGATTATACTATACGGGAATTTAAAAATATTGAAACGTTACTGAATTAATAAATTTTGAAAACGAATTCATAAAGCATCAGATATACTAGATATGAAAAAACATAAAATTTTTTTCTGGGCTATAACCTCTGCATTAGGAGGCTTTCTGTTTGGCTTTGATACAGCAGTTATTTCCGGGGGGGAGCAGAATATACAGGCAATGTGGGAGCTTAGTGATATAAAGATTGGACAAACTGTTGCAATGGCTCTTTATGGTACAATAATTGGAGCACTGTTTGGCGGTATTCCCGCACAAAAGTATGGACGAAGAGCAACTTTGATTTGGATTGCCCTCCTTTTTCTGATTTCTGCGGTTGGCTCTGCTTTTGCACCGGAAGTATATACACTAATGTTTGCCCGATTTATTGGTGGATTAAGTATCGGGGCGTCGTCTGTTGTTGCGCCCATGTACATATCGGAAATAGCGCCTGCAGAGAAAAGAGGTAAATTAACAGCATTGTTTCAGTTTAACATTGTATTGGGAATTGTAATAGCATACTTCTCAAACTTTATGATTGGAACTGAGCACATAGAATCCTGGCGATGGATGCTTGGTGTCGAAATTATACCCGCAACTCTTTTTCTGATACTTGTGTTTACCATCCCGGAAAGTCCACGATGGTTAATTGTAGCTAAAAATAAAGTTCGTGAAGCAAGGGAAATCTTAAGGATTACAAACCCAGATACGGTTGATGAGTCAGTAAAGGCGATTCAGGCTTCTGATCTGAATCCGGGAAAAACAACACCACTTAGGGAATTTTTCAGCAAGCGGTTTCGATTTCCAATTATACTTGCATTCCTTTTTGCATTTTTTAATCAGGTATCAGGAATTAATGCAATTATCTACTTTGCACCTCGAATATTTGAATTAACAGGACTGGGTGCTGAAACCGCGCTGCTTTCAACTGTTGGCGTAGGTGTTACAAATCTTGTATTCACAATGCTGGGTTTATTATTAATTGATAAGTTTGGCCGTCGCTTTCTAATGTATATAGGTTCGTTCGGATATATTATCTCTCTTTCGGCTATTGCCTATGCATTTTTCACACAAGCATTTACAGGCTACATTGTACCGGTTTTAATCTTTGTTTTTATAGCCTCTCACGCTATTGGCCAGGGTGCTGTCATTTGGGTTTTTATTTCTGAGATTTTCCCAAACTCTGTTCGTTCCTTCGGTAATTCACTTGGTAGCAGTACCCATTGGATTTTTGCTGCTCTTATTGCCGGTAATTTTGTTTATATAGAGAGTATTTTCGGCGGAGGTCCCATATTTGCTTTCTTTGCTTTTATGATGGTTCTTCAGTTAATCTTTGTATGGAAGATTATGCCCGAGACTAAAAATATTACACTTGAAGAGATGGAAGTTAAACTAGGCATTAATGTTGATGAATTGGAAGATGTTATTTCAAAGGATAAAGCATGAATTTGTAAATTATCTTCCATCAAACACCCTACACATCATCACTTCTATTTCCCTGTCAAACATTTTCGGATCATCAACTGAAATAATCAGTTTGTACTAGCATTTCTTTTCCTATACGTATAACTGGACCTATTTATTGGGCATCACTTCAATATTGTCAAGGATACAATACCGAGTGAGCCTTTTTTTATATTTGCCGAAGTTGGAAATGGTACTTACCCAACTATTTAATCAGCGTCAACTTCTTAGTACTAGTAAAATCACCCGCCTGAATTCGGTAAATGTAAGCCCCACTTGAAAGCCCGGAGGCGTCAAAGGAAACCGTGTGCCATCCAGCAGATTGTTTACCGTCCACGAGGGTAGCCACTTTTTGGCCAAGCATGTTATAGACAGTGAGCTGAACCTCCGCTGCCTGTGGGATTCCGTAACGAATTTGAGTCGTTGGATTGAAGGGGTTGGGATAGTTTTGCTGGATGATGAATTCGACAGGAGCTTCTCCCAGCTCATTAGAAACGGTGGTCCCAATACTAAAAGTGAAAACGTCGCTCCAGTCTGATGAACCGCCGTCATTAGAGGCTTTGACGCGCCAGTAATAGTCTGATCCGTTGTCTAACATTTGGGAAGGAATAATAGTTGTTTCAGTTAAAGTAGAATCAGAGACAATGCTTGAAAAATCCTGATTATCCGCTAATTCAAAGATATAATCTTCAGCCCTTGCCGACTCGTTCCAACTAAATTCTGGCAATAATGAGGTAACGTCTGCTCCGTTACTTGGACTGACAAGCGTTGTTATTTCAGGCTGCTCCACGACAGTAGTAAAGCTCCATGCCTGGCTCCATTCAACATCTCCATCTGTCTGTGCAGCCTTAATTCTCCAGACATAGTCTTCAAAAGTATGCGTACCAAAGGTAAACGATCCTTTTAGCTTATCATTTTGATAGGGGTTTATTTCCTCAGACGTTAGGAATATGTAATAAGGATTTCCATTAAAGAATATCGAGGACTTATTTATAGTCTGTACTTGCAGGTAATACGTTGTACCTCCTCTTACATACAAAGGAATTTCATTGGAAGTTGAACCTTTTTCAATATAAATATCCTCAAATTTGGTGCCTTCCTGATTATATACATTAACCCGTGTAGCACCTCCTGAAGCAATTACATTAGGATTGTTGTTAGGCACCGGCTGAATTCCATTTAGGTAAAGGGTTTCATTATAGTACCCTACACCTGGGTCTGTTCCTGGCACATCAAAAGAATACCAAATCTCTGATTGATAATCGGGTAGCTTTCCTGTAGCAACTGCTCCAATTGACATCTTTTTATTTAATGACCGACTTGAGTTGCTCCCTGTAGCTTGTACAAGATTTACGTCACCAAATACAGATATAACAGTATCTATAGAAACTTCTTCAAAAGTTGATCCTCTAGCAATATTTAATTTAATCTGACTTACCTGATCAGTAATCGCCCATTCCAGTTTGACAGGTGAGTTTACAACGGCTTTATCTTGAGGGCTTAACAAGTCAATTGTACTTCTGGTAGTAAAGCTCCATATCTCGCTCCAGTCGCTTTCTCCCCCTTCATTGGAGGCTTTAACGCGCCAGTAATAAGGCGTATCATTATCAAGAGCTTGATTAACGACAAGAGACGTATCGGACAGAGTAGAATCCAAAGTAACGCCAGAGAAGTCCGATGCAGAAGAAAGTTGAAGCTGGTAGTCTACCGCCCGGTCACTGGGATTCCATTTAATTGTAGGGGTTGTAGCCACATAGGCTGCCTGATCAGCCGGAGAGCTTAAGATAACTGCAGGTGGAGCAAGTAAAACTGTTGTAAAACTCCACACGTCACTCCAGTCTCCTGTAAGACTTTTATTCTCATTAATTCCTCTTACTCTCCAGTTGTGAGTAAGAATTCCCTGAAGCTCTTCTGATGCAGTGAAAGATTCAGAACTGACCGTTGTATCTAAAACAACCGGGTCAGCCCCTTCAAACACCTGCAATTGATAGCGCGTTGCCAGTGTATCCTCTTCCCAACTGAAATTGGGTGCCAATGAAACATACTCTTCACTATTTGCCGGAGACATTAAAACTATGAGATTTGGTTTGCCAGGACATGTTCCCCAAATAGGTTTATTCTGTTCTGTTAATGGACTTGATGAAGAAAAGAGATATGGTTCAGTTGGAATGTTTTCCACACACCACTGGCCTAAGTTTTGGTTGAAGCTATCTGCAGCTGCAAACATTAAAGACATGTTTGCAACAGATGAAACATCCCAGTTCCCTATATCTTGATCGAAGTTATCTGCACTTTGGAACATCTTACTCATATTCATAACAGATGAAACATCCCAACTGCCTATATTCTGGTTGAAGTTACTTGCAGCTAAAAACATTTCACTCATATCTGTAACAGAGGAAACGTCCCAATCACTTATATCATGGTTGAAGTTATTTGCAACATAGAACATCTTACTCATATTCGTAACTGAGGATACATCCCAGCCTCCAATATCCTGATTAAAGCCTCTGTGTTGATCAAACATTGAAGCCATACGTGTAACAGATGAGACATCCCAATTGCCAATATCTTGATTGAAGTCACTTGCACCCCTGAACATAGCCCCCATAGTCTTTACTGAAGAGACATCCCAGCCTCCAATATCCTGGTTGAAACTATATGCAGATGAGAACATAGCCCCCATATTCGTTACAGAGGAAACATCCCAACTACCTATATTTTGGTTAAAACTGTTTGCACTTATAAACATACCCCCCATATTCGTTACAGAGGAAACATTCCAACTACCTATATCCTGATTGAAGCCGGGGTTCCAACCAAACATTGAAGCCATATTCGTAACAGATGAAACATCCCAATTGCCAATATCTTGATTGAAGTTATCTGCACTTTGGAACATCCTATACATATTCCTAACAGAAGAGACATTCCAGTGGCTGATATCTTGATTGAAATTACTAGCATTTTTAAACATCTCAGCCATATCTTCTACAGAAGAGACATCCCAGTGACTGATGTCCTGATTGAAGTTACCTGCACTTTGAAACATCCTAGTCATATCTTTGATGCCACTTGTACAAGTTGTACTCGCATTTTCAGCAGTAATCTGATCATTTATTCGTTTGGTATAGCTAACCCCGAATAGAGTTCCTATATCTCCTACTTCTGCATTTTCACATTTTATGGTTACTCCGTTGTCATCCAGGTAGAAATTACTTTGCCCAAGGGAGAGATGAGATGAAAGAAGAGCTGGGAGAGTGAAAAGAAGAAACAATTGGACGCAAAGCACCCGAAAGAGAGATAAACTCATGATAAATAGATGATATTTTTGTTTATGGCGCTGTTTTTTTGACCTGCGCCAGTAATTTTAAGCCAGTAGAATTGTTTTATTATCGCCGGTAATATGAAAACTATTAGCGATTTTGAAAATGATAGGGTGATATTAGTTAATTCAAATCGATCTACTTCTGAAGGCAGGTCTTCCCTCCCGGAGATTCCAGTTAGTCAAACTGGCCCTTCTTTCGCCTGAAGCGGTAAGTTACATACCGTTGATATCCCACAATCTTCTATGACATTGGAACCAATGTTGTTTGTTCTAAAAAAGCTTCAAGCTAACTGCTTGAAGCCTCTAAGAAAGGAATTCTACTTTTTCCTATTCGTCGATATACTGTCACTCATATCGCTATAAGCCGTTCTGATTCCATCATCTGTTGCTGCGAAGTCAAACGTATCGTCTGAATCAATGCCGATTTTTTGGGCTTCAGAAAACGCATCCTGATTAGCTCCCAGGAAAATAAACTCCCATGAATAGGTTTCTTTTTGATGGCGTATCATGTCATTGATTTTTGATAAATCATATGACGTGCTTGCGTTCTCTTGTCCATCCGTCAAAATAGCAACAATCACGTTTTCAGGTCTGTATTCTTCCGGAGTGTTAGCTAATCTGCGGCCCGTAGAATCTTCAGCTTTGCCGATGGCATCAAGCAATGCTGTACTTCCTCTAGGGATGTAGTCTTTGTCACCGAGGGAGGTAACGTCACTCAGAGGTTTGTTTTAATGAATAACATTGTAGTCTGTGTTGAACTGAATTAAAGTTAAGATAGCTTCTCCGGGCAGCTTTTTTTGCTCATCAAGAAACGAGTTAAAGCCTCCAATTGCGTCATTTTTTATAAGGCCCATTGACCCTGAACTGTCTATTATGCATATGATCTCTGATAATCCGTCTTTCATATTTTCTCCTTTTATGTGTGAATGGTTAAATAAGTAGCTTGAATTGATACCTGCAGTATATACAACGCGAGCGACACCATGGTGGCACGCTGGCTGTATCTGTAAGGATTGAATATTCTGTAATCGCATCCGGCTACATACTTCTTATACCCAAAAACCTCCTATTCTCACCTCAGGCCTCATTCTCCCGCTTTTCTTGGTATAAGAACAGTGTACAAAACCTATAACTAATGGAGACTTACATGTCTGAACTACTAACACAATGTGGATCTGAGCGGTGCTCAATTGAGCAATTGCTTGCGATCCCAGAACCCGAGAAGACCGAGACCTATACGCCGCTGAATCACTACGACTTTGCGGTCAATGTAAAGACCGATGCCTCGAATATGCTTCGGGACTTTAAGTTTGCAAAACAGGGTATGCACTCAGCTCTAACGGCAATAAGATGTTTGGCGTCCTATCGTATAGCAGTAAATCCACATAAGATGGCGATACCTTGCGCCTTTCAATAAGAATTAGAAACGCACACGATACCAGCATGAGCTGCGGAGTAGTGGTAGGAAGCTCGGTTTTGGTATGCGATAACCTCATGTTCAAAGTGGATCTTACCGTCCTTATAAAGCATACGGGGAACATGCACGAGGAGTTAATGGATTCGGTTGTTACAGCGATCTATAAATCCCAGTATCAGTATACTTAGCTGTGCTTCGACGCGGCCAGGATGATGGAAATTGCCCTGGACAAATTGCGATTGCTGCTTCATCCATCAAAACCGCGACAGACAAAAATGGACGAATCGATATTGTCCATGAGTAGTGGTTCATTTGGAAGTGATGGCCGATCAATTAAATGCATAAGAGCAGTAGAAACAGATCAAGAGTGCAGCTGGGAGACAGCAAATTCGTAAAATTGATACCATTTGACGTATCAGTTATTAAGCTGCAGGATTATTGTTTTTCCTCGGTGTATTCGGTGATAGTACATCAGCTATTTAACAACGGTACTGTAAATCCTGCTTAGATAACCAGATAGTTTATACTCATGGCTAAAACTGCGCCTCCGCGCCAGGGTTAATGCACCTTTTTTAATAGCATACGCAACAGCTAATGGAGTAATTTGCGGGGTGAACATCTCTTAAAAAAGAAAAAGGTGTCATCAATTGATTGTGTGTTTCACATATTCCTAACAAATCTGATTTATATTAATGCGTGGTCTTTGCGGAAGCGATCTTTGACAGAATTCATGCTGTCGCGAGACTGAAAATCCTGTCGTGCTTTTTTACTCGACCCGATCTCAATCTCTCCCAG
>Ga0209949_1000469_pt1 | contig 21433 bp, 19 predicted proteins | sample SalPonC_black_MG_FD_185711 | JGI IMG/M metagenome (GOLD analysis project Ga0209949, IMG submission 185711) | Salt pond soil microbial communities from South San Francisco under conditions of wetland restoration - Salt Pond MetaG... | ecosystem: Environmental > Aquatic > Marine > Intertidal zone... | reverse complement strand
AACATCGATGACATGGGTAGGGAGGATGTCAGCGACTGCATCAAACTGAAACTTTGATAAGAGGTTTAATATCTGACCCTTAAATGGAATGGCCTCTGCCATTACATGATCAAATGCACTGATTCTGTCTGTGACAACGATACCAAGCGTTGATTCATTAAGGGTATACACGTCCCTGACCTTACCATGATAGGGGTCGGCCAACCCGTTGCAGCTAGTCGATTTTATACAGTTCTGAAGATGATGATTTTTCTCGGTATCTGAAATCATGGTTCACGCTTGGTTGAACCCCGGGGGATTAAAACTGGATCAATCGTTTTTTGAATTTTCTGATTGTCATCATTTCGGATGATCTGCGCCAGACGTTTGGTTGCCTCTACACCAACACTGTACATTTTCTGGTCTATTGTGGTAAGATCAAGATATTTGGTGAATTTAATGTTGTCGTAACCCATGAGCGCAATGTCCTCAGGAATGCTCATGCCGAGCTTGCTGATTGCATGAAAGGCTCCAATCGCAAGTGTATCATTTGCGCAGAAGATGACCTCTGGAAATTCACCCATCTTGTCGAACTGGTAAATCGCCTCAAAACCGGCTTCTTCAGTAAATCCGGCGTGTTTCGTACTTTCACCACGGATGAAAAATTTCTCCTCAACAGGCATTTTAAATTCTCTGAGTGCATCAATAAAACCCTGGTGACGCAGATTTGATGCTTTTGTTCGTAGTGCAGGTAATATCATACCCATTGATTTGAATCCCTGTTTTACGACGTGCTCACCGGCAAGAAATCCACCTTTTTTGTTATTGAGTTCAAAATAGTTGTATTCGGGGTGAGAGCTTCCGATGAGAACAATTGGGATTTCTGATGACTGAAGCTGCTGGTGGACTTTATCTGTAATATCAATACTGATAGTGATGATTGTATCGGCCGTACCGCGGTTGAAAAAGTTTTCAACGCCTTCTTCCGGGTTTTTTGAGCCGGTATTATAGATTACAATATCAAGGTCGAGATCACCTATTTCATCTTTCACACCTTTTAAAACTTCTGTATAATAAGGCGTGGTAAACGATGGAACCGCAATAGCCAGCATTTGTGGTTTGCGGCTTGCGAGATTTCGTGCACTCACCTGCGGGCGAAAGTTAAGTTCTTTGATCGCCTCATTTACTTTATCTTTTGTGGCCTGAGAGACATTTGGAGAGTTGTTAAGCACTCTGGAAACTGTAGATATGGCTACACCTGCTCGCTGTGCAACCTGATAAATTGTAATTTTTTTCTGACGTGGCATGTGGCTGAAGTATCTTAAGTAGAACTGATTACGTAAAACAGATAGTTAGTTAATACAATGAGCGAAAATAATGAATTTATAAGAAGATAAATACTTTAATTGTTAATTCAGGAACGAAACGTTTATTTCAAAACATTATTTGAATAACTTTTGACAGTCAGTATTGATTTAGTTAAGTCCATCACGTCAATGAACAGCCTTTTACGTCTACCAATTTCTTTATTCAGGCCCATTTATGAGAAAACCAATTTTCATAAGGGTGTTATTACGGAGCTGAATGATCAGACACTTCAGTCTGCGTATTCTCACTGCAGGTCTATCACAAGAATACATGCTAAAACATTTTATATGGCTACCCGGTTTTTACCGAACCATAAACAGCGCAGTATTTTTGCCATATACGGACTATGCCGTTATCTGGATGACCTGGTTGATGAAGCTGAAGACCTGATTGAACATAATGAAATAAGTCACCTCGAAATTTATGAGAGGCTGGATATTTTCAAAAATAATCTGATAGAGAGCTACAAAGGCATTAATCAAAATGATCCGATTCTAATCGCCTTTTCCGATACGCTTAAACGATATGATATTTCACTTGAACTACCCCTTCTTCTTCTCGAAGGCGTGAAAATGGATCTTCAGAAAACACGCTATAATACATTCAATGAGCTGTATGAATACTCATACAAAGTTGCGTCGGTGGTTGGCTTAATGACCAGCGAGGTGTTTGGGTACAAAGATAAAAAAGCTCTCGATTACGCTGTAGATCTGGGTATAGCTATGCAGCTGACCAATATTTTGCGCGATGTGGGGGAGGATTTGCAGAGAGACCGTATTTACCTTCCAGCTGATGAACTGGACGATTACGGCATACGCCGACAGTCTCTATTTGACAGGAAAAAAACACCTGAGTTTTGCGAATTTATGAGCTTCCAGATTAAAAGGGCACGGCGCTACTACACCGAAGCTGACAAAGGCATTTCCATGCTTGATCGCGACAGCAGGCTCCCTGTTCTTCTTGCCCGTGAAAACTACAGCCGTATTCTTGATAAGATAGAAGAGAATGAGTACAACGTATTTGATCAGCGTGCCTTCCTGAATTCTACGGAAAAGCTATCCATCATTCCTAAAGTTATGTACAGCCTTAAAAAAAATGGTTAATCCTTAAAGGCGTAAACAGCAAGTAAATTTATTCTGCTGATTCAGGTAATTTTCAGGATTAATTAGCCTGCTTTTTCTCATCATACATTTTTTCTACAATAAGCATATGAGGAAGGGTCAATACGCTTATTAGAATGAACATCAGCGATAAAAACCGGTTCTCTAAATTGATCTGAACGTTAATTAACAAGAGCAGCAGCAGACCAACAATAGAAACGAGAGTGAACGGTGTCGCTTTTTTGTAAAACTGTGCTACAGAGAGTGATTTACCGCGGCTCTCAAAGAATTCCCTCATCTCATTGATATGACCGGCCGAATGCCAGAGAGCAAAATAAACTGCAAAACCTATAAGAGGTCCTGTTACCCATAGGAATAGAGTAAGAAGCAGGCTGTCTATAACAAAATTTGGAACGTTCTCAACACGTCCTGTAACTATACCGAAGACGGAAATGAGACCATAAAATCCAATAAGTATCCAAAGAGAACTGTTAGCCGATGGCATAAAATCGGACAGAACAAGAGTGTTCATTTGCATTGCATCAGCCATGATGGGGTAGGTGGTTGTGGGTTCTGAAAATACAATCAGACCGATGATCAACAGACCGCGGGCAGAATAAAAAAGGCGGTTAACGGGTTCTCGTTCTTTCAGAAAATCTTCCATATCAGCCTGCCCAAAATGGTAGATGGAAATAATTAGAAACAGCGCCATTCCAGCCTCGGGAAGGAAGATCCAGAGTGCGCCTATGATGAACATAATAAGCAGGTAGCTGGAATAAAAAATCAGATGATCTTTTAATGTCTGATTTAGACTGAAAAGTTCAGCTGCCATAATATGATCAATGGCACCATGCGGAATTCCAATGATGAGAACAGACAGCACTACCACCCATATTTCGGCTGATTTTATAAATGAGGGAAAAAAAAGTGCTCCAAGGATAAAGGTCAGTGCAGTGCCGGCGGTAATCAGGTTGAGACGTTTGTCGGAGTGTCGCATTAATTCAGGCTCCTGTAAGTATCCGGTGTTTCATTTTATAAATAGCTTTGAAAAATGGTATGTAAGGGAGTGATGCGAAAATTGATAGTTCTTGGTACAATCGTGTATCCTCTTCCAGGAACTGCAGAACCCTGTCGAAACTGTTTCGTTTGAACAGATCGTGAAATATTTTTTTGCAGACATCAGGCTCAGCCTCAAGAAGCCATAAAAGCATCATGTCATACACACGAAAACGGTAGGGTGATTTATTAGAAACGGGAGGCGATTCATTCTTTTCAAGTGCTCTTATAATTTCTTTGCAGTGTCGCTGGATGCGTGTAAATGTATAGCCGGTTGATGGTTTTGTAAGTCCGCCGACTGTTCCAATATTCATCACCCTCTTATTGTACCAGGCGGGATAGTGTCGGTCTTCCATGGGAATGGCACCCGATTCTGTTCTAGTAGTTTTATAGTCGCCCGGGTTAAGCGCATACCGTTCGGATAAATGAGCTTCAATGCCGCGCAGATACTCCTCCTTATTCAGAAGATGCTCAGTAAAAAAGGTATACTCGACAAGTGCCTTTGTTTCAGAATATGGCAGTATATAAAAGAATGTGACACCGTGTTTTTGAGACGTGTCAAAATCCATGAGCATCACTTTGTTGGGATCAAAAACAGAGCGCGACGTCTCGATTTCTGCTCCCAGGAAATGCTGTTTTAAACTGACATCCACCGTTTGGTTATAAAAATTTTGTGGACGAAGCGCACTTTGGAAAATCCATTCAGCTGCATAATCACCGTCATCTGTATGTACTACACCCATGCCTTCAATTTCAGAAAAACCATTAATTGCGGTTTCAAGCAGTGTAATATTTGGATGTTTTTTTGCCTGTTTCAGAATGGTATCTGTATAATCGTAACTTCTAAGGCAGTGATAGCTATATTTGTCGAGATTTTCACTGTACAACTGACCAAATGCTCTTACCTCAAGAGTTTTCCAGGAGTGACTGATAAGTTCAGGGTCGGGCAGGTTTGTGTCATCCCAGAAGCACCACGTTTTATCGCCGGAAGGCGACAGAGACATATCCAGCAGCAGAATATTCTTCTGACTCAGGCTCTCGGAGTTCATCAGATTTCTTACAAGACTCAGGCCTGCCGCACCGGCACCGGCAATAATCAAATCAAATGATGCATTAACTGCCATATAGAAATTCGAACATAGTTAATATAGATAAGTGAAAATTCTAACAGGTTTTTCAAAGCATAAAATTCCATTCCCTAGAAAATTAAATAGGGGATCAATTTTACAGGTGCCATTGGTCATGAAGTATTGTCAAGTTCAGAATATTGAATTTTGCCTTTTAAAAATGTCTCTACAATTATGAGCTTTTGGTAAATTGGCGCATCAGAATCAGAGCTGTAGCATGTCGTGGCCTTTAGTTTTTTTCTTTTACGCAGTGCGGATGGCAACCGCCTGTAAAATCCAAAATGAGCCTTGATAACGGCAAGTGTTTCCAGCGGTTTTAGCTGAACTAACGACCGTATCCCGGCAACCCCATCAAGGCAAAGCCTGAAAAAAATCTTTGGCATAACATAGTATTGAAGGTTAATGGCAAGCATAAGCAGACTGTTGCGATAATTATAATAGACCTTCCGGGGGGATCCCATCGGCAGTGAGCCTCCTCCTAAGTGGTATACGATGCTTTTCGGCTGAAAACGAACCTGGTACCCGCAGTGCCATACACGCCAGCAGAGATCGATCTCTTCCATATGAAACTCAAAATCTTCGTTAAATCCGCCAAGTTCACTAAACAGATCTTTACGAATCGACAGTGCAGCACCACTCGCCCAGAATACCGGTGATTCGGTATCGTATTGCCCTGTATCTTCCTCAACATGTTCAAAGAGCCGCCCGCGGCAAAACGGGTAACCCATCCAGTCGATCATCCCGCCGGCAGCACCTGCATATTCAAAATGTGATGGCTGTTTGTGGCTTAAAAGTTTAGGTTGTACGACACCGGTTTTTGATTCCTGAAAAGATTTGTTGAGGTGGTGCAGCCAGTCGGGGTCTACACTTACATCGTTGTTCAGGAACAATAAAATATCTCCCTTTGCGTATGGAACTGCGCGGTTATTACCTCTGCAGTAGCCATGGTTGGCATCAAATGAAACAATCCGGCACTCGGGAGCGTGCTCTTCTATCCACTCTCTTGTTCCGTCACCGGATGCGTTATCCGCAATAATTACTTCGAAATTTTCATAATTGGTTTCTAAAACTGAAGGCAAAAAGGTTTTCAGATGACTGAGCCCGTTCCACGTGACAATAATGATGCTGAAAAAGTGCTGCATTAAGCAGAGGTATTAAGTCGTTATAATTTTATGTAATTGTGATTGCACCCCTCTGAAGGGTTTCATATCATCAAAAAAAATAGATTTCTACTATATGAAGATAGGGCTATTATCGGACACTCATAATTATCTGGATCCGGACTTTTCGGAATATTTCAGTGATTGTGATGAAATCTGGCATGCCGGTGATTTTGGATCGATTAAAATTGCTGAGTCGTTGCGTCAAATTGCACCTGTAATCGGAGTTTACGGAAACATAGATGGAGATGACATCCGAAAGGAGTATCCCCTGCACCAGCGTTTTATTCGCGAAGGTGTAGATGTATGGATGACGCATATCGGCGGAATTCCGGGACGGTACTGCATCCCGATTCGGGACGAGATAGAAAATAACACTCCCGATATGTTTATTTGTGGCCACTCGCACATCCTGAAAATTGGTCGGGATAAATCAAATGGTAATATGCTGTTTGTAAACCCGGGTGCTGCCGGAAAACATGGCTTTCACGTGTATAGAACCGCTGTGCGCTTTGAAGTTTCAGATGGTAAAATAAAAAATATGGAAGTCATTAATATGGGTAAAGTAAGAGAATCAGCTTAGCTTTCGCCTCGTTTAAGATATAGCTGAAATCTTCAGTATATTTCTACCTGATTTTCCACCTCATTGTGTCTGATTTGATCTATCCACGCCCCGTATTAATTATTTGTTCACTACTTTGTTTGATGATCGGCAGCTGTGCCACCCCCGTCGCCCCATCAGGTGGCCCACCAGACAGAACACCGCCTGATATTATTAACACGTATCCTGAGGTAGGCACAACTAACTTCTCTGGTGACGAAGTGCGGTTCGAATTCTCAGAATTTCCAGACCGTAATTCAGTTCGCCAGAATGTGACGATTGAGCCAAATATAGGAATCCAGTACGACGTCGGTTTCAGCCGTAAAACGGCAATTGTAGAATTCAGTACTGATCTGCCCGAAAATACCACAATACTCGTAAAGCTGGGTTCAGATGTCGCTGATACGCGGAGAAATACATTAGGATCGTCTTTTGACCTGGCCTTTTCTACAGGACCTGTAATAGATGATGGCCGAATCACGGCTCGTTTGAGAGATGCTGAACGCGGATCAGTGGATGCAGGAGAGAGGGTGTTCCTGTTTCGGGAGCCGATCGATTATACAGCCCAGGCCAATTATGTGGCGCAGTCTGACACGAGCGGACAAATTGATTTTTCGTATTTGCGTGAAGGTGTTTATAGTGCCATCTGGGTAAATGATCTGAACCGTGACAGGCGGTGGAATCCCGAGCGGGAAAGAGCACAGCCGTTTCATAGTAAAACGGTTGAAGTTGTTCAGGGAGAGGAGAGGACTCTCGGAACAATTTATATTTCAACTCCGGACACTGTATCCCCTAGGCTTGATGGTGTAGGCCTTTTGTCAGATATCAGGCTTCGGCTTCGTGTTTCAGAAGAAGTATTCTGGGATGACGAGGCAGAACTCAGCATTTTGGATTCTCTCGGCAATCAGTACAGTACAGCATATCCGCTGTATAAGGATGATGCAGATGAAAATGTTGTATTTGCCCAGTCGGCAGACCCACTGGAAGAATCGCAGCTTTTCAACGTTCAGCAAACGGGGTTCACAGATGAGGCTGATAACCCGATGCAGACCGATATCGATCTGTTTCCCGGCTCAGTCGTGGCAGATACCACGAGGCTGAGAATAATTTCTGACAATGCGGATGGTGGCCTGTTTCCGGATGAAGCCTTCGAAATAGTATATTCAAAATTTATTGATGACCCTGCCGTTTCAGATTCACTGATTGTCTTTGAGGGTGAAAATGCCACTGTGGGTTACGACTCGGTTGAGATTATCAGAAACAGGTTGCGGATTCTTCCGCCCACGGAAGAGTGGCAGCCGGGTGTAAGATACCAGTTCGGCGTTTGGGATCCTGACTTTCGGGAACGCAGAACACTTCAGCCAGAAATCTGGCAGCGTAACCAGCTTGGAAGTATCGATTTTATACCATCGGATCAGGATTCGGTTACTGAGACACATTTAATGTTGTTTGATGAAGCCAATAAAGTTTCTATAGACACGGTATATGTAGGGTCTGTGGAAATCGGTAACCTGCCACCTGTATCATATACGGCAAAAATCTATCGTAACACAGATGGCCGTGAGCCCTGGAATCCCGGTACTATAAATCCATTTCAGGCACCCGAACCGTACTTTTTGCGTCGCGATATTCCGGTTAGGGAGGGATTCACCTCAGAAGTAAATGTCGAATTTTCAGGTGTGCCAGGCAGCTCTCCGGAAAGTACACCTGCCGATAGCGCAAGGACAGTGAATTAAGCTTATAATCAATAAATTGAGATAAAACATGGCCGATATTTTTGCAAAGATCTATGATGAGGCAACACTGACTATAACTGTTGTCTTAATTTTGCTGTTAATGTTTTTAGCTCAGTATTTGCTGAGACGCGCCTTTAGAAGGTTTGAAAAATCACGGGTTCACACAGAACTTGAAGACACAACAAACTACCGGTTTCTCTATTACGCCTTGTTGGCTTTGATTTATATTACCGGGATTGGTTTTGCAATCTGGAATATCCCATCTCTGCGTCACGTTGCCCAATCGATGCTTGCAAGTGCAGGTATCCTGGCAATTGTTGTCGGTTTTGCATCTCAGCAGGCGCTGGGAAATATTGTCAGTGGAATATTTATCGTCATTTTCAAACCTTACCGGATAAACGACAGGTTAACGATACAGGACACACTGAGGGGAATTGTAGAGGATATCAACCTTCGGCATACTATTATCCGGAATTTCGAAAATCAGCGGATTATTATACCCAACTCCATCATCAGTAATGAGATTTTGGTAAACTCAAACTATACGGATGACAAGCTCTGCAAATTCATTAATGTTGGTATCAGCTACAGTTCTGATATCGATAAAGCTAAAAAAATTATGAGTGAAGAGGTTCAGAACCATCCCTTAAATATTGATATCAGATCCCAGGAAGATATCGAAAGCGGGGTTCCAAGAGTGATTGTAAGGGTGGTGATGCTGGGTGAATCCTCAGTGAATTTGCGCGCATGGGCGTGGGCTTCAGATCCGCAGAATGCGTTTGTACTGGAGTGTGATCTTCTTGAATCAATCAAGAAAAGATTTGATAAGGAAGATATCGTAATTCCATTCCCGCAGCGAACAATTGGTTATCTGAATGAAAAGAGAGATGCAGAGGTGATAACCGAAAAATGAAATTTTAACCCTCTGACATTTTCCGGTAGTTTCGTTTATCCAGAGATTAAAAGGCCAGAAACCAGGGGCCATCTCGTCGTTACGTCTTATCCTGATATTCCGTATATTGTGTAATCGCTTCCAAACGAATTATTAAAGAATTATTTATACATGTCTGACGCAGTAACTAAAGACAAGCCGTCTTCCAAAGCTCAAACAAACGGTCAAGCTCCGCAACAAAAATATAAGCCTTCTCACAGTGTTCGCTTTGTGACGGCGGCCAGTTTGTTTGACGGTCATGATGCCAGTATTAATATCATGCGCCGTATTCTTCAGGCCACCGGTGCCGAGGTGATTCACCTTGGACATAACCGATCAGTTAATGAAATTGTACGCTGTGCCATCCAAGAAGACGCCCAGGGTATTGCCATAAGCTCTTACCAGGGCGGTCATGTTGAGTATTTTAAATATATGGTCGACCTGCTGAAAGAAAACGGGGGCGAACATATAAAAATATTTGGCGGCGGTGGTGGTGTTATCGTACCAAGGGAAATCGAAGAGCTGCATAGCTACGGTGTGGAGCGGATATTCTCTGTAGAGGATGGAAGCAAGATGGGCCTCCAGGGAATGATCAACTATATGATGGAGGAGTGCGATTTTGATACCAATGAAGTCCGGGAGGCCGATACATCAAAAATATCAGGCAGAAATCATGTTGAGATCGCTCGTTCAATCTCCGCGCTGGAGAATGGGAACAGGGATGTTCTGACGTTTGATGGCCGGGAACTTAAATCGGGTGACACGACTCTCTTTAACGGTCAACCTAAAAACACTATCCCCCTGATTGGAATTACAGGGACAGGCGGAGCCGGGAAAAGCTCGCTGACCGACGAATTGATACGCAGATTTCTCACCGAATTTAAAGATTTGAACATTGGAGTGATATCCATCGACCCGTCAAAAGTACGAACGGGCGGAGCATTGCTCGGTGACCGGATCCGAATGAACAGTATCGATACGGAACGGGTATTTATGCGAAGCATGGCGACACGCGCGTCAAACAAATCAATTAGTGAAGCAATTAAAGGAGCGATCGCCGTATATCAGGCAGCTGAATTTGACCTGATTCTTGTAGAGACAAGCGGCATCGGGCAAAGCGGCACTGAGATTACTGAAATTACCGATATTCCGGTTTACGTTATGACGCACGAATACGGGGCAGCCACCCAGCTCGAAAAGATAAATATGCTGGACCTGGCTGAGATTGTAGTTCTGAACAAATTTGAGAAGAAGGGATCACTTGATGCCCTCCGTGATATCCGTAAGCAGATGCAGCGGAACAGGGGAGACTGGCACGTGAGTCCGAAAAAGATGCCGGTCTATCCAACCATTGCCGCGCAGTTTAACGATGAAGGCGTTCACCGTCTCTTCAAAGCGCTGGTAGACAGGATCAACACCCATTATTCGCTCAGCTGGGAGACAACGCTTTATCAGAATGCTGAACCGGCTGAAGACCTGCACACGCAGGCAATCATCCCGGGCAAGCGCCAGCGCTATCTCTCTGAGATCACTGAGACGATAGAGACCTACCATGAGTGGGCCGGGCAACAGGTTGAAGTGGCCTCAAAGCTTGACCAGGTGGAGGGGACACTCCGGCAGCTCGAGAACTGGAACCCTGAAGAGAAGCCGGTTATCAGCGAAAAACTGACGGAGATGAAAGAGCACTGGATTGAGCGGCTTGATCCGCTGCCCAAGGGAATTCTCGACGGCTGGGACGAGCTCTATGAAAAGTATCGCCAGGATCAGTTTGAAGTTCAGATCCGGGACAAAGTCATAAAAAATGACCTGTTCAGGGAATCGCTCAGCGGAACAAAAATTCCGCGGATCTCACTTCCCAAAACGACAAACAGCGGAGATAAGCTTCGTTTTGCTCTCAAAGAGAATCTGCCGGGCTATTTTCCATTTACAGCAGGTGTATTCCCATTTAAGCGTGAGGGAGAAGACCCAACCCGAATGTTTGCCGGTGAGGGAACCCCCGAGCGGACCAACAAACGTTTTCACTACGTAAGTGAAGGGATGCCGGCGGCGCGACTTTCTACCGCGTTTGATTCCGTTACGCTCTATGGCGAAGATCCCGATCATCGTCCGGATATCTACGGGAAGATCGGCAATTCAGGCGTGAGTATTTGTACGCTTGATGACATGAAAAAGCTTTACTCAGGGTTTGAACTGACTGAGCCAACTACGTCAGTTTCAATGACGATCAACGGACCTGCACCGATGATCCTGGCGATGTTTATGAATACAGCCATCGACCAGGAAGTGGAGCGCCACCTGAAGGAGACAGGGAAATGGGAAGAGGCTAAAGAGAAGATTTCAAAAATATTCAGGCAGAAGAATTTACCACAGCCGGAGTACGGGCTTGATCTGCCTGCCACAAATAACGGGTTTGGCCTCGGTACGCTCGGCATCAGCGGAGACAAGCTGGTAGACAGCGATACCTATGAAAAGATTAAAGCCAACGCGATCAGAGTGGTGCGGGGAACAGTGCAGGCTGATATCCTGAAAGAGGACCAGGCTCAAAATACCTGTATATTCTCAACTGAATTTGCCCTGAAGATGATGGGAGATGTTCAGAGCTATTTTACAGAACACGGTGTGCGAAACTATTACTCGGTGTCGATTTCAGGCTACCATATTGCCGAGGCCGGAGCTAATCCCATCACCCAGGCAGCTTTCACGCTGTCAAACGGATTTACCTATGTTGAGTATTATCTTTCCCGCGGACTTGATATCGATGATTTTGCCCACAACCTTTCCTTCTTCTTCAGTAACGGACTCGATCCTGAGTATGCGGTGATTGGCCGGGTGGCACGACGGATTTGGGCAATAGCAATGAAACATAAATACAGTGCCAATGAGCGATCACAGAAGTTGAAATACCACATTCAGACCAGCGGACGGTCGCTTCATGCCCAGGAGATTCAGTTCAACGATATCCGCACCACACTGCAGGCGCTGATGGCCGTGTATGATAACTGCAATTCTCTGCACACCAATGCATACGATGAGGCAATTACCACACCAACGGAAGAGTCAGTCCGCCGTGCACTGGCAATACAGATGATTATCAATAAGGAGATGGGAATGACCAAGAATGAAAATCCCCTGCAAGGTTCGTTTATAATTGATGATCTGACCGACCTGGTGGAGGAAGCGATTCTGGCTGAATTCGACCGGATTACCGATCGTGGTGGCGTATTGGGAGCCATGGAGAGCATGTACCAGCGAGGCAAGATCCAGGAGGAGAGCCTGCACTACGAATCGAAGAAACACAGCGGAGAACTTCCGATTATTGGTGTAAACACTTTCTTGAGCGACAAAGAATCGGAAGAGGATGAAAAAGAAATTGAGCTTATCCGATCAACTGAAGAGGAGAAGAAGCAGCAGATCGATAATCTGAACCGGTTTCAGAAAATCAACGCAGAGGACTCCGATGATGCACTACGCCGATTGAAGAAAACAGCCCGTGAAGACGGCAATCTCTTTGAAGAGCTAATGGAGACCGTAAAAGTGGCGTCCCTGGGCCAGATTTCACATGCGCTGTATGAAGTAGGCGGGCAGTATCGGCGAAATATGTAATATGTCCGATTAGCCGGCTGGCTCTTAAAAACTGATCAGAGACTTAAATATATGGGATGAAGCCCAGGAGATTAAAAGCGATATATATTACATAGATTTTAAGCAAGCAAAGTCTTTATTCAGAACAATTAACCGGATTATCCCACGAAGGATAAGGCCGTTAGATGTGTCAACTCATCTATTTTAGACATTGATAGAAACGAAAATCACGAAAATGGTCAAGTGTAAAGCATGCAGACATACAGCTTGCTGAATTGCGAACAGGAAGATGTGTCTAAAACTGTTCTATTCAAATGGTTTCTATTCATTAATTCGTCTTTTTGACCGGGGAATAGACAACTGGAAGGTGGCAGTACAAATCGCTGTTCACAACTCTTCTCTTATTATGTCTTCAGCTCTTTACTTTTTCTTGTCTGAAAGATTGTGTAAGCACCGGTCGCTATCACCAGCAGTCCCACATATATCTCCAGCCCTGATGTTGGGGTAGTTATCTCAGGCACGTTAAAAAATGAGTATAGCGTATAAAATAAACCTGCTATTAATACTACAATTCCTACAACTTTCATATATCTCCTATTTTGTTTGTAAATTAGAACAATCTACAACAAAATAATATTTGATTCTTATTAATGAATATTTTTTGCCAAAATATCCTTTTTGCAAGCGGTGCTGGACTCATCACGCTATTAAACGCGAGTATAAAAGGTCTCCGGCAGACACCCTATAGGCTAATTACTCTGTACACAGTACCCTGGCTATGTTTAACTAAAACGTCTAAGTGTCTTTTCAGATCTTCCGATGTGCCTGAAATACACCGGGAGAGTGTCATGATTATTGCGCTTGCAATGAAAGTTGTTTCTAGTGGTGATCCTATCTATTCGTAATATTTACTGCAGCTCTGAAAAAAATAATTGACAAAAAAAATCCGGTGCCAATTGTGACCCGGAAATTTTTAAAGAGTTATATGTGCTAAAACTACTTTCAGGCAGGTCTTGAAAGCAGCCCTTTCATTCTCTTTGCTTCGGCTGCCTGCCGGCTGTTTGGATACTCCTCAAGAACCCTGTCGATAATACCTATGGCACGATCGGTGTTCCCTGCCTCATTGAATGCTATTGCAGCTTCCATGAGATTATACGGCGTTGTTGATGGGTTCACATTCCAGTCGGCAGCCTCGGTATATTTCATGCCTGCTTCCTCGTAACGATCTAGCTCTGAGAAGATGATAGCGTGGAGGCTCAATGGTGCGACTCCCATAATGCCGTCAGGAACGCTGAAATTTCGCAACCGCTCAAGGGCACTTTCATAGTTTCCCAGTTCAAAATCAGAAACGGCTGCATAATAGGTGGCAAGATTACCGGCGTTTGTATACGGGTAGTTATTAGCAATTTGCTCAAATCCAAGCGTGAAATCTTGTTCATTGCCGTAAAGTGCGGTTTCATAATTGCCCTGCATAAGCTGTTCCTCAGCTATACCAAGAAGATTTTGCGCTTCCTCTTCTTGTTGTCCTGAGTAAAAGAAATACCCAATGACGAGCCCTACAACTAAAAACAGGGCAATGCCGCTACCTATGACGGTAGCTTTATTATTTTCGTAGTAGTACATGAAACGCGAAGAATACTCAATAAGAATATCCTGTTCTAAATCTTCTTTTTTAAGTCCCTTACTCATATAAGAATGCTATCTATTGTTTTTTGTTACAGCTGTGAAAGTTATCACTGTTTGTTGTTTAAACCAAGTGAAAACGCCAATTACTCCAGACGGTGTAGAACCCCATTGTGCAGTTCATAAACGACATCGCACCGGTCTGCAATATTGCGTTCGTGGGTGATCAGCGCTATCGAAAGCTCACGGTCTTCCCGAAGCTCAAATAGCTGCGCCAAAATGGATTCTGTATTCGCTTCATCAAGATTTCCGGTAGGTTCATCCGCCAGTATCAGAGACGGTTCATTCATGAGCGCACGTGCCATAGATACGCGCTGTTGTTCGCCGCCAGATAATTGGGAGGGGCGATGGCTCAGGCGCCTGCCAAGGCCAAGACGGTCGAGCAGGGCAGAGGCTTTTTCTTCTGCTTTAGTCTGAGGCGTACCACTGATGAACGCCGGCATCATCACATTTTCAATGGCCGTAAATTCAGGCAGGAGATGATGAAACTGAAATACAAATCCAATATTTCGATTTCTAAGATCCGCAAGTTTATCTGATTTCAGATCGTAAATCGACTGCCCGCTCCATTCCACGGTTCCGCTATTTGGGTGATCGAGTCCGCCAAGAATGTGCAGAAGCGTACTTTTACCGCACCCGCTCGAACCAATGATTGCGATTATTTCTGATTTACCGATTTCAAGATTTACATCTGTCAGAATTTCCAGCTTGCCTGACTCTGAATCATTTTTAAATCTCTTTTCAATATGATCTGCCCGTAGAACTGGCTGTAGGAGTGATGTCATTGAGCTTTATTCTGAAATTCCGGGAAAATTATGGACTGGATTTCTATACATTTTGCCGTTTCGAGATCTACTGTAGAGAGAACGCCGCAAAGGTGATTATCTTTTTTTGCGACATGAAATCGCTGCGGCGTACCCAAAAGGAATCTGTTGATGGATGTTTTTTTCTTCATCCCGATTACGGAGTTGAACGGACCGGTCATCCCGGCATCTGTTACGTAGCCCATTCCATTGGGAAAAATTCTGGCATCGTTGGTTGGAATGTGTGTGTGGGTGCCTACCATTACCGAGACTCGTCCATCAAGCTGCCACGCCATTGAAATCTTTTCAGCCGTAGCTTCTGCGTGAAAATCGACAAAAATGATGTCGGTCTCTTCTTTGATTTTTTGAATGGCCCAGTCTGATGTAGAAAACGGATCATCGATTGGCTGCATGTAGGTACGGCCCTGAAGATTCAGCACGCCAATTTTCTTATCGGTGTCCGGTATGTCATAGATTCCGTATCCATAGCCGGCATTTCCTTTCGGATAGTTAAGCGGCCGCAGCAGATTGGGATCGCTCTTCATGTAAGAGAATATCTTCCACTTGTCGAACGAGTGATTTCCGCCGGTAATGACGTTCACACCCAGATCGTATAAATTTTTAACGATCTCCCGGTTTATTCCACGTCCTTCGTGAGAGTTTTCACCATTGGCGATAATGAAGTCCGGGGAGTGTTTTTCTATAAGTGGAGGAAGCATGGTCTCGAGAAATGTAAGACCGGCTTCACCTACAATATCGGCGATGAAAAAAATCTTTGCTGTTGTTTTGGGCATAGGTTCGGTTGGTTTCCAAAGGATGAGCAAGTTACAAAATTAAGCCGAAAAAGTAGAGGCAGGATTGAACGAAAGAGGCGCTTTCAGTTCAAAATAAGATCTCTGATGATGATCAGTATACAAGCTAACAAAGGATCTCTCTAAGGCTTTCGCCATGTTAATGGTTTGATGCTAATTGCGAGTCATACATGCATCAAGAATTGATTCAATAAGAACCGATTTTTCAAAAAACCTCATCCGGTTACACTACACCATACAAAATGAAGAGCACTTTGTTAGGTGATCAAGAATATTGGACGCACTTTTTAGCCTCGATATCTAAGCTACATACGCCGCAACCGTAATAAAGTGGCTAAGGCTGCCGGCTAAAACAAACAGGTGCCATATACCGTGTGAGAAACGGTGTTTTGAGTCGAGCGCGTAGAATATCACTCCAAATGTGTAGAACATGCCGCCGGCAATGAGCCAGTAGAATCCGGCCATCGACAGACCCTGGACGAGAGGATCAACGATGATAACCGCCAGCCAACCCATAAGCAGGTAAATGATAAGAGGGAAGATGCGATGTCCCTTGCTGGGAATCAGGTCTATGATGATACCAAGTGTGGCTAAGCCCCACACAATGGCAAAGATGGTCCATCCGGTCTCACCGCGTAAGGTGACAAGCGTGAATGGGGTATAGGAACCAGCTATCAAAAGATAGATAGACACATGATCCAGCTTTTGAAATATCTTCTTTAATTTTCCCTGAAAGCTGTGGTAGAGTGTTGAAAAGGTGTAAAGGAGCATCAGCGTAAAGCCGTAGATACTGAAACTGACAATTTTCCACATGTCGCCTTTTGTAAATGCGAGATATAGAAGGAATATAAATCCAACCCCGGACAGAATTGATCCGACAAGGTGGGTATAGCTATTAAAACGTTCTCCTTTATACATAGTTCTTACTAAACCAAATCAGAGTGAATTCAATTCCTGCCCAATTTACGCAATTAAGAAATATCGGTGAGGAGTTTTTCGATTTCTGAATTTACCTGCTTCATCAAATCGCCTTCGTTTTCCTCGTATTCGCGAATTTCCTGTCTGAGTTCAAAAAGTTCACCGGCAATGCTCAGTGAAGCGAGTATCATGGCTGTTGAATCAGGTTGATTGGAGAGCTCCTGGCGATACATCTTAAACTTTTCATCCACGAAGGCAGCAATACGTTTCATGCTTTCAACTTCGCCATCCTCAACTTTGAGAGGAATCTGCTTACCTAAAATAGTTACTTTAATTGCTTGCATGAGGCTACTGATCGATGTGTTTATTAATCTTACTGATCAGGCTTTTTACCTGGTGACGCATCGCAATTCGCTCCGATTCGCTGATCTCAGAAAAAATGTCTCCCTGCTTCTTTTGTGCCTTTTCCAGTTTGTCAGTTAGCCGAAGATTTTCCCTTTTCAGATCTTTGTTCTGTTTTTTCAGAAGCGCAACTTGTTTGCGGATTTGCTCCAGGTAGTTGGAAAACGTTTCTTGCTGCGATTCAATATCAGCCATGGGAGCATGTCTATGATCTTAACTTTGCATTATAAGTACGATCAAGCTGCTGTACAACTTTTTTAACTATCGGTTCCACATCGTTGATCGTCAGTGTCTTATTAGAATCTAAAAAAGAGAGCCTAAATGCAATACTTTTTTTATTCTCGCCGATATTTTCTCCTTCATATACATCAAATACATGAACAGATTTTAGCGCCGAGCCGGCTTCTTCTCGAATAGAACGCTCTAAATCGCCGGCACGTACATTGGAATCCACAACAAATGCAGCATCAAAATCAAATGCAGGATATTTGGATACTTTTTTATAGCGCATATCGCCTGACAACAGCTCAAGATCTGTAAGGGCAGTGATGTCAACTTCGGCAACAAAAGCATCCATTTCCACATCAAACCCCTTTCGGGTCTTCTCATCAACAATAGAGAGCGTTGCTACAGGCGTGCCATCATATGAGTAAGTGAGGGAATAATTATTGTTTGCCTTTTGAGTGAGCTTGTAACGGAATCCCAGTGTTTCAAACAGCGCCTCAAGGTCTTCTTTGAGATCAAAAATTGTGAATGGCGTTGCGTCGCCGGTCCAGCTGTCTCTTGTTTTGAAGCCGGCAACGCCCATCAGCAATCTGGAATGTTCTTTTACACCCTCGACCCATGTTCCTTTATCGGTTTTTTCAAATACATGACCAACTTCAAAGAAACGTAGCCTATCCTCATTTCGGCGAAGATTGTATGTTACGGCTTTCAGAAACCCACCGGTTAGTGAGGGTCTGAGCGTTGTATTTTCCTGGGAAACCGGGTTGATCGTTACAATATGTTTGGACTCATCAATAAGCAAGTCTGCTTCTTTCTTGGATAAAAGAGAATTGGTGGAAATCTCTTTGTATGACAGTGACACTGCGATATTTCGAATCCGATTATTAAGCTCTTCCCAGTCTGTAAGTGGTTCAGGCGTTACAAACGGCGACGATTCAGGCTTTGGAATATTGTTATAGTCGTAGACCCGCCCCACTTCCTCTATCAGATCGACTTCCCTTGTCACATCCGGACGAAAATATGGGACTTCGCAGCTGATTACATTGTCATTTATTCTTGTCGTTTCAAATTCAAGGTGGTTCAGAATACCGAGAATCTGATCACTTGAAAGATTGGTTCCCAGAAGATGATTAACCCTTGATGCACGTAGTTCAACCGTAAGTTTTTCAGGTTTGACCGGGTGAATGTCCGTGTACCCGTTAACAACCGTTCCGCCCGCAACCTCAGCAATAAGTTCAGCTGCCCGACGCCCGGCTTTGAGCTGAAGTGTGGGATCTATTCCCCGCTCAAAACGGTATGAGCTATCGGTTTGGAGTGCCAGTTTCTTGGCTGCTTTTCTGATGGAGGAGGGATCAAAATAGGCGCTTTCAATGAGTACTGTGGTTGTCTCGGGGCTCACTTCAGACTCTTCACCACCCATAACACCTGCAATGGCCACAGGCTTTTCCCCGTCACAAATAAACAGAGTTCCGGCCGTTATTTTTCGAGTAGTGTCATCAAGTGTTACGAACTCTTTTTCATCATCAAAATCCCGAACGATAATCTCGTGTTCTGCGATTTTATCATAGTCAAACGCATGTAGAGGCTGACCAACGTCGTGTAGTACAAAATTTGTGATATCCACAATATTGTTGATCGGACGCAGTCCTATTGCCCGTAATCTTTTTTTCAGCCAGTTTGGCGATTCGTCTACCGTAACGTCTCTAACCATAAACGCCGCATATCGAGGGCATTTTTCAGGGTTTTTAATAGTCACAGACACATGATCAGACAGGTCGGTATCTGAGGCTGTTAACTCATCGTACGGATGATCCAGTTCTGTTTTCAGGACGGCGGCCAGGTCCCGGGCAACGCCGATGTGGCATGCTGCGTCAGGGCGGTTAGGAGTGAGGCCTATTTCAAATACAGTATCAGGCTCAGCGTCCAGAGCATCATTTAAGGGCGTTCCTGCCTCAAGTGAATCATCAAGTACCATAATGCCGGAGTGATCGTCACTCAGGCCAAGCTCGGCTTCAGAGCAGATCATCCCTACAGACGACTCACCTCGTAATTTCACTTTTTTGATGGTGAGATAATCACCATCCGGAGTGGGTTCCGGCATAGTTGCGCCAACAGTTGCAACCGCCACTTTTTGTCCTGCGGCTACGTTAGGTGCACCGCAAATAATTTGCGATACTCCAGATCCAATATTCACATCGCAAATCTGGAGTTTGTCCGCATTCGGGTGAGGCCGCACCTGGTCAACATGACCAACGACCATGCTTTCAAAGTTATGACCGGTCGTTTCAATCTCTTCAACTTCAAGACCGAGAAGGGTTAATTTTTCCGCTATATCACGATCTGAGAGATCGGTTTTTACGTAATTTCTAAGCCAGTTAACAGAAATTTTCATAGACTAAAAATGTAAATCTTTTGCGTGATCGGGTGAGAACTACTTGAACTGTTGAAGAACACGAATGTCATTTTCATAGAGTGTACGAATATCATCGATTCCATACCTGAGCAGGGCGATGCGGTCGACTCCCATACCAAATGCGAACCCCGTATACTTCTCTGAGTCCACATTCACGGCATTAAACACATTGGGATCAACCATGCCTGCTCCGAGAATTTCAAGCCACTGGCCGCCCTGCTCATTTTCCCACCATATATCCATTTCCATGCTTGGTTCTGTAAATGGGAAGAAGGAGGGACGGACTCTGTATTTTACGTCGCTTCCATACATCAGTTTTGCGAACATGACAAGCGTTTCAATCAGTTCGCCGAGTGTAACATTTTCGTCAACATACAAGCCTTCTACCTGGTTGAATTGAAAGTAGGACTTGGCAGTTACGGCTTCATTACGGTACACCCGGCCGGGCATGATGGAGCGTATGGGCAGGTCTTTATTTTTCATCAGCCTGATTTGAACAGGTGACGTATGAGTGCGGAGCACCTGGTTTTCGTCGGGGTTTTCATCAGACCGCCGCACAAAAAACGTATCCTGCATATCGCGGGCCGGGTGATCGGGGGGGAAATTCAGAGCGGTAAAGTTATGAAAGTCATCTTCGAGTTCGGGGCCGTCTGCGATATTAAACCCAAGGCGCAGGAAAATCTGTTTCATTTCGTTGAGGGCCTTTGTAAGCGGATGCAGTGAACCGGTATAGCGTGGCGGCACCGGTAGTGAGATATCATCAGATGCGCCAAACGATTTCGTCTCTTTCTTATGAAGACCGGCCTTCGCCTCATCATATTTTTGCTGAGCAAGATTTTTGACTTCGTTCATTGCCTTGCCTACGCTGGCTTTCTCTTCGTTGGGAACCGATCCCATCAATTTGAACATATCCTGCACTTTGCCATTGCGCGAGAGAAACTGAAGTCTGAAATCTTCGAGATCTTCCTTCGTTTGGATTTTAAATGATGAAATCTCTTTTTTCAGATTATCAATTTTATCAATCATAGCGAATTAAAGAGTTGAACGGTAAAGTTTTATTTCAGTATCTGTATGAGATGGCAAATATTAGTCGTGACTGAGAGACTGTATCAGTGTGTAAATATAAAAAAACCGACAGTTCAAATGAATGAAGCTGTCGGTTTAAGTACGTTAAGAAGCGTTTATTTCGCTGCTTCTTTCACAATTTCAGAAAATGTTTCAGGATCACGTACTGCGATATCTGCTAACATTTTCCGGTTGATTTTCATCTCGTTGGTTTTCATACCGTGGATGAGATTTGAGTAGGTGGTTCCGTTCAACCGGGCAGCTGCGTTAATACGTGTAATCCAGAGCCTGCGGAAAGTTCTTTTACGATTTTTCCGATCGCGGTATTGGTACAAAAGACCTTTTTCTACCGCATTTTTAGCTACAGTGTAAACGTTTTTACGTCTGCCCCAGTAACCTTTCGCCTGGTTTAATATTTTCCGGCGACGGCGACGGGAAGCCACCAAATTTCTTGATCGTGGCATTTTATAAC
>Ga0209949_1000468_pt1 | contig 21441 bp, 17 predicted proteins | sample SalPonC_black_MG_FD_185711 | JGI IMG/M metagenome (GOLD analysis project Ga0209949, IMG submission 185711) | Salt pond soil microbial communities from South San Francisco under conditions of wetland restoration - Salt Pond MetaG... | ecosystem: Environmental > Aquatic > Marine > Intertidal zone... | reverse complement strand
ATTCATGGACTTACCATGAATAATCCGGGTTAGGCGGAATATAGCGGGGAGCAGCCATGGCACAAGGGCAGACCATGGCAAAACAAGATCGAACAAATTCGAGTGGGCTCGAACCGCTATGTACGGCAACACCATTACCATTTCATTCTCCCCGTTTCAACTATTCGGTGGGGGGAAATTCGCCATTATTTCATCGACAGCTGCGTCTATTTTCTCATAAAGCTTTTCCGTTTTGGCGTTGCTGATGACCTTTGGAGCTGATCCCCGCCATATCAGCTTATTGGAGCGGCGGTTGATCAGGTCAATGATCAGCGTACCTTTTTTATACCTAAACTGTTCCGTACCGCCGTAGTAGCCGCCATAGCTCCAGTGGTCGGGCCAATACATATAGCCCTGCCGGCTGGGATAGATGGGGGCTTTTTCCCCGATGTGGTACGTGAGCAGGAGCTCACCCCCGCTTTCTTTCTGGCTGAGCCCTTTACTTTCGAGTGCCTGGCTGACCGCCTTGCGGATGTGCTCCTCTACCGGCGCGATGAGTGCGGCCGCTTCGCTGCTTTTTTCCAGCCAGCTGAAAGTTTCGTATTCCGAAAAACGGGCTTTAGTGTAATAATCGTACAGCACCTGCGAAGAGTTGCAGGCCGTCAGGAAGCCGCTTAGCACAATCAGGATACTGCTGATGATAGTGGTCGAGTGCATATCAATGATTTTTCACTAAAGAAAACGTTGCTTATGCTGCTTGCTTTGCATTCCGGAAAGATAGGAAAATCCTGCCCGAATGAAACAATGAGAACATTAGTTCCGAAAGGCCCTTCTTTGAACCCCAAAACAAAAATTTGCGACAGAAAAACTTGCATTTACGAATGATTTCGTATATACTTGTACTACGAAAGTATTCGTAAAACAAAAAGTCATGTCAAAAAAGCAGATACCGAAGCCGACGGAAGCGGAACTTGAGATCCTGCAGGTCCTCTGGGAAAACGGTCCTTCCTCCGTCCGCTTTGTCAACGAACGATTGAATGAAGAGCGGGAGGTGGGCTACACCACCACCCTGAAGCTGATGCAGATTATGGTGGAAAAGGGTTTGGCGAGCCGGAATACGGAGCGGCGCACCCACGTTTACAAGGCGGAGGTAGCGGAATCCGATACCCAACGGCGTTTGCTGGAGAAATTTCTGGATACGGCCTTCCGCGGATCGGCGACTAAGCTGGTCATGCAAGCGCTGGGACAGCACGAGGCTTCCCGGGAGGAACTGGAGGAGATCAAGGCCCTGATCGAGGAGCTGGAGCAAAAGGAGAACGAATAACCGTATCACCCGATGTAAATCACCCGACTAAAAACAAATATATGAACTTCATTGAGTATTTCTTTTCTGATCCTGTGATCTATGCCCTGGGCTGGACCGTACTGCACTCCTTGTGGCAGGCGATGCTGGTGGCGTTGTTGTTGGGGCTGCTCAGCCTTCTACTTCAGCAGCAGCCGTCGGCTATACGTTATCTGGCCGGAAAACTGGCGCTGATATTTGTACTGGTTTTATCCGGAATCACTTTCGCCGGGCTGTACGCGGAGGCCTCGGGGCCATATGCCGGCGCTGTGGAATCAGGCAGCGGTCAAGTATTGGCGGCAGGCGCTACCTCCGCGTCGCCTTACTGGCATCAGTTTCTCAGTTACTTCAACGCGCACCTGCCGCTCATCGTTATGATCTGGTTGGTGGGGGCCGCATTTTTTTCTCTGCGCCTGCTGGGGGGACTGGTCTATCTGCAGCAGCTCAAGCAGCGGGGAATTCTTCCGGCGCCTGCGCAGTGGCATCGCCGGATACGTGATATTGCTGACCGGTTTGACCTGCAGCAGCCGGTGCAGCTGCTGGAATCCACCCTGGCGCAGGCGCCAATGGTTATCGGTCACTTCAAACCCGTGATTCTTTTGCCCGTAGGGGCCATCAATGCACTGAGTCCGGCCCAGGTAGAGGCCATTCTGGCGCACGAGCTGGCGCACATCGCCCGCCGGGACTACTTGCACAACCTGTTGCAGTCCTTTGTCGAAACCCTGTACTATTTCAATCCTGCGGTGTGGTGGATTTCTGGTTTCATCCGCACCGAGCGCGAGCATTGCTGCGATGATATGGCCGTATCGGTCAGCGGCGATCCGCTGATGTACGCCCGCGCCCTGCTCAGTCTGCAGGAGCACTGCCGGCCCGCTCCGCAACTGGCAATGTCCTTCTCAGGGAATCGCAGGCAGCTGCTGCAGCGCGTACACCGCCTGCTGAGGCAGCCCTCCCGCGGCTCTTTTCCGGCGGAGCGCATAGTGGCGGCCTTGACGCTGCTGCTACTAGTCGTTTTGCTCCCCCTGTCATCTGCTTACGAACCGGTGACTATTCCCGAGGGGCAAATTGAAGTGTTGTTGTGTGAAGCGGAAATGGCCTTTCCTGCCGAGATCCATGAGATAGCCCCACCCTCCCCGGCCGCTGTGCGCCTCGATACTCTGCCGCGGGAAGAGACCACCCTGGAAGTGGTCAAAGGCAACGGTGAGCGCATGAAAGTCCGTATTCGCGATCGAAAAATCCAGGAACTGAAGATTGACGGACGGGATATTCCTGCGGAAGAATACCCGGAATACGAAACGTTGGTGGAAAGCTACCTGGAAACGGCCGAAACACCGCTTCCCCCCGCGCCTCCGGCGCCTCCTTCTCCTCCCTCCATGCGCATGCCTTCGCCTCCGTCGCCTCCTTCCGTCAATCTGCCCGATATTCCGGTTCCGCCGGCGCCTCCCTCCCCGCCTTCTACACCTTCCGTTCGCATGCCGTCGCCCCCGGTCTTAAAAGAACTGGACGGGCAACGCATCCGCCGGATCGAAACCCGGCGCGATAACGGGAAGATCAAGATCATCATCGAGACGGAAGAGGGGAAACAATTCAATATCGAAAAGGACATGGGCGTCATTTTCGACTTTGATCCGGACCTGGACTTCGATCTGCCGATGGAGCTTCACGTCGCCAAAGATACATACAAGGGGGCCTGGAAGAAATACGAGCTGGAACTGAAAGGACTGCAACTGGAGCTGAACGGCATGCTGGACAGCTTGTGGAGGAGGAGGTGAAAAATTGGCAGTCGATCGGCAGTCGGCACTTGGCAGCGCCGGCTAAGCGGAGGAAAGCAGGGAACAAACTCGGCTAGACGGGGTAACCATCTCAAACAAGCTCGAACTAAATCAAACCATCTCGAACCCTCAAACTTCACCCCTCCCGCACACATCGCTCCCTGACGACCAGCCGGTGTTGAGCGGCATCCAGCTCGGCGGGGATGCCGACGGGCAGCGTACACTGGTTATCGATATGGCCGAACGAAAGGCCGTAGGCGACCGGGATGCCGAGGTCGCCGAGGCGATCCTGCAGGGTTTCGCGCAGGGAGAGCGAGCGGTCCTTCGGATCCGCTTCGCAGTCGGCGAAGACGCCGAGGGCGATGCCGGCGGCGGCGCTGAGGTTGGCGGCCTGTCGCAGCTGCGTGAGCATGCGGTCTATGCGGTAGGGCTTCTCGCCGATATCTTCGATGAACAGGAGCTTACCTGTGGCGTCCAGTCCGTAGTCTGTACCGGCGAGGGCGGCCAGCAGGCTGAGGTTGCCGCCGAAGAGGGCCCCCGTCGCTTTTCCACCCCGGATGATGGTAGGCTGAAAAGCCGGTTCTTCTTTTTCGCCGTTCGCCTCCGACAGTTCAATGGTATGCGGCCCGGCGCCGTCCATCAGCAGGGCGCTCAACTGCGAGCGGGTATAGTCGGTGAATTCCGAGGCCGCCACCGGGCCGTGGAAACACACCAGCTTCGTCTCCTGATAGATGGACTGCAGCAGTGCGGTAATGTCGCTGTAGCCGATCAGCACCTTGGGATGCCGCCGGATGAGGAGGTAGTCGATATAGGGCAGCAGGCGGCTGCAGCCGTACCCCCCGCGCGCGCACCAGATGCCGGCGATCTGATCGTCGGCAAACATGCGGTGCAGGTCGTCCAGCCGCTGCGCGTCCGTACCCGCTGTAAAGCCGCGCTCGGCGCGGAGGTGGCGGCCCATCTTCACATGGAAGCCCATGTCCTCCAGGTTCTTTACCGCCTTTTCCAGCGCCTCGTCATCGATGTAACTGCCGGGGGTGATGAGGCCGATCGTGTCTCCTTTCTTCAATGCTCCGGGCTTGATCAGTTTCTCTTTTTTAACCGAGGCGGCGCCCAGGTGGCGGGCGGCTAGCAGAGACAATGCGCCGGCGCCGAGCCGGCGGGTGAAAGTGCGACGGGAGTGGAGCATGGTGTGAATTATTAAATACTATAAAAAGTCAGTACCCGGTTATATTTGATTATGACGGAAAAGACTGGAAGACTCAGAGACGGGGTGACTGGGAGAAGACAAAATATGGAAACTCCCAGTCACCCCGTCTCTTTCGCAACAACTTTTACGCTCAATTATATAAAACCGGTAATATTTGGTTTGGCACGTCGGACGGAGTATACCGTTATGATGGAAATACAATTAGCAACTTTTAACGTAAGGATCGCGTCCTAAACTAAGAGACTGTAGAAGGGCTCAGTTCATTCTTCAATTTCGTAGTCAATGTCTAGTTTTCGCAATGCCCTGAAAGCAGAGCTAGAGGTTTTATCTTCTACCTCTATAGCTACCATATCGCCTTCTAAGAGTATATCTGTAAGTTCGTTCGATAAAGATTCATTCACGTTAGATGAAATCTCTGCTATACATTTGGCTATTGCTCTTCTATCTGGTCTCTGAGCGTCACAAGAAAACAGCTTTAATTTCATAATATTTTTTTATAAAGGTAAAAAAACTTGAGTTGAGGCTAATTACTTAGTGTCGAAGCCACTAGCCAAGCCCGAGCGATCCCACACCAGCAACCGGATCTGGTTGCGCAGGCGGTTGACGAATATATAAACGTCTTCCGACAGGGGATCGCTCCTCCTGTACTGGTCCACTATACTGCTGAGTCCGTCGAAACTCTTGCGCACCTGCCTGCGGTATAGAGAAAATACCGGTGAGTACTGCTAAGAGAAAGCATGTCTTAGCGAACAAGTTCGATGAGTGACTGCAAATCGTCCAGCGATATATCTCCGTGAAGCCGTTTCTTCACGCCATTGGGATATTCTACCTCCAAATCCTGAAAGCTAGAGGATGTATCCGAGGAGGACAACAGTTCTACCAATCCCTCCTCTTCTTTGCCTTCCTGTGGCTCTTCCTCTTGTGGATCGGCTCTTCGGCAATGGGGCAGTACATCGATTTTCGCCACCTGGCCATTGAGGACGGGCTGTCGCAAAACGCGGTGTACGCCCTGCTGCAAGACCGGCAAGGATTGATGTGGTTCGGCACCAAAGACGGGCTGAACCGCTACGACGGCGATGCCTCAGAGTTCTCACCCAATTGCCCTATCGCAACAACGCTAATAATATCGCCTTGATATCGGTTTCCCTTAAAATCCCTAATTTGCAGTTCATTTACACCGATAATGACAGACAATACCATCGCGGTCCTCCCCTTCGTCAATATCAGTTCCGACCCGGAGAACGAGTACTTCAGCGATGGTATTACGGAAGAGATCATCAACGCCCTGGCTCGCATCGATAGTCTGAAAGTCACTTCCCGCACTTCATCCTTTTTTTTCAAAAACAAATCATTGCCACTCAAAGAAGTCGCAGAGCAGCTGGGCGTGGCGGTCATCCTGGAAGGCAGCGTCAGACGGGCGGGCGCTGTCGTGCGCATTACCGCGCAGCTCATTCAGGCGGCGGACGACTTCCATTTCTGGTCGGAAACCTGGGACCGGAAGCTGGAAAACATCTTTGAGATCCAGGATGAAATCAGCCTGCTGATCGCCGAGAAACTCCGGGAGCAGTTTGGCCACTTCGAACTGGAAGACCATCTGGTGGAAAAGCAGACCGAAAGCCTCGATGCTTACGAATACTCCCTGAAGGCGAGGTACTACTTCAATAAATGGAACCCTGTGGATATACGCCGGGCAATCGACCTATATAAAAAAGCAGTAGCGCTCGACCCCGGGCACACCGAATCCTATGTCGGCCTGGCCGATGCCTATGGGTTTATGGCAACCACGGAATTTATGCCCCGCGAGGAAGCCTGGCAAAAAGCAGCCGATTATACGCAAAAGGCCTATTCTCTGAACCCCCGGAATGCCGGTGTGCATTACCAACTGGCCAACTTGTCCTTTTTTACGGATTGTCATTACCCGGACGCTGTCCGGCACGCCCGCAAGTCTATCGAGCTGAAACCCAACTATCCGGAGGCGCAGCAGTTCATGGCTTTCCTCCATGCGATTACCGGTGAATGGAAACAGGCACAGCATCACCTGCAGCTGGCGCTGCGCATCGACCCGCTGTCGCAGGAAACGCTGTTCTACAAGGCCTACCTGCAGTACCGCACAGGAGATTTTCAGAACGCCCTGGCGCAGTTGGATGCCTGTCTGGCCGAAAACCCGAAAAACATCCCGGCCTACATCACCCGCTGTTATTGCTTGTTGAAGCTCGGCCGCTTCGACGAAGTGCTGGAGTACCTGGAGCAGCTTCCGGACGATTTCGTGGTGCCGGGCGACCGCCTGGGGATCACCTGCCTGGCTTATCTCCTGAAAGGAGACGAGGAGAATACCGGAAAATACTTCGCCCGGCTGCAGCAGGAAGCGGAAAACCCGTCTTCCTTCCAGGCGCATTCCTACCTATTCCTGGCCCTGGCTAATCTGGGCAAAGCGGACGAAGCTTTCGCCTGGCTGGAGAAGGCCCTGAAGATGAAGTCTTCTATTTTGCTGCTCGGTTATACCGATCCGCTGGCCGATGCGTTGAAAAACGACTCCCGGTACGCCGGGTATAAAAAGCGGCTTTATCAGCAATCTGCTGCTTCCGCAAAAAGCGCTGAAGGCAAGCCCCCGCTTCTGGATGAACAAACTGCCACCTCCTTTACCGGGCAGATACTCCGGTACGTCGAGGAAGAAACACCTTACCTGAATCCCGGCCTCTCCCTTCGCTCGCTGGCGGAGCAGGTGCAGATACACCCCAATCAGCTCTCCTGGGTGCTCAATAACTGTATCGGAAAAAACTTTAACGAGTTTGTCAACCACTACCGGGTCGAGTATTTCAAGAAGCTGGCGGTCGATCCCGCCAATGCGCATATCTCCATTATCGGCCTGGCCTACGAGAGCGGCTTTAATTCCAAAACGGTTTTTAATACCTATTTCAAAAAAGAGGTGGGTATGACGCCTAAGGCGTTTTTGGAGCAGAACGGTTAATCATCTAGTTCGCATTTATAATTCCGAACCCCTCCCTGCCAATCCCGAACGCATGCTCGTTCCGGCCCCCTTACCTTTGTATTGTCGGTTATTGATAATCAAGCCTTTCAAAAAATTAAAACACCTTTACTATGAATGCAGCTACCACAAAAACGACCTCTATGAAAGCCATTATAGCCACCGGATACGGCTCCCCGGATGTCCTTCAACTGCAGCAGGTGGAAAAGCCGGAACCCAAAGAAAACGAGGTGCTGGTCGCGGTACACGCCGCCTCCGCCACCACTGCCGACGGCATGATGCGCACCGGTACGCCTTACTTCGGGCGGCTGTTCATAGGGTTGCGCAAGCCCAAGCATGCCATTCCCGGTACCGGCTTTGCCGGAGTGGTGGAAGCGGTTGGTGAAAAGGTAAGCGAATTTCAACCCGGCGACCGGGTATTTGGGGAGACTACGCTGGGCTTCAGCACCAATGCCGAATACGTAGTGGTTCCCGAAAACGGCGTCATCCTGCCCATGCCGGAAAATATGCCTTTTGCGGAAGCGACCACCTTCTGCGACGGGCACCTCACCTCGCTCAATTTCCTGCAGGAGATCGCTCGTGTCAAGCCCGGCCAGCGAGTGCTGATCAACGGGGCATCGGGCAGCCTGGGTACGGCAGCCGTACAGTTGGCCAAATACTTCGGCGCCGAAGTGACGGGCGTGTGCAGCAGCCGCAACGTCGGCCTGGTGAAATCCCTGGGCGCCGATCACGTGATCGATTACACCAGGGAGGATTTCACCAAAAACGGACAGACCTACGATATCATCTTCGATACCGTCGGGAAGAGTTCTTTTGGGAAAGCAAAAAATGCCCTGACGGAATCCGGTTGGTATATCTCTCCCGTGCTCAAGTTTTCGCTGCTTCTGCAAATGATGCGGACCTCCGCATTTGGCAAAAAGAAAGCCAAATTTGCCGCCACCGGCCTTCGCACCGATGATGAATTGAGAGATCTGCTCGCCCAGCTCGTAGAAATTTTCAGAGAGGGACGCCTGCAAACCGTCATCGACCGGCAGTACCCGCTGGAGAAAACGGCGGAAGCGCATACCTATATCGCCGCCGGCCATAAAAGGGGGAATGTGGTGATTACTGTCCGGTGAGTATTTGGGAAGCACTGGAAAATTGCTAGTGGTAAAGGAACAAAGTGTCTGATCATTTTATCATCTTGTATTTACTTGATCTTCAAATAGATGCACTTGCCATAAAGTGTCAGTTACTTGTATCTTTCACCACTAGCCGCCCAGGCGGGCCGTATGGCCAGCGGGGGATTTAGGGGGTGGATCCCGATAATATTTACCTCTCCACTATGAAGATTTTAGCAAAGCTTGGTTTTTCTTACGCGAAACATCCGTCCGACTTCCGATTTCCGATTTCCGACTTAATACAGCTCACTCCACCTCAATAACCCTGCCCACTCCACTTCCAATGTAATCCTCCCCGTACGCCTCCTCAAAAGCCTGCATGGCCGCTTCGCCCGTGCAGTGGGAGGGCGCCGCTTTTTCCACACCCATGGCCTGAAACTCCTCGACCGCCGAGAGCGGCGGGCGATGAAAGCCGCCCATAGCGAGATAAACGTGCTTATCCCGCAGCACTTTTGCAGCTTGAACGATGTGAGCGATGCCCGGATGGGCGCAGCCGGTGATCACGACCAGCCCCTCGTTCGTATCGATGACCAGGGATTGTTCTTTAATTTTGTCGCCCAGCATGCCGGTGGAGTATACGCCCTTGGTGATGGCGACAGGATGCTCTATCTCTTCCAGTTCGGCGCCGGCAGCCCGGACCTCCTCTTTAAAAGAATCGGGAAAAGCCGCCGGGAGGTAGACCTTCACATCGGTGTTTTTCTCCAGAAAGCCCATCAGTCCGCCGTAGTGATCGGCGTGGGCGTGGGAAAGGACGATGCGATCGATATCTTCCGGGGCGATGCCCGCCGTCTGCAGGTTGGCTAGCAGGGTAGGGGCGTCGCCGCCGGTGTCGAACAGGATGTTTTCCTCCTCGAGCAGGACGACGCAGGCGAAGCCGAAACCGGTTTTGAAACCGGCATTTCCTTCTACGTTGTCGTACACGTCGATAATCTTAACCTGGGATACAGTTGGTTTGTCTTTCATGACAGGTAATTTTTGATTGGCAAGTGCTTGATCCGGCGCAGGGCTTTCTGCGGGATTACAGCTACATAACAGTAGAAAAAGGACGCTTGTTAGAATGAGGCCCGTGCTGTAATAATCATTTTTTACCATGCGAAGCAGAATAGTTCAATTTGAGGTGTTCTCCATTTCATGAAACAATCCTCCCATTTGTGAAAACCGGTAAACAGGTTAAGTCCCCGGACAGATTTAATTTAAGTGAAAAAAAAGAGGAAGACTTCCAGACAATATCCTTATCGGAAAGGACTGGGAGACTTGGGGAATTGGAGAACTAAACTCCCGGCACTTGTTCCTATCCCGTATCTCCCAGTCTCCCTCTCTTTTCAGGGCCAACGAGAATTTGGGATGCTACTGAAGACTTAAGTTAAAATAATTATGTCCGGGTACTTACTTAGTTCTATGCCGCTGAAGCCGCGTAGCGGCGACGGACCATAGCCTATGGCGCAAGCCATAGGATGTAATGGAATGTTGTATGATGCACGAGGAAGCCGCGTAGCGGCGACATAATAATTATGTGTTCTTCTGTCTGTCGCCGCTACGCGGCTTTTTCGTGCACGCCATCTCACCATACGATTCCTATGGCTGACGCCATAGGCTATATTCTGTCGCTGCTACGCAGCTTTTTTAAAATCATGTTAAATCAAAACTGACCCCTGACTAATGACAGGGGGACTTGGGGACAGGGAGACAAGGAGATCGGGTGATAACGTAAATTGAGGGGGTGTGTTGCTCTCCCTGTCTCCTAGTCCCCGAGTCTCCCCGTCTTTTCGGGGTCCAATAATAATTGGAGATTCGATCGAGGTTTTTAGTTAAATTAAATCTGTCCGCCTACTTATACTTAGGAAAAAATTAAATTTAATGGATACTTTTGGAACTTGCGGAAACACGGGATTGTTTTACCAAATGACCCACCCAAATTGGCCTGCAAGCGTTCAAAAACTCTCTGCAATGAATGACGCTATTATTAGGGTGATCGTTCTGATACTGGCCTTCACTATTGTAAAAACCTTTCCCGTTCCCGCTCAGGAATCCGACAGTATTCCCTACCGAAACAAAGCCGTCGTCCTGCCTTTCGCCAGCTACACGCCGGAGACGAGGCTGATGTTCGGCGCTATGTTGAACTATCAGTTTAAACCCCGCGGCGCCGGGCCAGAAACCCGGGCCTCGCAAGTGCTTTTTTCCGGAATCTATACACTGAAAAGACAACTCGTTATTGAGCTCATTCCCAATATCATCCTGTCGCAGGAGCGATGGATGCTGGACGGCTATTACCAATATTCTTTTTTCCCCGATAGCTATTGGGGGGTCGGTCCTGACACCCGCAGCGAAGACGAACTGGATGTGGAATACCGCCGCCTGGAATTTCGCCAGCTAGCGTTGCGCAGGATCGCGCCGCAATTGTACGCCGGACCGGCCTTACGCTGGAACCGATTGTCCAGAGTGGAATTTACAAACGGCGACGGAGAGGAGGTTCCTCCTGCACGCATCGAGGGGGCGGAAGGCAGTACGCTCACCGGTCTTGGTTTCTCCGTCCGCTGGGACAAGCGCAACAGTATCACTGCGCCCACGAAAAACCACTATCTGGAGCTAACCGCGCTCTTCTATCCGGAGCTTTTCGGCACCACGCACCCGCATCAAAGTTGGCGACTGGACGCCCGGAAGTACTTCGATCTGCGCAATGACAGAAAATCGGTGCTGGCCTTTCAGTTTCGCCTGCACGCCACTGCCGGCGAAATTCCCTTTCAGGAGTACGCCCTGCTCGGAGGGCGTGAGATCATGCGCGGCTATTACATGGGGCGTTTCCGTGATGCCAGTGCCGCCCAGGTGCAGGGTGAATTCCGGCAGCATCTTTTCGGCCGTTTTGGATTTACGGTCTTCGCCGCCACCGGAGAGGTCTGGAACCGGATACAGGACTTCTCCCTCAACAATCCGAAATTCGCCGCGGGCGCCGGACTTCGCTTCAACTTGAACCCGGACGACCCCAGCAACATCCGCCTCGACTACGGCATCGGCCGGCACGGTGGCGGCTTGTACGTGACGATCGGGGAGGCGTTTTGAGGGAAGGGGCCGATTGACGGGGTGACTCCGGATCACCTCGTCAATAAACCATAACAACAGTTTAGAAGTTTAGCGCCCACGACACTACGTGTCGGGGCTGTTTAGAAGTTTAGAAGATCTGAAACCGGAAGTTTCATTTTCAACTTTCTAAACTTCCTTAAAAGGTAAAGCTAGACGCTAAACACATACCCGAGTCCCCCGTCAATAAACCACAAACCAAATCAAATTTCCTGCCGGATGAAACGCCACCATAAGATTATTCTGACTACCATAGTTCTGATTGCCGTAGTTTTGGCTTATTTCTTCCTGCGCATGGCCGCCTTCCCGGGAAAAATCGATACGCCGGAGCATAAACCGGTGGCAGTGGATACGATCCATTCTACTTTTCGCGAAGGCGAAATTTACCGGCACTCCAATCAGCCGCCCATGCTGGAAGTCAGCGGTACTCACTACGAGATGGGCCTGCAATACGGCGTGCTGCTGCGTCCCGAAATCCTGGAGGCCCTGGAAGCCTACGAGGATATTCTGCGTTATATCGCATCGGAAGAGAGGATTCCCTTCCCTATACTGACCGCCCTGCTGAAATACCGCGCCGGGCAGATGGCCGGCCGCTTGCCGGAGCGCTACCGGGAGGAGATCCGCGGCGTGTCTGAAGGCTCCGGCGTGCGGGAGGATGTGATCACTGCGGTGAGCCTGATGTATGACGTCTTCATGACCAACGGCTGCACCGGTCTGCTTATGCGCACGGAGTACGGCGGCGTCATCCACGGTCGCAGCCAGGAACCCTATGGTTTCGGCTACGGGGGATTGCTTGGCAAGCACACGGTAGTAGTTCGCCATAAGCCGCAAGGCTACCACGCCGTCACGCATATGGATGTGCCCTTGTTTATGGGGGTGGAGACAGGATATAACGATCAGGGACTGGCCTACTCCGAAGAGACCTATAGCATCCGCGAATCGAACTCAGATGGCTTTCCCATTGTCTACCTGGCCCGCCTGGCGTTGGAAACGACTGTTACTCTGGAAGGAGTTAATCACACGCTGGACAACTACTCCGTCGCGGCCCCTGGCGGTATGATCTGGAGCGACCGGAATGAAAAACGAGGCATGCGTGTCGAACTGCTGCCTACGGCTAAGGCAGTTCAGCCCTTCGATGAATCCATCCTCTGGGATTTTAACAACATTGTCGATTCGGTGCTTGTACGGCAGCAACATCCGCGGACCAGCCTCGCCGGGTTCAACCGCGACCGCGAAAAGATCGCGGCGGCTTTTCCGGAAAAGCCCGCTTATACCGTTGCGGACGCCATAGCTTTTCTCCGCTCCCGACATACGGCCGACAGTTGCGATTACAGCCGGCTGGGCAACCACAGCTCCATCGCCAATGCCTGGGGCCAGCAGATGGTAGTGTTCGACCCGGCGGATAATGGTTTTTATCTGGCTTTAGGCAAAACCTTCGCCGCTCTGCGGGACGTGTATTATTATCAGGATGATTTTGCGAAAGCACCCAGTCACTTCCTGGAAGCAGTTCCGCTCGATCCGGTGCTCGAAAAAGTCGCCCGCATCAGCACCGGCCTGCTGTATAAAGAGGAACGGCTGCAGGCTTATCGTTCGCTTACGCAAAAGTATCCCGACGATGGCCAGGTGCATTTCCTGACGGCTTATGAGAGCTTCGATCAGCAACGCTGGGACTTGTTTGCTCATCACGCCGAACGCGCTTATACGTTGGCATCCGGTATAAGGCAATACCAACTGTATGCCGGATTGGCGGCTTATCACGAGGGAAATCTGCACCAGGCAAAGAATTTATTGAAAGGCATAGAGAGACAGCCTGTCCCGACCTGCGCCGGCGATTTGTCTCCGGAGCAACAACTGTATCGCCTGACGGTGCTGGCCAGAGCCGATCCGGACAGTGCGGCGCAGTACGACGACGAAAAACAGGCGATCCTCGAGAAGTACGGGGCTGCTGCGTATTATGAAAAGGTGATGCTTCCGAAGCAAGAGGAACTTGAACCCACGGAGACGCCTTAAATTTAAAACACCATAAAAACGCCAAATCAATGAAACCCCTTCATTCCTATCAACCGGTCAGGTATTACACCGCTACCCTGTTGATCACCTGGCTGGCCCTCTTTACTACTGCCTGGCTCAGCCACGATGATTCTCTGGCCACCTATCAGTTTTTGGGCTGGCTGATTGCTCTGATTACGCCATGTACCGTGGCCCTTTTTATGATTTTCCGGTCAAAAGACAAGGCGCTTATTGAGGACTTTAAGCGGCGATTGTTTAACCTGAAGCTCATCAAGCCCGGCTATTTGCCGGCCCTTCTGCTCATCGTACCGCTGGCCACGCTGGCAGCCACGGCCATATCCCTGCTCTTTGGTCAGCCGGTCGAGCAGTTTCGCCTTTCTCCGGAATTTACCTTAGCGGAGAGTGGAGTCATCATGCTATTGATTCCTCTTATCCTGGCGCCAACTTTTGAGGAGCTCGGCTGGCGGGGCTACGGGGTGGATAGCTTGCTGAAAAAGGGCAGAAGCCTGCTGGGAAGTACCCTGCTCTTTGCTATACTCTGGAACTTGTGGCATCTGCCACTTTTCTTTATCAAGGGGTATTACCACTACGAACTGATTCAGATGAACCCGGTTTATGCCCTTAACTTCGTGGTCAGTTTATTTCCGGCGGCCTTTCTGATGAACTGGCTCTATTACAAGAATAATCGGAGCATTCCGCTGATCATCCTTTTTCATGCTATTCTCAACCTGAGTTCGGTGATGTTGCAGACCGAGCAGTTCACCAAGTGTATTATTACAATCCTTCTGCTGATTGTTTCAGCGGTGATACTCTGGAGAAATCAGGGTTTTTTTCTGGAGAAAAAAACCGGAACCACAATTTCAACTCAACTAAAAAGCCAGCTTTGAAACCCATCATTTTCATTATCGCCTCCGTAGCTGTTATCGGGTTGTTTTCCATAGTGTGGACGCGCCCAAGCCTTCCTACGGTTACTCCGTCTTTAAAAGATCGCTTCCAATCGGCGCTCGATTCTCTTCGGCAGGAATACCGCCTTCCCGGCGCCACGGCCGCTTACCGGCTGCCCGATGGTACAGTGGAAATCGTGGCATCGGGTAAAGCTGATCCGGAGCTGGATATCCCCATGTCTCCGCAGTCGCGTATGCTGGCGGCGAGCATCGGAAAAACCTTTGTAGCGGCCACGGCTATCGCGCTGGCGCAGGAAGGCAAACTACATCTGGACGATCCCCTTGCGAAATGGCTGGGTGGCCGGTTCTGGTTTTCGCGCCTGCCCAACCATGACCAAATTACTCTGCGTCACCTGCTGACCCACAGCGCCGGAATAGCCAACCACGTGGAGCTGGCGGCTTTCCAGCGCCTCTTCAGGGAACACTGGCAGGACGATGGTCCGCCGCTTCCACCGGACTCTTTAATTGCCCTGGTGCTGGACCGGCCGCCCTTATTCGAACCCGGCGAAGGCTGGCATTACAGCGATACCGGCTACCTGCTTATCGGGCTCATTATTGAAGCGGCTTCGGGCAATAGCTATTATGAGGAAGTCGAACGGCGCTGGATCAAACCGTTACAGCTACAGTTGACCGCGCCCTCCAACCGGCGGGAGTTGCCCGGCCTGGCTGCGGGATATCTGTCTCCCGACAATGCTTTTGGCTTACCGGCTAAAACGACCCTTCGTCCCGGCCTGATGGCCTGGCATCCGGGTCTCGAGTGGACGGGGGGCGGTCTGGTGAGTAACCCCGGAGATCTGGTGCGATGGGCCGGGGCGCTCTACGAAGGCCGGGCGATGGAAGGGGAGTACCTGACCATCCTGTTGTATTCCGTGCCGGTAAGTGCGGATGCGCCTGCTGTGCGGTACGGGCTCGGCGTCGCGATTCACCGGGATGGCCCGCTGGGAACGACCTACGGACATGCCGGGTGGATCCCGGGGTACTGCTCTAGTCTTCGCTATTACCCGGAAACCGGAATAGCAGTTTCCTTCCAGATTAATACCGATATCGGTATTGCTGACGGAGAAACGCCTGTGATGGAGCAGATGGAGGCCGGTCTGGCAAAAATCGTTCTGGAGGGATTGTAGGGATGAAGGTAGATGGCATAGAGACGACAGAAAATATTTTCCGGTCTGAGCGGTCTCTCTACCCAACGCTCTCTACCCTCTACTGGGCAGCGCACTAGCGTTAATTAAAAAACTAACTTAATCATATGACTGAAAAGATAAAGTCCTCATCCAATGTCCTCCACCGCTGGTGGTTGGGCCCTGTAGTCGCCTTGATCCCTTCGCTCGTGCTGGTTCTTTCTGTTGCGAAATTTTATCCCAAAAAGGAATTCGACGGAGACAAGACGGTAGCCGCCCTTACCACCCACTTCGACGAGCGCATTCCCACCCTGATGGACTACTACCACATTCCCGGCGTTATCGTCGCCCTGGTGCAGGAGGGGGAGACGGCCTGGTCGCAAGCCTATGGCTACGCCGACCTGGAAGCCGGACGGAAGATGACGACGCAGGACTATTGCAGGGTGGAGTCCATCTCCAAATCCGTTACCGCCTGGGGCGTCATGAATCTGGTGGATGAAGGGAAAATAGCGCTGGATGATCCGGTGGCGCCTTATTTAAAAAGCTGGTCTTTTCCGGAATCCCCGTTTTCGGAGAAAAACATTACGGTCCGGCAGTTGCTGAGCAACAGCGCCGGGATGCCCCTGGGCACTATCGGCGTGCATTACGATCCGGAAGATCAGGATATTCCAACGCTGCGGGAAATTTTATCCCGGGATGCAAAGCTTCAGCGGGAGCCTGGCCAGGAGTTTTCCTACTCCAATGCAGGCTTTAAAGTGCTGGAGCTGCTGATAGAAGAAGTGAGCGGCCGCGACTTTACCACCTACATGACAGACGAGGTGCTGCTGCCGCTCGGTATGCATCATTCCAGTTTTACCTGGAGCGAAGACTTCACTCCGCCGGTTCCCAACGGGTACGACTCAAACGGCGATCCGGTTCCCGTGTACGTGTATCCGGATAAAGCCGCCGGCGGCCTTTTTGCTACGGTGGGCGATATCGCCACCTTCGCCGGCGCCGGGATGACGGATTTTTCTTCCCGGGGATTGAACGTTATGGATGCAGCGGCTATTCACCAGCTCTACGAGCCCGTCGTAGAGATCCACGGTGCCTATGGTCTGGCCTTCGAGGCTTACGGTCTGGGCCACTTTATCGAGCGACTGCCGACCGGTCAAAAATCCGTCGCCCACGGTGGGCAGGGCTCCGGCTGGATGACGCATTTTCAATCAGTACCGGAGACGGGCAACGGCATCGTGATCTTCACCAACAGCCAGCGCAGCTGGCCCTTTTTCGGGTACTTGCTTAACGATTGGGCGGCCTGGAGCGGCTTCGATTCCGCGGGCATGGGCGCCATCGTGCAGGGAACGTGGATCGCTTGGGGGCTGATCGGGCTGCTCTTTTTCCTGGCCTTCTGGCAGGCCTGGCTGCTGGTGCGAGGACTGGCGACCGGCAGCCGCCGGTTGGCGCCTTTATCGGAAAAATCGCGACTGTTGCGTTCGGGGCAGGTTTTTGTGGCGCTTCTCCTGCTGGCCCTCCTTTGGTGGAGCACCAGTCAGGAATATTTTTTCCTGTCTGCCGTATTTCCGATCGCTTCCGGCTGGCTGGGATGGGCGGTGCTGGTTTTGGCGCTTGCCCTGTTGCTTTCGGCACTTTTCCCTGCCAAAGATGTTCCTTTCTCCAGGGAGCAGGCTTCGTGAATCTTTGTGTCCCCTTTGGGATTCTCTGAGTAATACATTCCTCTTTTACAAAACCAACTCCCTGACTTGTGGAAAAAGCATCAGAAATATTCTATCCCGTCTTTGACTACATCGAAGAGCTCGATGCATTTATCGTCAATAAGGAGTTCGATAAAGTGGCGGCCTTCCTCGGTATCCGGGAATGGCACAGCGCCGTGTGGATCGGCCGTTTTTTCACCTTAGATTCCGACTACGGTGAGCACTGGTTTGATAACTGGGAATTGAGGGAGGAAAGGCAACAGCAAGCCGAAAAGATGGGGATCGACTCAGAGGAATTGATGATTATCGATCCGTCTCGTTTCAAAATGAAAGACTACGGCGGCGACGGTCCTTGCCATTCCGATGAGCAGATCAAGCTGTTCTGGACAGACGTTTTGAAAAACCTGAAAGTCAGTCTCGCACTGATGGCCGAAGAGGCCAGAAAAAACAAGCGACAATTGGAGGAACTGGGTTTGACCGATGATCCGGACTATATTCCAAAGCTGGAAAGCAGGATTCAAAGACTCATGAAAATGAAGTAAGAGCGGAATGCCCTGCTTATTACTGATTCAACTCACTTCTTAAAATAGTTCAATTTTTTCCTTTTCTCCAACCGTAATAAGCAAGTACCTGGACAAAAATTACTAATCTTCAGGGTTTGAAGTCGTTTGAGAGGCAAAGCCCGTTGGAGGTGGTTCGAGATCGTCGATATCCAGCCATCTCGAACCATCTCAAACAAAACTGATCCATCTCGAACCGATAGAAAATGTTTACTATAGGTTGTCCACCTGCTTACTTACAAGAAGGGCCGTATCAAAATGACCATTGACACCCACACCTGCCTCCAGCGCATAGGCTATCCCGGCGATCCCCAGGAGTGTCGGTGGAAACCCTCGCCGAACTACAGCGGTGACTGTGCACCCTTCCCACCGGAGAAGGGCGCATCACGCTGACCGACGAGGTGCTGATCATCACCCGGAACGGCGTGAAGGAACGGCTGCTGGTTTCCGGAGCGGAAGAATTTAGGCAACTACTGGAGGAGCTGTTTGGGACTGTATTTACGCTTTAAGTAATACTTTGAAAAAGTTTTCTGATATTGTAGGAGAGAGTTGAAATGTATCTCTATTCCCTGATAACCTAACATGAGACTCAAAAAACACTATTTTGAAGACATTCAATTGTTCCGGACGACGGCCAGCCTAGTCTGGACGATCCTTTTTTTGTCGCTGTTAGCAGTTCTCCCGTTTATTATAAAAACCTATTACTTGTCCATCGCCAACCTGATGGCCCTGAATGTTTTGGTCGCTCTGGGCCTGAATATATTGGTGGGCAATACCGGGCAGATATCGCTGGGCCATGCCGGCTTTGTAGCGATCGGTGCCTATGCTACCGCCTTTTTACTCGAGTTCGGAATGCCATTTGCAGTGACCCTTGTCCTGGCGGGCCTGATCGCGGCATTAATCGGCGCCTTGCTGGGCATCCCCTCGCTGCGGCTGGAGGGACCTTATTTGGCGATCGCCACGCTGGCATTCGGTCTGGCCGTTCTGGTGATCATCGGGCGTATGGACATTTTCGGAGGAAGGATGGGCATGGTAGTGCCGAAAATAGAGTTGGGCTGGACAGGGCTGAGCTATGACGTTTCCCTGTATTATGTCTTTATTTCTATTACGGCCGCGATGGTGGTTTCTGCCTACAATATTTTGAAAAGCAGGGTGGGACGAGCCTTTCAGGCTATACGGGACAGCGATGTGGCGGCTTCTGTTATCGGCGTCAACCTGGCCTACTATAAAACCCTCAGCTTTGCCATTAGTGCTTTTTATGCAGGTGTAGCCGGATGCCTTTGGGCATTATACCTGCAGTTTGTCAGTCCGGGGAATTTCAGCTTTATGTTGTCCATCCTGTTTTTGGCTACCGTCGTATTGGGAGGGCTGGGCAGTGTGACCGGCTCGGTCATGGGGGGGATTGTGATGACCTTTCTGAGCATTCAGCTGGAAAAGATCGTTGAGGTGCCGATACTGGGCACCCTGATCGTGGAATTTTCAAACACCTTTATGAATCCTTCCGGCATCTCAAATGTCAAATGGGTACTGACCGGATTGATCCTGATCGCGGTTATCCTTTTTGAGCCGCTGGGATTGAATGGGATCTGGCTGCGCGTAAAAAGATATTGGAACCTATGGCCTTATTAATAAGAGGCATAAGAAAGCTGAAGACTTAAGTGAAACAGTCCCTAAATCCCAGCTTATGATTACCCAGTTATTAATCAGTGCTGTAGTAGCGGGAAGTATTTATGCCTTGATGGCCCTGGCTATGAGCATCATCTACAAGGCCTCGGAAATACCCAACTTTGCCCAGGGAGAGATGGCGATGTTTTCTACTTACATCACTTTTGTTTTCCTGAATATGTGGGGATACCCCTTCATGGTGGCTTTGGCCGGGACCGTGATTTTCGCATTTCTACTCGGTTTTCTCTTTGAGTTTGTGATCATTCGCCGGGCCAAGGAACCCAATCTGCTGGGATTCATCATCATTACGCTGGGGTTTCAGATGATCTTGTACGGCCTGGCCGGCTGGAAATGGGGTAGTGACCAACGCACTTTCTCCCTGCCCTTTTCGGAGTCCGAAATTGTTCTCCAGACCGATGCTTTTGTACTGACCGAGCACAACCTCGCCTCTTTGATTATTGCCGTACTGGTAATGGTTGGCCTGTACCTTTTGTTGCAGCATACCAAGCTGGGACTTGCTATGAAGGCCAGCCAGCAAAATGTAAAGGCAGCCAGGTTCAACGGGATACCGACGGATCGTATCCTGGGCATTTCCTTTGGTATCAGTTCGGTCGTCGGAGCCGTCGCCGGCATACTGGTGGTGCCTATTGCCACGCTGGACCCGACCATGATGTGGGACCCCTTACTTAAGGGCTTCGCCGCGGCTGTGCTCGGTGGCTTGAGGAGCCTGCCCGGGGTGGTGGTCGGTGGCTTCCTGCTTGGCCTGGTAGAGAATTTATTTGGATTTTATATTTCCGTTGAGTTCAAATCGGTAGTTGCTTTTGCCGTTATCGTGATGGTCTTGTTCATCCGGCCTTCCGGCTTGTTTGAAAAACACTACGTTCGAAAAGTATAGGTAGACTTTATTCTAAATAGTTTGGTATGGCTAAAAACTCGTCTTTTGCTCCCACTCTTCGTCACATCCTCGCCTTAATAGCTAAGGCTATTAGGCTCCGGGTGTTCCTTGATTGGAACCAAAATCCTTCATTTTTATCTCATAAAATCATTTTAGAATAAAGTCTGGTAATATGTCCTTTTTTAAAGTAGATCAGATCAACAAATCTTTCGGTGGTGTCAGGGCGGTGCAGGGCCTTTCCTTCGAGGTGAGTCAGGGAGAAATTTTTTCCATCATCGGCCCTAACGGCGCCGGCAAATCCACCGTTTTCAACTGTATTAACGGTCTTTACCGGGTGGATGCCGGCGAAATATGGCTGGGCGAGCGGAATATTACCGGTATGCGTCCGGAGCAGATCGCTGCTTCAGGCATTGCCAGAACCTTTCAAAACCTGGAGCTCTTCAGCTACATGACGACGATCGACAATCTGCTGCTCGGTCGTCACCTCAAAATGAAAGCTTCCGTCCTGCACTTGCTGGGTTTGTCATTCAAGTGGTCCAAAGCTGCCCGGGAAGAGATTCGCCATCGCAGGAAAGTAGAGGAGGTCATTGAGTTTCTGGAACTGGAAGCGTACCGCAATATTCCCGTATTCTCCCTCCCCTACGGAGTGCAGAAGCTGGTGGAGCTGGGCCGGGCTTTGGCGATGGAACCCCACTTGTTGCTGTTGGATGAACCGGCGGCCGGCCTAAATAACGAAGAACGGCAGGACATGATCTTCTGGATCAAGGATATCCGGGATGAGTTAGGGGTCACCGTTATCGTAATCGAACACAATATGCAGCTGGTGAAGGATATTTCCGACCGGGTGCTGGCCCTGAATTTTGGCGAAAAGATCACCGAAGGCACGGTATCTGAGGTGCTGCAGCACGAAGAAGTGATACACGCTTATCTGGGAGAATCGATACATTAGGAAGTCGGAAGTCGGATAGCGCCAAGCTAAACTCGTGAAAGGGGGACCGGGGCAACCCACGAAACCTTTCGAAGGAAACCAGTAG
>Ga0209949_1000467_pt1 | contig 21482 bp, 17 predicted proteins | sample SalPonC_black_MG_FD_185711 | JGI IMG/M metagenome (GOLD analysis project Ga0209949, IMG submission 185711) | Salt pond soil microbial communities from South San Francisco under conditions of wetland restoration - Salt Pond MetaG... | ecosystem: Environmental > Aquatic > Marine > Intertidal zone... | reverse complement strand
CTCGGTGAAGCTCGTGCGGCGCCGCCTCGAGAAGTTGATCGGTGACGACGAGGCGCGCGCGAAGACCGACGACACCCTCGCGATGATCGAGCGCGAGACGGCCCGGAGTGGCGACATCGTGCGGAATCTGCTCATGTTCTCGCGTCAGCGAGAGCTCTCCATGGCAACGGAGGATCTCGGCGAGGTGCAGCGACGGGCCCTTCGTCTGGTCCAGCACCAGGCCGACCTCCAGGACGTGCGGGTGATGCTGAACGTCGAGGACGACCTGCCCGAGATCGAGTGCGACGGCAACCAGATCCAGCAGGCCTGCCTGGCCGTCATGATGAACGCCATCGACGCCATGCCCGACGGGGGCGAACTGCGGGTCGACGTCCACCGCGTCGACGACGAGCACCTGGGTGTCGACATCGCCGACACGGGCATCGGTATTCCCGAGGACGTCCAACTGAGGATCTTCGAGCCCTTCTTCACGACCAAGGAAGAGGGGAAGGGAACGGGCCTCGGCCTGTCGGTGATGTACGGGATCGTCCAACGGCACGCCGGCCGCGTGCACGTGGACTCGGAGGTCGGTCGGGGAACGACCATTCGTATCGTGCTTCCGTTGCACCCCGAGGTGCGCGAGACGGATCCGGCGGGCACGGAGCTCGAATCGAGGTAGAAGCGATGGACGCGACGCCCAAGACGCTGCGGATCCTGGTGGTCGACGACGAGGAGATCGTTCGTCAGTCGCTGACGGACTGGCTGGAGGAGGACGGGCATTCGGTCCGTGCCTGCAGTGACGCGCAGGCCGCGCTCAAGGCCATGCGCGAGAGCGACTGGGACCTGGCCCTGGTCGACATCAAGATGCCGGGCATGGACGGCATGGAGCTGCAGCGTCGTCTGCACGAGATCGATCCCGACCTGAGCGTGGTCATGATGACCGCCTTCGCGTCGGTCGAGACGGCGGTTCGCGCTCTGAAGAACGGCGCCTACGACTACATCACCAAGCCCTTCGACCCCGACGTCCTGTCGCACCTCCTGCGCCGCGCCAGTGACAAGCGCGACCTGGTGCGCGAGAACCGCGGGCTGAAGCAGCAACTCGAGGAGATCGTACAGCCGCGGCCGATCCTGGGGCACAGTCCCGAGATCCGTCGGGTGGTCGAACTGATCGGCACCGTGGCGCCGACCGAGACCTCGGTGTTGATCACCGGAGAGTCGGGTGTGGGCAAGGAACTCGTCGCCCGCGCGGTGCACGCGAACAGCCCGCGTGCCTACATGCCCCTGGTGGTCGTCAACTGTGGTGCCCTGCCCGAGGGTACCCTCGAGAGCGAGCTCTTCGGCCACGAGCGTGGCGCCTTCACCGGCGCACAGTACCGGCACAAGGGCAAGTTCGAACTCGCCGACGGAGGCACGCTGTTCCTGGACGAGATCGGCGAGATCTCGCCGAAGATCCAGGTCGAACTGCTGCGCGTGATCGAGGAGAAGAAGGTCACGCGCATGGGTGGGTCGGCGTCCGTGGAGGCCGACTTCCGTCTGGTCGCGGCGACGAACCGCGACCTCAAGCGCGAGGTGACCGAGGGCCGATTCCGCGAAGACCTCTACTACCGGATCAACGTCTTCGAGATCCATGTCCCACCCCTGCGGGACCGGCGCGAGGACATCCGCGACCTGGTCCTGCACTTCGCGCAGCGCTTCGCCGGGCAGATGAACCGTCCGGTGCCCCAGTTCACCGCCCCCGCCATGGAGCGGATGGAGGCGCACGACTGGCCGGGCAACGTCCGCGAGTTGAGCAACGCGATCGAGCGTGCGCTCGTGGTGCAGCGGGGGGGCGTGATCGACGCCGAGGACCTCCCGATCGAGCAGGGAAGTGCCGTCGTCCCGGGTCGGCCGGCCTCGGGTGATCGCAGTCTGGCCACCGTGGAGCGCGACCACGTGCTCGCCGTGCTCGAGGAGACCGACTGGAACATCTCCGAAGCCTCGCGCGTGCTGCGGATCGACCGGGGAACCGTGTACAACAAGATCAAGCAGTACGGGCTGACCCGGGACGGTGAGGTTGGAAGCGCTGGCGCTGGTGAGGATCGGTGAGACTCCACCGGAGCAGGTGGACGACCTCGCCGAGGGTCTGAAGCCCGTTCTCCGCCTGCCGGTCCGGGTCGAGGCGAAGGTCCTCGACCCCGGATTCGCCTTCCGGACCACGCGGGGCCAGTACGACAGCCGCAAGCTGCTCACCGCACTGCGGGGCGTCGCACACCGCGAGAACGAGGCCGTGCTCGGCATCGCCGACGTCGATCTCTTCGCCTCGATCTTCACCTTCGTCTTCGGCGAAGCCCATCTCGGTGGTTGCTCGGCGCTGGTGTCGATCCACCGCCTCCGGCCCGAGATGTACGGTCTCCCGGCCGACCTCGACCTGCTCGCGCAGCGACTGCTCACGGAATCGGTGCACGAGATCGGCCACCTGCAGGGGGCCATCCACTGCAAGGTTCCCGGCTGTGTCATGAACTTCTCGGGCGCGGTCGAGGAGATCGACCTGAAGAACCCGGTTCCCTGCGACGACTGCGCGGATCACTTCATCGGCAATGCGGGTTGCACAGATTCCTGAGATATCTCGGAGCGTCGCTATCACGTTTTCGTGCAACGAGTTGGCCCGGATTCTCGATCACGCTTTCGATAGAGCCGCTGGCAAGCGTCCTGCCGTAGCGTACTCGCCACGATACGGGTCCGATGCTGCACGTCACCCTCCGGTGCCGTGCCGGCAGCGGCGCACCCCTGGACCATCGCGATGACCTGCAAGGACGCACGCCGAGCGGGCGTGTTCTTGCGCGGAACCCGTGCCCTTCGTGTCGGAGTCCTGCTGCTCGTGCTGACGACGGCCCTGCCGTCGTTCGCCCAGACGGCGACTCCGTTCACGTGGTCGGCGCAGCTGCGCAGTACCGCCTATTTCTACCAGGACGTGACCGAGACCGGTCGCGAACTCGACCTCGCTCCACTCTACGAGCACTTCGACGTGACGGTCGGCCAGCTCGCGGCGGGACGGTTGGACTTCCGCGTCTCCGGGCGCTACGCCACCGACCTCGCCGACGAGGGCGCCGTCTTCACCGAAGACCATCTCTACGCCGCCTACGCCGGTCTGAGCTTCGATCGCTTCGACACACGGGTCCGGCTGGGCCGTCAATTCCTCCAGGAAGGAACGAATCGCCACACCCTCGACGGGGCGTGGATCTCGGTCCGGCCACACCGCCTCTGGCGGGTGCACCTCTGGGGTGGCGGGCAGGCTCCGACCGACCGCAGCTTCGAGGCCGGTGAGTTGAGCGACGACGGTGCCTACGGTGTGCGCGTCGTCGGTCAGGTGGCCCGCCGTGCCCGCGTCGGTGCGTGGCTCGCCACGCGCCAGGACGGGGGCGAGACCACCGCGACGCCGATCGGTGGCGAGCTCCTCGTCACCCCGACGCGCGGATGGCGAGCACTGTTGCGGGGCTCCTTCGATGCCGAGAGCGAGGAGTTCGAGCGCTTCGACCTGCTGACGCGCTACCAGCCCCGCCGCGACCTCCCGGTCTTCACCCTGCAGTACATCGACCGCAAGCCGATCATCGAGGCCAGCTCGTTCTTCTCGATCTTCGCCGACGATCTCGAGCGGGTGTCGTTGCTGCGCGGCAGCGCGCGCTACGAGCTCGAGAACGGTTTCGGTGGCGAGATCGAAGCTGCGCGCAGCTCGGTCGACGACCGCGACACCGATCGCTTCGGCCTGGCCGTGCTGGTCCCGTACGTACGGGTCGGTCTGGCCGCGACCTCGGGCGATGCCGGTGAGGACTTCCGCTGGTACGGCGATGCCCACTACCGATTCTTCGACCGGGTCGACGTCTCGGCCGGCGCCGTGTTCGCGGAGTACGCCCTCGTCGAGGACGCTCCCGACGACCTCACGCGTGAACTGGTCACGGCCTTCGCGCGTGCGCGCGTCGAGCTCGTCGACGGACTCAGGCTGCGCGCCGAGGTCCAGTCGCTCGAGAATCCCTTGTTCTCCGAGGACACCCGCGTGCTGCTCGGACTCGACCTGATGGCGGGCCGCGGCGCGACACGCTTCGGCCTGGGCTCGGGGGGTGAGTGATGACGAAGCTGACCACGATCACGACCGCGCTGCTGCTCGGTGTCACCACGACGGTTCTGGCCGCCGACTACTCGAAGAGCGGCATCATGTACGACCACGCGCTGCACGCCGAGATGGGCATGGAGTGCGTCGAGTGTCACGAGGGCGCGTGGGAGTCGAATGCCGGGACCGACCTGCTCCTGCCCGAGAAGGCGTCCTGCGCGAACTGCCACGACGTCGAGAGCATGGACAACTGCGGTCTGTGCCACGTCGACGTCGACGACCCCTGGGGCTACGCCGAGAAGGCGAGCGCCGTCGATCGGTTCTCGCACGTGGCACACGTCGAGTCCGAGATGGACTGCGCGAGCTGTCACGGACCGGCAGAGGCCATCGTGGCCGCACCGCCCAAGGTGGACTGCCGCAGCTGCCACACCACGGCGGCGGACCTGCAGGACTGCCACGTGTGCCACAGCCAGGGCGAGGAGTACGTTCCCGACGATCACATCGTGGGTTGGGAGCTGTGGCACGGCGTCGAAGCCGGACACGACCAGCAGAACTGCAGCAACTGCCACGCGCAGGTCGACTGCCAGGACTGCCACTCCGGTGACAACGTCGAGCGTCCACGCAGCCATCGCCTGAACTTCGCCTTCGACCACTCCTGGGAGGCGCGCGGCAATCAGATCGAGTGCGCCACCTGTCACATGGACCCGGGCTTCTGCGCCGACTGCCACCGTCAGTACGACGTGCTGCCGCGCAACCACTCGCGGGCGGATTGGCTTCTGCCCACGGGTGACGGCGGTGCCCACGGGACCGAGGCCCTCCTCGAGATGGAGGGTTGCATCTCGTGCCACGACACCGGTGCGTCCGATCCCCTCTGTGCGGACTGCCACGGGAGGTAGGACATGAACACGAGAAACACGACGACCCTCCTGGTGTCGGTTCTGGCCGTCTTCGCGTTCGTTCTCGGCGGTTGCGCCGAGCGCGAGGATCCGGTGGACGTCGAGATCGCGGCGCATCCGGAGGGATGGACGCAGCCGGGCAACGAGGATTTCCACGGCGCGTACCTGAACAACATCACGAACGCGAGTCGTGATCCAGCCGTGGAAGAAGAGGATCGCCGAACCGGTGCCGAAGGCTGCCGGACCTGTCACGGACAGGACCTGGGCTTCCAGTCGCAGCAGCAGTGCCTCGACTGCCACGCCTCGGGCAACTCCGCCGGCCACGCGGTCCCGAACGTCTTCCTCGCGCCGCAGGCGGAGGGATTCCACGGGCAGGTCATCGCCGAGGCCATGGGCACCGAGCAGTGTCAGGTCTGCCACGGGATCGAGTACGACGGTGGTTGGTCGATGGTGTCCTGCGTGGGGTGTCACGCCGGGGGGCGGAGTGGTCACCCCGCGACCGAGGTCATGTTCGACCCGGACGAGGACGACTACCATGCCGATCTCCTGGCGCGTCGAGGCCCCGGCGCCTGCGCCGAGTGCCACGGCGAGAAGGGTGGCGGCAGTTGGACGGGGACGGCGTGCACGACGTGCCACGCGGGCAACGCGAACAACGCCGGCGGTCTTTCGGGCCATCCCGCGGCCGACGACTGGAACGACGCGTCCAGCGACAACTTCCACGGCGACCGATACCGGGAGCTGGTGGATCAGGGTCAGGAGCCCTGCACCGCCTGCCACGGTGAGGACCTTCTCGGCGGGCCCTTCCTGTCGCCCGAGTACCCGAGGCTCTCGTGCAACGCGTGCCACACCTGGCCGTTGACCCGGCGTTGAGTCCTTGCGGGAACGCGGCCGTGCGGGGCACACTGTCCCGCATGTGCTGCGTGACGTTCTCCGACGCGGCCGGGCCCAAGGGTCCGGCCGTCGTCGTCTGTCTCCTTCTCTTCCTGCTCGTCGCCTGCGGCGACGACGACACGGACCGCGGGACCCGGGCGGCCGGTCGGGACGACCTGCCCCGTACCCCGGCGGTACCGCGGGAGATCGTGCTCGACCTGCCGGTCGACCCGGACCTCGCCGAGTTCTCGGGGCTGACGTGGTGGGGCGATCGGCTGGTCCTGCTGCCGCAGTACCCGAAGACCTTCGGGGAGGACGGAGCGGGCGCGCTGCTCACGATCGACCGCGAGCGGCTGCGCCGGTACGTCGAGGGCCGCGATACGAGCGCGATCCGTCCTTCGACGCTTCCCTTCGACGACGGCGGACTCGGCACGCGGGTCACCGGCTGGGACGGCTACGAGGCCGTGGCCACCGACGGCGACCGCATCTTCCTGAGTGTCGAATGCCGGACACCGGAGGGTTGGGAGGGCCTGATCGTGCGCGGGCGGATCGAGGGCGATCCCCCGCGGGTGGTGGTCGATCCGTTGTTGCGCACCCACCTGGCCGGCGCCTCGGGGGCTCCGAACTTCTCCGAAGAGGCGCTGCTCGTGCAGGGCGATGAAGTGTGGAGCGTGCACGAGCTCAATGGTCGCCGGGTGAATCCCGCACCGGTGGCCACGCGGATGAACCAGCAGCTCGAGGTGCTCGAGCCCTGGCCGTTCCCCCCGATCGAGTACCGGATCACCGACGCCACGGCGACCGACGCCGAACGCCGGTTCTGGGTGATCAACCAGTTCTGGCCCGGCGATGCCGCGCGCGTGCAGGCGCTGCGCGACGAGCTGGTCCTGATCGATCGACCGGGTGGTCGTCCCGTCGAGCGTCTGGTCGCACTCCGTGCCCTCGAGGGTCGGGTGGTGATCGACACCACACAGGGGCTGGTCGAGCTCGTCACGCGGGAGGACGACGTGACGCGGAACTGGGAGGGCATCGCCCGCTGGGACGACACGGGCTTCCTGCTGGTCACCGACCGCCATCCGCGCACCATCTTCGCGTACGTGGAGCGTCGATGACCGCCGCGGCAGCGGCGGACGACGAACCGCGCCTCGGGACCGGCCGGATCCTCCGCTTCTGGTGGCCCTTGGCGAGCACCTGGGTGCTCATGGCCGTCGAAGGTGTGTTCCTGTCGGCGGTCATTGCGCGTCTGGACGCACCCGTCGAGAACCTGGCCGCCTACGGTGTGGCCTTCGCGCTCGCGATCATCGTCGAGTCGCCGGTGATCCTGCTCATGAGTGCGTCCACGGCTCTGGTGGCGGACGGCCAGGGCTACCGGGCCCTGTGGCGCTTCACACGGCGTCTGAACCTGGCGATCACCCTGGTGATGCTGGCGCTGTTGATCCCTTCCGTGTGGAGTGGTGTGGCCTCGCTCATGGGGCTCGAACGCGCGGTGGCCGATCTGGTGTACGGGGCTCTGTGGTGGTTGCTTCCCTGGCCGGCGGCCATCGGAGACCGGCGTTTCCACCAGGGCCTGCTGATCCGCGGCCAGCGGACGGGTTCGGTGGCCGTGGGCACCGTGGTCCGGCTCGTCGCCATGACGAGCACGGCGGGGCTGGCGGCCTGGACGACCGGCCTGCCGGGGGCTTCGGTCGGGGGCGTGGCCCTGAGCGTGGGAGTCGTGAGCGAGATGCTGGCCGTGCGCGTGATGGCCCGGCCGGTACTTCGCCCGCTACGTCGAGAGGCGTCCACGCTGGGTCCCGAGGTCCCCGAGCACCTCACGCAACCGGCCATCGCCCGTTTCTACGCGCCCCTGGCGCTCACCTCGTTGCTCGCTCTCGCGACCCAGCCGGTGATCACCTTCTTCATGGGACAGGCCGCTCGGCCCCTCGATTCGCTGGCAGTGCTGCCCGTGCTGCACGGCATCACCTTCCTGTTCCGGGCGCTCGCCCTGAGCTACCAGGAGGTGGGGATCGCCCTGGTCGGTGAGAAGGGCGAGCAGTACGCGCCCGTGCGGAACGTTGCCCTGGGGCTGGCCGTGGCGGTGGCGCTGGTGCTGGGAGCGGTCGCGTTCACCCCGCTGGGGCAGTGGTGGCTGCGCGACGTGGCCTCGCTACCGCCCGAACTGGCCGGGTTCGCGCGGTTGCCCCTGAAGATCTTCGCACTGCTGCCGGCGCTGAGCGTGCTGCAATCGCTGCAGCGAGCACTGCTGGTGCACGGCCGTGCCACCGGTCCCATGGGCAGTGCGACGGCCGCCGAGTTGGTGGCCCTCGCTCTCGCCCTGGCCCTCCTGATCCACGGCGCCGGGCTGGCGGGGGCGGTGGCGGCCGCGATCGCCACCCTCGTGGGCCGCTCCACGGGGCTACTGTGGCTCCTGCGGCCGGTCCGGCGAACGGTGGCGGGTTACGGAACGTCCTGACGGCGGCAGGGGGACATCCACCGTTTCGGGACCGGGACTCTCGGGCTAGACTTCGGCACCCTTCCTCCCCGCAGTCGACGGAGATCGATTCGTGCCGCATCTCGATGCCCAGTCCATCCGTGCCCTGGCCGACGGCCGCCAATCCATGCCCTTCGACGTGCTCGGCCTCCATGCCCTCCGAGGATCCGACGATCCGGGACGGGTCGTCCGGGCGATGCTTCCCTGGGCACGCGACGCCTGGCTGGTGCGCGGCGAGCAGGTCCTGCCCATGGAGTGCCTCGACCACGCCGGCGTGTTCGAGCTGGTGTTCGAGGACGAGACCGACTGGTTCCCGTATCGACTCCGGGCCCGCGGATGGCACGCCGAGGAGGCGGTCGAGTTCGACGATCCCTACCGGCTCTCCCCGGTCCTCGACGAGGAGCGGCTGGTCCACTTCCATCAGGGCCACGAGAGCCGCGCCCACGAGGTGCTCGGTGCGCAACGGATGCAGCACGAGGGCTTCGAAGGCACCGTGTTCTCGGTGTGGGCGCCGAACGCCGAGGCGATCAGCGTCATTGCCAGCTTCAACGGATGGGATCCCCGCACGCATCCGATGCGGCCCCGTGGTCAGACCGGGGTCTGGGAACTGTTCATTCCGGGTGTGACATCCGGCGATTTCTACAAGTACTCGATCCACACCATGCAGGGACAGCGGCTGGAGAAGTCGGATCCCTACGCCCGCGCCATGGAGATGCGACCGCGGTCGGCGTCGGTGGTCGTGGACGAGCGCGATTACGAGTGGCGCGATCAGGAGTGGATGGAGCAGCGGGTCGAGCGACAGCACCCCGACGGCCGCCCGATCTCGATCTACGAGGTCCATCTCGGTTCCTGGCGCCGCAATCCCGACGAAGAGGAACAGACGTGGTACTGGCTCAGCTACCGTGAGCTGGCCGAGCAGATGCTGCCCTACGTGGCCGAGTTGGGCTTCACGCACGTCGAGCTCCTGCCCGTGACCGAGCATCCATTCGACGGCAGCTGGGGATACCAGACCCTCGGCTACTTCGCTCCGACCTCGCGTTTCGGCACGCCCGACGACTTCCGCTACTTCGTGGACGAGGCGCATCGACTGGGCCTCGGGGTGATCCTCGACTGGGTCCCCGCGCACTTCCCGACCGACGCCCACGGCCTGGCCTGGTTCGACGGCACGCATCTCTACGAGCACGCCGATCCACGCAAGGGAGAACACCCCGACTGGGGGACACTGGTCTTCAACTACGGGCGCAACGAGGTCAGCAGCTTCCTCGTGTCGAGTGCGGTCTACTGGCTCGAACAGTTCCACGTCGACGGGCTGCGTGTGGACGCGGTGGCGTCGATGCTCTACCTGGACTACTCGCGGGAGGCGGGGCAGTGGATCCCGAACCAGTACGGCGGGCGTGAGAACCTCGAGGCGATCGCTTTTCTCAAGCGAGTGAACGAAGTGGTGCACCACGAGTGCCCGGGTGTACTCACCTTCGCCGAGGAGTCGACGGCGTGGCCCGGGGTCTCGCGCCCGGTCGACCACGGCGGGCTCGGCTTCGATCTCAAGTGGAACATGGGCTGGATGAACGACACGCTCGACTACCTCGAGAACGACCCCTTGTTCCGCAAGCACATGCACGACCGGCTGACCTTCTCGCTGGTCTACGCCTTCAGCGAGCGCTTCCTGCTGCCGCTCTCGCACGACGAGGTGGTGCACGGCAAGCGTGCGCTGGTGACGAAGATGCCGGGCTTCGACCCCGATCGGTTCGCGACCCTCCGTGCACTGTACGGATACATGTGGACGCACCCCGGCAAGAAGCTGTTGTTCATGGGCTGCGAGATCGCCCAATGGAGCGAGTGGAATCACGAGGGATCGCTCGAGTGGCATCTGCTCGACGATCCGTTGCACCGAGGGGTCCAGGAACTGGTCGGCCGTCTGAACCACCTGCTCGGTGACGAACCGGCTCTGTACCAGCGGGACTTCAGCAGCGAGGGCTTCGAATGGATCGACGGCAGTGACGCCGATCGCAGCATCATCGCCTACCTGCGCTGGAACGAGGACTGGTCCCGCGCGGTGGCCGTGGTGTCGAACTTCACGCCGATGCGGTGGGAGGGTTACCAGCTCGGTGTCCCCTTCGCCGGCTCGTGGTCACTGCGGGTGAACACGGCCGATCCCGGTTTCGGTGGATCCCACGCGATCAGGGGTGAGGCCTTCGACACCGCCGAGGAACCCTGGCACGGCCGTCCGGTGTCGGTCCGTTTCGACCTGCCGCCGCTGAGCACCGTGATCCTGACCGCCGAGCGGTCGGGGAGGTGAGCGCGATGCCGACGTCGACGAGGGTCGCCTTCGTCACCCCCGAGGTCGCGCCCCTGGCCAAGGTCGGCGGCCTGGCCGACGTCTCGGGCTCGTTGCCACCGGCCCTCGCGGCGGCCGGGCACGAGGTCCGCGTCTTCATGCCCCTGTTCGACGTCGTGGCCGAGAGGGGGCTCGACCTGGTTCCCGTGCCCACCGCACAGCAGGTCGGACTGACGCTCGGCGGACGATACCTGTCGTTCAACCTGTTCGAGCGTCGACCGAGCGGAGACCCGGGTGAGCCCCGTCTCTACCTGATCCAGTGCGCACCGCTCTTCGAGCGGGACGGTGTCGTGTACACCGAACACGATGACGAGCACGTCCGCTGGGGATTCTTCCAGCGCGCCGTGGTGGAGAGTCTGCAGCGCTTGCAGTGGTCCCCACAGGTGCTTCACCTGAACGACTGGACCACGGCCCTGATCCCGCTGTTGCTGAAGCGCCTGTACGCCTGGGACCAGCTCTTCGCGCAGACACGAACGGTCATGACCATCCACAACCTCGGTTATCAGGGAGGCTTCGTCGCCTCGACGATCGACGACCTCGACCTGCGCGGCGTGGCCGACGCCTTCGACCAGGCCGAACTCGCCGGTGGCGGCGTGAACTGGCTGCGCACCGGCCTGTCGATGGTCGACCGGATCACCACCGTGAGTCCGACCTACGCCCAGGAGATCCAGACGCCGGAGTTCGGCTACGGTCTCGACGGCCTGTTGCGCGAACGTGGCGACGCGATCGTGGGCATCCTGAACGGGATCGACGAAGAAGCCTGGGATCCGCAGCGCGATCCGCACCTGCCCCGACGCTTCGGGCCGCACGACGTGTGGCGGCGCCGGGGGAACAAGCTCGAACTGCTGCAGCGGATGGGATTGCCCGAGGATCCCGACACCATCCTCTACGGTCTGATCGCCCGCCTCACCTCGCAGAAGGGCATCGACCTGCTCGAGGAGGTTCTGCCCGCCTTCCTCGGCGAACGACCGGCACGCCTGGTCGTGCTCGGCAGCGGTGAGGCGCGCTACGAGGCCTTCTTCGAGGACCTGGTCGAGCGCTTCCCCAGCCGGGTCGGATACCGCCGGGGCTACGACGAACCCCTGGCCCACCACATCGAGGGCGGCAGCGACGTCTTCCTCATGCCCTCGCGCTACGAGCCCTGCGGGCTGAACCAGATGTACAGCCAGCGCTACGGCTCCCTGCCGCTGGTGCACCGGACCGGCGGACTGGCCGACACCGTCGATCCGATCGTCGACGGTTCCGGACACGGCTTCGTCTTCGACGAGTACGCGGCCGCAGCGCTGCGGGCCGCACTCGATCGCTCGGTCGAGGTGTGGTCGCAGCCGGAACGCTGGGCCGAGGCCATGGATCGCGGCATGCGGCGCCACTTCGGATGGGGCGACCGCGCGGAGGACTACGGCGAGGTCTATCGGGATCTGCTGCGCTGACCGATCAACGCCACAGGTCGTCGACCTCTCCGGGCTCGAAGCCCAACGGCACCGGCTCGGGGCGCAGGCGCACCCCGAAGGTGTCGAGCACGCCGTCCCGGACCTCGCGGGCGAGGTCGATCAGGTCCCGGGTCGTCGCTCGGCCGCGGTTGACGAGCGCGAGGACGTGGCGGGTCGACAGTCCCGCCTCGCCGTTGCCGTAGCCCTTGCCGAATCCACTGCGCTCGATCAACCACGCGGCCGCGATCTTCGTGCGTCCGGGACCGATCTCCCAGCGGGGCGGGGTGGCCTCGGGGTCGAGGCGCCCCGCCCGTTCGAGAACGGTGCCCAGAGTGTCGTCGTCGACGATCGGATTCGTGAAGAACGATCCCGCGCTGCGATGGTTCTCGTCGTCGAGGTCGATCACCATCGACTTGCCGCGCCGGATGTCGAGGACCTCCGACCGGACGGTGGCGAGGTCGTGCGGGGCGCCGGTCTCGGCCAGGCGGCGTTCGAGTTCGGCGTAGGCCACGGTGGGTTCCCCTGCCGGACGCAACCGCAGCGTGAGGCCGGTGATCGCGTAGCGGCCGGCCCAGTCGCGTTTGAAGTGGCTGTCGCGGTAGGCGAATCCGCAGTCGGCGTGGTCGAGTTCGACGGCGCGGCCGTCGCGCAGATCGACCGCCTGCACCGATTCGATCACCTCGGCGATCTCCTGCCCGTAGGCGCCCACGTTCTGGACGGGGGCGGCCCCGGTGCGCCCCGGGATGCCGCTCAGGCACTCCATGCCGGCGAGCCCCTGCTCGACGGACCAGGCGACGAAGGCGTCCCAGTCGTAACCTCCGGCCACCTGCACACGTCCGGTGTGGAGGTCGGCCGACAGGCGGTCGTCGTCGATCTGAAGGATCGTCGCGTCCACCCCCCGGTCGGCGACGATCACATTGCTACCGCCGCCGAGAACCACGGGCGGCCGGCCGTCCTCGTGCGCCGCCTCGAGGGCACGGGGAAGCGCGGCCACGTCCCGGACCCGCAGCAGGGCACGGGCCGGGCCGCCGACGGCCAGGGTCGTCAGCTCACGTAGGGGAACGTCGCGATGCAGCGTGAACGCCGTCATGGACACCAGGGGTCGATCGAGGACGCCGGCACCTTAGCACCATCGATGCGCTCCGGCGACGATGCGCTCGTTGCGAACATCGCCCGGGCCCGGTCGATTCCCTTCGTGTTGGGGGCGGCGGTCCTGCCGGTCTCGTTCGTCCTCTACGTGAGCAGCCTGTTCATGTACGTGGCGCAGATGCTGCGCCGGGTCGAGGTCTTCGGCCTGGGCCGTACCGAGACCGACGCCTTCCGTCTGGTGGACACGATCGAGGACCTGTGGCGCGACGGGCAGATCGGCCTGGCGCTGGTGATCATCGCCTTCACGCTGGTGTTTCCGATCGGCAAGTACGTGGCCCTGACCTTCGTCATGATCGGACGCTACGATTCCCGCCGGGCCACGGTGCTGCGCTGGGTGAAGAACCTCGGGCAGTGGTCGATGGGTGACGTCTTCGTGGTCGCCCTGCTCGTGGTGATCGTCCGCGTGAACAACGCCGTGGCCCAGGTCGAGGTCGAGCCGCTGGCCGGTCTGTGGGTGTTCGCCGCCTCCGTCCTGCTGTCGATGGTGGCCTCGGCGGCGCTCGGACTGCACTTCGACCGGGTGGAGAAGGCCCGGATCGCCCGCCCGTAGCGGATCCGTGATCCCGGCCGGATCGGGGGAAGACCGGGATTGCCTTCGTGTGTTCTTTATGTTTGATTCGTTTCAAACGTAAGGAGTGTCGATGGCCGGATCCGAGCCCACCGACGGCGTCGCCCGCGAGTTCATCCAGGACTTCGGCGAGGCCTACCTGCAGTTCGGGCTGCCCCGCCTCATGGGGCACGTGGTCGGACTCCTGTTGTCGGACCCGGGGCCGCTGAGCCTCGACGCGATCACCGAGCGTCTGCAGGTGAGCAAGGGCCCGGTGAGCCAGGTCATGCGCCGTCTGCGTGACGCCGGCCTGGTCGAGAAGCAGTGGGTGCCCGGCAGCCGGCGCGACTACTACCGCGCCCACCCCGACATCTTCGGCCGCGCCTTCGCCAACCACGCGGCGCTCCTGCGCACCAACCTGGAACTGGCCCGCCGCTACCGCGATCGCGTCGACGCCGACGCCGATCCGCACTTCGCCACGCGAGTGGCCGAGATGGAGGCCTTCTACGCGCGCATGGTCTCGCAGCTGAGCGAGTTCCTCGGTGCGTGGCAGAGGGAATGGGAATCGAGCTGGAAGGACCGGATCGACGCCAGCGAGACGTCGCCGGCCACCGGCGAACCGGGAGCAGCATCGTGAAACGACTCGAGAACAAGGTCGCCGTCATCACCGGCGCCAGCGCCGGCCTCGGCCGCGCGGCCGCCGAGAAGTTCGCGCGCGAGGGTGCCGTGCTGTCGCTCTGGGACCGCGACGAGAAGCGCGGCGAGGAGCTGGCGAACGGTCTCACCGAGATCGGCGTGGTGGCCGAGTTCCGCGCCGTCGACGTGGCCGACACCGCTTCCGTCGACGAGGCCGTGGCCGCCGTGCACGACCGCTTCACGAAGATCGACGTGCTCGTGAACAACGCCGGCATCACGCGTGACGGCACGCTGCTCAAGATGAGCGACGAGCAGTTCGACCAGGTGGTCGACGTGAACCTCAAGGGCGTCTTCCACTGCGGCCGTGCCGTCGGGCGCGTGATGGTGGAGGCCGGCAAGGGCTCGATCGTCAACACGGCCTCGGTGGTGGCACTCTACGGCAACTTCGGCCAGACGAACTACGTGGCCACGAAGGCGGGCGTGATCGGCATGACGCGCGTGTGGGCCCGCGAGCTGGGCCGCAAGGGCGTACGCGTGAACGCCGTTGCCCCGGGCTTCATCGCCACCGAGATGGTCGAGGCCATGCCCGAGAAGGTGCAGACGATGATGGCCGAGCGGTCGCCGCTGGGTCGCCTGGGACGCCCCGACGAGATCGCCGACGCCTACTGCTTCCTGGCCTCCGACGAGTCGTCGTTCGTCAACGGCACGGTGTTGAGCGTCGACGGGGGGCTGATCTCGTGACCGGCGAGCGCAACGCGCGCATCACCGCCACCGGGATGTACGCGCCCGAGCGCGTGGTGCCGAACGCGTGGTTCGACGAGCAGCTGGGCGAGAACGTCAGCCAGTGGCTCGAGTCGAACCTGACGATCCGCGAGCGCCGCTGGGCGGCTCCCGACGAGAGCACGGCCGACCTGGTGGAGGCGGCGGCGCGGCGGATCCTCGATCGGGCCGGGGTGCGCCCGGTGGACCTGGACCTGATCATCGTGGCCACCGACACGCCCGAGTACGTGTCCCCGTCGACGGCCGTGGTCGTCCAGCACCGGCTCGGGGCCACCGCGGCCGGCAGCTTCGACGTGAACACGGCCTGTGCCGGCTTCGTGACCGCGGTCGACATGGGGGCGAAGTACATCCGCGCCGACGAGCAGTACCGGCGGGTGCTCGTGATCGGCGCCTACGCCATGAGCAAGTACCTCGATCCGACCGACAAGAAGACGGTGACGCTCTTCGCCGACGGCGCGGCGGGCGTGTTGCTCGAGGCCACGACCGGGGACCGGGGCTGGCTTGCGTCACGGCTGCACAGCGAGGGCCAGTACCACGACTGGATGGGGATCTACGCCGGCGGTACGCAGCAGCCCTGCGACGCCGACGTCGTCGCTCGCGGGGATCAGCGATTGCGTTTCGTGAAGAAGTTCCCGCCCGAGATCAATCCCGACACGTGGACGCGCATGGTCACCGAGACCGTCCACGCGGCCGGACACGAGATCGACGACATCGCTCTGATCGCGATCACGCAGATCAACATCAAGAGCATCCGCGAGACCATGGCGCGGCTGGGGCTGCCCATGGAGCGCACGCACACCGTGATGGATCGGTACGGATACACGGGTTCGGCCTGCATCCCGATGGTCCTTGCCGAAGCCGTCGACGCGGGTCGCCTGCGGCCGGGCGACCTGGTGGTCTTCATGGGATCGGGCGGCGGACTGGCCTTCGCCTGCGCCGCCTTCCGCTGGTAGATCGGAGCACTCCGTGGGCGCCAACGCGACCATCGGCTGGATCCTGGTTCTCGCCTACGCGGCGTTGATCCTGTTCTTCGTCGTGCGCGGTGCGCGCGGGAACCGGAACCTGTCGGACTATGCCCTCGGCAGCTTCGCCTTCTCGCCGGTGGCGGTGGGTCTGGCTCTGGCCGCGTCGATGACCAGCGCGGCCACCTTCATCATCAACCCCGGTTTCGTGGCGATCTTCGGGGTGAGCGCGGTCATCTCCTATGCAGTCGTCATCCCCGTGGCCGCGCTCACTTCGCTGGTCGTGCTCACCAAGGGATTCCGGCGGCACGGCTCGTCGGTGAAGGCGCTGAGCATGGCCCAGTGGATGGGCACGCGCTACGGAAGCCCCGGCTTCGCCCTGTTCTTCGGCTTCCTGTCGCTGCTGCTCGTGACCTTCATCGTGCTGATCGTGGTGGGCTTGACGAAGGTGATCTCGGCCACGCTCGGCGTGCCGGAGATGGGCACCCTGCTGGCGATCGTGGCCTTCGTGTTCGGCTACATGATGTTCGGCGGGGCCAACTCCATGGTCTACACGAACACGATCCAGGCACTGTTGATGGTCGTGGTGGCAGTGGTACTGCTCGGCTCGGGCTACGAGCACTTCTCCGAAGGCGTGCACGGATTCCTCGAGCGCCTGCGTGCGGTGGATCCGGCCCTCGTCGGCGTCACCAACCGAGACAGCTTCCTGTTCCGCGACCTGTACGAGATCGTCGCCGCCCAGCTGGTGGTGGGCGTGGCCATCGTGTGCCAGCCGCACATCATCACCAAGTCGCTGCTGCTGAAGTCCGAACGCGACGTGAACCGTTACCTGATCGTGGGTGTGGTGACCGAGATCCTGTTCTTCGCGGTGGTGATCGCGGGTCTGTACGCGCGGCTGGCCTTCCCCGACCTCACACTGAACGGCGAGGCCATTCCCATGGACGGGATCATTCCCGCCTACGTGGTGAACGAGCTACCCGTGTACGTGGGCATGGTCGTGGTCATGGGCCTGATCTCGGCCGGGCTGTCGACGCTGGAGGGCTTGATCCAGGCGCTGGCGACCACGATCACGGCCGATCTGGTCACGCCGCTGGCCGGTTCGGTGCTCCCGGCCGACGAGGATCGACGCGCGCACGTGCTGCTGGTGCTGAACCGGATCGCGATCGGACTGTTGGCCGTGGTGTCGGCCTGGCTGTCGTGGCAGCAGGTCGTGTCGCCCAAGCTGAGCGTGGCGATCTTCGCGCAGAACGGAGTGTATGCGTACTTCAGTGCCGCCTTCGTGCCGATCCTGTTCGGAATGTTCCTGAAGTCGACCCGTCGCGAGACCGCGATCGTGGCTTCGGTCACCGCCATCGTCGTCCACTTCGTCATGTACTACGGGCACGTTCCGGTCCCGGGAACCCTCGCGACTGGGGAGAATCCCGGTGTTGCGGCTGCCGTCGCGGTGATCAGCTCGCTGGTGGTCGGTGCCCTGGTGCAGATGGCGACCGGAAGGAGGCAACGTGTACCGGCCTGAGACCGACTGGTTGGCCCGCTGGGCGCTGTACACGCCGGACCGGCGCTTCCTCCGCGACCATACCCGCGACCGCGAGTGGAGCTTCGGCGAGGCACACGCACGCGTCGATGCTGTGGCGCGCTGGCTGCACGACGATCTGGGTCTGACCCGCGGCGACCGTCTCGCGGTGCTGTCGACCAATCGCGTCGAGACGGTGTTCGTGTTCCTGGCGTGTCAGCGTGAGGGCCTGATCCTGGTTCCGTTGAACTTCCGGCTGACGGCTCCGGAGATCGAACACCTCGTGCACGACGCCGAGCCGGGCGCGCTGCTCGTCGAGGACGCCCTGCGCGAGATCGTGGCGACGATCGAGGGCGGGCCGGCCGTCCACGGGATCGACACGGTGTCGCCGTTGCTCTTCGACGACGAGCCGGAACGGGCGCGTCCGAGCGGCGAGCCCGCGGATCTGGACGACGCGGTCATGATCCTGTACACGGCCGGCACGACCGGCGTGCCCAAGGGTGCGCTCGTCACCCACCGCATGCTCCTGTGGAACGCCATCAACACCGGACTTCGGTTGGCGATCACCGAGCGCGACCACACCCAGAGCTACGCGCCCTTCTTCCACACCGGGGGCTGGAACGTGCTGTTCACGCCCTTCCTGCTGCACGGGGCGTCGCACACGATCCTGAGCGGTTTCGATCCCGACCTCGTGCTCGAACTCATGGAGCGCGAGCGGACCACGCTGTTGTTCGGCGTGCCGACCATGCTGCAGATGATGGCCGAGAGCGATCGCTTCGACGTCGCCGACCTCGAGAGCGTCCGCTACGCGATCGTGGGCGGGGCGCCGATGCCCCTGCCGCTGATCGACCGCTGGCACGCGAAGGGCGTGCACATCCGGCAGGGATACGGACTGACCGAGGTCGGGCCGAACTGCTACTCGCTCAACGAGGAGGACGCCATCCGCAAACGCGGGTCGATCGGGCGGCCGAACTTCTTCCTCGACGTGCGGATCGTGGCCGAGGACGGCCGCGACTGTGAGGCCGACGAGGTGGGCGAGTTGTGGCTGCGCGGAGAAACGGTCACCCCCGGCTACTGGCGCAACCCCGAGGCCACGAAGGCCGCGATCACCGAGGACGGATGGTTCCGGACCGGCGATCTGGTGCGGCAGGACGACGAGGGCTTCACCTACGTCGTCGACCGCAAGAAGAACATGTTCATCAGCGGCGGCGAGAACGTCTATCCGGCCGAGGTCGAGCGCGTGCTCGGCCAGCACGAGGCCGTGCGTGATGCCGCCGTGATCGGCGTGCCCGACCAGAAGTGGGGCGAGGTCGGGCACGCCTTCGTCGAGGTCCATCCGGGCCACGACTTCGATCTCGAAGCCCTGCGCGCGTTCTGCGACGGGAAGCTCGCGCGCTACAAGATTCCCCGTCACGTGAGCGTGATCGAGGCGATCCCCCGCAATGCGGCGGGGAAGGTCGACACGGCCGCGCTTCGGAATCTCGCCTGAACGCTTCCCAGGAGGGAACGATCATGAAGAGTCTGCGAATCCTGTTGGTGCTCGGCCTGGTGGTCGGCGGGCTCGGGCTGTCGGCCTGCGGCGACGACGACGACAACGGCGGCACCAACCCGAACCCGACGCCCGAGACGCCGCCCTGGGTGGGGAGCTGGGTCAGCGAGGGCGACAACGTCGCTCCGATCCTCGCTGCGGGCTTCGACATCGAGCGTGTCGAGGTCACCATGAACGAGGACGGTACGATCGGTCTCGTGCAGAAGGTCGTCGGCCAGCCCGAGACCACGAACAGCGGTGTGTACTCGGTGATCGAGTCCGACACCGGCGACATCCACGCGATCCAGATCTCCTACACGGGCAACCCGAGTTTCGACCAGGAGGGGATCATCCAGGTGATCGAGGGCGACCCCGACACCATGCGTCTCGAGGTCGTCCAGACCGTTCCGGACATCGGTGCCACTCCGCTGACGCCGGAAGAGGGATTCGGTGCGGACACGACGCTCGGCGACTCGAACATCCAGGTGTACGTGCGCCAGGACGAGCAGGACGACCCGGCCCCGGAGTCCGAGCCCTGGGAGGGGAGCTGGCTGAGCGAGGGCGAGAACGTGGCACCGATCCTGGCGGCCGGTTTCGACATCGAGCGCGTCGAGGTGACGATGAACGAGGACGGCACGATCGGTCTCGTGCAGAAGGTCATCGGTCAGCCCGAGACCACGAACAGCGGTGTCTACTCCGTGACCGAGTCGGCGACGGGTGACATCCACTCGATCCAGATCTCCTACACCGGGAATCCGAGTTTCGAGCAGGAGGGGATCATCCAGGTGATCCAGGGCGATCCCGACACCATGCGCCTCGAGGTCGTCCAGACCGTTCCGGACATCGGCGCCACCCCGTTGACCCCGGAACAGGGCTTCGGTGCGGACACGACGCTCGGCGACTCGAACATCCAGGTCTACGTGCGGCAGTAGCCGCCGCATCGCGAAGGCGGGGTCCGGTCGCGACCGGACTCCGCTCCAAGATCCCCGTTTCCCGGGAGCGTCCCAGATGCTGCGCAGGAACGTGTGGAGCCTCGGTATGGCCGTTCTGGCCCTGACCCTCGTCGCGCCGAAGGTGTGGGCGGACGGAGGGTCCGAGCGCGAGGAATTCCACGAGGACCGACCGCCCGAGGAGATCGAGGAGTTCGATTTCATCGGATACTACTTCATGCGGCACGAGGCCTCGAACATCGCGCCCACCAACGAGTTCCTCAAGGGCCAGATCGTGGGCCGCTTCTTCGGGGGAAACACCACCCGGACCACGTCGGAGAAGACGTCGCGCTTCACCGAACAACGATTCATGCCCATGATCACCTACTCGCCCCGACTCTTCGACGGCTGGGCCAAGATCCGGACCAGTCTGGAGTTCGACTGGACCTGGGGTGACGCGAACTACGGCGCCGGCGGGAATTTCGGGGGCGCCTTCGGTGCCGACACCGTGAACATGCAGACCCAGAACCTGTTCATGGAGATCCGGCCCACGAAGACCTTCGTCCTGAACATGGGTTTGTTGCGCCTGTACGACAACGTCCAGGTTCCCTGGTACACCTTCACGGACCACCTGCTGCAGAAGGGCTACCGGCTCTCCATGTTCGGTTCCGATGCCACGGGCGTCGGTGCGCACTGGTTCTTCCGGACCGACCAGCGGATCAAGTTGGGCGCGTACCAGCTGTACGAGAACAACGTCGAGCAACGGGACGACGTGGCCCTGTTCGAGGTGGACTACGAGCGCGATCTCGCCATCGACACGTCGGTCGGTTTGTCGGTGCACTACCTGATGGATCGCGGCAACGGTGAGGGCGGTGTTTCGATCCTCGGGCAGGGGCTGAGCTCGGGGCTGAGCAACTACAACGGCGTGTTCAACTTCGACCTCGGCGGCCAGCGCTACAAGGGCGACATCTTCTGGCTGGGCACGCACTTCCATCGTGACCCCCTGCTGCAGCAGGGCCGGCTGGGCTGGTCGGGCTTCGCGTGGTGGAACGGTGGTACGGTGCGCACCGACACTCGGGACGTCGACATCAACGGTGTGGCCGCGAATCTGCGGGTCGCGGCCCGCTGGGGCGCACTGTCCGAGGACCAGGTCGTCTTCGACGGCGTCTTCACCACCGGTGACGACGACAACACCGCGGACGGCACCTACAGCGGTGTCCTCACCGGCAACAACTGGACTTCACCGGGGGCGGTGTTCATCGGGCATCCGCTGTACCTGCTCCTGCCGCACGGCGACGTCGTGAACCGCTTCAACGCCGCGGTCATGGACATCCAGAACATCGGCTACGGCGTGCAGGCCGGCGCATTGAGCGTGGC
>Ga0209949_1000462_pt1 | contig 21554 bp, 19 predicted proteins | sample SalPonC_black_MG_FD_185711 | JGI IMG/M metagenome (GOLD analysis project Ga0209949, IMG submission 185711) | Salt pond soil microbial communities from South San Francisco under conditions of wetland restoration - Salt Pond MetaG... | ecosystem: Environmental > Aquatic > Marine > Intertidal zone... | reverse complement strand
GCCGGTCTTGCCCTTTGCGTTCTCTGCGGCTTTGCGTGCCACTTACTGCGAGCACAGCTGCTCTTTGCGTGCCGTGCTTACAGAGTGTCGCACGCAGAGTTCGCGGAGTGTGATAGGTCTTTGGAAGAAAAATAGGCAGCGTTGCGGACCATGAACTTTGTGCGCTTTGCCTGATGATCTTTTTTTGGCGTAAGCAAAAAAAAACTTGCCCGACCACCTATCAGCTATAAACCTTCTTCAGTCCTTCACAGAAACTTCGCGTTTCCTCCAGCGTTCCCGTGCTGATGCGGCAGTACTTCGTCAGCGGCGGGAAGGGACGGCCGATGAGGACGCCCTGTTCGCGCATGGCTTCGTTGAGCCCCCGGATGTCACGCCCCGATTCGAAGAAGACGAAGTTGGTGTGAGAGGGCATATAGGGTAGTTCCAGCTCATCGAGGGTGGCGTAGATCATTTCCTTGGCCGCCTTGGTCTTTTCCAGACTAAACCGATAGAATTCTTGGTCTTGCAAGGCTGCTTTGGCGGCGGCGATGGCCAGCACATTGGTGAAGGCCACGAGGCGTTCCTGCAGGCGCCGGGCAATGTCGGGCCTGGCAATAAGGTAGCCGATGCGGAGCCCGGCCAGGCCATATACCTTCGAAAATGTTTTGGCGACGATCACGTTGTGTCCTTCCCTGACCAGGTCGACCATGGAGGGATAATCAGGATCGGTGATGAAATCGATATAGGCTTCGTCGACGAAGGTCATCGTGCGTTTAGAGACGGAGGCGCAGAAGTCCTGCAGCTTGTTGGCCGGCAGGACAGTGCCGGTGGGATTATTGGGGTTGCACACATAGACGAGACTGGTGTTCGTGGTGATGCGGCGGTCCATTTCTTCGAGGTCATGGTTGAGCTGTTCGTCAACGGGCGTCCAGTTAATGTAAGCGCCGAAGCGCTCGGCGAAGCTCATCAAGGCCTTGAAAGTAGGTTCTGCGGAGATGATCTCACCGCCCTCCATACCGTAGAGCAGACCGGCGATTTTCAGCCCCTCCGTCGAGCCTGCCGTGATCACCAGGTGATCGGTCGTGACGCCTTCTTTCTCGGCAATCATCTGGAACAGTTCATCACTGTAGCCGTATGGATAGCGACAGGCCTGGTCAAAGGCTTCGGTCATGGCCTTACGCACGGCTTGCGAAGGACCGTAAGGATTTTCGTTGGAGCTGAGCCGGATGAGTTCCACCTCCGAGCCCGGCTTAGGGCGGCTAGGGGTACGCACGGGGCCGGCCTGTAGCAATTGTCCGCCGCCCATGAGGGAAAAAGCACCGGCGAGGCCGGCCGTTCTGAGCCATTGTCTTCTGCTGAATTGGGTCATGGTGTTCGATTTTATGGTGTATAATTGACTTTACGGGTTACAATAATCACAATACATCGGATCTTCCGCTCCCTTGTCGGGGTTTCTTTTTTCCTTCGTGTAATCGCATTTCACGCAGGAGTATAGGTAATATAGCGTGGACCGCGTGGGCTGCCGGCACCAGGAGCAGGGCAAACCGGGTTGCGCCTGCGTGATAGCAAAGCCCGGCATGTTGCACTGCGGACAGCAGGACCGGATCTTCTCCACCAATTTATAAGCCGCCCTTTCAATGACCGACATACGCGTAGGGTTGTACATTGCTCGCATATCGGTTTCGACGTAAGCCCTGGCATGCAGGGCGATGAGTTCATGGAAGTTTTGCTTCAGGCTTTCCCAGCTTGTAATATTTTTACGCAGCCCTGTCATACTGTCTTTTTCCGCGCGCAGAATCAACCCGTGGGAGGGAAAACCGGCTGTTTTGGCGAAAGCCGACAGTTCTGCTTCCGTACCCACTGCTTCACCGTTGAAATTAGTATCTGTGCTCAGTTCGCGGGTGACGATTTCCAGGTCGTTTTTTTCATCGATCAGCACCAACCATTCTTCATCGGCCCGGGCGAAAAAGAGGAAGGGATGGGAACCGAAAGAGCCTTCGCTCGCTACGGCCAGGTCGCAGCCGCTATGTTCCATAGCCCAGCGGCACTTCTTCCGGGCGGTGCTGAGCGGATCGGCTCCACGTTCCACTTCTCCGGTGAAGGTGCCCAGGGCATCGGTGTCGAAGTTTTCGGGAACAAAGCAGTCTATCTCTAGCGCTGTTTCCAGAGGTGGTGCGATTACTTTTTCCTTTTGGTGCTTGGTGGCGATCAATAACTTTCGACCGGCAAAAAGCGATTGCAGGCGTTGTGCACAACTGTCCATCTCGAACGCGGGAATGATTTTATATTCGACGTAAATTGGTTTGAGAAATTTCCCAAACCAATTAAGTCTGTATAAGTTCCGTACTGCCGGGTTATCGGTACTCAGTAAAATAACCGGAATCCGGTCCGTATATGGAAAGATAGCAAAAACCTGAGAATAAAAGTTTTGCCAGGCAGCCATCTTCTACCTTTCCCGCAGCATCCGCTTAAAAAAGCCGGCTGTGGCCCGGTAGGCGGCCAGCCAGTTGCGGTGCAGCAGGAACCCGTGGACTTCGTCCGGGAAAATAAGTTGCTCGAATTGTACGCCCTGCCGGCGCAGCGACTCGGCGACGTCGACAGACTCGGAAAAAGGCACATTGCGGTCGTCGTCGCCGTGGATGAGAAGCACCGGGGAGCGCCAGGTGTTGATATAAGCCATGGGCGAAGACTCATAGGCCAGACGGGCCAGTTCCTCGCGGGCGTTGGGGTTATAGCTGGGCACGAAGTTGCGGATCACTACGTTCCAGTCATGCACCCCGTGGATGTCGACACCGGCGGCGAAGAGATCGCTGGCGCGGGCCAGGCCCAGGGCGGTGAGGTAGCCGCCATAGGAGCCGCCCCAGAGGCCGATTTTGTTTGGAGCCACATCATCGCGGCTACGCAAGTAGAGTCCGGCGCCGAGCACGTCCTGAAATTCGCTGGCGCCGCGTGCCCCGTAGTTGATGGCTTCGCGGAATTCCATGCCGTAGCCGGTGCCGCTTCGGTAATTGACCGACAGCACGATGTACCCCTGGCTGGCCAGGTACTGGTTCAGGGCGTAGGCGTTGTGGTAATAGCCGCGGTGGTGGAAGCCCAGCAGCATCTGGCGACGGGAGCCGCCGTGGAAGAAGAGCAAGGCGGGACGGCGTTCGCCCTCGGGAATATTTTTGGGCCGGAACAACTGCCCGTGGATTTGCATGCCGTCGGCGGCGGAAAAGATCACCGGCTCGGGCTCGGCGAGTTCCCGGCGGGGCCAGTCATCGGGAATGGTTGCCGGGGCGACGGGGGTCAATTGACCCGTTTTGTTGACCCAATGTGGATGGGCCGGATCACGGGCGCCGGAGGCCAGCACGGCCAGCTGCCCGCCCGCCGTGATGACCGGCGCCCATTCGATGCCTTCCCCTTCGGTGATCTGTTCAGGAGTACTTTCCGCCGCGTTGATGCGCCAGATATGCTGACGGTTGATGTCGTTTTGATTGGAGGAGTAGTAGAGCTGATTGCCGTCGGGGTGAAGAGAAACATACTGCACTTCGAAGTCACCCGGCATCAGGTCGCGGGCCTGGCCGCCGCTGGCGGGAATAGTCCAGAGGTGCATCCAGCCGCTGCCCTCGTAGGGAAATACCAGGTATCCGTCATCGGTCCAGAACAGCTGCCGGTCGGCAGAGATGCCGCGAAAAGCGCTGCCGGGGCCTTTCGGTGCGGTCCACAGCGTATCGGTAGCTCCGGTGCCGGCATCGGCGCTGAGGATGGACCAGGGCAGTCCTTCGCGCCTCGGGGCAAAAGGAAGCTGCTGCTTTTCGTTGGGCAAGCGCAGCCAGGCGATGCGCTTGCCGTCGGGCGACCAGGCGGGGTCGCTGTCGTTGTCGACGCTGGGGGCCAGCCAGCGGATGCGGCGTTCTTCGAGGTCGAAAAGTCCCAGGAAGGCGTGATCGCCGCGATTGCTGATGAAGGCGAGGGTTTTGCCGTCGGGTGACCAGCGCAGATTGCCGGCGCTGCCGCGCATCTGGAATAGTTGTTTGGGTTTGGCTTCGGGATCGTCCAGGTCGAGCGTCCACACCTGGCCATTGTGCAGAAATGTCAATTCGCGGCCGGCAGGGTGGAGCAATGGGGCGTAGCCTTCGCCCAAAAGCTTTGGACTGCCGCCGCTAATATCGATGCTGTACAGCTGTCGTTTGGCGCCTTCGGGATCGCTGGTCGGATTGGGAATTTCCCCGCGGCGGTTGGGGGCGCCACCGCGTACATATATGATGTGCTCCCCGTCGGGCGTAAAGGTCAGGGACCCGATGGCCTGGCCGTCGTCTGCATCGTAATCCGTGACCCGGCGGGCGCCGGCGCCGGGGCCGTCGCTGATCCAGATATTGCGCACGCCTTCCTGGTCGAACACCCAGGCGATGCGGTCGCCGGCGGGGGCGGCCGTCAGGTCGCCGGGAAAGGGCGCGCTGAGCACCTGCTCAATGGTGAACGGTCCGGTCTGCTGACCGGAAAGCACTACAGGAAAGCAGCAAAACAGGAGAAAGAATAGTTGGTAGAATCGTTTTGTGATCATAGATCCAGGACTTTTTCCCCGTAAGATAAAAAAGAGACGGGATTGACGGGATGTTTTTGGGGTGCCAGGCGGCTTCTTCCCGGCCTGACGATAGCTCCTATCTACAGTGCTACTACAAACATCAGACCTCTCCGAGGTCTTTCTTTCAAAAGATGACAAGTGCCTCTTGCCGGATTCCATGAAAATATTGGTTTTTGATCCGCGACACCAGCTAGGTCACTCAAAAGCATAAAACAGGGTCAAAAGATGTGGGGTGTCGTTAGGCCTTAACCCGGATTACTCATGGGGTCTTCGTCATGAGCGGTTAAAATGGTTGCCAGGCTTGCGTTCCCTGACACTGCGGTCGGGACAAGCACGCCGGAGGGAGACATGGAACCGTATGTCCAGATACGGTGAGTATCGAACGACAGCTTACTGCCCAAAGGGGCGGATTGCAAAACGGAGGTTCAGTCCCAGGCTGTAGAGGTTGAGATCTCCGTGGCCGACGCCGGCGATGGGGATCTGGATGAAGGGGCCGCCCTGAACGGCGAAGCGGCCGCCCAGGCGGAATTGGTAGCCGGGGGAGAGCTGAATGATGCCCATCCAGGTATGGTATTCATTTTCGGAGCCCCAGTAGCGGACCAGGCCGGGGGCCGGGTTTTCGTAGAAGAAGCGGTAGTGTTCTTCGAGCATGATGAAACTGGTCAGTCCTCCTTCGACATAGAAACTGTTCTTACGGGTGCTTTGGAAGTAATAGCCGGCATAGACGGGGATTTCGAGCATGGTGCAGTAGCCGACGGTTTGTTCCGGGGCGATGCCTCCTTTCCAGAAGCCGTAGGAGGGGTTGTATTCACCGGGGCCGGCGGAATAATCCTTGCGGGCGTAGTACACAGCGGCGCCCAGGCTCAAATGGCGGGGAAAGCGGTATTCCAGGTTGATACCTGCCTTGGTGCCGAAATTGCCGAAGTCGTCGACACCGACAGAGGCGGATTCTTGCGCGATATTAAAACCAATGTAAAAACCGCCTCTTCTTTTGTTGACTGGCTCGATATTTTCGGGGGGTGTTTTGCGTTCCGGAAGCTCCGGTAGTTTCTTGCGGTCAATTTCTTCAATAACCTGGGCGAGTAGCGGCGCCATAGTCTGCTCCAGGACGTTGTTGCGAATGGGGGAAGTGCCCAGGCGGATTTGCCGGCCGCTGCTGTCAGGGTCCTGGAGTTCAAAGGCGCCGGTTTCCTTTTGCATTTCACCGGCCGGCTCTTCGGCAGCCCGTCCGGATTTTGAGCGGTTTGGATCGGATAGCGCTATGTTCGTTTTTGAGGGGGGCTTGGCCGGGGGGGCGGCAGTGGGCGCCGGAGAAGTTCCGGCTGGGATATCGGCTCTGGCCTGTGGAGCAGCGCCGGGCGCCTCCGGCCGTGGTTTTTCCGGAATGAAATCAGCAGGGGCCGGCCTTTCCGGGTGGAGTTCTTCTATGTGAGCGGGAGAAGCAGGGCTTTTACCTGGTGAAGTATGCCAGTGCCAAAAGGCGAGTAGGAGTAGCAACAACAGGATGCCAGCAAACCACCACCAGAGCAGCCGCCGCCGTCGCTCGCGCTGCAGGAGGGCTTCCATCTGTTCCCAGGCTTCGGGTTTGAACTCGAAGTCGTAGCGTTTGGCGCCATGCTGAAACAGCTTGTCCAAATCCCTGTTGGAAAATTCAGGCATATTTCGTTCCCAGGTTTTCGATAATCATTTCCCTAAGCTTCTCTCTGGCTTTAGAGAGGTTCGACTTGGAAGTGCCCACAGCGATACCCAGCATGTCGGCAATTTCCTCGTGTTTGTATCCGTCGATGACGTAAAGGTTGAAAACGGTCCGGTAGGCCGTCGATAAGGATTGCACCATAGCTATCAGTTCCCGGTAACTGATCTTGCTGAGAATATCTTCGCGGACGGAAACGGCACTGGGGTCTTCCATGTCAACCTGAAATTTATATTTTTTCCGGCGGCGCAGGTGATTCAGCGCGGTATTAACCAAAATCGCGCGCAGCCAGGCTTTGAACGGACGATTCGTATCGTAGCGCTTGATGTGCCGGAAAACTTTGAGGAAACCATCGTTGAGTACCTGTATAGCTTCATCCTCATCCCCCGTATAGCGGATGCAGATGCTCATACTATATGCATAAAACTGCCGGTATAGTAATCGCTGACACTCCCGGTCCTGCTTGCAGCAGCCGAGAATAAGCTCCTCAAAGGTTCTACCGGGCTTTGGGTGCATCAATTTGCGTATTAGGCTTTGACCTTTACTTTTTTAGTACCAAAATAAAGGAGTAATGGTTGCCTGGATGAGAAAAAATGTCAGTTTCTAAAGTATCAAAGTAGGGTTAAGCTGATCCCGTTACTATTTATCACCCTGACTCCGTCAGGGGAATATTCAAAAAAGCCACGGATCACACGGATTATTTCGGATGTCCCCAAATGATAATTCGTGTGATCTGTGGCAAAATAAAAAATATCGACGCACAACGGCGACTGAGTAGTTACCTGAAAACAATCGGTTCTAAAGCGCCTTGTTAGTAAAATCGATCCCAGAAAAACGACAGTTACTGATTAGTCGTTACTAACCCTCTGCTTTTGAGGCGCAGGTGCTCAGGCCAAAGGGAGCGTATAAGGGGCAAAAGCCGATAAAGCTGGTGAGTAAGAACACCCCTGCCAGAACGAGCAGAACAATACCCAGGGTGCCGGTGATGACGTTCGTGAAGAACAAGACGGCAATAACGGCGGCGATGATCAATCGGATCGTGCGGTCAGCATTTCCCATATTCTTTTTCATGATAGTTGTTTTTGTTAAATAATCTTTGTCAAAGATAAGGGCTGTGATGCAGAGAAGCAGTGACTGCAGTCACCACTCATAGGAAGTCGGAAGTCGGAAGTCGGAAAGAAAAAAGCGGAAATGGGCTGTTTTTTCCTTTATAGGTTTGTGATCTCGATTACTCCCTGTCCGATTTGCCGGACGGCGCCGTCCTGTTCCAATTTTTTCATAACGCGGCTGACGACCTCGCGGGCGGTGCCGAGTTCTTCGGCGATCTGCCGGTGGCTGAGCTGTAGGCGTTGCTGGCCGCGCAGGCGCGCTTTTTCCCGCAGGTGATCGAGCAGGCGCTGATCCATCCGGTTAAACAGTAGTTGGTGGATGGTTTGGAGGAGGTCGTTATAGCGTTTGTTGTACTGATCGTAAAACAGGCGGTTGAGCGAAGGGTACTGCCGCAGCCATTCCCGCATAGGTGCAGCGGGCAGGAGCAGCGCGGTGGTTTCTTCTTCGGTGACGGCGTCTATCTGACTGGGCGTATCCTGAAGGACGGAGGCGAGCGACATGATGCAGCTTTCCTCCGGCTGAATGTAATAGAGCAGCAAGTCGCGTTCCTCAAAGGGACTGCTTACTTTAATCAGTCCTTGTTGTACGAGAGGAATAACTCGTACATAGGCGCCGGCCCGCAAAAGGGCAGTGCCGGGCGGGAAGGTTTGCATGCTTGCTTCGGCAACGATAGCCTCCCGCAGCGGGCGGGGTAAGAAGCCGAGTTTTCGGTTGATCCAGTTAGTGTCCATAAGGGCCGCATAGTTAAATGAGACTGAAATATACAAAAGGTAAGTTTTTGAGCAGGAACTGCCGAAGTTATCCTATAAATGGTTTAAGAAATGGGTGCAGAATGAGAGCGAGTTCGAAGACTTACTGGCCTTCCTGAGTCAATTCAGGCTGGATTAACTCCGTCTAAACCCATACGCGCAATGCCGGCACCCACTCCGGCAGCAGTTGCCTTTCTGTATGTGGTAGAATTCCGTAAAAACGAACATCCCGTTTTCCATGTAAAAGTGCAGCCCTTCGACCAATTCGCGCGGCCGCCGTGGAAAGGGTAGTCTTTGCGCCTTCTCTACCAGCCGGTCCAGCTCGGCCAGGCAGCGGTTGCAGAGGCAGTCGTAGTGAGTCTTCTTCAGGTAGGCCCGGGTCGCTGCTGTCAGTTCAATTTCGGCACATTGACAGCGTTCCACCTCCGCCGCCCGGCATTCAAAGGAAGCGCTGCAGCGGGGACAGATTTTATATTCGGATTGAGATGATTGAGCGGACATGGAATTATCGTTTGTTTTTCTGCAAACGTACAACTCGTTCTTATTGTTCCTGTCCGGTGAAGAGCTTGTTTGAAATTCCACCCTTCGGTCCTACGATAGCCCAATAGAACTTGCGTTAAAAGTTGTGCCGGTGTTTTAGTGGGACTTAATTGTTTTTCCATCTCGCATGGCTTCTTGCATTATTAATTGCAGACATGCATGTAGACGATTCCGCTTTCCGACTTTCTATTATTCAAAATGCACCTTCATCCCTGCAAATACCGTCCGCGGCCTGGCCGGTCCGTAGACATAGCCCGCGTCCCGGTCGGCGCCGCTATCGAAGTCGTTCTGATAGCTGTTGAAGAGGTTCTGTACGCCGGCAAACACATCGAGGTGGAACTGCTTGTTGACCGGGATTTCGTAGCTCACTTTGGTATTCAGTTCAAAAAAAGAGGGCGTGTTTTCGATGGCGGTAAACTCTGTAGCTGGATCGATGATGTGCGGAACCTTCATGGGGCCGGTAAAGACGCCTGACAGGGAAAGGTCCAGACGTTTGCCCGGCGACCAATTGGCGGTTGTGAAGCCGTAAACGTTTGGTGTGCGCAGAATATTCCGGCTGGTAACGATGCTGTCAGGACCGGCGTCCGTATCCGCTTCCGGCGCCCATATTTCTTCCGCCTCATCGTAGCGGGCAGTCTGAACCGTGCCGCCTAATTGCAGCATGAAATCGCCGGAGAAAGCCAGATTCACTTCGGCATTCACGCCGCCGACCGTGGCGCCGCCGCCGTTGCGTTTGGTGACGACGGCCACCCCACTGGGCAGTTCGACGGGATTGGCGGTGATGAAGGGATTGTTCAGGCGGGTGTAAAAACCGTCGAGCACGATATTCGATTCGAAGCCTTCGTTGCGGATGGTGTAATCCAGTGAGCCGTTGAGGCTGTGGGAGCGTTCGGGCTCCAGCTCCGGATCGAGGCGGGTGAAGCGGGCGGCGCCGCCGACGGTTTCGATGTGCAGGTCTTCGTCAAAGGCCTGCGGGGTGCGGTAGCCCTGGGCGTAAGAAAAACGTAGTTTTAAGTCGGGTGTGAAGTTGTACTTGGCTGTCAGGCGGGGAACGAAGATGTCAAAAGTCTGATCGTTGGAGAGTTCTTCAACTTCCAGTGCATACATTCCCTCGATGCGTACGCGGTCGTAGCGGCCGCCCAGGAGGAAGGACCAGCGTTCGGCCGGCTTCCACTGTAACTGGGCGTAACTACCAAGCGTACCGACCTGCTGATCGATGGACCGGTCGTAGCCGGGCATTTCATCGATGACGTCATTGTACTGATACTCCGCCCCGGCGGTGAGTAGGAATTGGTTGCTGAGGTCATAACTGTACTGAGCTCCGGCGGCCAGGGCAACATCTTCCGACTGACCGTAGGCGTTGAGGGCCAGCAGGTCATCCGGGGTCAGCTGATCACCAGGCTGGAGTACACGTCCCCCTCCGCCGTAGTAGCTGTCGCGGCCGGTATGTGTAGCCGAGGTGTAAACCGCCCATTTGTGCCTCAGGTCCTTGGAAAATTGCTCGTAAGACAAGCTGCCGCCCAGGATGTTGTGGTCCAGCTGTTCGGTGATATCGGTCTGATGGGGCGGCAGCTCGAATTTATTCCCACCGCGGCGAAATTCGTTGATATTGAACACATTCAGTTTGAGCTTGCTCCGGTCGGTGGGTTTGTAGAAGGCGTCGAAGCCGAAGGTGGTATTGCGTAGTTTGGTCATTTCCGAAAAGCCGTCACCGTTGGCGTCCCAGGGGCTGCGTTCGCGGTTGAAGCCGTAGAAGCTGATTCCTTTTTTCAGGTCCTCGCTGACGATGGCGCCGTTGGCCGAGAGGGTCCGGTCGGGCTGCTCCAGGTTGACGGCGGCGATGTTGGTACTAAATTCGAAGGTATTGGTCATAGGCTCCTTGGTGATAACGTTAATAGTGCCTGCAATGGCATTGCCGCCGTACAGCGCCGAGCCGCCGCCGCGCACCACTTCCACCCGGTCGATCATATTAGTAGGGATCATATCCAGGCCGTAGACGCCGGTCAAGGCCGAAAATACCGGGCGGCTGTTGATGAGAATCTGGGTGTAGGGGCCGTCTAGCCCGTTCATGCGCACCTGCGTGAAACCGCAGTTCTGGCAGTTATTCTCCAGGCGCAGACCGGGGGAGAAGCTTAAGCCTTCGGACATGCTCAGGGATTGCGTGCGTTCGAAAACGCGATCGTCGATGCGGTTGACGATGACCGGCGCCTCGTGCATGGGGATGGTGTTGCGGGTGGCGGAGACGACGACGGCGTCGAGATTCAGTACATCCTGCCGAAGCGATAGATCCAGCACCTTAGTCGCTTCTTCGGATATCACGACCGGCTTTTCTACCGTCCGGTAGCCTACATAGCTGATGTGTACCGTCCATTCACCAGCGGGAATCCGCTCAATGGTGAAGCGGCCCGCTGCGTCGGTGACGTCACCAAGGGTGGAATTCAGCAGGCTGACGTTGACGCCGGTCAGTGGCTCGCCGTCAGCGGTGATGCTCCCTTTGAGCACAGCGTTTTGGGCGTATAAATGGCCGAGGCTGATCAGGAACAGTAATAGCAGGGTGTAGTTTTTCATGATCGGGTGTATAGGGTAATTGAAAAGCTTAAAAGCAAATTTAGGGAATAAAATTTAATATTTAAATAGTTCTTTAAAAATAATTAGGTATTTCTAAATAATGAAGTAGGGTGTTTTTATTAGATAATTCGATTTGTCGAATTTCTTCCTTTGGTAATTCTATTAGGAGCTAATAGGTTGGATCTTCTTTTAAAAGGATTGGAGGATTGGAGGATTGCCCGCCATAGTCCCCGCTTCTTCGAAAGCGGGACTATGGCCGGTGGAAAAGGATTGAATAGTCTTTGACTATCAAACGCTTGTTTTTAATCTGCATTAGCGATTTTATGCCCAGCCGGCAGCCGGGAAATCATGCAACTGCGAAGCCCTATTTTTTACCTGACGATTCCATTCAACCGCACCCAGCCTCCCGGCGTTAGTTTGGTTAGCATGATGAAATGCTTGCTTTCGCAAAACAAGACACGGATTTGCATGAAAAAATACACGGTACTCTGGTTACTGCTTGCCTTTGCCGCCTACTCGACGGCTCAGGAAGCCCTGATTTGTAAAGACATCACCCATCTGGTGGAATCAGAACGTCAGCATCACCGTTCTTTGCTCACCTTTCGCTCCAATCCGCTCACGCAGGATTACGACCTCAAGTACCATCGCCTGGAATGGGAGGTGGATCCCGCGGTGCGCTATATTTCCGGCGAGGTGACTTCTTACTTCGTTCCAAAGACAAGTGGGTTTGATCAGCTGCATTTTGATTTGCAGGACAGTATGATCGTCCGCTCGGTGCGGTACCGGGGGATTCCGGTTTCTTTTCGGAAGACAGGCGACGATGTGCTGCAGATCGACCTGCCCAAAGTGCTTCCCACGGGTGTACTTGACAGCATCACGGTGGCTTACGAGGGCGCGCCCGTCTCGGACGGCTTCGGCTCCTTTGCAACCGGCACCCACAAAGGAACGCCCGTACTGTGGACGCTGAGCGAGCCTTACGGCGCCAGAAACTGGTGGCCCTGCAAGCAGGACCTGAGCGACAAGATCGATTCGATCGATGTGATCGTCACCACGCCCCAGGCTTACCGTGTCGGCACGAACGGGGTGTTGGTGAAGGAGTTTTCAGCCGGTAATGGCCGCACCACTTACCACTGGCGGCATCGCTATCCTATTCCGGCTTATCTCATCTCACTGGCAGTGACCAACTACGAGGTGTTCACCGATTACGTTGACCTGGGGAACGGCGCCTCGATTCCCATCGTCAATTACGTATATCCCGAAAGTCTTGGCGCCGCACAGATCCAGCTGCGCAGTACCGTCGAGCAGATGGAGCTGTTCAACCGGCTCTTCGGCCTGTATCCTTTCGCTAAGGAGAAATACGGCCACGCTCAGTTCGGCTGGGGCGGCGGTATGGAGCACCAGACGATGAGCAGCATGGGCGGCTTCTCTTACGGCTTGCAGGCGCACGAACTAGCGCATCAGTGGTTCGGCAACAAGGTGACCTGCGCCTCCTGGCAAGATATCTGGCTGAACGAGGGCTTCGCCACCTATCTCACCGGACTGACCGGCGAGTTCCTCTTCTCCAATCCCAGTGTCTGGGAGAACTGGAAGGCCTCCACGATTAAAGATGTCACCAGTCAACCCGGCGGATCGGTATGGGTGGACGACACCACCAGCGTCAGCCGGGTTTTCAACTATCGCCTCAGCTACCAGAAGGGGGCCATGCTGCTGCACATGCTTCGCTGGATACTCGGCGATGATGCTTTCTTTCGGGCGACCCGCAACTACCTCAACGATCCGACCCTTGCCTACGGCTATGCCTCCACAGCCGATCTGCAGCGGCACCTCGAAGCCGAAGGGAACATCGATCTTGACGAATTTTTCGATGACTGGCTTTATGGGGAGGGTTATCCCAGCTATACCGTTAAATACGCGCCGCGCCCCGGCGGCGTCCTAATTTCCGTGGAGCAACGCAGCAGCCATCCCCGTGTCGATTTCTTCGAAATGCCGGTACCGGTGCGCGTCTTCGGCGAAGGCCAAAGCACTACTTTGGTCCTGGACCATCGCTATTCCGGGCAGCTGTTCGATCTCGACCTGTCCTTCACGCCCGACAGCCTTGCCTTCGACCCGGAGCAGTGGATCCTTTCCCGGGATAATGTGGTCAGCCGGGAGGAGCTGAGTTCCGTCGATGGGGTAGGGGCTATTCAGGCTTCCATTCGACTGTTTCCCAATCCTGTGCGGGACTTATTGGAGGTCAGGGTGGAAGAGGCGCGCTTTGTGGATGAAATCGAATCGGTCATCGTTTTGGATACACAGGGGCGTACGGTGGCCCGGATCGAAGTCATTTCCGAGCGCATGCAAGTGGATTTATCGGATTGGCCGGCGGGTGTGTATGTGGTGACGGTGCACACGGCAAAGGGGCAGTTTGCCAGAAGAGTGGTTAAGGTGGCGGAATGACGCAAGTGGTTTTAAACGAGTAGTAGTTCACATGATGGAGCAACTGCCGTGACCAATAATTTAAAAATGGTGACGAATAACGAAAAGCCGAATTCTGTAAATTGAAGTTCGAATTTGATCTTGATTAGAAGAGGCTATCCCAAACAAAATCAAACCCTCTTTGTGGTTCTACTTTGTCTTGAAATCGAGCGGCGCCCTGGAAGGCGCCGCCCGGTATGGCTCAACTCCACAACCTGTCCCATGACCGGATTTCATTCCACTCCGGCGTAGGTGCGAACATCTTCTCTCCTTCGATGATGAATTCCTTGACCACTTCCTCGTTTAGTTCCACGCCGATCCCCGGTTTTTCTGGCACTTTGACGTAGCCGTCCTGCACGATGGGCTTGTCGATGCCGGTGACCAGGTCGTCGAACTTCGGCTTGTCGACGGCGTGGTGTTCCAGCCACATGAAGTTTTCGGTGGCGGCGGCGGCGTGTACCGAGCCCAGGAAGGACACCGGACCGGCCGCGTGGTGCAGCATAAAGCCGATGCCGTGGTGTGAGGCATAATCGCCGATGCGCTTGGTTTCCAGGATGCCGCCGGCGGTATTCGGGTCGGGGTGTACGATGTCTACCGCCCGCTTGTCAATGAGTTCCTTGAAGCCGCCGTAGAGCATATAGATGTCCTCGCCGGTCTGGGTGGGCGTGGTGGTCGATTCGGTAATTTCCCGCCACTGGTCGGTATACTGCCAGGGGATGATGTCCTCGATATAGGCCAGATTGTACTTCTCGACCGCCCGCGCAATCTTGATGGCTTCATTGACGTCGAAGTGACCCCAATGGTCGGTGCCCATAGGGATCTCGTAGCCGATCTGGTTGCGCATGACTTCCAGGTACTCGCAGAGTTTGTCGATCCCCTTCTGGGTGATCTGCACCCGGGTAAAGGGATGCTTGGTCAGGTTGTATTTTTTATATTCGTACTTATAGGGATCTACCGGACCGTCGGGCGCGTTGATCAGGGCGCCGGGGGTATCGCGGAGCAGGTTGATCCCGATATCCATCTTCAGGGCCGTGTAGCCGTTGTCGATGCGCTCCTGCATGCGTTTGGCGTATTCCTGCGGATCTCGGGATACGGTAGTGTCACAGTACACCCGCACCCGGTCCCGGTATTTGCCGCCCAGCATTTGATATACCGGCACATTGTAAGCCTTGCCCGCCAGGTCCCAGAGGGCCATTTCTACTCCGGAGACGCCGCCGCCCTGCCGGCCGTGGTGGCCAAACTGGTTGATGATCTTGAACAGCCGTTCGACATTGCAGGGGTTCTCCCCGAGGATGCGGCTCTTCAGGAACAGGGCATATTCCTTGGCTGCGCCGTCCCGCACATCGCCGTGCCCGACGATGCCCTGGTTAGTGTAGATGCGAACAATGGGTGTGCGGAAAACGACGTCGCTGATTTCGGCGATGCGCATGTCGGTGATTTTTAAATCGGTGGGCGCGGAGTACCGGTTGACATGCTGCGTGCTGTACTCCAGCTGCTCTTCGATGGGCGCCATGGACATGGACAGGCCGGCGAGGCTGAGGCCGCCTAATCCAAGTTTCTGTAAAAAACCACGACGAGATTGGTTGCGTTGCTGTTTGCTCATGATGGAGGAATTAAATTTTAGAGTAAGTGATTTACGTCGAATTTAATTCCCAAAGCGGGGACTTCCAAGGAATATCCTTATTTCGTGGAAAAAGGTGTCGGGAAAACTAAAACGCAAATGCATCGTTAATCGTAGACGTATTTCCAGCTTCCGTCTGCCTGTTTTTTCCAGACGGTGTGAAAGATGCCTTTTGCCTGTATATCTTGCCCCTTATTGTCTTTAGCTGAAAATTGATACTTTCCATAAGTATAGGCCATATCGCCGGCGGCTGCTACCTCGACGAAGTCGGGCGTCCAGGTAAGCGATACATCCTTTAGGGATTGCGCTTCAAAATAAGTCCGGATGGCCTTTTTGCCGCGGATCATTTGGTCGTTGCGGTTCAACACGGCGTCTTCCGCCGCGAAGGCGAGAAAAGCCGCAGGCACTCCTTCGCGCGCGGCCATGTCGTTGAAGGCTTGTTCCGTCTGCCGGATTTCGGCTTTAAGTTGTTCCAGATCGACCTTTTCCTCAGAGGAATAATTGGAAGTACAGGCGTTCAGGTTGAGCAGCAGTATGAAAAATATAAGCAGGTGTTTCAATAGGTTCGGGTTTTATTTGGGGTGATGTTAGGTAGACCCGAAATTTACCCCTCGATGAATAGAAGTGAGGGGTTCAGCCGGGAGAAATACTGTAAGGTAGCTGACCTACAGGGCGATTGCTGAGTCCAGAAAATATTTCCCGGGCTCATCGATTCCCAATGGGTACCCGCAAGCTCACAACGACGTTTCTTCCCGGCTCCCGTACTTCCAACGGTCGCAGCGTTCCCAGCGGTTGCCGTGCAGGCCGTTGGCGCTCAGCTCGATGAAGTTGGGCGCGCGGAAGCCGCTGGCGATGTTGGCGCGCAGCAGCCAGTTGTGGGCTATGTCGTAAGTAGCGCCCAGCGAGGCACTGAGATTGGAGAACTGTTCGTTTATCGCCGGTTTCTCAGACGGGAGTCCGGCATTGGTCAGTTCGGTGTGAATGGTCCGGAAGTCGTAACGCAGTCCCAGCTGCGTGTTGACAACCGGGTTTATCCGGTATTGGGCCAGGCCGTAGATGCCATAGTCGTTCATCTGACCGTCGGGCAGGATGATATTTTTCGCTTGTTTGTTGTTGCGATTGTTACTGGCCATGCCTTTCATTCCGCCAATAAAGCGAAGGGCGTCACTTGGCCGAAAGACGGCCCTGGCGTTGTAGGTGAGCGTGTTCATCCGCATGTTGATCGGTGCGCCCAGGTTGGGCTGTTCCGGCGAGGTTTTGGGGTTTTGCAGGCGGCGGTGGTTGTTTTGCCAGGCGAGGTCGGCTTTTATCTGGAAGCCTTTTTAATATCAGCGTATTTTGCCAGTTGAGGAGGTGATTGTCGAGGTTCTGGTTACGCACGCCGTTGTTCAGCACGAGGACCTGGTTGTTCGACAGGCCGCGGATGACGGGCTCGCCGATACCGGGGCCGCGCGAGATGTTGTCGCCACCCGGCAGGCGCGACAGGGCTTCCAGATAGTTGGTGGCGCGTCGGAGGGCCCCGGCTTCCATCTTTTCAATTTTGATGGTGTTCTCATCCTGAGTGGTGATGTAACCGCCGGATAAAATGCTTGATGCTTTTCATAAGAGAAAAAGTTTGCGTTAGCAGGGTGTTTGAGAAAAGAAGATGACTAACGCAGCTTCGGCGGGCGGAAAATAGAAAATAGCGGCAGGAAGTGGCAGGTTTCCGTTGAGGTGACCATACGTGCAGGGGTGAGAGGCTGGGAACATCGCGGACGCCCGAGCGCCCCGGCCGGGAAAGCGACCTGGATCGGCTGAAGATCGTTGAGGATGAAAAGTTCCCCGGTTTTGTATCCCCGGCTGATCTGTTCATTCAGAAAACACTGCCCATTACAAGTGCTCTCATCACTGTGGCGAGGTGCACAGAAAAGGGCAATGACCTCGGCGCGGTGCAGCAGAAAATGAAAATAGACGGCCACGATTTGATTGCTCTGCAGAAGCATCAGCATCAAGAGCAGAGAAACCGTCCATTTCTTGATCCCTTCGTTCATCAGTTCTGGTTGCTTCAGGGGGGGGATTAACGGGGTGACCTGGAGTCATCCCGTTAATTATTCCAACTTCCATTAATAGTCAAGCGTCAGTATCCTGCCTTCCGTAAAGGCAAAGAGCTTGTCTCTTTCGGCGATCTGCACTCCCTCCATCACATCTTCAGGTGTGTAGCCGGCTGCTTCCAGGCAACCCGGGCATACGTATAGCGGCACGCCCCCGTCCATCAGCTTCTGCAGTTGGGTTTTGGATGAGGGAAACTGCTCGTAGGTGATATCTTCGGAGGTTTTCAGCACGGTTTCCACCGCGTTGATATCGAAATAGACCAGCACGTCGCGGTTTTCCATCATCATAGCGGCCATTTGCAGCGGCATCAGCACCCGGTGGGGGGCGTCGGGGCCGGCGCTGATGTGGAGGAATACCCCTTCCGCCTGTTCGGCAGCTTGTTCGGTCAGGGCTTCATCGACGATCTGGCGGACGGCGGCTTCGTCCAGTCCGCTCTGCTGATTACCACAGGCGGAGATAAAGATGGCGAATAATGCGATTAACAAAAGATTGCGGGGTTTCATAATCCATAGATTTTTTGCCAAAAAATACTACATGGAAAATAAATGCTGCCTTGCTTTTCCGAAATGATTTTGATCAGCTCCGGAGCTTGTTTTTGTCAATCTTTACTCGAAAAACTTCAAATGTTCCGCACTCAGGTTCCTAAGGCCTTTCCGGGATAGAATTTTTTTCTCAGCCAAAAAGCTACGTTCACCAGGGCAATGAGAGCCGGCACTTCTACCAGGGGACCGATGACCCCGGCAAAGGCCTGTCCGGAATTCAGTCCGAAGACGGCGATGGCGACCGCAATAGCCAGTTCGAAGTTATTCCCCGCGGCGGTGAAGGAGATGGCGGCATTGGTGGGATAATCGGCGCTCAGCGCCTTGCCGGTAAAAAAGCTGAAGCATGACGGAATAAGAGGCATAAGAAAACTGAAGACTTAAGTGAAACAGCCTCTCAGTACTTGGAAGTAAAAAAGAAACGGGAGTTGAAGGCTGAATCTTTAATCGTCACGGCCTATTCAATCCTTTTTTTGTCAGCTGCATAGCGTAAAAAATTTCCCGGCCGATCTGCCGGACGCGCTCATCGTAGCGCTGCCGCTCCTGCGGCGTATCATCGGCTTCTTTGGGGTCCTCATAAGTCAGGGCCAGGCGGAACTCCGCGCCGGGGATGAACGGACAGTTTTCGTCGGCTTCGGCGCAGGTCATGACGGCGGCGAAAGCTTGACCAGGATGACCTGTGTCTTTAGCATGATCCGTTATCTGGGAAGCGGGGCCTGGGTTGATGGGGTGATCATAAGTTTTGGAGAAACACACTAACGGGGGGCGGTTTTTTGCGAAGGAGACGAAATAGTGGGGATTCTCGCCGTGAGCGTCATGCACATTGATTTGAAAACCGGCGCGCCTGATCGCTGCGACGGCCCGGGGGTTGAAAGCGGTCGCTTCCGTGCCGCCTGAATAGGTTTGTACCCCTTCCAGTTCAAAATAAGCGGCGGCGGTGGCGGCCCAGATCTGACTGATGTGGCTGCGTCGGGAATTGTGCGTGCAGATGAAGTTCAGCGCGGCAGGTTGGCCGGCTTCAAGCTTGCGGGTGATATACCCGGCCATTCTGGTGAGCAGCGTCCGCCGGTTTTCCGGGATCAGCTTTGTTTCATCAAACAGGCTCTCGATATAATCCTGTAGTGCAGGGAAAAGCTTTAGTTTTTCGTTACCGGCCATTTCGTTTTGATTGATTGCTTTATTGCAATATTACGATGAATGGCGGAGTTGGCCAAATTCTGTGCTTGGAAAATAATCGGAAGTTGTCGGTACAGACCGGGGTGTTTTGTGTGTATACACCGGAAAGGGAGGTGGAGTGGATGGTTGGATGATTCTTGTTTGCTTAACGCGGTTTAGTTGTGGATCAATCTTCTGCGAAGCCAAAATGTCGGGATGGGTAATAAGTGTTTACAGGCCTTGAATTGAACTGTTGGTTGAGCGTCCGTTCAGCTGAAGCCGGATAAATCTCCGGCCGTTCGGGTTGCACGGGCTGGCGGCAATTGGCGGTAAGTTCAATACAGGTTTTTTACTCCAGGAACTATCGAAGGCGGGACTACTGCTCTGTAAAATAAGGTTGATTGAAGAATTTCGAATCTATTTCGGCTCTGATCAAGGCGTGGTGAAGGAGTATCTGCCTGCCGGAGTTCTGTGGCTGAGCCGCAACGCAGAGCAGGGCTGAAAGAGGACGAAATGATGGTTAGGAATTTAATTTACAGAGCACTACGGCAGTGAACAAGATTTGTGAAGAGAAGATCGCTGGGAAATGAAAATGATTTTCCCCATATTTGAGTCAGAGAGCGCCCGTTATTTTGAAGATCCTTTTTTGGAATACCATTGTACTACCTGTCAAATAAACGAACCTATGAAACTGCTTGTCATTTCCTTTCTGAGTATGAGTCTCTTTGTCAATCTTTTAATCGGTCAAAACAAGCTCGGTATTTTCGATAACCATACCGATATCGGCTCCGTGAAGCATGCCGGCTTTGCAACTTATGATTCGGATTCCCAGACCTACACCATCGGCGGCAGCGGCGCCAACATGTGGTTTGGGGAAGATCAGTTTCACTATCTCTGGACCACTCTGCAGGGCGACTTTATCCTGCGTGCCGAAGGCCGCTTTCTGGGCGAGGGAGTTGATCCTCACCGGAAGTGGGGCTGGATCGTCAAAAACGACCTGGACCACAATTCGGAGCACGTCAATGCCTCTGTCCACGGTGACGGGCTGACCTCCCTGCAGTACCGCCGGTCAGTAAGCGCTGATACCGAGGAAGTCACTTCTGAGAATACTGCTCCGGATGTGATCCAGCTGGAAAGGCGGGGAGATACCTTTATACTGTCGACGGCCAAATTCGGAGAGGAATTTACCCAGGTGCAGCTGGAAGAGATGCCGTTGGACAAAGAAGTTTACGTGGGCCTCTTCGTTTGCGCCCACAATCCCGATATCGTGGAGACCGCTGTTTTCCGCAACGTTCGCATCGTGCGGCCCGAAGCGCCGGATTACGAACCCTACCAGGATTACCTGGGCAGCCGCCTGGAAGTGATGGATGTGGAAACGGGACACCGGAAAGTGCTGTACACTTCGGCGCATTCCATTCAGGCGCCCAACTGGACGGTCGACGGGGAAAAGCTGATCTATAATTCAAAAGGGCTCCTTTACACCTACCATCTTCCGACGAATACTATCGAACCCCTCAATACCGGTTTTGCTACGAATAACAACAATGATCACGTGCTCACCTTCGATGGCGAATTGCTGGGCATCAGCCACCACGATCCGGAAAACAACGGCAATTCATCTATCTACTACTTGCCCGTGGAAGGGGATTCCACCCCGGTGCGGGTGACCAAACCCGGCAAGGAGGCCTCCTACCTGCACGGCTGGTCGCCGGATAATGAAAAGATGATCTTTACGGGCAACCGGAATGGCCAGTACGATATCTACACCGTCGATGTCGAGACAGGCAAAGAAACTCAAATGACGGATCAGCCCACCCTGGACGACGGACCGGAATACAGCCCCGACGGCCAACACATCTTCTTCAATTCCGCCCGCACCGATACCATGCAGCTCTGGCGCATGGATGCTGATGGGGGAAATAAAAAACAGCTGACCTTTGACGAGTATAACGACTGGTTCCCCCACGTCAGCCCCGATCAGAAGTGGATCGTCTTCATCTCCTTTCCCAAAGATATCGATCCCGGCGACCATCCTTTTTACAAACACTGCCTCCTGCGCATTATGCCCTACGAGGGCGGCGAACCCCGGGTGATCGGCTACATCTACGGCGGGCAGGGCACCATCAATGTACCGAGCTGGTCGCCGGACAGCAAAAAGATCGCCTTTGTGACGAATACCAAGATATAGGATATCGGCTAAAGGCGCCGCCCGACGCGCGAGAGGCGGCGCCTTCAAGGGCCTAACGACACCCCACATCTCTTGACTCTATTCTGTTCTTTTGAGTGACCTTGGTAGCGCGGGGGGGGGTAAAAATCATACTCGACGTAAATTGGTTTGAGAAACTTCTCCAACCATTTCGACGTCAGTATGGTAGACCGCAAATAAAAAACGCGAAGCGTTTTTCCTGCCTAACCGGCAGGCTGGCTTAGCGCACTCAGCGACTCTGCGTGCTGCTCTTCTTCAGCGCGGCTGTAGGATTGCTTAGCG
>Ga0209949_1000460_pt1 | contig 21583 bp, 20 predicted proteins | sample SalPonC_black_MG_FD_185711 | JGI IMG/M metagenome (GOLD analysis project Ga0209949, IMG submission 185711) | Salt pond soil microbial communities from South San Francisco under conditions of wetland restoration - Salt Pond MetaG... | ecosystem: Environmental > Aquatic > Marine > Intertidal zone... | reverse complement strand
CGTGGCGGCCGGCCTGTTCGGCCATGTAATCCGCCACCGGCTGGAAGCGATCGGCTTGCAGCCCCTCGATGTGTACCCGGGCCTGCTCGCTGCCGTCGGCGTTTTCGGGGTAGATCACCACCTTCAGCGGCCTTTCCCAGTCCGGCGGGCCGGTATCGCGGGTGAAATGAAACAGCGCAATTGCCACGACGACGGCAAGCAGGATCAGCAGGCGGAAGGTACGCGGGCGCATGGCTTACATCAGAACACAATTCGCCCTGTACTGACGAGACCGGCAGCGAGACCGGCAGTGAGACCAGCGATAGAAGCGGACCCAGAACGAGTGTGCTTTTAATCACGCTATTGACAGGCCCTTGCAACTCGCAGCACAATTTGATAAGTTTCAAAACGTAAGATCGGAAAAAATCGGCTTGGAACTCAGTCGCTTCAATCCAATGCCCGAAATCAGCCTGCCGCGCCGAAAGAAGGCATCCGCGAGCGACGGGCCTGCGCACTGACTTCAGGGGACAGTTCTACTTCCAACCGGCAAATCAGGGAAATTTACAATGCTTCAGACTCATACCAAATCATTAAAACTAATCGCCGCCCTCGTCTTTTCGATGGGTTTCTGTTCTTTGACATTTGCTCAAAACTCCGTCGAGCTTTGCCTCGCCCTGGATGGCTCGGGTTCGGTGTCTGCAACTGATTTCGATCTCCAGCTCGAGGGTTACGCGTCGGCGATCGAGAACTCGAATATTGTTCCGCGAAACTCGAGCGTCAGCATCATCGTGGTGCAATTTTCCTCGGCGGCGCAACTGGAACTCGGGCCGGTACTCATCGACGGCGCCGCGACGGCCCAAACACTGGCCAATGATATTCGGAACATCACTCAGCTCGATTCCCTAACTGACATCGCTTCATCAATCGACGAATGTACGAGCCAGTTCCAATATCTTTCGGGTTTCCGACAGATCATCGATATCAGCACTGACGGTCAGGACTCTTCGACTGTCGTCACCGCAGCCGATAACGCCGTAGCAGCAGGCGTTGACGCTATCAATGCGCTTGGGGTCGGATCGGGCATTGACACGACTCAGCTCGAATCGCTGGTCAGGCCGCAACCGGCGAGCGCGCCGCCCGAACCCGGATTTGTCGTGACCGTGACGGATTTCGCATCTTTCACGCCGGCAATCGAAGCGAAGATTCAGGCGGAAGTTACAGGCGGCGGACCTGCCACGCCAGTGCCGGCAATGATGCCGTTCGGCCTGCTCGTACTGATCCTCGGCGTACTCGCGCTTTCGGTCCTGACAATCAACCGGCGCGGCTGAATTCGCTCAACTGGAAATCTCTACAACAACGCTCCCGGCGATTGCCGCCGGGAGCGTTTCCTGCAAGCGCAAAAAATTGCACAGTCACCGGGGTCACGCACCGCCCGAGCGTGTCGACAGGCAAGACGCGTCCGCGGCGAATTTTCGTCCGTCCCGGTTTGATCTGACCGGTCTGCAACAACCAGCCGTCCCTGACCTGTCCCATCGCGCCGGCAACTTGAGCCGGGTCGAGCTGAATCGCGTTCGGACAGGTCCCCGGGCCCGACGGCCGGGCTATTCGATCTGCAACAACCCCTCCACCGCCATTCCGTCGTCCATGCGCTCGCCTTCCCCCAGCGGAATCGTGGTCTCCGGGCCGATGTCCAGGCTGGCCGAGCGATTTCCGTTGACGAGCGAGAAAACGTTTCCGCGGGAACGTTTTCTCGCTGTCGCCGGAATCCTGCGGCCGGTCGGATCGGTGAATTGCGGGCCGCCGGCGGTCGTGCGCACGCCGTAGCCGCCCTCGTGGACCAGGCCGTGATGGTGGCGGCAGAGCAGCACGAGCTTGTCCATTTTCGTCTCTCCACCATCGGCCCAGTGAGAGGCTCTCTGGCGGGTCCGGCTTAGCGCCCGTTTCTGTCGGAGAAGCCGTAGATTGCGTGTGCCGGATTGAGTGACAGTAGCCAAAGCTACGGCCGAGATGCGTCAGGCAGCGATCCTGGACAGGCACCAATCAGACCTGGGATCGCGGGAATTCCGACGGGCGCCCAAAGACACTTGTCTTGGAGCGCCATCTAGGCGGCAATATTGCGGATATCTTCCAGCTCGGCGCCGAGCTTCCGGTGCGCCTGCTCCAGGTCGTGATCGTCCTGGAGGCCAAGCCAGAACCGTTCGGACGTACCGAGGGCCCGGGCCAGCCGCGTGGCCGTATCTGCCGTGATTCGGCGTTTCCCCAGCACGATTTCGTTGATTCTCCGCGGCGGCACGTTGATGGCGCGGGCCAGTGCGTTCTGGCTCAACCCCAACGGCTTCAGGAATTCTTCCAGCAGCACCTCGCCGGGATGGATTTCAGGAAGTCTGTTTGCGTTCATTTTCATTACTCCGGAACACATTCTGTCATTCAGTGATACTCGACAATCTCGACCTCGAAGGCGTGATCGTCTTTCCATTTGAAACAGACTCGCCATTGCTGATTGATCCGAATGCTGTGCATTCCTTTGCGATTTCCTTTGAGCGCTTCCAGGCGATTGCCTGGCGGGGCCTTGAGATCATTCAGATTCTGGGCGTTGTTGAGCATCCGCAATTTCCGCCGGGCGACGTTTTGAATATCCGACGGAAACTTGCGCGACACCCGCCCGTCCCAGATTCGCTCTGTTTCGCGGCTGGCAAAAGTCCGAATCATCGTGCGAGTATAACGCCGCGCGTCATACCCTGCAAGTCGGGACACTGGACGATTCGATCCGCAGGATCACCGTCCGGCGTGACAAGGTGCCCGGGTCTGCTGGAACCAACCCCCGAGGGCGGTCCGCTTGCGGGACTCGGCCTGAAAGACGGTCGAGGGATGGAAGAACGCCGGGTCCCGGATCAAGTCCGGGACGACGACCCAGAGTCAGGTTGAAGTTGATCGACGACGACGAGTCGTGAATCGGGCGGTTATGATGAGCGCAGTCCAACCATGAGCACCTGCAATGCCGAGCTTTGATGTCGTTTCCGAAGTCGATCACCACGAAATCGCCAATGCCGTGGACCAGGCCAACCGGGAGGTCTCCACGCGCTTCGATTTCAAGGGCACCGCGTCGTCGTTCGAGCTGGACGGCAACCGGATCGCGCTGAAGACCGAATCCGAGTTCCAGCTCTCCCAGATGCTGGACATTCTCTACGGCAAGCTTTCCAAGCGCGGCGTGGACCTGGACTGCGTCGAGACCGACGAGCCGGAGGTGATGGCGAAGACCGCGACCCAGAACGTGACCATCCAGGAAGGCATCGAAACCGATCTGGCAAAGAAGATCGTGAAGCTGATCAAGGGTTCCAAGCTCAAGGTGCAGGCGGCGATCCAGGGCGAGCAGGTGCGCGTGACCGGCAAGAAGCGCGACGACCTGCAACAGGCCATGGCGCTGATGCGCGAAGCCGAACTGGGCCAGCCGCTGCAGTTCAAGAATTTTCGGGACTGATTCTCCCCCCGCCTGGGATCAGCAGTTTGCAAAGTCGGCCTGCCAGGTTCCGGGTTTCTGTGGGCGCGGGCGCCGGCCGCGATTGGTGCCGACTCCATTAGCCGCGCGCGGCGATTACCGATTCATACGATCGGCCAGCGCGAGCATCACCTTTTGGGCCGCAGTTTCCGCCGAGGGCAGATCTTCCGGGTTCTCGGCCGGCCAGGCCTTGCTTCGAAGCGGGCTGTAGAACGCGCCGGGGTCGATTTCGATCACTTCAGGGCCGTCTCGCCGGCATTCGGCGGCCATGATCTGCGCCAGCGCCGCCCGGCCCGACTGAGCCACACCGTAGGCCCCCCAGTAGGCCTTGCTTCGGGCCTTGGCATCGTCGGCGATCCAGACCATCCGGCTGCCCTCGGTGCGGCGCATCAGCGGCAGCAGCGCCTGGGACAGCAGGAACGGCCCGGTCAAGCCGGCCTGCAGGGTCTTCATCCAGTCGTCGGCCGGGTGATGCTCCAGCGGCGTGAGCGCCTTGAAATCGGCTGCCGCATGAACCAGCACGTCGAGGCGGTCGAACCGGTGTTCCAGCGATGCGGCCAGTTCATCGTAATGCTGCGGGCCGGCGCCGGCCAGGTCCAGCGGTACCACCAGCGGCGCGTCGCCTTCGGCCCCGAGACGGTCGTGCAGCTGTTCGAGGCCGCGGCGGTTGCGATCCACGGCAATGCAGTCCCAGCCGGCCTGCATCAATTGCTCGACCAGCGCGCCGCCCAGCGCGCCGGCCGCGCCGGTCACCAGCGCGACCTTCCGTTCCGCTTCAGCCATTGGCTATCATTCCTTGTTGAAACGCGTCATCATGCCCACATTATCGCCAACCTTCGCCACTTGCGCTTGCCATGCCGTTTTACGAATACATTCACGCCGACGGGCCGGGCTGCGAGCACTGTCGCGGCCGTTTCACCGTGCTCCAGCGCCTCAGCGAGGATGCGCTGGCGGCCTGCCCGGAATGCGGCTCGCCGATCCGGCGCCTGATCTCGCCGCCGAACGTGGTTTCCGGAAAGGCCCACCAGCTGCGCGAATCCAATATCGAAAAAGCCGGATTCACGCAATACAAGAAGATTGGCAAGGGGGTTTACGAGAAGACGGCCGGGAAGGGACCCGGCATAATCAAAGGTGACTGAGGTTGAGCGAAATCACGTCACAGAGTGTACAAATTATTGACTTCAAGAACTTTTTTAACCACGAAGGGCACGAAGAGCACGAAGAATGGCACGAAGGACACGAAGAAAGAGCAAGAAGAAAAACGCGAAGACGACTCGATCGGCTGGAAATGAATGATCTGTTGGTTTGCGCTGCCATTGATCTGCTTTTCCTTCGTGTCCTTCGTGCCCTCCTTCGTGCTCTTCGTGCAACCGCTTTTTTTGATCAGCCTTCCTGAATGCGGCGCCGGTCGGCTCGAACCAAACAATAAACCAGGAATACGGAATTAAATGAGCAAATACGAAGCCGCCGATATCGAGGTGTTGCAGGGGCTGGAGCCGGTGCGGCGCCGGCCCGGGATGTATACCGACACGACTCGCCCCAACCACCTGGCCGCCGAGGTGGTGGACAACTCGGTCGACGAGGCGCTGGCCGGGCATGCCAGAAAAATAGACGTGACGCTGCACGCCGACGGCTCGGTGTCGGTGGCCGACGACGGGCGCGGCATGCCGGTGGATCCGCACCCGGAGCACAAGCTGCCCGGGGTCGAGCTGATCATGACCCGGCTGCACGCCGGCGGCAAGTTCTCGGGCAAGAACTACACGTTCTCCGGCGGGCTGCACGGGGTCGGCGTGTCGGTGGTCAACGCGCTGTCGAAGCGCCTGGAATGCAGGATCAAGCGCGCCGGCGCCGAGTACTCGATGGCGTTCGAGAACGGCGACACCGTGCAAGCGCTCGAACAGGTCGCCGAGGTGGGCAAGCGCAACACCGGCACCTGGATCCGGTTCTGGCCCGACCCGGGCTACTTCGACTCGCCGAACATCTCGCGTCCGCGGCTGAAACATCTATTGAAGGCCAAGGCCATCCTGTGCCCGGGGCTGACCATCACGCTGGCCGACGAAGAGCGCGACGAGCGCGAGGAATGGTTGTTCGAGGAAGGTCTGACCGACTACCTGACCGGTGAACTCGAAGACCTCGAGCGCATGCCCGCAGCGCCTTTCACAGGCGAGTTCAGCGGCGAATTCAACGGCGACAGGACCGAGGCGGCCTGGGCGCTGTGCTGGGTGCCCGAAGGCGAACTGATCCAGGAAAGCTACGTCAACCTGATCCCGACCCCGCTGGGCGGTACTCACGTCAACGGACTGCGTACGGGCCTGATCGAGGCGCTGCGCGAGTTCTGCGATATCCGAAACCTGCTGCCGAGAGGCGTGCGGCTCGCGCCCGAGGACGCCTGGGAGCGCCTGAGCTTCGTGCTGTCGGTCAAGCTCCGGGAGCCGCAGTTTTCCGGCCAGACAAAAGAACGGCTGTCCTCGCGCGAAGCCTCCAGCTTCGTCTCCGGCCTGGTCAAGGACGCCTTCTCGCTGTGGCTGAACAAGAACACTGCCGACGGGGAAGCAATTGCCAAACTGGCCATCGACAACGCACTGAAACGCTCCAAGCAGCGCAAGCAGGTGGCGCGGCGCAAGGTCACCGCCGGCCCGGCGCTGCCGGGCAAGCTGGCCGACTGCGCGTCCACCGATCTAGAGGAAACCGAGCTGTTCCTGGTGGAAGGTGATTCTGCCGGCGGCAGCGCCAAGCAGGCCCGGAACCGCGAATTTCAGGCCATCATGCCGCTGCGCGGCAAGATCCTGAACACCTGGGAGACCGACCCCGGCCAGGTGCTGGCGTCACAGGAAATCCACGATCTGGCAATCGCGATCGGCATCGACCCGGGCTCGGACGACCTGTCCAAGCTTCGCTACGGCAAGATCATCGTGCTCGCCGACGCCGATTCGGATGGACTGCACATTGCCACCCTGCTCTCGGCACTGTTCCTGCGCCACTTCCGGCCGCTGGTCGACGCCGGCCGGGTGTTCATCGCCATGCCCCCGCTGTACCGAATCGACGTCGGCAAGCAGACCTTCTACGCGCTGGACCGCGGCGAGCGCACCGGCATCCTGGCGCGGATCCAGGCCGAGGGAATGAAGGGCAAGATCTCCGAAACCCGGTTCAAGGGGCTGGGTGAAATGAATCCGCTGCAGCTGCGCGAATCCACCATCGACCCGGATTCTCGCCGGCTGCTGCAGCTGACCGTGGAAGACACCCCCGGCACGCACGAGCTGATGGATATGCTGCTGGCCCGCAAGCGCTCAGCCGATAGACGCGCATGGCTGGAAGCCAAGGGCAACCTGGCCGAAGTGGAGATCTGAGCAGCCGCGATTGACCCGGCGAGGCTCCGGAATCCGCTGAAAGCCGATCCGGCTTTCAGCGGTCGGCTGTGATAAACCCGAAAAAAGTGGAGCCAACATGAACCGCAACATACAGGGTCTCATCGCCGGAACCATTGCCACCGCCGTTCTGTCCGTCTTGATGCTGCTCAAGGGTGCGATGGGAATGCTTCCGCAATTCAACGTCATCGCCATGCTTGCAAATACACTCGGCGGCGGCCCGCTGCTTGGTTGGGCCGCGCACATCGCCATTGGCGTGGTGCTTTATGGGCTGGTGTTCGCCAACCTGTCGGCAATGCTTCCCGGTCGCTCCGCAACGATCAAGGGCGTGACACTCGGCCTGATCGGCTGGCTGGTAATGATGCTGGTGGCCATGCCCGTGATGGGTGCCGGCATTTTCGCCGCTGGGCTCGGGCTTCCCGTGGTGGTCGCAACGCTGGTGCTACACCTCATCTTCGGGGCGGTACTCGGCTTCAGCTTCGGCAAGATCGGGTGGGCCATGGATCGAGCAGCAACTCAGGTCGGCTGAGGCGACCATCGTCGCAACAAGCGTCGCGACAAGGGTGACGACAAGCGTTCAATTGCTCCTTCGACAAGGCGGCCGAATCGACTCCGAATGGACGCGGCGCCCCCGAGGCCCGCGACCGGCGGGCCTCGGCGAACTCAGTAGCCGAAATGCAGCGTGATACCGCCGCCATGATGCGGCCGATGGTTGCGATGGCCGCGGGAATAGCCGTAGCTTCGTCCCTTGTAGTAACCGTGACGGTAGGCCGGATAAGTCGACCGGTAACCGTGCCGGTAGCCCTTGCGATAGCCTTTCCGGTAGCCGTGACGGTAACCCCGATGCGCCGCACGATAGCCCGGCTTGTAATGGCCGCGGTTGTAATACCCGTACGCGGGCGCGTAGCCGTGCTTGCGGTATCCGCCGTGATTGTAGCGATGCGACTGCGAATGACCGTAGTAACCGTGCTTGTTTCCATAATCGCCGGCATCGGCGTCTTGCGCGAATCCAAACGCCAGGGTGGCGGGAACCATCAGAAGTGCGAACCATTTGGCTTTCATGTCAACCTCCTTGGTTTGTGCTGACGGTTACACTGTAGAAAATACACCCTGAATCAGGACTGAACCCATGCTGGACATCCGCAACCACGACGGCGGCATCCGCGAACTGCGCCTGGCGCGCCCGCCTGTCAACGCGCTGAACTCTGAAATGGTCGAGACGCTGCTCGAAGCGGTCCGTTCGGCGCAGGCCGACGGCACACGCGCGCTCGTACTTTCCGGCAGACCCGGCCTGTTCTCGGCCGGGCTGGATGTACCGGAACTGCTGGAACTCGACCGCGACGGCATGGTGACCTTCTGGAATGATCTGTTCGGCCTGCTCGAGGCCCTGGCGCGCTCACCCATTCCGGTCGCAACCGCAATCACCGGCCACAGCCCGGCCGGCGGCACCGTTATCGCGCTGTTCACAGACTACCGCATCCAGACCGAAGGCGATTTCAAACTGGGCCTCAACGAAGTGCAGGTGGGTCTCGTCGTGCCGCCGGTGATTCACCAGGCGCTGGTGCGGCTGATCGGCGCCTATCCGGCCGAAAGGCACCTGGTGGCCGGCCAGATGATCACGGCCGAGCACGCGCTGGAAATAGGACTCGTCGACGAACTGCAGCCGGCCGACCAGGTCGTCTCGCGGGCCGTCGATTGGTGCCGCACCCTCCTGGCCCTGCCGCAGCACTCGATGCTTGCGACTCGCGAACTGGTCCGCGCCGACCTCGGCGCCCTGTTCGACGACCCGAAGGCGCTGGACGCCGACGGTTTCGCCGAGTTCTGGTTCCGCGACGAAACCCAGGCGACGCTCAAGGGCATGGTCGAAAAGCTCAAGAAGAGATGAGGGTTTCCGGTTTCCGGCGAAACCATCGCTTGCAAGGCAAGCTCCCACACCTGTAGTCGGGTGAGGGGGCGGCGGCGAGCACGAAAACACGCGATGCGTGTAGGAGCCGGCCTCGCCGGCGAAGAATTTATCTCCGATCTCCGACTTCCGTCCTCCGAGTTCCGGTTTTGCCTTTCCGGAAACCCGAAACCGGAAACCCGGAATCCGTGTTTGTCATTTCCACTTGAGTTCGTAAAGATCCAGCCGTCGGTCCTTCATGTTGCGGACCGATCCGTGCGAGCGGATTTCGCGCAGGTTGTCCAAGTCGAGGTCGGCAATGAGCATGGTCTCGGTGTTCGCCGTTGATTCCGCCGCGATGGCGTCGTGCGGGAAGGCAAAGTCGGATGGCGTGAACACCGCGGCCTGCGAGTACTGGACGTCCATGTTCTCGACCCGCGGCAGGTTTCCGACCGAGCCGGAGATGACGACGTAGCATTCGTTTTCCACCGCGCGCGCCTGGGCGCACAGGCGCACCCTGAGATAGGCGTTCTTGGTGTCGGTCCAGTACGGCACGAACAGGATGTTCATGCCCTGCTCGGCCATCAGGCGTGGAAGCTCGGGAAACTCCACGTCATAGCAGATCAGGATGCCGATGCGGCCGAAGTCGGTATCGAATACCTGTACCTTGTCACCGCCGCTCAGGCCCCAATAGCTCACTTCGTCGGGCGTGATGTGCACCTTGTACTGCTTGTCCCAGGTGCCGTCGCGCCTGAGCAGGAAGCACGCATTGCGCAGCCGGTCGCCTTCGACTTCCGGCATGGAACCGGCGATGATGTTTATGTTGTACGAAACGGCCAGCCGCGACATTTCCTCTCTGACTGCCTCGGTATAGTCTGCAAGATGACGCACCGCCTGGGCCGGCCCCTGGTCGTTCCACGGCGCCATCAATGGCCCGGTGAAGAACTCGGGGAACAACACCACGTCGGCCTTGTAGCCTGAAACGGCGTCGACGAAATATTCCATTTGCGCGAACAGGTCTTCCAGCGACCTGGTCTGACGCATCTGCCACTGAACGGCACCGACCCGCACATCGGAAGGCCGACCGCCAATGACGCCGTCGCTGGGTTCCTCGAAGTAAATGTTGACCCATTCGAGCAGCGTCGCGTAGCCGGCCGAAGGCTTGTCGTCGGGCAGGTAATCCTTGACGATCTTGCGCACTTGAAAATCGTTGGCCAACTGGAACGTCAGGATAGGGTCGGCAAGAGCCCGGGCCCGGACCTTGGCCACATACTGTCGCGGCGACAGCTCGTCCTTGTATTTCTCGTAGCCCGGAATGCGACCGCCGACGACGATGCCGCGCAGATTCAGTTTTTCGCACAATTCCTTGCGCGCGTCGTACAGGCGACGCCCGAGGCGAAGATCGCGGTAATCCGGATGCACGAACACATCGACGCCGTAGAGAATGTCGCCCTTGGGGTCATGCGTGGTCAGATAACCGTCGCCGACGATGTCCCAGTATCGATGATCATGGCCCCAGCGGCTGTACTTGACGATCAGCGATATCGCCGCGGCCGCGACCTTGCCGTTGTCCTCGATGCAAAGCTGGCCGTCCGGAAAGCGCCGGATCTGCGATTCGAACTGCTCTCGCGTCCAGGCCCCTTCGAGCGCGCCCGGATACACGCGCTCCATGATTTCGGCGATATCGTCGTAATCTTCGGACTGCGTCTGGCGCAGGATCAAGCGGTGGGTATCGGATTCGGTGGTCATAGGATCATTTATTGCCGGGAAGGCGTTGAGAATTTTAAGCTTTAAGTTTTAAGTTTTTGGTTTTTGGTTGTTGGTTTGGAGTGCTCCCCGCTTGGAGTGGCTCCGCTTTGGTAGACACCGGCTTGAGTGCTTATCGCCGCCCTGCCGCGACTGGGACACACGGTCGGGGGCGAGGGTTCATTCGGTGGCGCGCGCGCCTTCGGCCTGGTAGACCACTTCGCCGCCCACAACGGTACGAAGCACCCGCGTTTTCGGAATTTCGGCCGGATCGATGGTGAACAGATCCCGGTCCAGCACCAAGAAATCGGCCAGCTTGCCGGCCTCCAGCGAGCCCGTCTCATCCTCGGCGAAACCGGCGTATGCGGCATTGACGGTAAAGCTCTCCAGCGCAACCTGGATGGTCACGCGCTGGTCCGGCAGCCAGCCGCCGGGCGGCTCGCCGTCGAGATCCTGGCGGGTGACCGCGGCATACAGACCGAGCATCGGGTCGACCTGCTCGACCGGAAAGTCGGAGCCGAATGCCAGCCGAGCGCCGGCCTGGCGCAGACGCTGCCAGGCGTAGGCGCCGAACAGCCGCCGCTCGCCCAGCCGGTCTTCGGCCCAGCGCATGTCGGAGGTCGCGTGCGTAGGCTGCATGCTGGCGATGATTTCGGCCCCGGCCAGTCGCGGAATGTCCTCGGGATGAATGATCTGCACGTGCTCGACCCGGTGCCGGCCGGGATTGTCACCGAATTCCCGCCGGCCCTCGATCAGTGCGTCGATGACCTGCCGGTTGGCTCGATCGCCGATCGCGTGTATCGCCACCTGCAGCCCGCAACGCATCGCCTTGTCGACCATCGCCTGCAGCACTTCGTCGGCCTCGAACAGCAGCCCGCGGTTGCCCGGATCATCGCTGTATTCTTCCAGCAGGGCCGCGCCGCGACTGCCGAGCGCGCCGTCGGCGTAGAACTTGACGCCGCGTGCGGTTACCCGCGCCGTATCCACCATGCCCAGTCGGCACAGTGACGCCAGCGCTTCCTCGTCGCCGTCGACCAGCGCATGGATTCGAATCGGCAGCACGCCGGCTGCCTCGCGATGCAGGAAGCGGCGCAAATCGTCCAGCGACGTCCCGGCATCGTGGATGCCGGTCAGGCCCAGCGAGCTCATTCGCTCCAGCGCGCGGTCCAGTGCCAGCGCTTTCTCTGCCTCGGTCGGCGGCGGAATAACGCGCTCGAACATGTCTTCGGCCCGATCGATGAAGATGCCCACAGGATTGCCGCCGTCATCACGATGGATAAAGCCGCCCTCGGGCTGCCAGTCGCCGGTCATGTCCACGTCGACCCGGTTCATCGCAGCGCTGTTGGCCCAAATGGCGTGGCCATCGACGCGCTCCAGCAACACCGGCCTTTCCGGGAACGCGGCATCCAGATCCGCAGCCGAGGGGAATGCCGCGCCCGGCCAGCGCGTCTGGTCCCAGCCGCGTCCTCGCAGCCACGCGCCTTCGGGCAATTCGGCCGCGTGCCGCCGGAGCCGCTGGATAACGTCTTCGACGCTGTCGGCCCCCGCCAGATCGGCGTTCAGCATGGAGAATCCGAGCCCCATCACATGGCCGTGGGCGTCTATAAGGCCGGGAATCACGGTTCGTCCAGCCAGGTCGTCGGCCACGATGTCCGGCCAACGCGAAATCAGGTCTTCGTATTCACCGATGGCCAGGATGCGTCCCTCCCGGTCCCAAGCCAGGGCTTGCGCGGTGGGCTGATCGGGATTCATGGTGTGAATGTTGCCGTTGACCACAATCCCGGCGGGTTGTGCCGCCAGCGGAGAGAAAAAAAGAACGAGCATTGCGCTCACTGAGATTCTCGTGACGATTCTCATGACCGTGTGCGCGACGGTTCTCGTGACGGTTCTCGTGACGATAGTCGAGGGTTGCATCGATCGGGTTCCTTTTCGCGATAAACCTGCACCGATGCCTGCGACGGCATCGAGCGGCTGTCATTATTTCTTAAACGTCCCGTCATCCAATTGCAAGCCCCATGGCAGACGATTGCCTTGAATCCGCCAAGGGACGAGCCGATGCAAAAAGCCGACAGGATCCGAATCAAGCGCAATGTTCGCACAATCTGGATTTCCGATGTTCATCTGGGATTCCCGGGATGCAGCGCCGATTACCTGCTCGAATTCATCCGCGACATGCGCTGCGACACGCTATACCTTGTCGGCGACATCATCGATTTCTGGGCGTTGAAGAAAAAACGCTACTGGCCGCAGGCGCACAACAACGTCGTTCGTTCGATCCTCGGCAAGGCCAAGCACGACACCAGGGTGATCTATGTGCCGGGCAATCACGACGAAGCAATGCGCGACTACGATGGCCTGACACTGGGCAACGTCGAGATTCACGATCACATCGTGCATGAAACCGTCGACGGCAGAAGATTCCTCGTGACCCACGGCGATCAATTCGACTCGGCCGTGGTGAACTCGAGGTTCATCGGGCTGATTGGATCGGCGGCATATGCCTTCCTGCTTCGCATGAATCGCTACGTCAACTGGTGCCGGTCGAAGATGGGGCGCGACTACTGGTCCCTGGCCGCAGCAGTCAAACACAAGGTCAAAAAAGCCGTCAAATACATTTCCAACTTCGAAAGCGCGGTCGCTCACGAAGCCCGCAGGCAAAAGGTCGACGGCCTGATCTGCGGTCACATTCATCGCGCCGAACTGACCCGGCTGGACGGCGTGACCTACATGAACTGCGGCGACTGGGTCGAGAGCTGCACGGCGCTGGTCGAGCATCACGACGGCACGATCGAGCTGCTCAGACTGGCCGACGCGCCGGCGGTCCTCAAGCGCATGGAACCGCGCCGGCCGGAGATGGCGGCATGAACATCCTGCTGGTCACCGATGCCTGGCATCCGCAGGTCAACGGCGTGGTGCGCTCGCTTTCCAAGACCCGCGAGCAGCTCGAAATGGAGGGCCACACAGTGACCGTGCTGTCGCCTGAAGCGCGCGCGACCGTCGCATGCCCGAGTTATCCCGAGATTCGACTGACGCTGCGCCCGCGACGCGCGGCCCGTGAATGCCTGGCAGGCGGGTGCTTCGACGCTGTCCACATTGCCACCGAGGGCCCGCTGGGGATGGCCGCGAGACGCTGGTGCAACCTCAACGGGGTGCGCTTCACGAGTTCCTGTCACACCCGGTTCCCGGAATACCTGAGGCTGCGGGCACCGGTGCCGCTTTCGGCCGGCTACCGCATGATGCGTTGGTTTCACTCGGCCGCCGAGCGCACGCTGGTGCGCACCGGGACCCAGAAACAAATGCTGAGCGAACGCGGCTTTCGCAACCTTTTTGTCTGGCCGGGCGCGGTCGATACCGATGCATTCCGGCCGTATGACAAGGATGCGCTGGACCTGCCGCGCCCGATCAGCATGTACATGGGCCGGGTGGCGCCGGAAAAGAATCTGGGCGCCTTTCTCGACCTCGAGTTACCGGGTTCGCAAGTGGTGATCGGCGGCGGGCCGGCGCTCGCGCGCTATTCCCGCGCCTACCCGAACGCACACTTTCTCGGCTACAGGCGCGGCGAAGAACTGGCCCGGCTGCTGTCGGCGGCCGACGTGTTCGTTTTCCCCAGTCTCACCGATACGCTGGGCCTGGTCATCCTCGAAGCCATGGCCTGCGGCGTGCCGGTGGCGGCGTTCCCCGTCCCCGGCCCGGAAGACCTGATCATCGACGGCGGCAACGGCGCGCTGGACGAGGATCTGCGCGAAGCGGTATTCCGCGCACTGGCGATTCCGTCCGAGCACTGCGTCGACTTCGCCGCGGGCTTCTCCTGGCAACGCAGTACGGCGCGTTTCCTCGAAATGCTCATCCCGGCAGCAGCGTGCCGCGACGAACGAATTGCAGAGTCCGCTGAAAATCTTGGACCGGCTTCGGCGCATCCCGGGCCCGGCCCGAAACACGCGTCCTTCATGCCTTGACAAGACCGCGACAACGTTTCATCTGCCGGACCGGGCCGCCTGCTGGTCTACCGAGTTTTGCGCGAGACGGCGAATCCGGTAAAGCGAGTCGGCGGCAACGAGCAGACCCGCCAATGCATTGGCGACTGCAATGGCGCCATAGACCGTAGTCGATCCGTCCATGCGCGACCCGAACCACACCAGCGGCACGTAGAAGACCGCAGTGCGGGTGAGCGAGTAGCTCAAGCCGATCAACGGCTTGCCGAGCGCGTTGTAGGCGCCGGCGGCAATGATCGCAATGCCGTACCCCCAGAGACTGATCGGCACGATCCAGAGATAGCGTGCGGCTTCGTCGGCCACGCTGGGCTCGGACGCGAATGCTCCGGCGATCGGGTGGCCGAGCATCCAGAACAAGACCGCCAGAAACGCGGACCACCCGGCGCACAGGACATAGGCCGTCTTCAGCGCGCGCTGGACGCGATCGGCACGATCACCGCCCCAGTTCTGGCCCACCATCGGCCCGATCGATGCCGAAAGCGCCAGCATCGGCAGTATCGCGAAGGCCTCCAGCCGGGTCGCGACGCCGAACGCCGCCACGGTTTCGGCGCCCAGGACGGCAATGACGGCCGTCGCCACCGCTATACCCAGCGGGTTGGAGGCGTTGCCGATCGCCGCCGGCAGCCCGATGCCGAGCACCTGCCCGGCCGATTTGAAGAAACGCCCGAGACCTTTCCTGAGGGAAACAACCAGTCGATCGCGCCATATCACCAGGTACAGCGCGCAACACGACCCGACGATCCGCGCGAGCAGCGTGCCCAGCGCCGCGCCCTCGATGCCAAGCGCCGGCACGGGCCCTGCCCCGAACACCAGGATCGGCGTGGACACGACGTTGAGCAGCGCCGAGGTGATCATGATTGCGCTGGGCGAGAACGCATCGCCGCTGGCGCGGACCATGGCGTTGGACACCATTGTCACGACCAGAAACGGCAGCGACAGGTACCAGATCCGCATGTAGGCAACCGCCATGTCCAGGATGTCGTCTTCGGCCCCCAGCACTCGCAGTATCGGGTCGAGGGTCAGCAGGCCGACTGCCGTCAGCGGCACCATGACGGCGATCGTGAGCATCAGAGAATCGGTCGCCAGGCGCCGGGTACGCCGACGATGGCCGCGCCCGAAGGCGCGCGAAACCACCGAGGCCGCGCCTGCCGACAACCCGATCGACAGGCTGGCCAGCGTCAGCGCGATCGGAAACGAAAACGACAGCGCAGCCAGCGGGGCGGTCCCCAGTCTGCTGACGAAATAGGTATCGACCAGCTGCACCGACATCACCGCGGCAATGCCGAACAGCATCGGTCCGGCCAGCCGCAGGAGATTCAGCCATATCGGGCCCGAGGTCAGATCTCGCCGCTCGCTGGCGCTTGATCGTGCTCGACGGCCGTGTTCGTGGTTTTCGGTCATTCGCTACGCTTGCGTACCCGGAACGAAAGTGGCTCCATTGTCCATCATGGGCGTGCAAACCGGGCGTACGGACCGCGCATGCTGCGAAACCGGCGCGGCCCCGTATAATTCCAACGCATGCCAGTCTCCGCCCCCGGACCCGAAACACGCGTTTACCAGCCGGTCGAACTGAACCGGGAGGTCCGCGTTCACCTCGAGGCCGGCTTCCCGCGCCTGTGGATCGCCGGCGAAATCTCGAACCTGGCCCGTCCGGCCTCGGGGCACTGGTACTTCACGCTCAAGGACGACCGCGCCCAAATCCGCTGCGCGCTTTTTCGCGGGCAGCGCGAGAACGTCACCGGCGATCCGCAAAGCGGGGACCAGGTGCTGGTCAGAGGCCGCCTGAGCCTGTACGAAGCCCGGGGCGACTACCAGCTGATCGCCGACGCCATGCTGCCGGCCGGCAGCGGCGCGCTGCAGCAGGCGTTCGAGGCGCTAAAAAAGAAACTCGAGGGCGAGGGCCTGTTCGATCCGGCCTCGAAACGTCCCCTGCCCCGCTACCCACAATCCATTGCTGTCGTCACCTCGCCCACCGGTGCCGCCGTGCGCGACATCCTGACCACGCTCAAACGCCGCTGGCCGGCCGCGCAGGTCAAGCTCTACAAGACCCAGGTCCAGGGCGAGCGCGCAGCACCCGAAGTGATTCGGGCACTCGACGCGGTCGAGCGCGACGGCACCAGCGACGTAGTCATCCTGGCCCGCGGCGGCGGCTCGCTGGAAGACCTCTGGGCGTTCAACGACGAAACCCTGGCCCGCCGCATTGCCGCGCTGAGCATTCCGCTGGTCAGCGGCGTCGGCCACGAAACCGACTTCACCATCGCCGACTTCGTCGCCGACCTGCGCGCGGCCACCCCCACCGCGGCCGCCGAAGCCGTCACACCGGATGGCCCGGCGCTGCTGCGCCAGGTCGCCGCGCTCGAGCAACGACTTCTACGGAGCCCGGCGCGCCAGCTCCAGCAAAGCTGGCAACGGCTGGACTCGCTGGACCGCAGGCTGGCGGGCCAGCACCCGGCACGCCGGCTGGACGAGGCGACCACTCGGCTGAACGGCCTGCTTCGCCGCGCGACGCGCGCCTGCCAGGCGGCCGTCGGCAATTCGCGGGTTCGCGCCCGAACGCTCGAACGCCGGCTCCTCGCCCGCCATCCCGAGCGCAGCCTGGCCGACCTCAGGCAGCAGCAGGCATCGCAACGCAGCCGGCTTCTGCGCGCCTTCGGCACCGACCTCGCCCGCCAATCGGCCCGGTTGTCGGAAGCCGCCAGAGCGTTGAACAACGTCAGTCCGCTGGCCGTGTTGGCCCGCGGCTACGCGCTGATAGAAGACGAAAACGGCAACGTGCTCTCGCGCCGCGAGGACTTCAGCGCGGGCCGGACCATCCACACCCGGGTGCGCGATATCAGGATCGAGTCGGAGGTCCGCCGGGTACACGACGCCGCGCCGCTGCCGGAACCCTATACCGACGATACCGGCAACAAATGAACCGGCTGAGCCGAATCGGCCGGTGCGAGCAGACCATTCGCAACAGCCGCTTCATCGGCGTATGCGGCCCCGCCGACGACGAAGCGGCCGCCAAAGCATTCATCGAACAACACGGCGCCCCCGGCTGCCGCCACGTCTGCTTTGCGTTCCGCTGCGGCGACATCGTCCGCTTCGACGACGCCGGCGAACCCGGCGGCACCGCCGGCCGCCCCATCCTGGCGGCGCTGGAGCACTGGAAACTGGATCGCTCGGTGGCCGTCGTCAGCCGCTTCTTCGGCGGCGTCAAGCTGGGCACCGGCGGGCTGGCACGAGCTTACGGCGGCACCGCAATGGAGGCAATTGCCGATGCCGGGACCGAACCTATCATCGAAACCTGCAGACTCGAATGCCGGGTGCCGTTCGATTCGGCCGGTGATCTGCATCTGCTGGTCGAGCGCGTGGGGGCGGCGAAGTTCGAGGAGCGCTGGGACGAGAATGGGTTGCGGCTGGTTGTCGAGATTGAGCGGCAGGGGGTTGGTGCGTTTGTTGAAGAGTTGACCGGAATTACGCGGGGGGAAGGCTTGGCCAAAGAACTGGGTTAACCACGAAGGGCTCGAAGAACACGAAGGAAACCCGGCAAAAACATACCGTCATCCCGGACGCGCATCGCGTCCGGGATGACGGTTTTTTTGTGCGAGGTTCTTGGTTCGCTGGTCGTTGCGCGCTTCGTCCCTTCTTCCGTCTCGCCTTTTCCTTCGTGCGCTTCGTGTCCTTCGTGGTCAATGCATTTGTTCGCGGCGGGAGCGCCGCTTCAGCAGCAGCGCGCCGATCTACGAATCGTCTTCTTCGACCGGCTCCAGCAGGTCTTCCAGGCGCCGGGTCAGGTCGTCGTAGCGGCGCTCCGGAATCGCGAACATCCATGGCGAGAGCCTGGCGTCGACGGCGACGGCGTTGACCAGGCGCTGATTTTCGGCGTCTTCTTCATCACCGGTCTCGTCGACGGCGTCGGTACCGTTCGCGGCGGCGGGCTCTTCGACGGCGGTTTCGTCGCCGTCGGCGGGGGCCTCGGGCGAAACCGCATTCTCGGCCGAGACCGTGAAATGCACCCAGTGGGCATCGTCTGTCTCGAACAGGTCGGCGACGAAGTTCAGGCCATCGGTGGTCGTGAACAGCACGCGGGTCGCGTCCTCGGGCGCGGGCGGCTGGAAGCGCCTGACGTCTTCCAGGTTGAGGGCACGCAGACCATTCGCGATCGCGTTGCGCTTCCATTCCCCGCCGGCCTCCCGGCCTTCGGGCACGTCGCGCAGCACGAAGGCCGGCGTGTCTTCACCTCCCTCGTCGCCGGCCCGGTCCAGCCTGATCACTTCGCCGTCGGCGTGGCGAATCACGACCTCGGCTATCTCGGCCGACGGAATGTCCATGATGCCCGGTTCCAGCCAGGCGACCGGGTCCACCGGCACCTCGACCACGGCATCGAGCAGCCAGCTCTGGGCTTCGTCGGCGCGGCGGGCATAGCTGCCCTCGCCCGATGGGTCGACCTGGCCGATGATCACCGATGAAATTTCGCGCCCTGGAAAGTCGATCCGGCGGCCGGTCGCATCGGGCTGCGAGACGTCCTGCACGCCGAGATGGGAATACCAGTCCGGGTTGGTCGTTTTCGGCTCGGCCGCGCCGACGTCTGCGAGCGTGCGCAGGAACGCCAGCACCTCTGCAAAATCGGCTTCGTAGCCGTCCTTCTGCGTTACCCGCCAGCGCTCCTCGTCGCGCCGCAAGCTCACCGCGATTTGCCCGCCGGGCGCCACGACGTCGATGGCGGCAAGCTCGTTGACGGCGCCTTCAAGGCCCGGCAGCAGCGTGGCGGGCAGCTCTCGGGGGCCCGAATCGCCGGACCGGTCGAGCACGAACACCAGCACCGCCGCGGCCAGCGTGACCGCAACCAATATCAGGAATCGGTTTCTGTTCATGGCTTGCTGGCTCCATGCTGCTGCCGGCGACGCCGCCAGGCCACGAACAACGCGACGATCGTGACGAGCAGCGGCACCAGCATGATGTTGATGATCTTGACCCGCGTGCCCAGGGCCTCGATTTCCTTGTCGAGTTCGCGCCGCACCTGGCGAAGCTGTTGCCGAATTTCCAGCCGCTGTTCCATGAACCGGTCGATCTCGGCTTCCTGCTCGGTCGTCAGGATGCTCATGTCGGAATCACCGCGCCCCTGCTGCAGCCGGGTCAGACGATTCTCGGTTTCGCGCAGTTCGGCTTCCAGCCGCTGCTCGGTTTCGCGCAGCCGCGCTTCGGCCCGGCGCCGCAGGTCCTCGACCAGATCGAATGTGCGGGTGGAGGTCGATCGGCTGCGAATGCTGATCAGGTCGGCGTTACCGAGCAGATTTTCCAGTGCATTCACGGCCAGCGCGCCATTGTCGGCGAACGGATTGAGAATGACGCTGCCGAGGAAGCTCTGGCGCTGCACCCACATGTTGTCCGAAAGCAGGTCCGTATCAGCAACGACAATTGCGTTGATCAGGCCGCGCGATCGCCCGGCCCCGTCCAGGCGATCCGGGAACGCCGTTTCAGCCTCGCCGGTCAGACGGGCGGCCAGGCTGTATCGACGGTCGTCCAGCCCGATCTCGTCGATCAGCGCCGACGGGTCGGCGGCCATGCGCAGGCGCTCGGTGGCCAGCAGGCCGGAACGTTCGCTGGACCGCATCAGCCATTCGACGGTCGGCCCGTTGCTCCCGTCGAGGTTTTCAAGCGCGCCGGCACTGGCCACGTTCACCGTGTTCAGGTCGCCGGTGACGATGTCGCGGTCGCTCAGGTCCGCTCCGGTCAGGCCGAGAATTGCCGGGTGCCGAACCGGCGGCTGGCCTTGCTGGACGGTCACCTGCAGCGCACGGCCGAGGTCTGCAACGAACTGCTCGGCATCCATTTCGATGCCCCAGGCCCCGAACAGCGGCGCCAGCGTCGAGGAACGCTCGGCCGTGAATCTTGATGCAGGATCGTTCGGGTTGTCGCCGGGATCGGCCTCGGCGTACGGGTCGACGAAAGCCAGCAAGCGTCCGCCGCCGAGCACGAACTGGTCGACGGAAAACATCAGGTCTTCCGACAGGTTCTTCGGATGCACCACGACCAGCGCGTCAAGATCGGGCGGCAGTTCAGTGGCGCCGGCCTCGATGGTGGTCAGGTCGAACAATTCGCTCCATTGATCGTAGACCGCCCAGCTCGGCGTGCGCTGTCCGGTCTGCATGTCGAATCCGCCGGATAGCTGCAGCCCGGTGATCAGGCCTACACGCGGCAGATCGGGGCTGGACAGCGTCGAGACCATTCGTGCCAGGTCGTATTCCAGCAGGGATTCGCGGTTCGGCGACAAAAACGGCAGGACCTCCAGGCCGTCCACGGCATTGGTACCCACCACGCCGAGGTAGAGCACGTCGCCGGCCTGGTTCAGCGGCACAGCTTCAAGGCCATAACGAGCCGCAGCGTCCTCGGCCTCGGAAAAAGGTTCGGGATCGATGCGCTCGAGCTCGATCATGCCGTCGGACTGTGCGGCCAGTTCCTGCATCAGTTCCCAGACGCGCTCGGCGTAGCTGCGAATCTGCGGCAGATCCTCGCTGGCCGAGTCGCTGAAGTAAAGGCGCAGACGGATCTTCTGGTCCAGCGACTCGGCGATGTTGACCGTACCCTCCGACAAGGTATAGAGGTTGTTTTCGGTCAGATCCAGCCGCCAGCCCTTGAATACGATGCTGCTGAGCATGGTCAGCACGATGAACAGGACAGCCAGCACGGCCAGGGCGCTTGATGAATATATGTTTTTCATGACTATTGCGCCTTCTTGATTTCAACCAGGATTCGGTTGGCCGTCAGCCAGAAGCCGATGACCAGGGCGAAATAAACCAGGTCACGAAGATCGACGACGCCCCTGGAAATCGAGTTGAAGTGGCCCAGGAAACTCAGGTTGGCCACGGCGTCGACAACGGCCTGCGGCAGCCAGCCGCGGAACACGTCCAGCACCATGGGAAGACCGGAAAGCAGGAAGCCGAAACACACCACGACCGAAATGATGAAGGCCACGACCTGGTTGCGCGTCAGCGCGGAGATGCAGGCGCTGATCGCAAGAAACCCGCCCGCCATCAGCCAGCTGCCGAGGTAGCCGGCCACGATCACCCCGTTGTCGGGATCGCCGAGCACGTTGACCGTCAGCCAGATCGGAAAGGTCAGCGCCAGCGCCAGGCCG
>Ga0209949_1000458_pt1 | contig 21613 bp, 10 predicted proteins | sample SalPonC_black_MG_FD_185711 | JGI IMG/M metagenome (GOLD analysis project Ga0209949, IMG submission 185711) | Salt pond soil microbial communities from South San Francisco under conditions of wetland restoration - Salt Pond MetaG... | ecosystem: Environmental > Aquatic > Marine > Intertidal zone... | reverse complement strand
TGACAAAACCAAGAATCTACCGCAGTTATCACTTAGCGAAGCCTTAAATCAGAGGAACCGTATGCGGGAAAGCCGCTCGTACGGGTCTGTGGGGGAGCGGGGAGGTAACGAACCGCTCTACCCGGAAGTCGGCCATACGGCTCTTCGCTTCGCTCCGAGAAGGGGGCCATACGGCTCTTCGCTTCGCTCCGAGAAGGCGGATATGATCCCCGCAAAAAACAAAACTACCTTCAAACTCCGGGAGTTGAACATGAGCCATCCCGAATTTTTTCTAAACTGCTTTAGGACCTCGGAGAGGTCACATATCAGGAGAAACTGTGGAATATATGCGACCTCTTCTAGTGCGCTGGTAAATAATTTATAAAACGTTGCTGTGTGCTTTGCGATCTTTGCGTGCCATTTTCTGCCGGCATAGCTGCCCTTTGCGCACCCTGCTTGCAGGAGGTCTCACGCAGAGGCGCAGCGTGCGCTAAGGAAAACGCAAAGCATTTTCTCTCTGCGGCCTGCTAACTCGTATCCGCGGCGCTACCGAGGTCCCACATGGCGTTGCAAATCTGATCTCGGAGAAATCGCCTGTTTGTAGTAGTGACTACCCCATCCGTCTTTGGCACGATAAAAGGTCATTTGCCAGTCCTCTAACAAAATAATGTTCGCCATTTTACCTTAAAACATTAAAATGGTCTAACTTTAGGGCTGTTTTGCAGGATTGCAATATGGTAACAACGCAACTTTATGAGTGCAAGCAAGGAACATCCTTTCGATTTTGAGGGCCAGCCCCAGGTGATGGGGCATCCTATAGGCCTATACATCCTCTTTTTCACGGAACTTTGGGAACGTTTTAGTTACTACGGTATGCGGGCCATTCTGGTGCTGTATATCACGGCTACGGCGATGGAAAATCCGGGTTTGGGATGGGACGAAGCCGATGCATTGGCCCTATACGGATGGTACACCATGATGGTGTACGTCATGTCTATCCCCGGCGGGATACTGGCCGATAAATATGTGGGACAGAAGAACGCGGTTATGATCGGGGGATTTCTGCTTTGCGCAGGGCACCTGATTTTGGCGATAGAAATGCTTTGGGCCTTTTATACCGGTCTCATTCTCATCGTGCTTGGCGTGGGGGCCCTGAAGCCGAACATATCGACGATGGTAGGCGGCTTATACGCCCAAAAGGATGATCGCCGGGACAAGGCTTTTTACATTTTTTACATCGGGATCAACCTGGGCGCCTTTTTGTCGCCGCTGATTGTCGGGTATATCGGAGAAAAAATAGGCTGGCATTACGGCTTCGGGCTGGCGGGCATCGGCATGCTGCTCGGACAGGCTGTCTTCGTATGGGGACGCCGCTACCTCAAGGGGATAGGCGAACTCGAAAAGAGTGAAACGAAGCCATTTGTGGATACGGAAAAACCACAAGCGTCGACAAAAAATATTTTCAGCAAGTTTCTGGGCGATACGAGCGCCATGGCGGTAGCCGGCATCCTGGTCGCCCTCAGCATATTCGGATTTTCCGATATCGGGTACCAGGCACTTTTTGCTGTACTCAGTCTGGCGCTGGGCCTGGGACTGGTCATATACAAGGAACTCAATCGCGTGGAAAAAGACCGGGTGCTGGTGCTGCTGCTCAGCTTCCTGATCGTTATTGTCTTCTGGGGAGCATTTGAGCAGGCTGGCGGTCTGATGAATCTGTACGCCAAGGAAAAGACGGCGCGCAGCCTCTTAGGCTGGGAAGTGCCTGCCTCCTGGTTCCAGTCGCTGAATCCCTTCTTTATCATCACGCTGGCCCTACCCATCGGCAGCTTCTGGTACTGGTGGAAGGCCAAGGGGCGGGAGTCCTCATCCCTGTTTAAAATGGGGTTGGGGGTTATCATTATGGGCCTCGGATTCCTGTTTATGTCGGCCGCCTCACTGCAGTATGAGAGTGCGGGCAAGTCGGCGATGTACTGGCTGGTACTGGCCTACCTGTTTCACACTATCGGTGAGCTTTGCGCTTCCCCGGTAGCCCTGTCATTTATCACAAAGCTGGCGCCGGTCAAGTACGCTTCACTGATGATGGGTATCTACTTTGCCGCTACCGGGTTGGGAAATAAAGTTGCCGGTGTGCTGGGCGAATGGTCACAGTCGGCCGGCGAATTGGAGATATTTACCGGTATTGCCATCTTCTGCGCCATCTTCGGCCTGCTGGTCATCGCCATCCTCAAACCGCTGAAGCGCCTGACTCACGGCGCGGAAGACAGAGACGCCAAAGTGGACCCGCTGGAAGCGGAGAGTGAGGCAATCTAGAGGCTGGATGCTTGGCGGGGGAATAGCGTATTTTTTGCTTAACCGGGCATCGCCATGCCCCCTTCCTAAACCTCAAGTAACCTCAATAAACCTCAATAAACCTGGTTGCTGAGCCTGGAAAATGGCTGGCCGACGGTCAACCGTCAACAAATAGCAAGTAAACGAAAACTTCTGGATCATGGATGTTACGCAGTGGATACTACTCATCGGCTGGATTTTTGTACTCGTTTGGGTGCCGATCGTTATTTACTCCAACCGCAAGGTGCATCCCGCTGCACTTTTCGTACTGTTCGGGGCTGAGATGTGGGAGCGTTTTTCCTACTATGGGATGCGCGCCATTCTGACCCTGTTCATGGTGAAAGTTCTCTTTGCCGACCTGCAGGCCGGCAGCGCCGATGCGCGGGCACTGGGTATTTACGGTTCCTACACTTCCATGGTCTATCTCTTTCCGGTCGTAGGCGGCTTGGTTGCCGATCGCATTTTCGGTTTCCGGAAAACGGTGCTTTTCGGTGGTATTCTGATGATGCTGGGGCACTTTACGCTGGCGCTGCAGGGAATTCCGGCCCTCGAGGACAACCTGCTTATCTTCTTTACGGCACTGGCTCTGATTATCACCGGTAACGGTTATTTTAAACCCAATATTTCCAGTTTTCTGGGTAAGTTCTACGACCAGGATGATCCGCGGAAGGACGGCGCGTTCACCATCTTTTACATGGGCGTAAATATCGGCGCCTTTCTGGCGACGCTGACCTGTGGCTACGTTGGCGAGCGCATCAACTGGCACTACGGCTTCGGCCTGGCCGGTATCGGTATGGGCCTGGGCTTAATCGTCTTCTGGCTGCTCGGGCCCCGCGTATTCGGTGAGAAAGGCTTGCCGCCGGACCCAAAAGACGCCAGCAAGCCGGTCTTCGCCGGCCTGAGTAAGAATGCGCTGGTATACATCGGCACGATCGTCGCCCTGCCCATCATCGCCAGTCTGCTCAACCTCGACGAAATGATGTCCACGCTGTTGCTGGTGCTGAGTTTCGGAGTCATCGGTTATCTGATTTATTCGGCTGTGACCAATGAAAACAAGGTGGAAGGGCAACGCTTGCTGGTGATCATTGTCCTGTTCTTTTTCCACGCAGTTTTCTGGGCCCTTTTCGAACAGGCCGGCGGCTCACTGACCCTTTTCACCGACCGGAACGTCGACCGCTCTTTCCTCGGCGGCGAAATTCCGGCTTCCATCTTCCAGAGTTTGAACCCTTTCTACATCATGGTGCTGGCGCCGCTCTTCTCCTGGATCTGGATTACCCTCAACAAGCGCAAAATGGAACCCAGTACGCCAATGAAGTTTGTCCTGGGACTTGCCCAGTTGGGCCTCGGTTTTCTGGTCATCGTGCTGGGCGCCAAATTATTCGCCGACAGTGACGGCCTGGTGCCGATGATCTTCCTGTTCTTTATGTATCTGCTGCATACCACCGGTGAGCTGAGCCTCTCGCCCGTAGGCCTTTCCATGATCACCAAATTGTCGCCTGATAAAATCGTGGGCTTCGTCATGGGCGCCTGGTTCTTGTCCATCGCCCTCGCCAATAAAGCCGCCGGCAAGATCGGCGAACTGACCGCCACTGAAGGAGTGGACCTCACCGCAGCCGGCCCGCTGGAGACCCTGAATATCTATACGGACACCTATATCACCTGGGGCATTTACGTGGTTTTCGGCGCCGCCGCCGTACTGCTCTTACTGGTGCCCGTACTGCGCAAGTGGATGCATGGGATTCACTAGATGCTGGATGCTGGGTGCTGGGTGCTCTGTCAATTGCATCAGTAAAATCAGATGGATGAGATTTTTTCAACAACTCGCGGTGCTCTACGGAGCCTTACTTCTTGGGCAACTTCTATTCTTCGGGGTGGTCTATTTCCTGATGGCCAATAATATGGTGGACAATCAGAGCATGGACGACAGCCTGTTCCGGATCATCGTTCCCATTATGATACTGGGAGCGGCCGGCGCTGCTTATGCACTCGACCGGCAACGACAGGGGAATATGGATAAGCTGCAGGACCTGGAAGCCAAGACACAGCACTACCGCAATGCCGTTATTTTGCGTTGCGCCCTGATCGAGGGCGCCAACTTTTTCGCACTGCTCGTGGGATTGCTTACGCAAAATTATACCTATCTGCTTTACTTCGCCGTCGGCCTGCTGGCTTTTATCTACTTCCGGCCTTCCAAACAGCAGTTTATCGATCAGTACGAATTGAGTGCGCGGGAAAGAGAGGAGATGGATTAATACAGACCGCACTGCCGCGCAGGTGCGTTTCTCTTACGGCCTGATCTCCCTTCGCGTCCATTTTGGAAGTTGCGGACATCCATCGTACCTGCTGTCGACATCGATGTAGGTTGCATCGACGGTTTCCTGCACCCATTCGTTGATAAATTCATTTTTCTTGGATTCGATCGTTGCCTTCTGGATTTTGGAATAATCCTGTTGCAGGTTGGCGCGGTGCGGAGAGGTGCGCGACTGCAGCTGAACGATGCGGAAGAAAGTATTTCCGGTGGGATCAGTAAATTCGAAGGGGGCAGAGACCTCACCGACCTGCATGGTGTCGATGGTGAAGTAGATATCGGGATCCAGATCGCCGATTTCAAAAAAAGTGTTGCCGGTAGCCGGGTTGGTGATGCGGCCGTCATTGTTATAGCTTTGCTGATCTTCGTTGGAATAGCGTTTGACGGCCAGGGAGAATGCGAGTGAATCCTCCATGATAAGGGTTCGGATAGAATCGAGGTGATTCCGGGCGCGCTCCAGGTCGGCGGGGGTGAGTTCCGGCTTGATAAGGATATGCCGCACGCGAATGGAATTCCCGCGGCGCTCCAGCATTTGAATGAGGTGGAAACCAAATTGGGATTCGACGACGGGAGAGATCTCCATGGGGTCGAGCTTATAGGCAGCGGCTTCGAATTCGGGAACGAAGCGGCCGCGTTTTGACCAGCCGAGGTCACCGCCTCCTCTGGCCGAGCCGTCGTCCGAGTATTTCATGGCCATAGCTTCGAAAGTCGCTACGCTGTCGATAATTTGCTGACGGATATCCTCCAGGCGTTCGATAGCACTTTGCTTTTGATCATCACTGATCGTGGGTTCATAAACGATTTCGCCGATTTCCACCTCAGAGTTGAAGTAAGGTAGGCTGTCGGCCGGAATAGAATGGAAAAAATCCTTTACCTCGGAAGGAGTGACCTTGACGCTGTTCATGATCTGTCCGCGCATTCTTTCGATGAGGAGCTGGTTTCTCAGGTCCTCGCGAAATTGTTCCTTTACGTCGTTGACCGTTTGACCGTAGTAGTCTTCGAACTGCTGCACGTCGTTGTTCATAAAGCCGAGTATGCGTTCGATACGGGCGTTGAGTTGTGTTTCCACTTCCTCATCGGCTACCATGACGCTATCGAGTTTGGCCTGGTTGAGCAGCAGTTTATTCGCCAGCAGGTTGTCCAGTATGTTGCAACGTGCATTGGGGGGAAGGTTGCCCTCCTGGGCTTTCATAAGGGCGTGCTGCTCCTCAATTTCCGACAGGAGTACCAGTTCGCCGCCAACGGTGGCGATGACCTTGTCGATAACGACTCTTTCCTCCTGGGCGAAGGCGCCGAAAGAAAGCAGGGCGAATATAAGGAGGCCTGTAAGATATTTCATTGTCCACATTTTATCCATCGTTAAAATTTTAGGAAGCGGGAGTTCCTGTACTGTCCGGGGTTAAACCTTTGCCGGTTCTTCAGAAAGCGGCAAAGGTTCTAATTGGTATATACTATGATATTATTTTTGCGCAGTTCCATTTCGTACATCTGTTCTTTTTTATCTTCCAGGAGTTTTAGCTTCCGTTTGTGCAGGATCACTTTACGAGCCTGGTCTTCGATAAAAGAAAGCGGTGCAATTTCCTTTCTGTTTTTCACTTCAAAGAGCTTAAAGAAATATTGAAACTCGCCGTCACGCTGGGTAAACTCCCGCTTGGTGCTGATGTTGTTGGTTGTCAGCGTTCCCGTAGGAAGCAGCATACCGATGTCTTCGACCTGGTGCCAGGTGCTGTCTTCCAGGTGATGAGCAACGGCATAAGTATTGCAGTAGGTGACGAGCTTGTCATAATTGTCGCCGGAGGATGGATTGTTCCACCAGTTCCGCAGGTTGCCCGATTCGGGGACAGGGGTCGGCACCTTTACAAAGTAGCAACGGATAATAGGGGTTTCCAGTTGATACTGGCTTTTATTTTTTTGGTAGAAGTCGATCAGTTCGGCCTGGGTGATAACGGAATCGAGCAGTTCTTCTACCAGGATGCGTTCGTAATTGGCCCGTATGAGGGAAGCGCGATAGTCCCTGACCAGCTTGTCGATATTGAGGTCCTTGGGGATATTGCGTTCCGCCTCGTAGAGTATCAGGGCTTCCCGCACCCATCGATTGACGTAGGCGTTGATGATCAGCGAACTGTCGGAAGCCGTCGTTCCTTCGGGGAACATTCCTTCCAGTTCCGAGAGGTAAAGCGACTTGTTATACACTTTGGCCAACAGTTCATCTTCTTCCTCAGCGGAATTGCCCGACCCGCAGGCAGCCAACAACAAGGCGCTTACCAAAAAGATACCGGTATACAGCAGCGTTTTCATGCTATCCAATTTAAATTTCAGCAGCCATTCGGCCACTTTGCCGGGCTTTGCATCGCGCGGGGCGCCTGAGCGCCGGAACACAAGGCCGCTCAGGCAGAGAAGCACGGCAAAGTTATGATCGGGCCCGTTTAAGCGTTGCTCATTCGCGTATCAACCGCTCGACGACTTGCTCATTGATTGTGAGCTCATACGTTTCCCGGAGTTTTTTCACCCATTGCTGTTCCAGGTAGTCCTGGTATTCAGCGATGATGTACCCCCGGGCTTCGTCAAGTGTTTTAGTAGTAGCGGGGATGATTTCCTCAATTTTTATGAAAGACAGCGAATTATTGCGGCTGTTCTCCTTGGTCTGGCTCAGCGCTTTCTCCTGCCAGGGGGTTCCGATGAGGAGGTTGTTTTTCGTTTTTTCCAGCATCCGGTCTTCCACGCTCACCATGATATTGTCTTCGGAGTTGAAATGGGCAAGCACCTCTTCCGGCGTATGCGTTTCGGCGTAAGCCCGCAGCTCCTCGATCTTGTCTTTGTCTTTGGCGCTGAGGTAAAAGATACTGGCTTTGGCGCGTTCGTCCCAACGGTATTTGCGTTTTACGCGCTTGTAAAACTCCTTGAGGCCTGCTGTATCCTGGGAAGCTTTATTCCACACCTCCCGCTGTGTTGCTTCAAACAGCAGGATGCCCTCTTCGTATTCATTCATCAGGTGCTTGAACTCCGGATATTTTTCCTCCAGCCGCTTTTCTTCAAAGCGGATGATCTGCTGCTTGATAAAATCGTCGTACAGTTTGGCCACCGCCACCCCGGTATCGGTTTCCCGGCCCAGAGCGGCCCGCTGCCGCGATGCCTGACTCAGGAAGGCTGTGAAGTCGCCCAGCGTCACGTTGAAGTCCGGGTTCAGTTTGAAAAGCAGGGCGTCCGAAGGTTCTTCCGGGGCTTTCCAGCGGAAGCTGAGAAAATCCTCGGTCAGGCTTTCCTGAAAGTCAGCCAGCACTTCGGGGTTTTCGGTGAAGCCGGCTTCGGCTTTGATCTGTTCGATCAAGGCCAGGCGAGCGGCCTCATGCCGGCCGTCCTTCTTGACCATGGCCTCTAAACGACGCTTTTCGATCTCAAAAGGTTGTATGCCGCGATGACTTATTCGCTTGACCACATGCCAGCCGATACTGGTTTGTACGGGCTCGGAGAAGGCGCTGTCCTGTTCGATCCCGAAAGCGGCGTCTTCGAGTGCTTTTTCATACCGGTTGATCCCGAAAAAGCCGATATAGCCGCCTTTTCCGGCAGTGTAACTGTCTTCGGAGAGCTCTCTCGCCAGCGCGCCAAAATCGGCGCCGTTCTGCAGGGCCTGGTGAATGCTGTCGATGCGTATTTTAACGGCGTCGGAATCCGCGTCTTTGGTGCGTAGCAGAATATGAGCTACTTCGATTTCACCGCGTGCGGGCCGGCGGTCATTCACCCGGAGGATGTGATAACCGGCGCGGGTGCGTACCGGATCGGAAAGCAGGCCTTCGGGAAGGATGTAGGCAGCTGTTTCCATTGGATAGTACCCGTTGGGAAAGAGGACGGTCACATAGCCGATGTTGCCCCCGTTGCGCTCGGCCGAGCGGTCTTGCGACAGCTCCCGGGCCACCCCGGCGAAATCCTCGCCGCTTTCCAGGCGTCGTTTGGCCTCCATTGCTTGCTCATAGGCCGCCAGCGTATCTTCCGGGGCGGCGTTTGCCGGCAATGAAATAAGGATATGACTGATATCCACGTCCTGCCTGGAGCGCTCGTAGGCTTCCCGGACGAGCTTGTCCGTCACCTCCTTGTCAATCAGGTAAGAGTCGGCCAGTTGCCGGCGATAGCCTTCCAGTTCGCGTTGCAGGCTCGGGATAGTGTCCAGTTGCATATCCTTGGCACGTTGTACTTTTAGCTTAAAGCGAACGTACAGATCGAGGTATTCCTCCAGTGATTTGCGGGAGTAGTCGGCATTATCGCCGTTGGTTTTTTCGTAAATGTATTTGAATTCCGAGAGGTAAACCGGGTCGCCTTCAACAGAAAATAAGACAGGGTCCTGCTCCTGTGCGGGAAGCCACATCGTCCAAAGGAAGGCCGTTACCAGGAATGTAATTCGAAATGCCATGGGTCGTTTGATTTTATCTGTAGTTTTCAAGCGTATCAGGAATAAAGAACAAGGTCTTAACGGTATTATAGTCAATCAAGTACCTGAAAGTTTCGCAAAATTAGTAAAAAATGCATAGGGTTGTATGGTTGAAGGTTCCCTTGTTCCTCTGTCTTCTTTTACCTCGCGCTCCAATCTTCTCCTCTTCCGGTTTAATCTTGCGTATACACCCGTTTCACCCGGCGGGAGATACCGGTGAGTACCTCATAGGGAATCGTTTGCAGGGCTTCCGCCAGTTCCTCTACGCCGGGCGCATCACCGAAGATAGACACCTCATCTCCTTCCTGTGCTTCCGGCAGGCTGGTAATATCCACCATGCACATATCCATGCATACACTGCCGACGATAGGGGCGCGGCGGTCCCGGATCAGCACGGAATAGCGGCCGTTACCGGCAGCGCGGGGCAGGCCGTCAGCGTAACCCGCCGTGATGGTGGCGATGCGGCGGTGATGGCCGGCGAGCGCCCGGCGGCCGTAGCCGACGGTTTCACCAGGGGCCAGCTCCTTGATCTGAGAAATATGGGCTTTGAAATGGAATACGGGTTGCAGCAACTCACGGAACACCCCGCTGGCATCGCTGCCGTACATCCCGATACCAAGGCGAACCATATCCAACTGGAAACCGGGGAAGCGGGCAATGCCGCTGGAGTTGAGGATATGACGCAGCGGGCGGTAGCCCAGTGCCTCAGCGATAACTTCGTACCGTCGTTCAAATTGTCGTACCTGTTCCCTGGTGAAGTCGTCGTGTTCGGGCGCTTCACTGGCGGCCAGGTGAGAAAAAACCGACTGTACCCTAAGCTGAGCTGCTCCCTGCAACAGCTCCAGCATAGCCTCCTGCTCGCGCTCCTCAAATCCCAGCCGTCGCATCCCCGTATCGATCTTGAGGTGAATGGCCGGCAGTTTGGGGCGACCGGCGGCAAAGGAGGCGAATTGCTGCAGCTGCCGCAGGCTGTATATTTCCGGTTCCAGGCCAAAGCGCAGCAAGGCTTCAAAAGTAGCGGGCTCGGCATTGAGGACCACTACAGGCAGCTGCACACCCCCCTGCCGCAGCTCCACGCCTTCGTCGGCGTAGGCGACAGCGAGGTAGGCCACGCGTTGGAATTCCAGCAGCTTTGCTATTTCCAGGCCGCCGCCGCCGTAAGCGGAAGCTTTCACCATGGCCATGAGTTGTACGCCGGGGCGCAGTTGCCGGCGATACACATTCAGGTTGTGCACCAGCGCATCGAGTTTGATCTCCAGGCTGGTCTGGTGCACCTGCTGAGCCAAACGCCGGGCGATGCGTTCGAAGGCGAAAGGACGGGCTCCTTTCAGGAGTATGACTTCCCGGTGGAACTCGAACTTGTCAACGGCATTCAGAAAATCATCTGTCGTAGCAAAAAAGGCCTTTTCTACGGCAGGCGGGAGAAAAGAAGCGAGCAGGGGCGTCCGGAGACCAATACCGATGACCCGCCGCAACTGCTTCTCCCGGATCAGCAGGCCGACCCGGCGGTAGAGCTCCTCGTCGTCCATCCCACTCTGCAGAATATCGGACAAAATGAGGGTTCGCCGTTCGCTGCGGCCCTGTTGTTCCAGGAAGCTGAGGGCGTTACTCAGCGAACTCAGGTCGCTGTTGTAGCTGTCATTGATTACAATACTGCCGTTGATGCCCTCCTTGAGCTCCAGACGCATGGCGACCGGGGCCAGGTGTGACATGCGTTCGGCAATAAGGCCGGGATCGATACCCAGGTACAAGGCCAGGGCCCAGCAGTGAATCGCATTTTCTACGGAAGCGGCATCGGTAAAAGGAATGCGGACCTCCAGTTGTTCCTCCAGGTATTCGCCCCGGATTTCGGTTTGTCCGTCCGCCTGCCGGGTCCGGCTGATGTAGAGATCGGCAGGCCGCCAGCGCGACCAGGTGAAGCGGGGCCGGTTCAGCGCACGAATAGCCTCATCGACTTCCTCTTGGTCGGCGCAATAAAAAACGATATCGGCTTGCCGGAACAGCTGCAACTTCTCGCGCAGCTTCTCCCCGCGCGAGCGAAACCCTTCGCTGTGAGCTGCGCCGATATTGGTAAACAGCCCAATGTTGCAATCAATGATAGAGGAGAGCTGCGCCATTTCTCCGCGGCGCGATATGCCGGCCTCAAAAATACCGAGTTCATGGGCCGGGTTGATCTGCCAGACAGAAAGCGGCACGCCTACCTGAGAGTTGTAGCTGCCCGGGCTTCGCACCAGGTAATAGTCATCGTGGAGCAACTGAAAGAGCCACTCCTTGACAATGGTTTTTCCGTTACTGCCGGTAATGCCGATGACCGGCAGGGCGAAGCGTCGGCGATGGTAGGCTGCCAATTCTTGCAGGGCCGCTACCGGATCTTCGTGTAAGAGCAGGCTGGCCTCCGGATAATCAAGTGGGTTCACCTTTCGGGAAATGAGAAAATGGCGCACGCCTGCGCGGTACAGTTCGGGCAGGTAGTCGTGCCCGTCGTGCCGTTCTCCCTTTATGGCGAAGAACAAGGAGGTCTCCGCAAAAAAGATGCGCCGGCTGTCGAGCAGCAAGTGCTCAACAACAGGGCGGCCCGGAGCCTCTTGCCGCAGTTGCCCTCCCGTGATGCCGGCGATTTGTCGGATGGTGTACATGAGGGTGCTCATTGGTTGAGTCGGGAGCAGAAATCCGGGTTAATCTCCCAGGTCAAACCCGATATCCCGGCGGAAGTACTTGCCTTCGAAATGAATGACTTCCGCGTTTTTGTTCGATTTTTCCAGGGCCGATCTGACGTTGCGCCCGTAGGAGGTGATGGCCAGCACGCGACCGCCGTTGGTGACCAGGTGGCCGTTCTTGTTTTTTGTGCCGCCGTGGAAGACGAGGCTATCTTCGACCTTGTCGATATTCGTGATGGGCTTGCCTTTTTCGTAGGCCTCCGGATAGCCGCCGGAGGCGAGGATGACGGCTGCCGCCGCCCGGAAATCTTCTTCGATCTTCACTTCCGGCAGGCGCCCTTCGGCAGTAGCGAGCAGCAGCTCCACCAGGTCATTTTTGAGGCGGGGGAAGACGACCTGCGTTTCCGGGTCGCCCATGCGGCAGTTGTATTCAATGACGTAGGGGGCGCCGTCTACTTTGATGAGCCCCAAAAAGAGGAATCCCTGGTAGGCTATTTTTTCTTCCTGCAGGCCGCTTACGGTAGGCCGGATGATGCGTTGCTCCACCTGCTGCATTAGTTTCTCATCGACAAAGGGGACCGGAGAGACCGAGCCCATGCCGCCGGTATTCAGGCCGCTGTCCCCCTCGCCGATGCGTTTGTAATCTTTGGCTACCGGCAGGATTTTGTAGTCTTTGCCGTCGGTCAGTACGAAGACCGAGAATTCAACTCCGTCGAGGAACTGTTCGATGACTACCCGTTCGCCGGCGGCGCCGAACTTTCCTTCCAGCATACTTTTGAATTCCCGCTGCGCCTCTTCCACCGAGGAGAGGATGAGTACGCCTTTGCCGGCGGCAAGCCCGTCGGCTTTCAGCACGATGGGAGGAGCCTGCTGGGTGATGTATGCCAGGCCTTCCTCCATGTTGTCAGCTGTAAATTCGCGATAGCGGGCCGTGGGTATGTCGCGGGCCTCCATAAAGGCTTTGGCGTAGGCTTTGCTGCCCTCGAGACGGGCGCCCGTTTGGGAGGGGCCGATCAGATGGACCCCGCTCAGTTGCTCATCGAGCTGAAAGAAATCGTAGATACCCCGCACCAGCGGTTCCTCCGGACCGACGACCACCATCCCGATATGGTGCTCCCGGACGGCGTCACCCACGGCTTCAAAGTCATTGGGGTCAATATCCAGGTTGCTGCCCAGCAGCTCCGTTCCGGCATTGCCGGGGGCGATGTAGAGTTGATCGCATTGTTCGCTTTGTACGAGTTTCCAGGCGAAAACGTGCTCGCGCCCGCCACTGCCCAGCAGAAGAATATTCATAGCTTACCGTTTTTTCCACAAAGATAAGAAATAAGCCTGGCGGCTGAAGTTGACAAATTAGAGTTCTGGCGATCAATCCCCTCCTCATAAATTATTTTACCTTTGTGAACGTTTTTTGAAAAACCAGGAACCATGATCTCCTATGTAAAAGGTCCCATCACGCACAAGAGTCCGACCTACCTCATTGTGGAAGCCGGTGGCGTGGGCTATCACATCAACATCAGCCTGCACACCTATGCGAAGATTGAGGCGCTGGCCACGGTCAAGATTCTCACTTATTTGCATGTCAAGGAGGACGCTCAGACGCTGTTCGGTTTCGCGGAGGATATAGAACGGAAGTTGTTTGTACACCTGATCTCGGTTTCCGGCATCGGCCCGAATACGGCACAGATTTTGCTCTCTTCCCTAAACCCGGAAGAGGTGCGCGCGGCCATCATCGGGGAAGATGTAGCGGCGTTCAAGCAGGTTAAAGGGATCGGGCCGAAAACCGCCAAGCGAATAATCCTGGATCTGAAGGATAAACTGATCAAAGAATCGGGCGATGCACCGTTAACATTACCCGCCATAAACAATACAATCAGAGATGAGGCGTTATCTGGATTAGTTGCACTGGGATTCACTCGTATTCAGGCCCAGAAAGCGTTAAAGAAGGCCCTTCGCGAAAAACCCGAAGCGGCCAACGTGGAGGAACTGGTAAAACAGGCCCTGAAACAGTTATCCTGATCCTCCTCCCAATGACTAGAGCTTCTCCATTTGGTGTGTTTAACCCTCAACGAGAAGCAATCAGAAATTTTAACATTTCCTCTAGAGAATGAACTTCCCAAAGGAGCGTTTCGTTCGCCGCAGCGCCGGGGCGAGGTGTTAAAATTTATGCAAATGACAAAAAGCAGAGAGCGAACTACAGAATCATCATACAACAACAATAAACAGGAAACGAAGCTGCGAAGAACGTTCCGTTGTTCAACATCGCCGGTTCTTTCCAATAATCCCATGATGAAAAATAGCTATGAGTAGAATACTTTTACCCTTAAGTCTGCTGCTGCTAGGCATCCTATCTATGGCATGGTCGGTAGAGGAGGGCAAGCACTCGCTGAAAGGTCCCCACGCTTCTCTTGTTGCCGGGCTGCCCTCCCAACAGGATACGGTTCCGCCCGTCCAGCCACGCTACGATGATTTTCTCAATGACACGGTTCCCAATCCCTTCGACCTGCAGGATCCCAGCGCTGTTGAGAAAAATGTGGAATACGATCCGGAAACCGGACAGTATATTATCACGGAAAAGATCGGCGAGGAGAATTTCCGCCCGCCGACCTATATGACATTTGAGGAATACCTCGAGTACTCCCGCCGACAGCAGGAGCGCGAATACTTCCGCCAACTCTCCGGAGTGAGCACCGAAGGCGGCGGCACCAGCGCGCTGGATCCCCTCGCCAAGATTGACGTTGAAAACAGCCTGCTCGACCGGCTCTTCGGCGGCACCACCGTCGATATTCGCCCGCAGGGTGGCATTGACCTCACCCTGGGGATGGACTTCCAGCGCCTCGAGAACCCCATCCTCACCGAGCGGCAGCGTTCGCAGGGCGGTTTTGACTTCGACATGAACATCCAGATGAACGTCACCGGCAAGATCGGCGAGAAGCTCAACCTGGCGACCAATTACAATACCAACGCCACTTTCGACTTCGACAACCAGATCAAGCTCAATTACAACAGCGATCTGTTCAGTGAGGATGAAATTCTCAAGCGCATCGACGCCGGTAATGTGAGCCTGCCCCTGCGCGGTTCGCTTATCCAGGGTGCGCAGAGCCTCTTCGGGGTGATCACCGAATTGCAGTTTGGTCACCTGCGCCTGACGGCGGTTGCTTCCCAACAGAAATCCCAGCGGGAAAATATTCAAATCAAAGACGGGGGGCAGGTGCAGGAATTCGAAGTGCGCGCTGATGAATATGACGAAAACCGCCATTTCTTTCTCACCCATTACAACCGCGATCAGTTTGAGTTCAACCTGGAAAACCTGCCACAGATAAAATCGCTGTTCAGGGTGAGCACCGGTACCAACAACCGGGGCCAGCAGCAGCAAGTGGGAAGCAACAGAACCAACAACTCCTCCAATAATCCCAATTTCCGCAGCTCCGGCGGCGGCCAGATCCCCGGCGGCGTGGAAAACCTGCAGGGTATAGAGATCTGGATTACCAACGATCGCAATGAAGTAGACAACGTGCGCGATATCGTGGCCCTGGCCGACATCGGGGAGGCCCAGCGGCTTGTCAATCCCGATGCGGTCAATATACCGCCCAGCCCGGCTTTCCCGGACCTTTTCGGCAACGCCTTGCCCGACAACCGCGCCAACGACCTCTACGAAAGATTGATCAATACGACGGGCGCCCGCCAGATCGACCAGGCGGTGGCTACCCTGCAAAACCAATTCGGCATGCAGCAGGCACGCGACTTTGAAAAGGTCAGCGCCCGCAAACTGCAGCCTTCTGAATACACGGTTCATCCGGAACTGGGCTTCATCTCGCTCAACGTCAATGTGCAGCCCGACCAGGTCGTCGGCGTGGCTTTTCAGTACTCCTACAACGGACAAACTTATAAGGTGGGGGAGCTTTCGCAAAACTCAGAGACTACTCAACCCGACTCCTCGCTCAGCGTGCTCTTCGTCAAAATGCTGAAAAGCACGACGCAGCGCACCGACGTGTCCACCTGGGACCTGATGATGAAGAATGTTTACGCCATCGGCGCCTTCCAGGTCAACCGGGAAGATTTTAAACTCGATATTTTTTACGATGATCCCGGTAGGGGACAAAAGCGCTTTCTCCCCGAATCCAACCTGACCGGCCGTCCGCTGATCCGTGTCTTCAACCTGGACAACCTCAATGTGCAAGGCGACCCACAGCCCGACGGCGTCTTCGATTTTGTGCCGGGCATCACGATCACTCCCCGCAACGGCCGTATTATGTTCCCCGTGCTGGAACCCTTCGGCTCCTCCCTGGCTAATCAGATTGACGAGCCTGCCGACCGCGAAAAGTTTGTCTACCAGGAACTCTATGACCAGACCTTATTCCAGGCTCAGGAGTTTCCCGAGAAAAACCGCTTTGTCATCCGCGGAAGCTATAAATCCAATGTGTCATCCGAAATATCGCTGGGAGCTTTCAATATACCACCGGGCTCGGTGCGGGTGACCGCCGGCGGGCAGGTGTTGCGCGAAGGGGTTGACTATGAGATCGACTATAACATCGGTCGGGTCAGAATCCTCAACGACGCTATCCTCAACTCCGGCGTGCCGATCAACGTATCCTTCGAGGACAATACCCTCTTCGGGTTTCAGCTCAAATCCATGTTCGGCCTGCGTGCCGACTATGAGGTCGACGAGAACTTCAATATCGGCGCTACCCTTCTGAAACTGTTTGAGCGGCCTTTTACCCAGAAGGTCAATATCGGGGATGATCCGATCAACAACAGCATTTACGGGCTCGATATGAGCCTGAGCCGGGAAGCGCCCTGGCTGACCAAGGCCGTCGACGCCATCCCCCTGCTGTCGACCAAAGCGCCCTCCAACCTGTCGATTACCGCGGAAGCAGCCTTGCTCAAACCCGGTCACAACCGCGCCATCAACCAGACCCGCAAAGACAAAGGCGGGGTGGTCATGATCGACGACTTCGAAGGGGCGGCTTCCAGCTTCGACCTGCGGCAGCCGGCCAACCAGTGGTTCCTGGCCAGCGTCCCGCAGAATGACGAGCTGAACAACAACCCGCTTTTCCCCGAATCGGCCCTTATCAATGACATCCGCGCCGGCGCCAACCGGGGGCGGATCAACTGGTATCGCATCGATCAGGGTGTGCGCAACGACGAGGATCAACGCAACCCTTATACCAGCACGGTGCCCCAGGTGGAAGTTTTCCCCAACCTGACGCTCGATCCGACACAGTTGCCCAATGTGCAGACCCTCGACCTCACCTACTATCCGCAGGAGCGGGGGCCCTATAACTTCGACGTGCCTTCCGGCTATCCGGGTATCAGCGCCGGCATCAGCATCGATAATGTCAACGATTCACTGGTGCTCAACGATCCCGAAACCCGCTGGGGCGGCATCATGCGCGCTCTGAACACCAACGACTTCCAGTCGGCTAATATCGAATTCCTCGAATTCTGGATGCTCAGCCCCTTTATCGATCCGCAAAACCCGGAGAACCCCGACTTCGAAGGTAAGGACGGCGACCTGTATATTAACCTGGGGAACATCTCCGAAGATATCCTGCGCGATTCGCGCAAATTCTTTGAAAACGGCCTGCCGGGACCAGCGAACCAGAGCCGCCGCGTCGATACTACCGAATGGTCGGTAGTGCCCATCGCCCAGCAGATCACCCGCGCCTTTGATAACGATCCCGAAACCCGCGAACTGCAGGATGTCGGCCTGGACGGCCTGGACAATGCCGGCGAACGGACGAAATACGATAATTATGTTCAGACTATAAGAAGCCTGAATACCATCGTCGGTGAAAAAGTAGCCCGCGATCCGGCCAACGACGATTACCGCTACTATCGCGATCCGACCTTCCAGGCCGGAGCAGGCATCCTGCAGCGCTACCGGGATTACAACAACCCGCAAGGTAACTCGCGCGCCAACCAGGGCGGCAACCGCGTACAATCGGCAACCAATATTCCCGATGCCGAAGACCTCAACCGCGACAATACACTCAACGAAACGGAGGCCTATTTCCAGTACCGCATCCGGCTGCGTCCCGATCCGCTGAACCCCCGGGAGCTGGATCGCGAGGCCGCACAGTTTATTACCGACCGTCGCGTCAGCGACGACGGCAACCGCATCTGGTACCGCTTTCGCATACCGCTCAACGGCCCCGACAAGGTTGCCGTAGGGGGCATCCGCGACTTCCGGTCCATCCGCTTCATGCGCATGTACCTGCGGGAATTCGAGCGGCCGGTCACCCTGCGCTTCGCCCGCCTCGAACTGGTGCGCAACACCTGGCGCCGCTATACCCAGAATCTGGAAGAACAGGAGCCCTCCTGCGCTGTAGAAACCGATTTCACCACCGACGTGGTCAACATCGAACGCAACTCCGGACGGGAGCCTTTTAACTACGTGCTTCCACTGGGCATACAGCGCGAACAGTCGGTAGGCGTTTTCAATACCTTGCAAAACGAGCAGTCGCTCTCCCTCGTGCTGCGGGACCTCTGCGACGGCGATTCCCGCTCCGTTTTCAAAACAGTGAATATGGACTGGCGGGTTTACGACCGCTTTAAAATGTTCGTTCACGCTGAAGAACTCGACGAACAGGAGGTGGAACCCGGCGAACTCACCATGTTCGTGAGGCTAGGCAGCGATTTTAAGAATAACTACTACGAATACGAAGTACCGCTGACTATGTCAGAGCTGGATAATATCATGGGGCTTAGCCCCATCGAGCCGGAATACAAACAGGAAGTGTGGAAACCCGAAAATGAGTTCGACTTCCCGCTGCAGCTGCTGATCGATATCAAACGCAAACGCAACAAAGAGGGCTTCGCCATCGGCAATGAGTACGTAGAAGTGCTGAACCCCGACAATGCGGCCTTGTCGCACCGGGTAAAAGTGCGCGGCAATCCCAACCTGGGCTACGTCAAGGTGGCCATGGTCGGCGTGCGCAACCCGCAGGGCGGCGTGGTAGAATCCATGAATACAGAGGTCTGGGCTAATGAAATGCGCCTCACCGGGCTGGACGAGCGGGGCGGCGGCGCAGCGATTGCCCGCATGGATATGCAGCTGGCCGACTTTGGCAACCTCACGGTGGCAGGTAATTACTCCAGTATCGGCTTCGGCGCACTCGACCAGAAAGTGCAGGAGCGGCAGCGTGAAGAAATTGTAGGCTTTGACGTCGCCGCCGATTTCCAGCTGGGGCAGTTTTTTCCCGACAAGTGGGGCCTGCGTCTGCCTTTCTATACGCAGTTTTCCAAAACGAGCAGTAATCCGGAATTTGATCCCTACGATATGGATATCCGCCTCAAGGACAAGATTTCCGATGCCGAAACAAGTGAGGAACGCGATTCTATCCGAAGGCAGGCGCAGGATGTTTCTTCCCTCAAGAGTTTTACCCTGACCAATGTGGGGAAAAACCGGACGACCAGCAAAGCCCCGAAACCCTGGGATGTAGAGAACTTTTCGGTCAGCTACGCCTACTCGGAAGCAGATACGCGGGATCCGATCATCGAATCCGACAAAGAGCGGCGCCATACGGCAGGACTGAATTACGGCTTCAGCACCAGTCCGAAGTACATAGAACCGTTCAAAAATATACAGGGCAAATGGTTGCAGTTATTGTCACAGTTCAACTTCAACCTGATTCCCAATTCCTTCACCTTCAGCACCATCATGGACCGCCGGCTGAACACGACCCGCTATCGTTTTGCCGGCGTGGATCCCCGGTTCAACACCTTTTACAATAAAAGCTTCATCTGGGACCGCACCTACGGCTTGCAGTGGGATTTTACGAAGTCTCTTAAACTCACCTTCAATGCGGTGAATGCCGCCGTGATCGACGAACCGGATGAGATCAAGCTGATCGAAGACCCGGCCATTGAAAATCCGGCCCAGGTGCGGCGCGACAGCATCTGGAGGAACATCGCCAACTTCGGGCGTACCAAGAACTACCTGCACAACTTCCAGGTGTCCTACAACCTGCCGACGCGCTATCTGCCCATCATCGACTGGATACAGGTGCGGGCGCAGTACCAGGCGGAGTACGGCTGGAGCGCAGCGGCGCTCAATGTCACCTCCCTGGGTAACGTCATTCAAAACCGGCAGGACCGCCAGCTGAATGTGGATATGAACTTCGAGGCCCTTTACAACAAATGGGGCTACCTGCGCGATATTAACCGCGGTAGCGGCGGCGGCGCCAGAGACCGCCGCGCAGCGCCGGGGCGCCGGCCGCAGCAGGGCCAAGAAGGCCAACAGGACCGGCAGCGCGCTTCGAGCGGCCCGAGCGGTATAGAACAGGCACTGATCCGTCCGCTGCTGTTACTACGACGCGGCCGCTTCAACTGGACGGAGCAGTTCTCCACCGTCGTTCCGGGCTTTATGCCGGAATCGCGCCTCCTGGGTATGAACCCCGGTTTCGAGGCCCCCGGCTTTGGTTTCATCGCCGGCTGGCAGCCCAAAATCCGCCTGCTCAAAGAAAGCGAATACGGCGGGCCCGAGGACTGGCTGATGAACTCCGCCCGCGTCGGCTGGATCAGCAACGACGTGCTCCAGAACCGCGAAGTGGTGCAGACCTTCCGGCAGCAGTACGACCTGCGCGCTACCGTGGAGCCTTTCCGCGACTTCCGGATAGACCTGGAGCTGACGCGGGACTTTAGCGAGAATCACACCCAGTTTTTTAAGGACACGCTGTTTAACGATGTCTCCGATTTTGCCCATACCGTGCCGCAGGATATCGGTTCACTGACCGTCACTTACTCGGCGCTGAGCACCCTTTTTCGCGACAGCGAGGACCAGATCATCGATCTGTTCCGCACCTTCGAACAAAACCGCGTCATCGTCTCACAGCGGCTCGGCGACGGCGAACACGACAATCCGATCCTGGCAGAGCAGGGCTATACCAAAGGCTACGGCCGCACTCAGCTGGACGTGCTCGTTCCGGCCTTCATCGCCGCCTATACCGATCAGAATCCACGCTCCGTGAGCCTGGACCTCTTCGGCACCAAACCGCGCCTCAACTGGCGCCTCAACTACAACGGCTTGTCGCGGTTGCCGCTGTTCCGCGAGCTCTTCCAAAGCTTCACGCTGAGCCATAGCTACCGCTCCACGCTAACCGTCAACAGTTTCAATACCAGCTTTGACTGGCTGCGGACCCGCAATACGGCGAGCGGCCCCGTCAACGAACTCAACGGCAACTTCTACCCACGCTTCGAAATTCCCCAGGTGGCTATCACCGAGGGCTTTAGCCCCCTTATCGCCGTCGACGCCCGCCTCAATAACGGCATTTCCATCGGAGTGGATTACAGCAAGGCCCGCACCCTGGGCATGAGCTTCGTCAGCAATCAGCTTAGCGAAACCCAGACCGAGCAACTGGAAATCGCTTTCGGCTGGCTGCTGCGCAATGTCAACCTCCCCTCTTTCGGGGGGAATAATAACCGCGGCCAAGGCCGGGACCAGAATACCCAGGGCGGCAACCAGCCCCAACAACCCGTACCGGGTGGTAACCTGCAGGGCCGCGACCTGAATATCAACTTTACTTTCAGTATGCGCGATGACGTCACCTTCAATCACCTGCTCGACCAGGGAATCATCGAACCAACGCGGGGCAACTACTCGCTGACCATTTCGCCGTCGGCCGAATATCAGATGAGTCGCAATCTGTCGCTGCGTTTCTTTGTCGACTACCGCCGCAATGTCCCTAAAACCTCCGCCGGTTTCCCCAGGACGGACACCTCCGGCGGCGTCATGGTGCGCTTTCAGTTAAACTGATGCCAAGTGGGAAGTCGGAAGTGGGAAGTCGGAAGTGGGATAGCGCCAAGCTAAACTCGTGAAAGGGGGACCGGGGCAACCCACGAAACCTTTCGAAGGAAACCAGTAGGTAACCAGCCTGGAAAGCCAAGCTAAGAATCCTACCCGGCAAAGCCTAGCCAGCA